>Ga0308160_10000195_pt1 | contig 153847 bp, 126 predicted proteins | sample PhyFR1_FD_201036 | JGI IMG/M metagenome (GOLD analysis project Ga0308160, IMG submission 201036) | Phyllosphere microbial communities from UC Gill Tract Community Farm, Albany, California, United States - DLSLF.R1 | ecosystem: Host-associated > Plants > Phyllosphere > Unclassified | place... | reverse complement strand
AAAGTAGGCGTAGTGCGCGGGTCCGGCGCTACGACCTCAACCGTTCCAACCGCCCGGTGCGGACCCGCATGCCGGGTGGTGTGGGAGGGGACCCGTCAGTTAGACTGGCGGCCCCTATCCCGATTTTGGCCAAGCCTGCCGTATGCCGGCTGCCTAGCATGGGAAGTCCGCATATTGTCGGAATAACACCATGCTTTGCATTGTTGATAAGAAATTCGTCTTGGCGGCGTTGCTGCTGATCGCCGGGTCGGCCCAGGCGGCCGTGCTGGAGTGTCCCATCAATGCCCCCGCCGACTGGAAGCTGCCGAAATCCAGACTGGACCGGGCGCGCGTGCTCAGCTACCTGCCGAGCACGCGCGCCGACGAACGAGGGCTGGCGGAAGGGCTGCCGGAGCGGGAGTGGCAGGTCGGCGGCACCTTGTTTCAGTCGTGGAACATGAAGGCGGGCCGGCGCGCGATGGTCTATCAGGTGAATTGCCTGTACACCGGCACCAACCGCTTCGTCCGCTTCGATGCGCGTAGTGCGGCGCGTTGCGTGGGCAAGCGGCGGATTCGCGGGGATGCGCTGATGCCGGGGTCGATGGAGTTTCGGTGCCGGTGAGATATGGCTACTAGTCCAGTGGCCAGAACCACACCTCAGCTGAATCGAAGTAGCAGCTTCGCGCGCATCTGTGAAAGCCATTCCCGGCCGGGTAGACAAGATCGATATGTCCGCCATTGCTTGGAACGCTAAGGATGCGAATCCTGAAGAACGACACCACGCCCTGGCGCGAGCCGATGCCCTCGTTCGCTGCAGTTTCGTCCTTGTAAACTTCTGGCTGACCCCACAGTTTTTTGAGCGCATGAGACAGGCGTCCTTGGCCGGTCTCGATCCGGCGCCCCTTTAACGGACCGGCACGCCAGCGTCGAGAAGGGCGATGCTCATGCGGATAGCGCAAGTATCCTGAAATGCCGGATGATCGATGACATCGTCCCAACCGATCTGTTTGTAGAGAACCGCCCTGACTTCCGATCTTGGGTAACGAGCCATCAAGGCCGAGAAGGACGGCTTCATGGCCGGCTCCCAGCCTGGTGGCACGGATACATGCGCTTCAACTGTTCCCGAATGAGCAGCGATGCATTCTTCTTGCGCTCAGGCGCTGGCAGCTTGGCGATCTTGTCTGCCACTTCGTACGCCATGTCGGGCGTTTTGTATTCACCGACATCGCACCACACCGTTCCCTCGGTGCCATCGCGGACGCCATCCAGGTAGCTGTAGGCTTTTTCGCGCTGCATATAGGCATCGCCATCATCCGGCCGGGACGTGAGCGCGCCATCATCTTGACGAACTTGTCGCCGCTCATCGTGTAGGGGTAGGGCGCTGCGCTTGATATGGCCGGCAGCAATAAGGCAAGGAGGAGGGATCGTTGCATCGGTTTCTCCATCGTGATGTGAGGGAGAAATCGTCGCAGTCGTGGATTACGTCAACTTGGTTAGCGTCAACTCAGCGACGGAATGCATCTTCCAAAAACAAAAACGGGTTACAGCGATAACGCTTGTAACCCGTTTTCTACTACTGAATTCTTGGGGTGGCTGATGGGACTCGAACCCACGACAACAGGAATCACAATCCTGGACTCTACCAACTGAGCTACAGCCACCACTGTCTTGCTTTCTGTCTCGTTGTTGCCGAGACAGAACAAGATTATAGCGGCACCTTCCCGATCTGGCAAATCTAAATGTGCCCAACAGTGCTGCGCTCGGCAAAATCGGTTTCCTGGACCGGTGGATCGATGCCGACCAGGCTGTTGAAGGCCGCCGACAGTGCAGTCGCGCTGGCGCTCGTATAGCCTTCCAGCCGCGCCGGCACCTGCGCATCGACACGGCGCAGCAGACCGCCGGCTTCCAGCAGGCGCCCCAGTTGGCGCGCCACCGCATCGCCGGTATCGATGAGAACGACTCCGCGCGCGCCGCAAGCGGCGATCACCTGCTCGATCGAGGCCTGCACCAGCGGATAGTGGGTGCAGCCCAGAACCAGGGTATCGGCGCCCTGCGCCAGCAGCGGGGCGATGTAGCGCTCGAGCATGGCGGTGGTCGCGGCGGAATCGAGTTCGCCGAATTCGATCTGGTCGGCCAGGCCCTGGCAGGGCTGCAGCAGGAAGGTGGCGCCGGTGCTTGCCGCGATCTCGTCGCGCAACTTCAAAAATTTCGCACCAGCCAGGGTGCGCTCGGTGGCCAGCACGCCGACCCTGCCGTTGCGCGTCGTCGCGGCGGCCGGTTTCAGGCCCGGCTCGACGCCGACGATGGGCATCTCGGGAAAGCGCGCGCGCAGCAGCTTCACGGCCGCCACCGTGGCCGTATTGCAGGCCACGACCAGCGCCTTGGCGCCGCGGGCGACGAGGAAGCGGGCGATCGTCAGCGAGCGCTCGGCGACCACGTGTTCCGACTTGTCGCCGTAGGGGGCGAAGCCGGAGTCGGCAACATAGATCAGGTGTTCGTGCGGCAGCTGGGCGCGGACATGGCGCAGGACCGACAGGCCGCCGACGCCGGAATCGAAGATGCCGACCGGGGCGTCGTGAGGGAGAGGGGAGGTGCTCATTTGGGTAATACTAACTTGGGTTCCCGCCTTCGCGGGAACGACGTTCGAAACGGCGAGGCAGTTCGAACGTCGGCCCGTATCACGCCTTAAGCGGTCGTGACCGGAATGCCCTTCAGCGACTCGATCTTCGCCGACCATTCCTTCGGACCGGTCGTGTGCACCGAGGTACCGGTGGAATCGACAGCCACGGTCACCGGCATGTCCTTCACCTCGAACTCGTAGATCGCTTCCATGCCCAGGTCTTCGAAGCCCAGCACCTTGGCTGACTTGATCGCCTTCGACACCAGGTAGGCCGAGCCGCCGACCGCCATCAGGTAGGCCGACTTGTGGTTCTTGATCGATTCGATCGCCGCCGGGCCACGCTCGGCCTTGCCGATCATCGCGATCAGGCCGGTCTGCTCGAGCATCATGTCGGTGAACTTGTCCATGCGGGTCGCGGTGGTCGGGCCTGCCGGGCCGACCACTTCATCGCCGACCGGATCGACCGGACCGACGTAGTAGATCACGCGGTTGGTGAAGTCCACCGGCAGCTTCTCGCCGCGTGCCAGCATGTCCTGGATGCGCTTGTGCGCGGCGTCGCGGCCGGTCAGCATCTTGCCGTTCAGGAGCAGGGTCTGGCCCGGCTGCCAGGACGCGACTTCTTCCTTGGTCAGGGTGTCCAGGTTCACGCTCTTGGACTTCTGGGTGTCCGGGGTCCACTGCACGTCCGGCCAGGTCGACAGTGCCGGCGGTTCGATGTACGAAGGACCGGAGCCGTCCAGCACGAAGTGGGCGTGGCGGGTGGCGGCGCAGTTCGGGATCATCGCGACCGGCTTCGATGCCGCGTGGGTCGGGTACATGTTGATCTTCACGTCCAGCACGGTGGTCAGACCGCCCAGGCCCTGGGCGCCGATGCCCAGCGCGTTGATCTTGTCGCACAGTTCGATACGCAGTTCTTCCAGCTTCGTCGAGGGGCCGCGCTGCTTCAGCTCGTACATGTCGATGTCTTCCATCAGCGACTCTTTCGCCATCAGCATCGCCTTTTCGGCGCTGCCGCCGATACCGATGCCCAGCATGCCCGGCGGGCACCAGCCGGCGCCCATCAGCGGCACGGTCTTCAGGACCCAGTCGACCAGCGAGTCGGACGGGTTCAGCATGACGAACTTGGTCTTGTTTTCCGAGCCGCCGCCCTTGGCTGCGACCTTGACGTCGACGGTGTCGCCCGGCACCAGTTCCATGTGCACGACGGCAGGGGTGTTGTCCTTGGTGTTCTTGCGTTCGAAGTGCGGGTCGGCGACGATCGAGGCGCGCAGCTTGTTGTCCGGGAAGTTGTACGCGCGGCGCACGCCTTCGTTGACGGCATCGGTAATGCTGCCGCTGCCGAAACCTTCGAAGCGCACGTTCATGCCGACCTTCAGGAACACGTTGACGATGCCGGTGTCCTGGCAGATCGGGCGCTTGCCTTCGGCGCACATTTTCGAGTTGGTCAGGATCTGGGCGATGGCATCCTTGGCGGCCGGGCTCTGCTCGGATTCGTACGCGCGCGCCAGGTGCTGGATGTAGTCGGCCGGGTGGTAGTAGCTGATGTACTGCAGTGCGGCGGCGACGGATTCGATCAGGTCTTCCTGTTTGATGACAGTCATTTCGTTCTCGTTCAGGTTAGTGTTTGTTGCTGCTTGCGGTATTGGACATGATGCGGTCGGTGTAGGCGATGGCCATGGCCGACAGCAGGAATGCGATGTGGATGCCGGTCTGCGCGATCAGGACCTTCTCGTTATACGAGCCTGCGTTGATGAAGGTCTTCAGCAGGTGGATCGACGAGATGCCGATGATCGCCATCGCCAGCTTGGTCTTCAGCACGGAGGCGTTCACGTGCGACAGCCATTCCGGCTGGTCCGGGTGATTTTCCAGATACATGCGTGAGACGAAGGTCTCGTAGCCGCCGACGATCACCATGATCAGCAGGTTCGAAATCATCACCACGTCGATCAGGCCGAGCACGACCAGCATGATGGTGGTTTCGTTCAGCTTGTCGGGCAGCGGCGCACCGGGCACGGCCACCGCCTGGAAGATGTGTTGCAGGGCAGCCTCGTTGCCCATCGCAGCAAATATCAGATCCTTCAGTTCGACCCAGAAATGGAACACGTAGACACACTGCGCCAGAATCAGACCGAGGTAGAGGGGGAGTTGCAGCCAGCGGCTGGCAAACATGAAACTGGCGAGGGCACTGCGCTTGCGTGGTGCGGAAGGGGATTGTGAATCGAGCATCTGTATTGGAAAGCCGCTAGGGCAGGGTCAAGACAGCTCAACATTCTACACCCGGAACGGCTGGCTGGCTTGCCCTTCGTTGTTCGGCAAACGTTGGTAGAATGATCTCGGGATGCCTGTAAGGGCTCAGTAAGCGAGCACCGATATGGTATGTCGCAAAACTATTATCCTAAGGAGACCAGAATGGCTGAGACCGAAAACAATCAGCAGCAGGGCCTGCAAGAGAACCGCGTGTTCCCGCCGCCCGCTGAATTTGCCGCCAACGCAACCATCTCCGGCATGGATGCGTACAACAAGCTGTGCCAGGAAGCGGCGACCGACTACGAAGGTTTCTGGGCGCGCCTGGCCCGCGAGAACATCGACTGGCAGAAGCCTTTCACCCAGACCCTCGACGAATCGAATGCGCCGTTCTACAAATGGTTCGCCGACGGCCAGCTGAACGCCTCGTACAACTGCCTCGACCGCAACCTCACCAACGGCAACGCCGATAAAACCGCGATCATCTTCGAGGCCGACGACGGCCAGGTGACCCGCGCCACCTACCGCGAACTGCACGAGCGCGTCTGCAAGTTCGCCAACGGCCTGAAAGCCCGCGGCATCAAGAAGGGCGACCGCGTCATCATCTACATGTCGATGTCGATCGAAGGCGTGGCCGCGATGCAGGCCTGCGCCCGCATCGGCGCGACCCACTCGGTCGTGTTCGGCGGCTTCTCGGCGAAATCGCTGCAGGAACGCGTGATCGACGCCGGCGCCGTCGCCATCATCACCGCGGACGAGCAGATGCGCGGCGGTAAATCGCTGCCGCTGAAATCCATCGTCGACGAAGCGCTGGCGCTGGGCGGCTGCGACACGATCAAGGACGTCATCGTCTACAAGCGCACCGGCGGCAACATCGCCTTCCAGGAAGGCCGCGACCTGTGGCTGCACGACCTCGTCGACGGCCAGTCGGCCGAGTGCGAGCCGGAATGGGTCGATGCCGAGCACCCGCTGTTCATCCTCTACACCTCGGGCTCGACCGGCACGCCGAAGGGCGTCCAGCACAGCACCGGCGGCTACCTGCTGTGGGCCGCGCTGACGATGAAGTGGACCTTCGACATCAAGCCGAGCGACGTCTACTGGTGCACGGCCGACATCGGCTGGGTCACCGGCCACACCTACATCTGCTACGGCCCGACCGCCGTCGGCGCCACCCAGATCGTGTTCGAAGGCGTGCCGACCTTCCCGCACGCCGGCCGCTTCTGGGAAACCATCGCCAAGCACAAGGTCTCGATCTTCTACACCGCGCCGACCGCGATCCGCTCGCTGATCAAGGCCTCCAACGCGGATGAAAAAGTGCATCCGAAGAGCTTCGACCTGTCCAGCCTGCGCCTGCTGGGCACCGTTGGCGAGCCGATCAATCCGGAAGCCTGGATGTGGTACTACAAGAACGTCGGCCAGGAACGCTGCCCGATCGTCGACACCTTCTGGCAGACCGAAACCGGCGGCCACATGATCACCCCGCTGCCGGGCGCGACGCCGATGGTGCCGGGCTCCTGCACGCTGCCGCTGCCGGGCATCATGGCTGCGATCGTCGACGAAGCCGGCGCCGATGTGCCGAACGGGCAGGGCGGCATCCTGGTCGTCAAGCGTCCGTGGCCGTCGATGATCCGCACCATCTGGAACAACCCGGACCGCTTCCGCACGGCCTACTACCCGGACGAGCTGGGCGGCAAATACTACCTGGCCGGCGACGGCGCGATCCGCAACAAGGACACCGGCTACTTCACCATCACCGGCCGCATCGACGACGTGCTGAACGTCTCGGGCCACCGCATGGGCACGATGGAAATCGAGTCGGCGCTGGTGGCGCACCCGGTGGTGGCCGAAGCCGCCGTGGTCGGCAAGCCGGACGAAACCACCGGCGAAGCCGTCTGCGCCTTCGTGGTGCTGAAGCAGGCGCGCCCGACCGGCGAAGACGCGAAGAAGCTGGCGGCCGAGCTGCGCAACTGGGTCGGCAAGGAGATCGGCCCGATCGCCAAGCCGAAGGAAATCCGCTTCGGCGACAACCTGCCGAAGACGCGAAGCGGCAAGATCATGCGCCGCCTGCTGCGCGTGCTGGCCAAGGGCGAGGCGATTACCCAGGACGTGTCGACGCTGGAGAATCCGGCGATTCTGGATCAGCTCAAAGAGTCCGCGTAACCAATGACGTCATTCCCGCGAAGACGGGAATCCAAGTGCTGCGTGAATAGCGGTAATGCCAGCAAACTTGGATCCCCGCCTGCGCGGGGATGACTGCATGCTTGATAGCAGAGTTACGCCGCCCCATGAAAGTGGTGCGGCGTTTTTTTATTCTTCGCCAGGCGCCTTGAACAGCGCATCGAGCGGATTCCCCTTCTTAGGCACTTCCGCTTCTCCTCCACCAAACAGCGCATCCAGCGCCGCCCGCTGGCTGGCCACCGCTGCCCGCCCGCGCTTGCCGGCAAACTCTTCCTCGATATTGTCGCGGTAAAAACTCCAGGCCGCGCCCGAGGTCGAGAAGCGGCGCCAGACCTCGCTGCCCACGCCCGCGTAATCGATGGCGCTGCCATCATCGAATTCCACGCGCAGCAGGCGTTCTTTCGGGTCGTAGCCGATGGCGCGCAGCTTGCCGGCGTTGATGCGTTTCATGTCCATGATGTGGCTTTCCTGTTGGTCCTGCATGGATTATTGGGACAATCGCCTGTTTCGGCAAGCCATGCTACCCACGCCAAATGTGCGCGTCTTGTTGAGTCGGCCGCGAGACCCTACGCTGGCCCAGCCGTACCAACATAGACTCGACAACTATCGGAGACACACCATGAAGACCTTCGCCAAATGGCTGGGAACGCTGTTGTTCGCCCTGTCGTTCCTGCACCTGCCCGTCGCATCCGCCGCAAGCGGCTACACCCAGACCAAATACCCGATCGTGCTGGTGCACGGCTTTCTCGGGTGGGACAATATCGGCCCCTACGATTACTGGTTCGGCATCGCCGATGCCCTGCGGCGCGACGGCGCCAAGGTCTACGTGGCCCAGGTGACGGCCGCCAACAGCACCGAGGTGCGCGGCGAACAGCTGCTCGCCTACGTCAAGCAGGTGCTGGCCGCCACCGGCGCGAAAAAGGTCAACCTGATCGGCCATAGCCATGGCGGGCCGACCGTGCGCTACGTGGCCTCGGTGGCGCCGGGACTGGTGGCCTCGGCGACCAGCGTGGGCGGCGTCAACAAGGGCGCGCCGCTGGCCGACATCATCCGCGGTTCGGTGGCGCCGGGCTCGTTCCCGGAATCGGTGCTGGCCTCGATCGTCAACGGCGTGGGCCAGACCATCGGCTTCCTGTCGGGCGACCGCAGCACCCAGGTCTCGACCGCGGCGCTGGGCTCGATGACCACCGCCGGCGCCGCCAAGTTCAATGCCGCCCATCCGGAAGGCGTGCCGCGCACCGCCTGCGGCGAGGGCGACTACCAGGTGAAGGGCGTCTACTACTTCTCCTGGAGCGGCGCCCAGCCGATGACGAACGTGCTCGATCCGCTCGACGCGCCTTTCGGGCTGCTGTCGCTGGCGTTCAAGGGCGAGAAGAACGACGGCCTGGTGGGCAGCTGCTCCAGCCACCTCGGGCGCGTGATCCGCGACGACTACGGCATGAACCACATGGACGAAATCAACCAGGTGGCGGGGCTGGTCAACCTGTTCGAGACCAACCCGGTGACGGTGTACCGCCAGCACGCCAACCGCCTGCGCGAGATGGGCTTGTGAACCTGCGCCGCGGCTGGCTGCTTGTCGCGGCGGCGGCGGCGCTGCTGCCGCTTGCCGCCTTCATCGGATGGCCCGTGTCGCCGCCCGCCGGGCCGGCCGACCCGGTACCGGCGACGCCGGTATCGACGGCCGCGGCGTTCGCGCCCTCGCTGCAGGGCACGCGGCCCGACGGCGCCGTGCGTGTGGCACCCGACGACAGCGTGGTCGTCGACGAGCAGCTGATCGGCCTGTTCGACTACTACCTGAGTACCGTCGGCGAAAAGTCGCCGGACCAGGTGCGGGCCCAGATCGAGCGCGAGCTGGACCGGACCTTGCGACCGCCCGCCGCCGCTGCCGCCAAGCGGGTGCTGGCACGCTACTTCGCCTACAAGCAGGCGCTGGGCGCGCTGGAAGCCAGGCAGGGACTGGCGGGCATGGACGCGGCCTCGCTGCAGCGCAGGCTGGCGGCGCTGGCCACCCTGCGCGCGCGCTTCTTCAGCAGGCAGGAGATCGCCGCCGTCTTCGGCCGCGAGGACGCCGCCAACCAGGAGGCGCTGGCGCGTCTGCGCATCCGCGAAGACGTCTCGCTCACGCCGCAACAGAAGCAGGCACGCCTGGCGGCGCTGGAGGCCAGCCTGCCGCCCGCCGAACGCGCCGCGCGGGAAGCGCCCTTGAAGATCGGGCGTATGCAGGAAGAGGTCGAGCGGATGCGCGCCGCGGGTGCGGACGACGACGCCATCTTCCGCCTGCGCGCCGATACCTTCGGCGCCGATGCGGCCGGGCGGCTGGCGGAGGTGGACCGGGAAGAGGCGGCGTGGAAGCAGCGCATCGCCGCCTATCTTGCGCAGCGCCGGGGCTTGCAGGATGAAGCGGCGGTGGCGGCGCTGCGCAGCCGGATGTTCAGCGAGGACGAGCAGCGGCGGCTTGCGGTGTACGAGTCAGGGCAGCTATAGCTTTTCCAGCTGCTGCTTCGCATACCCCGCGCCGCTGCCGCTCGGCGCCAGCTCCAGGTAGGTCTTGTAAGCCGTTTTCGCCTTGTCGCCCTGGCCTGCGCGCGCGTAAGCATCGCCCAGGTTCATGTAGGCGATCGCGCGCGACGGGTCCATCTTGATCGCATTCTCGAACCAGCGCGCGGCCTCGGCATACTTGTCCTGCTTGAAGAACACGAAGCCGAGATTGTTGGCTGCCAGCGCGAAATTGGGTCGCAGTTTCAGGGCCTCGGTGAACTGCGCCTCGGCCTGCGCATACTGTTTTTCCTTGTACAGCTGCAGGCCATGGTCGTTGGCACGCTGGGCCTGTTGGCGGCTCGATACCGGCACGGCGGCGGGCGCGGTGATCGTCGCGGTGCCGCCCTGCAGATCCTTCACCACCACGGTGGCGGCGGGCTGCGATGCCTTGGCATCCAGCTTGGTGTTCAGTGCGATCGCATCGTTCGACAGCTGGGCCGTATTCGTATTCAGGAACTCGGTTTCTTCCGGCAGCTCGAACACGAAGTCACCGCCTTCCGAGCCCGGCAGGCTGCCGAAGGCCGGCGTCTGCTGCGACACGCTGGACACCGCCGGCGCCACATAGGCCGCCAGCTCGGTCGCCGTGATCATGCCGTCGCCGTTCAGGTCGGCCTTGCCGCCCAGGCCTTGCAGCAGGGTCCAGGTGAACACCGAGTGGCCGTTCGGGCCGCCGTCCGACACCAGCTGGTCGGTACCGCCGGCGGTCAGCATCTGGCGGCCCAGGCGGCGTCCGTTCTCGCGCAGGAAGGCTGCGTTGGCGCCGCCGCGCGTGAGGCCAAGGCCGCTGTAGCAGGCATCCATCACGAACAGCTCGTGCTTGGCCGGCAGGCTCTCGGCGATGTTCTGGATTTCGGTCATCGGGATCGCGTCAAGGGCCAGGTTATCCGGGTCGGCATCGTAGGGGACGATGTAGCCGAGGTCGCGGCCCGAGCTGAGCTTGCGCGTGGCGCCGTGGCCGGCAAAGAACATGAAGACGCGGTCGTTCGGCTGCAGGCCGCCGGCGTTCTTGCCGCGTTCCATGAGGTCGTGGAAGGCGCCGAGGATGCCGGCCCGCGTCGCCTGCTCGTTCTTCAGCGTGATCACGCGCTCGGGCGCGAAGCCGAACTTCTGCACCAGCACCTGGCCGATGCCCTCGGCATCGCGCACCGCGTACTGCAGGCGCGGCCACTTCTTGTAATCGTCGATGCCGACCAGGATCGCCCAGGAGTTCGCGTAACCGGTGGCGGCTGCGCGCTGGATGGGCAACTGCGCGGCGCCGCCGGCAGCCGAACCGGACCCCGGAGCGCCGGCCGCCTTGAACGTGCTGCCATCCCAGCCCGCGAACTGGTAGCCCTCGGCCGCCAGCTTCTCCAGCACCAGCGGCAGCGCCTTCACGGTGCGCTCGTGGATGTCGTGGAAGAGGATGATGCCGCGGCCTTCCTTGTCCACCGAGCGCAGCACGCGATCGGCGATCGAGGACGGCACCGGGTCGGCCCAGTCCAGCGAATCGATATTCCACATCACCGACTTCAGGTGCGCATCGGCCAGCATGAGCATGCCTTCCTTGTTGCGCGCGCCGTAGGGGAAGCGGAACAGGGTGGAGCGCTCTGGATCGACAGCGCGGAGCAGGGCGTCGGTGCCGAGGATCTCGGCCTTCAAACCATCGCCGCTCTGCTTGGACAACTGCGCGTGCGTCAGGCTGTGATTCGCCAGCACATAGCCGGCCGCCTTCAGCTTGCGGCTGACGTCCGCGCCGGCGCCCAGGTGGGCCGCGCCCTTCGCATCGAGCGAGCCGATATTGCGGCCGACGCTGAAGAACACGGCCGGCGCGTTGTACTGCTTGAGGATGGCCGCGATCTCCTCGCTGTAGCGGCGGTGCGGGCCATCGTCGAAGGTCAGGACGATGGTCTTCTTCGGCAGCGCCTTGCCGAAGATTTCGGCTTCGTTCTGTGGCTGCTGGGCCTGGGGCGGCGGCTCCGTCGGCTCGGGCTTCGACGGGTAGGGCAGCACCACGCCGTAGTCCTTCAGGATGCGCTCGCGCTGGTAGAGCGTCTTCAGGTAGGCCGTGTAGCTGTCCCACTTCTCGCGCTTGAGGGCGATCGAGCGTGACTCGAAGCGCCCGAACACCGCGCGGATCTCCTTCTCGTAATTGCGCTCGATCTCGGCCAGCGCATCGAGGTCCTCCGACACGCGTTTGTGCAGCTTGATGGCCGGCAGCGACGAATCCCTGGCCACCAGGCCGAGCAGCGATTGCATCGTCTCGCGGTAGGCGAGGCGGTCGGCGTCGTACAGACCCTCGCCCGACTCGACGACATCGAGCAGGCTGCCGACCGCATCGAAGCGGCGCGGATCGCCGGAGGCCAGCAGCTTGGTCAGCGCCTCGTCGACCCGGGCGATGCGTTCCTGGTTCTCGTGGAAGAGCTGCTGGCCGACCGCATGCGTCTGGCTTCTTGCGGCCTCGGACAGCTTGTCGTCGTCGAGCGTCAGCACGATCATCTTGCGGTAGGCGTCCAGCATGCGGGCCATGTCGGCGGTGATGCTGCTGATGTTCATGGCCGGGCCGGCGGTTTGCGGCGTTGGCGTCGAGCCGGCTGGCTTGCGGGAAGCGATCCAGGTACCGGAGCCGGCGCCGGCAGCGGCAACGGCGAAGATGACGAGATAGAGGGCTTTGCGTTTCACGGCCGGGTGCCAAAAGTTTTAACTCGGCAACAATATCACCAGTCGTGTGATCTGGAACAGGGAAATGCGCAAGTGCTGCCCTTACACGTCGTTCCCGCGAAGGCGGGAACCCAAGTTCGTATCCGTCTTACGACGACGACAGCACAAACGTGTTCCCATCCGGATCCTTGAACTTGGCAAAGGAACCCCAGGGCTGCACGGTCGGCGCCTCGATGAACTCGACGCCGCGCGCGCTGAGCTGGCGGTAGGTCGCCTCGACGTTGTCGCAGGCGAACGAGCCGTTGAAGAAGCTGCCGATGCGGTCTTCCTGGCCGTCCGGCGTGAACAGAACGACGCGCGTGCTCGAGCGCGCCACGCGCAGTTCGATCCAGCGCTTGCCCGGGCCCATCGGCTGGTCGGTGGAGATCTCGAAGCCGAGCTTGTCGGTGTAGAAGGCGAGGGCGCGGTCCTGGTCGGAGACGGGGATGCTGACGAACTTGAGTTGGGTGATCATGGGTGGTGGTCCTGTCGTACTTGTAGTGGGTGGCATTATCGTGGCACCATCTCCCGCCGTGTGCTTTTAACGACTATAGTATTCATGACTACCCTTGCGCGGCAATCTTTGGTCGATGCCTATGTGTTCGATGTCCTGATGCCCGATCTCGTCGGGCACGACCGCCGTCCGGCGGCGTTTGTCGTCTACCTGTTCCTGCTGCACAGCGCGCAGGCGCTGGGACGCGACCAGGTGCCGGCCAGCCTGCAGACGATTGCGGTGAAGACCGGCTTGTCGAAGTCGGCGGTGCAGGTGGCGCTGCGGCATCTGAAGCGGCGTGGGCTGATCGGGGCGGAGGAGCTGGGAACGCAGGTGAACCCGGTGCGGCAGGTGCTGAGGCCGTGGCGTCGGCGTTTGGACGCTGCGTGACAGTTACTATTGTGCTGCTGGGAATCCTTGTTATAATAGGCGGCTTCGCAACCATGCGAAAACCCATCAGGAGAGATGGATGAGTGGTTTAAGTCGCACGCCTGGAAAGCGTGTATAGGTTCATAGCCTATCGGGGGTTCGAATCCCCCTCTCTCCGCCAAGAATAAAAAAACAAAAGCCACCTACGGGTGGCTTTTGTTTTATTGCGTCCAAGATCGCACTGGACGTTGGAATTGTCTAGCAAATCGACCCATACATACTCTTCCCTGTACGAAGATTGATCCCAAAATGACACGCATATGGCGACGACTTCGAGCTTTTGTCATACGTGCAGTCGAGATCTCCTTTCTGCCGTATACGCATTCCAGAAGAGCTGCCGCATGCATCCTTCAAGTCAGGGCCGATCGACTCGAAAAGGTTTCGGGCCACTTCCCCTTGCAGCAGAAACGACGCTTTACGGTCAGCTGGTGTCGGCGCAGCCTCCTCACCCAGATCGCCTGAATAAATCAGATACTCGCCTTTGAATACCGTGTAGCTGCCGTCCCAAGGCTTTGCTGCGTACGCAAGGGTCACCAATGCCGTCGCACAGAGGATCACACCGGACAGTATTTTCATCTCAGGCCTTCAGCTCAACATGGAAATGATGATCGTGATGGATCAGCGGCAGCGCAAGATGGCGAAGCTCTGGATCATTGAAATAAATTCTGCCGACGCCGGGATAGGCGCGGAAGAGTTCCATGAGCTTTGCAGTCGCGGCCTGATCATACTGATCTGCCCACTGCCAATAGACGGGGGTCCGTTTGCCGTCTTTTCGGACAGGGCGTACATCGACTTCCAGCCCCGACTTGTGAGAGCGGTGTTTTGCGTAATCGGCACCTCCAGCCAGGCTGATATTCCCGATGCCAAACTTCCGGTTGTCCGTCGCCAACCACTGCCTTTCCACGAAAAGTAGCATGCTCATCATGGCTGGGTGAGCATACTGACCGGCGCCCTCGGCCGGCGTGCCATAAACGTAATAACCGGCGCCTTCGGGCGATTGGGGCAACATGAAGTAGCCCCGGCTGTCTTTGGGTTGGACTTCAAGCATCGTCAACTCCGGTCAGGCAATTTTATTCGCAGCCAGATCCCAGCCGCCAGACGTGTTACCGCCAGCCCCACCGCCAATTTTCTGCTGCGTGTACTTCCATTTGACCTTGGAAAAGCGCAGGGCAACGGAATCCTGGAGCGGACCGCCTTCGTGAATTGCCTGGTTGACGCTGGCAATAAGTACATTTTCCATCTCGACTTCGTAGTACTTGATGCGCTCTCCCTGTCCATCGGCACGGAAGACTTCCAGCCTGGCTTTGGGGATTGTCTTGCCTGCCGAAGACGTCTGCATGAGCATCGGCGATGACAGGTCGGCCAATTTAGTGAGCGTAACGCTTCGGTGTTCGCAACGTTCAGCGGTATGGCCGCCAGCAGTCGATGCCGTTGCCGACTTAGGCTGAATCACACCCCATTGGGCCGAAGTGATTTCGATCCAATCCTTATGTTTGTCATCCTGGGACTCTCCCTTGATGCCGTCGATCTGCAGATACACGTCGATTGCCATGTCGTTCTCTCCATGCTTGAGCTTGTAAGCGGGGCCAAGGGCGCATTGTTGCGCCAGGCCGAGCGATGGCATTTGGGCAGAGTCAACCAGCCCTACATCACCTCGTGTTTAGCGGCGACGACGAGACAAAAGCCCTCAATTCCGCCAACGCTAGACTTGCACCAAAGCCATTGCTACCATGCCACATCGACAACCCCCAAGGTGCCGCAGCATGGACCTCAGCGCAAGCCCCCCAGAGCAGCCCACCGCCCCCGTCACCACCCCTAGCACCACCCGCGACATCCTCACCGGCATGCTCTTCGTCGGCCTGCTATTCTTCATCCTCGGCTTCGTCACCTGGCTGAACGGCTCCCTGATCCCTTTCCTGAAAGTCGTCTGCCAGCTCACCAACTTCCAGGCGCTGCTGGTCACCTTCGCCTTCTACATCGCCTACACCGTCATGGCCCTGCCATCGGCGGCGGTGCTCAAGCGCACCGGCTACAAGAAGGGGATGGCGCTGGGCCTGGGCATCATGGGCGTCGGCGCCTTGCTCTTCATCCCGGCGGCGCAGACCAGGCACTACGAACTCTTCCTGGGCGGGCTGTTCACGCTGGCCACCGGCATGACGCTGATGCAGACCGCCATCAATCCCTACATCGTCTGCCTCGGCCCGCGTGAAAGCGCGGCCATGCGCATCAGTATCATGGGCCTCTTCAACAAGGGTGCCGGCATCGTCGTGCCGATCATCTTCGCGAGCCTGATGCTGAAGAACGTCGATACCGCTTCGCAGGACGTGCTGGCGCAGCGGCTGGTGTTCCCGTATGCCTGCATGGCCGCGGTCCTGTTCGCGATCATGGCCTTCATCCATGTGTCGAAGCTGCGCGAGATCCCGCCCGAAACCGACGGTATCGATGACCGCGTCGATGCGAGCTCGGTGCTGCAGTTCCCGCAACTGGTGCTGGGCGCGCTGGCGCTGTTCTGCTATGTCGGCGTGGAGGTGATCGCCGGCGATACCATCGGCCTGTACGGCCACGAACTGAAGGTCGCCAACTTCGGGGTGCTGACCTCGTACACGATGGTCTGCATGGTGCTCGGCTACCTGGTCGGGGTGGTGGCGATTCCGCGCTGGATGTCGCAGCAGCGTGCGCTGGTGCTGTCAGGGCTTGCCGGCGTGGTGCTGACGGTCGGCGTGGCGCTCGGGTCGACCGCGGAGCACGGCCTGTCGCAGGCGCTGCTGGGCTGGAGCGGTGCGCCGCTGGTGCCGAACACGGTGATGTGCCTGGCGCTGCTCGGCCTCGCGAATGCGATGGTGTGGCCGGCCATCTGGCCGCTGGCCTTGCAGGGACTGGGGCGTCATACCGCCAGCGGGTCCGCCGTGCTGGTGATGGCGATCGCCGGTGGGGCGCTGCTGCCGCTCTTGTATGGTCACCTGGCCGACATCGTCACACCGCGCAGCGCTTACTGGCTGCTGCTGCCTTGCTATGCGCTGATCCTGTGGTATGCCGCGGCCGGCCACAAGATCCGCCGCTGGCGCTGATTGGGAGAAAAGCTTGCGTCACCATTTATTTGCCGGCTGCGTGCTGGCCCTGCTGGCCGCGCCGGTCGCCCCGACGGCGGCACAAACGAGCAGCAAACAGGAAGCAATCCATCACCAACAAGCCAGCGCCGCCAAACTGCAACTGCGCTGGGAACTCGAGCGCAACCTGTTCAGCCCCCAGGCCCCGCACGGCCGCTCGTTGGCCCACCTGATCCTGACCAACCACGACAGCCAGCCCTTGCCGGCGCAGGGCTGGTCGCTCTACTTCAACTGCATGGATCGCCTGGAACCGGGGCCGCTGCCCAGCAAGCTGGTGCTCGAACACATCGCGGGCAGCCTGTTCCGCCTGCATCCGGGACCAGGCTTCGAAGGCGTGGCGCCGGGCCAGACGCTGGACATCGCCTACACCTATCCGGGCCTGGTCATCAAACTATCCAAGGCGCCGGTCGGTCCCTACCTGGTCTACGACGCGGTGCCGGACGTGGGCGTGGTCATCAAGGACTTCGCGCTGCAGCCGGTCACGCGTCCGGAACAGCTGGACCGTGGTACGAGCGGCGCCAAGCCGGTGGTGACGCCGGCCGACACCTATCGCCGTAACGCCAGTGCCGACCTGCTGCCGCCGAATGAAGTGCCGGCTGTGCTGCCGACCCCGCTGCGAATCGAGCAGCAAGAAGGCAGCTTGCCCATCAAGGCCCAGCCGACCATCACGGCATCCGCAGCATTGAAAAACGAAGCCGCATTGGCCCGCTCGCTGTTCCCGCAGACGCTCCCGCCAAACGGACCGAAACTGCAGCTCAGCATCGGCGCCGTGGAAGGCCAGACCTCGCCTGAAGCCTACCGCCTGACGGTCCGCGCCGACAGCGGCATCGCCATCGTCGGCAACAGCGCCGCCGGCGTCGCCCACGGCCTGCAGACGCTGCGCGAGCTGCTGCCGCTGCCGGGTGCCGACGAACTGGCGTTGAAGGAGACCACCATCGTCGACGCCCCGCGCTTCGGCTACCGCGGCTTGCAGCTGGACGTCGCCCGCAACTTCCACGGCAAGCAGACGGTGTTCAAGTGGCTCGACCTGATGGCGCGCTACAAGCTGAACAAATTCCACTTCCACCTGACCGACGACGAAGGCTGGCGCCTCGAAATCGCCGGGCTGCCCGAACTCACAAGCATCGGCGCGGTGCGCGGCCACGCTGCCGGTCCGGGCGTACGCCTGCAGCCGGCCTACGGCTCGGGCCCCGATCCGGAAAACGCCGCCGGCAGCGGCTATTTCACACGCGCCGACTACATCGCGATCCTGCGCTACGCCCAGGCGCGCCACATCGAGGTGATCCCGGAAATCGAGATGCCCGGCCACGCGCGCGCCGCCGTGCAGGCGATGGAGGCGCGCTACCGGCGCCTGAAGGCGGCGGGGCGCAAGGATGCGGACAAATACCTGTTGAACGATCTCGAAGACCGCTCGCGCTACCGCTCGGCCCAGTACTTCACCGACAACGTCATCAACCCCGGCCTCGACTCCACCTTCACCTTCATCGACCGTGTGGTCGGGCAGGTCGTGGCCATGCACCGCGATGCCGGTGTACCAATAAAGACCATCCACATGGGCGGCGACGAGCTGGCGAACGGCGCATGGGAGCAGTCGCCGGCCAGCCTCGCGCGCATGAAGAAGGAGAAGCTGGAAGACACCGCCGACCTGTGGGATTATTTTTACGAGCGCGTCGACGGCATCCTGCGCAGGCACGGCCTGGCCACGTCGGGCTGGGAAGAGCTGGCGGCGCGCAAGACGAAACTGGCCGGCCGCAACCGCCTGATCCCGAACCCGCGCTTCACGACGCGCGGCTTCACGGCCTGGGTGTGGAATAACACGCGCGGCGCCGAGGACTTCGCCAACCGCCTGGCCAATGGCGGCTACGACATCGTGCTGGCGCCGGTCTCGAGCATGTACCTGGACATGGCGGCCAATCCGAATCCGGAGGAGCCGGGCGTCAACTGGAACGACTACGTCGAGCTGGACACCGTCTACGACTTCGTCCCCTTCGACATGCTGAGGAACCTGGACTCGGCCGCACGCGTCGGCAAGGACGGTCTGACCGACTACGGCAGGCGCCACGTGCGCGGACTGGAGGCGACGCTCTTCACCGAGACCGTGCTGGACGCCGGCCGCGTCGATTACATGCTCATGCCGCGCCTGCTGGCGGTCGCGGAGCGGGCCTGGGCGCCGGACCCTGCCTGGGCCACCGAACCGGACGCCGCCAGGGCCGCCGCACTCCGCCGCACGGCCTGGTCGGGCTTCGTGAACGCGCTGGGCCAACGCGTGTTGCCGCGCCTCGACCTGGAGCGCGGCGACGTCGCCTATCGCATCGCGCCGCCCGGCCTGATGCTGGATGGCGACCGGGTGCTGGTCAACCACGTCCTGCCCGGCATCCAGCTCCGCTATACCAGCGACGGCAGCGAGCCGACCGTCACCAGCAAACTGGTCACCGGGCCGATTACCGAACCCGGGCCGATCAGGGTAGCCGCCTTCGACCGCAAGGGGCGACGAGGGCTGGTGGCCGGCATCGACAGGGCAAAGACGGGAAAGGAATGAGGCAGGCGCAAGCGCACGATCAGCGCGGCCGCGTGCGCCGCTGACTACGCCCGCGCCGCTCCTCGCCCGGCGCCTGCTGCATCGCATACGAAGGCATGGCGCCGTTGCCGTCGATGCCGAATTCGATCACGCGGCGCAGCCCGCGCAGCGTGACCGGTTTGGCGAGCACCGCGATGCGGCCGGCATGGTAGTGCGGGACCTGGGTGTCGTCGTCCAGCAGCAGGACCACCGGCGCCTGCGGTGCCAGGCGGGTGATCTCGCCGAGGAAGGAGCGGCGATCGTCGGCGTTGAAGGTGGTGTAGGTGAGAATCAGGTTGAAGCGCACCGTTTGTGCCGTGTTCAGCGCGGCGCGCGGGCTGTCCGTCGTCGCCACGATATAGCCGAGCGACTTCAGCAGGGCAGCAGTCTCGCCGCAGGCCTTCGGGTCATGTTCGACAAGCAGTGCGCATTTCATCGTCTATCCTCCTGGTAGAGGGATGACGACGCTTCACGCGAGTTCAATCACGAAGTTGTAACAATTTATCTCATCCGTACGGCCTTGCTCCGGCGCCGCGCGAGCCAGCCGGCCAGTCCGCCTGCCGCCAGGATGGCCAGGCTGCCGGGCTCGGGCAGCGGCTGCTCCTGCGGGTGCATCGTGCCCGGCACGCTGCTGCGCAGCAGGCCGCGTTCGCCTGTGCAGGCGAGGGCGGGGTTGCCGCAGGCTGCCGGCTGGTCGCTGTGGGCCCACAGCATGCTGAAGATATTGCCGTCGCTTTGCATCGTGAAGTCCGATGCGCCGTCGTTGGCCATAATCGAGCCGCTCAGGTAGCCGTCCGGCTCGAATTGCAGGTCCAGCGACAGGCGCTGCAGGCCCCACAGCGTCTCGTTGCGGTAGCGATAGTCGATCAGGTTCCACTGCTGGGTGCCGTCGGCGCCGGCATACCAGTAGCGCAGCGATACCAGGCTGTCCTGCTGCTCTTCGCAATCGCCGTACATGCAGCGGTTTTCGACGTTCAGCGTGAGCGACTTCGCGGCGACGGCGGCATCGGTGAAGGTGAGTTCCAGGTGCAGCCCGTCGGGCATGGCATCCGAATGTTCCACCTGCTGCCAGGTGTAGACGACGTTGGCCGAAGCGGCCTGGGTGAGGAGGGCGGTGGCGGCCAGGCAGAGAATCTTGCGGAACATATGTGTCTCCCAAAAAGATTCCATTTAACAAGCAAGTTCTGCGCCTGCAACTTTATCTCCTTGATTTGTAAACGGAATTAACAGTTATTTGTGCCTGGCAGTCACAAATCTGTAAAGCAGACCGACAGTGCTCTAGCGTACATAGCGCTATCCGGCATTTCGCGCCGGATTTCCGACGTTTCGTCGCATGGGGCCGTCTGCATCGATGAGCGCGGGGCATGATGCGGCCTCGATCAACGCTCATCGCCATCACAAGAACCATGTCACGGAAAAACACCCACACCCTGGTCCGCCTGCTCGCCGCTTCGCCCGCCATCTTCGGCATGTTCAGTGCCTACGCCGCCGAGGTGCAGAAAGTCGAAGTGAAAGGCCAGGCCGCCGCCTACGACGCCCGCCGCGACGACACCGCCACCAAGATCGTCGTCAACCAGGAAGAGATCCTGCGCCACGGCGATACCACCTTGGGCGAGGTGCTCAAGCGCCTGCCGGGCATCACCGTGGGCGGCGTGCAAGGACGTGGCGGCGATGTCCGCATGCGCGGCCTCGGCAGCGGCTACACACAGATCCTGCTGAACGGCGAACCGGCGCCGCCGGGCTTCTCGCTGGACCAGGTGTCGCCGGAGATGGTCGAGCGCATCGAGATCATGCGCGCCGCCACCGCCGAATACAGCACCCAGGCGATCGCCGGCGGCATCAACATCGTCCTCAAACGCCAGGTGCAGAATGCGCAGCGCGAACTGAAGACCGGTGTGCAGGTGGAGAACGGCGCATACGGCGCGGTCTCGACCTTCCAGCTGTCGGACAAGAGCGGCAAGATGTCGTACGCGATGAGCGGCAACCTGCTGTACGGCCGCCAGGACCGTCCATCGACCGTCGTCACCGAAGGCCATGACGCTGCCGGGCGCGAAGTCCTGCGCCGCGTGGCCGAGGATGGCAATCGCGGGCGCCTGCTGGCCATCGGCCTGTCGCCGCGCATCAACTGGAACCTCGGCGCCGGCGAAGTGATCACTTCGCAGAACTTCATCAACATCGCCCGCTCGCGTGGCGACGCGCCGGAGACCGTGACGACCGTACTGGGCGCGCCGCCGCGCTACGTCGCCACCGCCACCGATGCGGAAAACAGGATGGAGATGCTGCGCAGCGACCTGTCGTGGACCAGGCGCCTGGAGCAGGGCGCGAAGATCGACGCCAGGTTCGGCCTCAACTACGCGCATCGCGACAGTGGCCTGGGACAGCAGCAGTATGACGCCAACGAGGTGCTGGCGCTGGACCGCGACATCGCCAGCGACTTCAGCGACAAGGGCTGGAGCACCACCGGCAAGTACGCGCGCCCGATCGGCGATGGCCATGCGATCGCGCTCGGCTGGGATGGCGCCTACAGCCTGCGCGACGAGACCCGGCTGCAGCGCGAGACCAGCACGGTCGGCGCGCCCATCGCCAATCGCGACGAAAGCTTCGACGCCACCGTGCGCCGCCTGGCCCTGTTCGCCCAGGACGAGTGGAGCGTGACCAAACAATGGTCGGTGTACTTCGGCCTGCGCTGGGAAGGCATCCAGATCCGCAGTGAGGGCAACAGCTACGCGGCGATCGACAACAAGTCCAGCGTCTTCAGCCCGCTGTTCCAGACCCTTTACAAGATCCCGGGTTCGAAGAACGACCAGATCCGCGGCGGCATCACCCGCACCTACAAGGCACCCAACGTGGCCAGCCTGGTGCCGCGCCGCGGCATCGCCTCGAACAACAGCCCGACCACGCCGGACACCATGGGCAACCCGAACCTCAAGCCGGAACTGGCCTGGGGCCTGGACCTGGCGTATGAACACTACCTGCAGGGCGGCGGCCTGCTGAGCGCCAGCACCTACATCCGCCACATCGACGACATCACGCATTCGCGCGTGTTCTTGGTCGACGGCCTGTGGGTGGCCATGCCGGTGAACGATGGCGCCGCCAACACCCGCGGCATCGAACTGGAAGCCAAGCTGCCGCTGCGCCAGATGTTCCCCGGCTGGCCGGCGCTGGACCTGCGCGCGAATCTCACGCGCAGCTGGTCGAGCCTGTCCATGGTGCCGGGCCCGGACAATCGCCTGGACCAGCAGACGCCACTCTCCGGCACCTTCGGCTTCGACTACCGCTTCGACGGCCTGCCGGCCACCTTCGGCGGCAGCCTGAGCTTCCAGAACGGCGGCCCGGTGCGCATCTCGCAAAACCAGTACGCCTATACCGGCGTGAAGCGCGGGCTGGACCTGTACGGCACCTGGAAATTCACGCCCAGGGCGCAGCTGCGGATGTCGCTGGCGAACACGCTGCGCCAGGATAACGTGAGCGCGTCCAGCTACGTGAGCGCGGACGGCAGCCGCCTGACCGACACCACCTTCACGCCGACCTTCCTGCAGTTGCGGGCGATGCTCGAGACGAAGTTCTGAGCTCCTACCTGGCGCTGGGAATGTTGTACTCCCATGCCCAGGGCATGTCGTTCTCGCCCAGCACCAGGCGCGCCAGCTCGGGGTAGATGCGTTCGGCGCGCACGTCGTTGGCGAGCATGACCACGCAGCGGCGCTTCGCATCCAGGCACACGACCATGTTGGCCGTGATCTCGTTGTGGCCGCCCTTGAACCAGCCTGTCCCGCCGCTGCGGTCCTGGAAGCTGAGCACCCCGAGGCCGGCGGCCAGCCGCTGCGGCCATACGGCACGGCTCTCGGCCAGGGTCGGGAACTGGTGCGCGGAAGCGATCGGCAGCCAGGCTTGCACGAAGGCCGCACGCGCGGCCGGGCTCAGGCCGTCGCCGCGCACGATGCCGGCCCACAGCCTGGCCTGGTCGGCGATGGTGGTGTCCATCGAGCCGGCCGCGCTGACCCGGCTGCGCTCGTCGTGCGCTTCCACCTTGCCTTGTTCGTCGTAGCCGTCGGCCAGGTTGGCCGCGAAATCCGGGCGCCACATCATGCTGGTGTTACGCATGCCGAAGCGGTCGAACACGCGGCGCTGCATCTCCGCGCCGGTGTCCAGCTTCAGGCCCTGCTCGACGATCAGCTGCAGGATATAGAAGCCTTCGCCGGAGTACGCGTAGCGCGTGCCCGGATCGAAATGGAAGCGCAGCTTCTTGTCCGGCTCCAGCCAGCGGAAGTTGGCGAAGCCGCTGGAATGGGTCAGCAGGATGCGCGGGGTGAGCTGGCGCCAGCGCGCATCGCCGGCCAGGTCGGCGTAGTCGTCGGGCTGTCGGTAGGCGGGCAGCGGCAGCGGCAGCAGGCGTTCGAGCGGGGCGTCGAGGTCGAGCTTCCCTTCGTCGGCCAGCTGCAGCAGCATGTAGGCGAAGGCGGCCTTGGTCAGCGAGGCGCCGTACATGATGGTGTCGGTCTGCAGTGGCAAATGTTTTTCGGCGTTGCGCCAGCCCCAGGTGCGCACGCTTTGCACCTGGCCCTCGTCGATCACGGCCAGCGCCAGGCCGTGCAGCCGTTCGCGCTGCATCAGGCGGACAACGTCGGCGTCGGCGGGAATGGAGGAGGGCGCGGGCGTTGCCGCGCAGGCGGACAGCAGAGCGGCGGACAGCAGCGGGATGCATTTCATCGGCGTCTCCGGTTGCGCGGCGAGACGCCGATGATGCCACAACTTGCTATTTCAACCGTGGCGGCGACGCCAGCGGCACCTCATGGTCCCCCAGCAGCAGCTTGTCCGGCGACATCGGCGTGGTCCGCAAACGCTTGCCGGTGGCGTGGAAGATGGCGTTCGAGACCGCCGCCGCCACGCCGACGATGCCGATCTCGCCGACGCCCTTGGCGCCGAGCTGCTTGCTGACCACGCGGTCGTCCTCGTCGGCGAAGATGACCTGGATGTCGTGGATGTCGGCGTTCACGGCGACGTGGTACTCGGCGTAGTTGTGGTTCATGAAGCGGCCCAACCGGTGGTCGGTGTAGGTCTCTTCGTGCAGCGCCTGGCTGATGCCCCACACCACGCCGCCGACGATCTGGCTCTCGGCGGTCTTGGCGCTGATGATGCGTCCGGCCGCCACCGCGTTCACGACCCGCGTCACGCGCACGATGCCGAGCTTTTCGTTGACCCGGACCTCGCAGAACACGGCCGAGTGCACGGCGCGCGAGTACTTGCGCTGCTTGAGCATCTGCGGCGTGAGCAGGAATTTTTCCTCGACGCGGTCCTTGCCGGCATGGGCCAGCACCTCGGACAGCGACACGCCGTTGTCCGGCTGACCGCGCAGGTGGATGCGGCCGTCGTTGAATTCGACCTGGCGCAGCTGCAGCTTCCTGAAGATCGAATCCGGCATCGACTGCGCCATCTTCAGCAGCGTCTTCTGCAGCTTCTCGCAGGCGCCCGCCACGCCGGAACCGACCGTGGACACGTGCGAGGAGCCGCCTTCGACCGGCGCCAGCGGCAGGGTCGAATCGCCCAGCTGGAAGGTCACGCGCTCCATCGGCAGGCCCATGGCTTCGGCGGCGATCATGGACATCACGGTATAGGTGCCGGTGCCGATGTCGGAGGCGGCGCTGGACACCACCAGGCGGCCGTCCGCGTGCAGCACGGCCGAGACCCGCGCCACCATCACCAGCGAATCCCACATGCCGGTGGCCATGCCCCAGCCGAGCAGCTCTTCGCCGTCGCGCATCGAACGCGGCTCGATCGGCCGGTCCTTCCAGCCGAAGCGCTCCGATCCCAGCTGGTAGCACTGGCGCAGCTCCTTGCTGGAATAGGGTTTGTCTTCGAGCGGGTTCTTTTCCGCGTAGTTCTTGAGGCGGAAGGCCAGCGGGTCCATTTTGAGTTCGTAGGCCAGTTCGTCCATCGCCACCTCGAGCGCATGCACGCCGTGCGCGGCGCCGGGCGCGCGCATATCGATCGGCGTGTAGCGGTCGGTGCCGACCAGCTCGTAGGCCAGCTTGATGTTGTCGCAGGCGTACATCTGGCCGGACCAGTTGACCACCACCTCGACGTAGTCTTCCAGCCGCGAGGTTTCCTGGATCGCCTCGTGGACGATGGCGCTCAGCTGGCCGTCGCGGTTGGCGGCGAGCTTGATCTTGTGCCAGGTCTCGGGACGGTGGCCGAAGCTGAACATCTGCTGGCGCGTCAGCACCACCCGCACCGAGCGTTTCAGCTGCAGGGCGGCCATCACCGCCAGCGGCAGCTGGTACTGCGGGCGCAGGCCGGAACCGAAGGCGCCGCCCACGTAGGGGTTGCGCACCGTGACCTTGTCCTTGGACAGGCCGAAGGCATGCGAGATGTACCAGCGGCTGTTCTGCGAGCTCTGGGTCTTGTCGTAGACGGTCAGGTGGCCGTCTTCGCCGTACACCACGGTGGAAGCGTGCATCTCCATCGGGTTGTGGTGCTCGACGCCGTTGTAGTACTGGGCCTCGATCTTCACCGGCGCCGCATCCCAGGCGGCATCGGCATCGCCCTTCGAGCTGGGCGGTGTGAAGCCGGCCTTCAAAGGCCGCGGTTTGTAGGCGCGGCCCAGGTTGGCCAGCAGGTTGGTGTCGTGTTCCTCGACGTCGTAGGTCAGGCTGACCAGGCTGGCCGCATGGCGTGCGGCTTCGAAGGTCTCGGCCACCACCAGCGCCACCGGCTGGCCGCTGTAGAAGATGCGGTCGCTGTACAGGGGACGGAAGGGCGAGCCGGCGGGCGCCGTCATGTCCTTGTAGGCGAGGTCGTTGCCGCGCATTTTGACCTTGCGGTTCTCGTGCGTGAGCACGGCGATCACGCCCGGCACGGCTTCGGCTGCAGACGTATCGATGGTCTTGATGCGGCCCTTGGCCACGGTGCCGCTGACGACCACGCCATAGGCCAGGTCGGGCGCGGCGTGTTCGGCGGCGTACCTGGCGGCGCCGGTCACCTTGGCGCGGCCGTCCACGCGCGAGACCGGCATGCCGCTCTTCACGCGGCCAGTCCCCTCCGGCGCGCTCGGGGCGCGCAGGTCCGGAATCAAATCAGTCATTCGCGTTCTCCCCTGGCGTAAGCGGTGCCGCGCACGGCGGTCTGTAAAGCCTGGACGATGGCGTTCTTCGCCAGCGGCAGCTTGAAGTCGTTCTGGCCCCAGCCGCGCGCGCCCTGCAAAATGCGCTCGGCGGCCAGCGCGAACGCGGCCTCATCGGCCTGCTTGCCTTCGAGTTCGCGCTCGGCTTCCTCGACGCGCCAGGGTTTGTGGGCCACGCCGCCGAGGGCGATGCGGGCGGCGCGGATGGTGCCGCCATCGAGGTCGAGCGCCGCCGCTACCGACACCAGCGCGAAGGCATACGACAGGCGCTCGCGCACCTTGATGTAGGCCGAGTGGGCAAGGAAGCGCGCGGCGTCGGGCAGGGCGATGTGGGTGATCAGCTCACCCGGCTGCAGCGTGGTGTCGAGCTCCGGCCGCTCGCCCGGCAGGCGGTGGAATTCGCCGAACGGGATCTCGCGCGTGCCGGTGTTCGAGCGCACGTGCACGACCGCGTCCAGCGCGCGCAGCGCCACGCACATGTCGGACGGGTGGGTCGCGATGCATTGTTCGCTGGTGCCGAGGATGGCCAGCTGGCGGTTGATGCCGTGCTTGGCCGGACAGCCGGTGCCGGGCTCGCGCTTGTTGCAGGGCACGCCGACATCGTAGAAGTAGACGCAGCGGGTGCGCTGCAGCAGGTTGCCGCCGTTGGTCGCCATGTTGCGCAGCTGCGGCGAGGCGCCGGCCAGGATCGCGCTGGACAGCAGCGGGTAGCGGTCGCGTACCAGCGGGTGGTAAGCGGTATCGGCATTGCGGGCCAGGGCGCCCAGGCGCAGGCCGCCGTCGGCTTCTTCGATGACGTCCAGGCCCGCTTTGGCGATGGCATTGATGTCGACCACCTGCGGTGGCGTCATCACGCCTTCCTTCATCAAATCGAGCAGGTTGGTGCCGCCGGCGATCGGGCGCGCGCCCCCGGCGAGCTGCGCCAGCACGCCGTCGATGTCCTTGGGTTGGGTAAAGGCGAACGGGTTCATACGAGCACCGATCCGGTCGTGAAGGGTTTGCCTTCGTCCAGCGCGGAAGCGTCCAGCTCCAGCACCTGGGCCACCGCGCGCACGATCTGCGGATAGGCGCCGCAGCGGCACACGTTACCGCTCATGAGTTCGCGCACGTCATCGATGGTTTTGGCCTGGCCTTCGGCGATCAGGCCGGCGGCCGAGCAGATCTGGCCCGGGGTGCAGTAGCCGCACTGGAAGGCGTCGCAATCGATGAAGGCTTGCTGCAGCGGATGCAGTTCTTCTTCCTTCGCCAGGCCTTCGACGGTGGTGACTTCGTGGCCGTCCTGCATCACGGCCAGGGTCAGGCAGGCATTCACGCGCCGGCCGTCGAGCAGCACGGTGCAGGCGCCGCACTGGCCGTGGTCGCAGCCTTTCTTGGTGCCGGTCAATCCGGCGCGTTCGCGCAGGAGATCGAGCAGGGTCACCCAGGATTCGACGTCGAATTCGCGGTCCTGCCCATTCAGGCGCAGGCGGATCGGATGCTGCTGGTGAGGGTCCATGGCCTTCCTTTCATCGTAAGACGCTCACCTTACGGGCAGGCTCCTTCCTGCTCGGTTAGATGACGCACATACTGTTTGATTACTTTGACGATGGCGCCGCTTGCCATTTGATTTACGGATCGACTCCTTAAAAATTGCCTCTAGTACAAGAGAAGATGGCTCGTCAAATCACGGTGTTGTACGCAGCCAACTCAACCCGGCACTCGTCCACTTTCGATTTTGAACGCGCAAATTTGTCAGATCTGTAGCCCCGGATGGCCGCCCTTACAGCGAGAGGAGCCAACAAGCCCGATAAAAAAGTAAAATATTCACAATAATTTCCGCGTGGAAATCATAGTGGATATACTGCACAGCCCGTTTGAAATCCACTAGAATCGTTCCCTTGGGAAAGCGCTAACACATTGGCGCTTTGCTATCCTCCGGCTGGATGTGGCCGGTTCATTGGTTGGCCGCTCGGCGGCAAGGACGATTCATGCTCAGTCAACAGGATCTCGCAGAAGACGAACGCGTCAAGGCACTGCACGCGCTCGGCGTGCTCGACACGCCCCAGGAAGACCGTTTCGACCGTTTCACGCGCATCGCCGCCGCGGCTTTCGGCGCGCCGATCGCGCTCGTGTCCCTGGTCGACGCGCAGCGTCAGTGGTTCAAGTCGCGTATCGGCCTGGAACCCGGCGAGACGCCGCGCTCGATGTCCATCTGCAGCCACGCGGTCGCACTGGACGACCTGCTGGTCGTGCCCGACACGCAACTCGACGAACGCTTCGCCGACAACCCGCTGGTGGTGGGCGCGCCCTTCATGCGTTTCTACGCGGGCCAGCCGGTGCACAGCGTGGACGGCCAGCCGCTCGGTACCCTGTGCATCATCGACCAGCAGCCGCGCACGTTCGGCGACGCCGAAAAGCGCATGCTGCGCGACCTTGCCCAGATGGTGCAGGATGAACTGAACCGCAACGTGCTGGTGGCCGCGCGCGATGCCGCCCAGATGGCGCTGCGCCAGATGAACGTGCAGCTCGAGCGCCGCGTCGAGGACCGTACGCGCGAACTGCAAGCCAGGAACCGACTGCTCGAACAGGAGGTGCAGCAGCGCGCGCAGGTCCAGCAGGCCCTGGTGCAGAAGCAGGCATTGCTGGATGCCGTGCTGGAATCGGTGGACGTGGGCGTGGTCGCCTGCGGTGCCGATGGCACCCTGAGCCTGTTCAACCGTGCCGCACGCGACCTGCACGGCATGGATGTCGCCGGCCTGACGGCGGCGCAATGGGCCGGGCACTATCAGCTGTTCGAGGAAGACGGCCTCACGCCGCTCGACGAAGCCCGCATTCCGCTGGCGCGCGCGCTGCGCGGCGAACGTGTCAAGGATGCGCCGATGGCGATCCTGCGCCAGGACGGCGATGGCCACAGCATGCACCGCATCCTGGCCAGCGGCCGCGCGCTGAAGGGCCCGGACGGCGAAGCGCTCGGCGCCGTGGTGGCGATGCAGGACGTCACCGAGCTGACGGCATCGCGCGCCCGCGTGGTCGAGAGCGAGGAGCGCCTGCGCACCATCGCCGATAACGTGCCGGCCCTGATCGCCTATATCGACACAGACCTGCGCTATGGCTTCGCCAACCTGCGCTACCAGGAGTGGTTCGGCGTGAAGAGCGCGGACATGCTCGGCAAGACCGTGCTCGAAGCGATGGGGGAAACCTTTTTCGCGCCACGCCGCGCGGCCCTGGAGCGCTGCCTGGACGGCCATGCCTCGGCGCTGGAGATCGAGGAAGAGCGCCGCGGCCGCCGCCGCGTGATCAGCACCACCTATCTGCCGCACGTGCGTGACGGCGTGGTGCAGGGCATCTACGTGCTGTCCACCGACGCCACATCGGCGCGCGAATACGAGCGCCAGCTGCACGCGCTGGCCCACTCGGACCACCTGACCGGCCTGCCGAACCGCCGCAGCTACGAAGAACGCCTGGTGCAGGCGATCGCACGCGCGCGCCGCAGCGCGATGGCGATGGCCCTGGTCTATCTCGACGTCGACCACTTCAAGCAGATCAACGATACCCTCGGCCACGCCAGCGGCGACGCCGTGCTGCGCGAATTCGCCAAGCGACTCTCCGCCACCGTGCGTGCCACCGACACCGTGGCGCGCCTGGCCGGCGACGAATTCGTGATCGTGCTCGAACAGGTCGGCTCGGCACGCGAGTGCGGGCGCATCGCCGACAAGCTGCTCGAAGCGCTGCGCGCCGACTTCCTGATCGACGGCCAGCCGCGCCAGGTCACGGCCAGCATCGGCATCGCCTGGTCCGCCCATCCGGAGCAGTCGGCACTGGCGCACGCCGCCGACGAAGCCCTGTACAAATCCAAGCAGGCGGGGCGCAACACGGCATCGGTGCTGGTGGCCGGCGCCGGCTGATCAGAAGCTGCGCACTGCGCTCAGCACCAGGGCTTTGCGGCCCAGGAATTTGCCGTTCGCGGCCGAGGTGTAGGCGGCTGCGCCGGCGTTGGTGCCCACCGCCGCCAGCGTCAACGTGGTGCCGCCCCAGGCCTTGGCGATGCCCAGTTTCCAGTCCGTGTAGCTGGCGGCATCGTTGTGCGCCACGCGCTGGCGGCCGGCATGCAGCAGCACGCTCACGCCCTGGCCGGCGTCGATACTGCCGCCCAGGTCCAGGTAGCCGCTGCCGTGGCTGTCCGGGAAGCCGAACAGATTGCTGAGCGCATGCGAATACTTGGCATACCAGGCGCCGTAGCCGAGCTGGCCGTAGATCTCGCCGGTGTTGGCGTTGACGAAGCCCGGCACGTCGGCCAGGCCATTGCCCGGATAGAGGTAGCCGAGCACGCCCACGTCGTAGCTGACGCCGCCTTGCAATTCCCCTTTCTTACCGGCGTAGATGTCCCATTCCAGGTGGCCGCCGCCGCCGGCATCCCTGGCCCAGGTGATGGTCGACAGCCAGGTGCCGGCATACAGGCCGCTGGCCGGGTCCGACCAGTCGGCGCCGCCCTGCAGGGCCGGATGCAGGCGCGACTGCGAGATGCCGCGGTAGCGGTAGTCCGAAACCGCGCCGATGTTCCAGGCGACGGCAGCCGGCGCGGGCGCAGGCGACGCTTCCTGGGCGCCGGCGGCATGCGCGAGCAGGAACAGGGCAGTGGTGGCGATGGCTTGTTTCATGGTGCTTTCACTTTCTCGAGGATGTGTTGTGCCCTCGCCGGGCCTGGCGGCACGGCGCAGCGGGTCTTCGCTGGTTGAAGAAACTAGAGCGGGAGGGTGAGGCGGTAGCCGACCCCGGTTTCGGTGATCAGGTACTTCGGCTGGGCCGGGTCGTCTTCCAGCTTGCGCCGCAGGTGTCCCATGTAGATGCGCAGGTAGTGCGCGTTGCCGGCCGATTGCTGGCCCCAGACTTCGCGCAGCAGCTGCGGATTGCTGACCACGCGCCCGGCATTGCGCGCCAGTGCCGCCAGCAGCTTGTATTCGGTGGGCGCGAGGCGCACGCCCAGGCCGTCTCGGGTGACGGCGCGTCCCTGCAGGTCGATCGCCACCGTGCCGAAGCGCACCACGCTGCTGCCGTCCGGCGCCGCGCTGGCCTGGCGCTGGCGGCGCAGCGCCGAACGGGCCCGCGCCAGCAGTTCGCCGACACCGAAGGGTTTGGTGAGGTAATCGTCGGCGCCGGCGTCGAGGGCACGCACCTTTTCCGATTCCAGCGTGCGCGCCGACAGCACGATCACGGCCGCGCGCGACCACTGCCTTAGTTCGGTAATGAAGGCGACGCCGTCGCCGTCGGGCAGGCCGAGGTCGAGCACGATCAGGTCGGGCTGGCGGGTGCCGGCTTCGATCAGGCCGTGTTTGCTGTCGCCGGCCTCGAACACCTGCCAGCCTTCGTCCTGCAGCGCTTCGCGCACGAAGCGGCGGATCTGCGCTTCGTCCTCGACCAGCAAGGCAAGGGGATGGCGCTCACTCATGGTGGTCCTCCATTTCGGGTTCCAGGTCCGGCATCGGCGGCGGCGCGCCGCGTTTCAGGGCGATCACGATGCGGGCGCCGCCGCCCGGCGCCTGCTCGGCATGGATGCGTCCGCCGTGCGCTTCGACGATGGCGCGGCAGATCGCCAGGCCGAGGCCGACGCCGGGCGTGTTCGACTCCTGCCGTCCGCGCGTGAATTTTTCGAAGATCGTTTCTTCCCGCCCGTGCGGGAGGCCGGGGCCGTCGTCGGTGACGCGCAGCTCGACCAGGTCGCCGCGCTCGCGCGCATCGATCGCGATGCGCGAGCCGGGCGGCGTGTACTTGGCGGCGTTTTCCAGCACGTTGCACAGCACGCGCTCGAGCAGCGGCGCGTCGAACTGCAGCAGCGGCAGCGCGGCCGGCAGCGTTGCCGCTACCGTGTGTCCGGCCAGCAGGGCGGCGCTGGCGCGCAGCGCGCTGCCGACCACTTCCTCCAGCGACTGCCACTCCAGGTGCAGGTGCACGCCGCCGCTCTGGATGCGCGCCATGTCGAGCAGGTTGGCGACCAGGGTGTTCATGCGCAGCGCCTCGCTTTTGAGCGTGGCGGCCAGCGCCAGCTGTTGCGGCGCCAGCGGCGGGCGCGAGGCGGCCAGCGTTTCGGACACGCCCACCAGCAGCGTCAGCGGGGTGCGCAGGTCGTGGCCGAGCGCCGCCAGCAGCGAGTTGCGCAGGCGCTCCGATTCCATGTCGACCAGCGCGCCCTGGGCCACCTCGATGTAATGCACGCGCTCCAGTGCAATCGCGGTCAGGGTGGCGAAGGTGTCGAGCTGCTGGCGCTGCTCCGGCGACTGCAGCCAGCCGGCGCCGTCGTGCTCCGGCGCCAGCGCCAGCACGCCGCGGGTGCGCATCGGCGCCACCAGCGGCAGGTAGAACAGCGGGCTGGCCGGCAGCGTGTCGGTGCCGAGGCCGGCCGGACGGCCATGGTCGAACACCCACTGGGCGGTGCCGGCCTCGGGCTGCGGCGCGCCGGCGGCCGGATCTTGCGGCAGCTGCAGGCGGCCTGCCGCATCCGGCAGCAGCAGGGCGGCGCGGGCGCGGAAGGCCTGGGCCACGAATTCGTGGGTCGCGTCCAGCACCTGCTCCGGCTGCAGGGCGCCGGACAGGCGGCTGGCGAATTCGTAGAGCGCGTGCCAGCGCCGCTCGCGCTGGCGCGCCACCTGCGCCTGGAAGCGCAGCAGCGCGGTCAGGTGGCCGGTGATCAGGCCGACCGCCAGCATCGTACCGAAGGTGACCAGGTACTGCAGGTCCGACACCGCGAACGACAGGCGCGGCGGCACGAACACGAAGTCGAGCACGGCCACGCTGACGCAGGTCGCCAGCACCGAAGGGCCGCGTCCCAGGCGATACGCCACCAGCAGCACCGTCAGCATGAACAGCATGGCGATGTTCGGCAGGTCGAGCCAGGCGCTGAGCAGCCAGCCGACGGCGCCGGCAGCCAGGCTGGCGCCCGCGCCCAGCAGATAGGGCAGGGGGCGCAGCGAGCCTTGTTGCGCCGCTTGCTGCCCGGCCGTGGCGGCGGCAGCGCGCGCCGGCGCCGCCGCGCAGGCGATTTCCAGCAGGTCGGCGCCCGGCGCCAGCTGCGCCAGGCGGCGCGCCAGGCCCGGCTGCCAGAAAGGGCGGCGCGCCGGGCGGCCCAGCACCAGGGTCGAGAGATTGCGGCTGCCGGCGTAGCGCGCCAGCTCGGCGGCCGCATCGGCGCCCGACAGCACCGCGGTGGCGGCGCCCAGCTTTTCGGCCAGGCGCAGCTGGTCGAGGATAGCGGCGCGGCGGGCCGCCGGCAGGCGCTGCAACGCTGGGGTTTCGACGTACACCGCGTGCCAGCGCGCGCCCAGCTGGCTGGCCTGGCGCGCCGTGCTGCGCACCACCTGTTCGGCTTCCGGGCCGGGGCCGACGCAGGCCAGCAGCGCGGCGCCGGTCTTCCACACCGTGGCGATCGACTGCTCGACCCGCCAGGCGCGCACGTCGCCCTCGACGCGGTCGGCGGTGCGGCGCAGGGCCAGCTCGCGCAGGGCGATCAAATTCCCCTTGCGGAAGAAATTACCGGCCGCGCGTTCGGCCTGCGGCCCCTGGTAGACCCGGCCCGTCCGCAGGCGCTCGAGCAGCTCGTCGGCCGGGACGTCGACCAGCACCACCTCGGCGGCGCCGTCGAACACGCTGTCCGGCACGGTTTCGCCGACGCGGATGCCGGTGATGCCGCCCACCACGTCGTTCAGGCTTTCCAGGTGCTGGACGTTGACGGTGGTGTAGACGTCGATGCCGGCGGCCAGCAGTTCCTCGACGTCCTGCCAGCGCTTGCGGTGGCGCGAGCCGGGCGCGTTCGTATGCGCCAGCTCGTCCACCAGCACCAGCGCCGCGCCGCTGGCCAGGGCGGCGTCGATGTCGAACTCGTCGAGCAGCTTGCCGCGGTAGCTCACCTGGCGCAGCGGCAGGCGCGGCAAGCCTTCGAGCAGGCTTTCGGTCTCGCGCCGGCCATGGGTCTCCGCCACCCCGACCAGCAGGCGCTCGCCGGCGGCGTGCAGGGCGCGCGCCGCCGACAGCATCGCATAGGTCTTGCCGACCCCGGCGGAGGCGCCGAAATAGATGCGCAGCCGTCCGCGGCCGGCGCGCGCTTCCTGCTCGCGCACCTGGGCCAGCAGCTGGTCCGGGTCGGGCCGACGCTCGTCGATCATGGGCGTGCAGCCTGGACCGGCGACAGCGCGTCGAGCGCGAGGTTCAGTGCCAGCACGTTGACGCGCTCTTCGCCCAGGAAGCCGAACAGGGCGTGTTCGGTATGGCGGCGCACCAGCTCGTCGACGTCGGCGCGCGCCAGGCCGCGTGCGCGTGCCACCCGAACGGACTGGTAGAACGCGGCGGCCGGACTGATCTCCGGATCGAGGCCGCTGGCCGAGGCCGTGACCAGGTCCACCGGCACCGGCGCCAGGTTGTCGGGATCGGCGGCGCGCAGGGCGGCGATGCGGCCCTTGACGGCGTCCAGCAGGGCCGGGTTGGACGGCCCGAGGTTGGAGCCCGAGGAGCCGGCCGCGTTGTTGGCGGCCGGCGCGGTGGCCGAGGGCCGGCCCCAGAAGTAGCGCGGCGAAGCGAAGGACTGGCCGATCAGGCGCGAGCCGGCCGGCTTGCCGTCCCGGCTTACCAGGCTGCCGCCGGCCTGGTCGGGAAAGGCGAGTCGGGCGATGCCGGTCACGAGCGCCGGGTAGGCGGCGCCGGTCAGCGCGGTCAGCAGCACCAGCAGGGTGGCGGCGGGGCGGAAATGCGAAGTCATGTTCATGTCGTTCTCTTCAGGCCAGGTGCAGGGCAGCCAGCAGCATGTCGATCAGTTTAATGCCGATGAAGGGCAGGACGATGCCGCCCAGACCGTAGATCAGCAAATTACGGCGCAGCAGGGCGGCGGCGCCGATCGCGCGGTAGCGCACGCCGCGCAGGGCCAGCGGAATCAGCACCACGATGATCAGGGCGTTGAAGATCACCGCCGACAGGATCGCCGAGGCCGGGCTGGCCAGGTTCATCACGTCCAGCGCCTTGAGTTGCGGGTAGGTGGCGACGAAGGCGGCCGGGATGATCGCGAAGTACTTGGCGATGTCGTTGGCAATCGAGAAGGTGGTCAGCGAGCCGCGCGTCATCAGCATCTGCTTGCCGATCTCGACGATCTCCAGCAGCTTGGTCGGGTTCGAATCCAGGTCGACCATGTTGCCGGCTTCCTTGGCGGCCTGGGTGCCGGTGTTCATCGCCACCGCCACGTCGGCCTGGGCCAGCGCCGGCGCGTCGTTGGTGCCGTCGCCGGTCATCGCCACCAGGCGGCCCTCGGCCTGGTATTTGCGGATCAGGGCCAGCTTGTCTTCCGGCGTCGCTTCGGCCAGGAAGTCGTCGACCCCCGCCTCGGCGGCGATCGCGGCCGCGGTCAGGTGGTTGTCGCCGGTGATCATGACGGTCTCGATGCCCATGCGGCGCAGCTCGGCGAAGCGCTCCCTGATGCCGCCCTTGACGATATCCTTCAGCTCGACCACGCCCATCACGCGGGCGCCGTCCACCACCACCAGCGGCGTGCTGCCGCGGCGCGCCACCTCGTCCACGGCGGCGGACACCGCCTGCGGGTACACGCCGCCCAGGCCCAGCACGTACTTGCGCATGGTGTCGGCGGCGCCCTTGCGCAGCGGGCGTTCCAGCAGGTCGACGCCGCTCATGCGGGTCTGCGCGGTGAAGGGCACGAATGCGGCCTTCAGCTCCGCCATCTCGCGGGCACGCAGGTTGAACTTCTGCTTGGCCAGCACCACGATGCTGCGGCCTTCCGGGGTTTCGTCGGCCAGCGATGCCAGCTGCGCCGACTCGGCCAGTTCGCGCTCGGTCACGCCCGGCGCCGGCAGGAAGGCGGCGGCCTGGCGGTTGCCGAGGGTGATGGTGCCGGTCTTGTCGAGCAGGAGCACGTCGACGTCGCCGGCCGCTTCCACCGCGCGGCCCGAGGTCGCGATCACGTTCGATTGCATCATGCGGCTCATGCCGGCCACGCCGATCGCCGACAGCAGGCCGCCGATGGTGGTCGGGATCAGGCACACCAGCAGCGCCACCAGCACCGCGATCGTGACCGGCGAGCTGGCCAGGCCGGCGGCGCCGGCGGCCTGCGCCGCGTACAGCGAGAACGGCAGCAGCGTCGCGGTTACGACCAGGAACACGATGGTCAGCGCCACCAGCAGGATGGTCAGCGCGATCTCGTTCGGGGTCTTGCGGCGGGCGGCGCCTTCGACCATGGCGATCATGCGGTCGATGAAGGCTTCGCCCGGATTCACGGCGATCCGCAGCACCAGCCAGTCCGACAGCACGCGGGTGCCGCCGGTGACCGCCGAGAAGTCGCCGCCGGATTCGCGGATCACCGGCGCCGATTCGCCGGTGATGGCCGATTCGTCGACCGAGGCCACGCCCTGCACGACCTCGGCGTCGGCCGGGATGATGTCGCCGGCGTCGACCAGCACGAACATGCCCTTGCGCAGGTCGGCGGCGGGGCAGGGCAGCCAGGTGGTGCCGTACACCGGGGTGCTCAGCTTCTTGGCCATCACGGTCTGCTTGAGGGCGCGCAGCGAGGCCGCCTGGGCCTTGCTGCGGCCCTCGGCCAGGCTTTCCGCAAAGTTCGCGAACAGCACCGTGAACCACAGCCAGACGGCGATCGCGAAGGTGAAGCCGGCCGGCGCGCCGCCATCGACGAAGCGGCCGCCGCTCAGGGCGTCGAGCCACAGCAGGGTGGTGACGATGGCGCCGATGTAGACCACGAACATGACCGGGCTACGGTACTGCTGGCGCGGCGACAGCTTGCGTAGGGCGTCGAGCGAAGCGGGGGCGATCAGTTTCGGATCGAACAGCGTTAAATCGGGATGGGCCATATCATTTCACCGAAAAGAGTTGCAGGTGTTCCGCGACCGGGCCAAGCGCCAGGGCCGGAACGTAGTTCAGTACGCCCACCAGCAGTACCGCGCCGATCAGCAGCGCGACGAACAGCGGGCCGTGGGTCGGCATGGTGCCGCCGGTGGTTGCCAGGCGCGGCTTGGCGGCCAGCGAGCCGGCCAGGGCCAGCACCGGCACGATCATGGCGAAGCGGCCGAGCCAGATCGCCACGCCCAGCAGGGCGTTCCAGAACGGCGTGTTGGCGGACAGGCCGGCGAAGGCGCTGCCATTGTTGTTGGCGGCCGAGGTCACGGCGTACAGCATCTCCGAAAAGCCGTGCGCGCCGGGATTGGCGATGCCGGCCGTGCCGGCGCCGCTGCTCACCGCCAGCGCGGTCCCGAGCAGCACCACCAGCGGCGTCACCAGGATCGCGATCGACACCATTTTCATGTCGTGCGACTGGATCTTCTTGCCCAGGTATTCCGGGGTGCGGCCGATCATCAGGCCGGCGATGAACACGCCCAGCACGGCGAACACCAGCATGCCGTACAGGCCCGAGCCGGCGCCGCCGAACACGACTTCGCCGAACATCATCAGCGCCATCGGCACCAGGCCGCCGAGCGGCATCAGGGAGTCGTGCATGGTATTGACCGCGCCGCACGAGGCCGCCGTGGTGACGGCCGCGAACAGGCTGGAGGCGGCGATGCCGAAGCGGGTCTCCTTGCCTTCCATGTTGCCGCCGGCCTGCAGCGCCCCGGCCGCCTGGTCGACGCCGAGCGCCTGCAGGGCGGGATGGGCCTGGCCTTCGGCCCACATCAGGGCCAGGGCCATGGTCACGAACAGGATCGCCATCGCGGCGAACACGGTCCAGCCCTGGCGGCGGTCGCCCACCATGCGGCCGAAGGCGAAGCACAGGCCGGCCGGAATCAGGAAGATCGCCACCATCTGCAGGAAATTGGTGAGCGCGTTCGGGTTTTCGTAAGGGTGGGCCGAGTTGGCGTTGAAGAAGCCGCCGCCGTTCGTGCCCAGCATCTTGATCGCCTCCTGCGACGCGACCGGGCCCATGGCGATGGTCTGGGTGGGGGCGCCGGCGGCCGGGTCGAGCAGCGGCACCTGCAGGTAAGCGTCGAAGTTCTGGATCACGCCCTGGCTGCACAGGAACACCGCGAAGACCAGCGACAGCGGCAGCAGGACGTAGACGGTGACGCGCACCAGGTCGGCCCAGAAATTGCCGACCGAGGCCGAGGAGCGCGCCGCCAGCCCGCGCACCAGCGCGAACACCACGGCGATGCCGGTGGCGGCCGACAGGAAGTTCTGGCTGGCCAGCGCCACCATCTGGCTGAAATAGCTCATGGTCTGCTCGCCGGCATAGCCTTGCCAGTTGGTGTTGCCGACAAAGCTAACGGCGGTATTGAAGGCGGAATCGGGAGAAACCGCGCCCAGGTGTTGCGGGTTGAAGGGCAACAAGCCCTGCAGGCGCTGCACGGCGTAGACGAACAGGGTGCCCAGGCCGCTGAACAGCAGCAGCGCGAAGGCATAGCTTTTCCAGCCCATGCCCCGTTCGGGCTTCACGCCGGCGACGCGGTAGCACAGGCGCTCGAGCGGCGCCAGCCAGCGCAGGCCCGGCACCGGACGCATCTCGCCGACGGCGGCCAGCAGCGCGCCGAGCGGCACCGCCAGCAGCGTCACGACGGCCATGAAGGCGGCCAGTAGCAAAATCGCATCGGTAGGCATCACAGCTTCTCCGCATTCAGCAAGGCGTTGACGAGATAGAGCAGGACGGCCAGCGCCGCCAGGCCCACGGCCCAGTAGCCGAGGTTCATGGCCTGCCTCCAAGGCGTTCGCAGGCCTGGGCCAGGCCGCACACGAGGGCGGTCAGGCCGACCGTCGCGGCAATGAATAAGCTGTCATTGAGAATGTCCATTTTTCCCTTCAGGATGTTGTTGACGACCTGGCCAGCTTAGGGAGAAGGACCTAAAACAGGCGTAAATAGTCGCCGTCCGGCCATATATGCGACGTAAACGCGCGCGTCTGAATGTTGCGTGTTGGACTTATTTCGAAGGACGGGCTATCCTCCCGAAACCCTCGCGAGTTCCCGATCCAACCTGTCCCGTTCCATGCCCCACCTCCATCGCCTGACCCAGATCCGCCGCCCGCTGATCGCCCGTTCGATCGCCCTGTTGACTGCCTTCTGCGTGATGCTGGTCGGCATCCACGGCTGGAGCCTGTGGGCGGCGCACCAGGGCCAGCTGGCGGAGACCACGGCCAGCACCGCGAACATGGCGCGCGCGCTGGCGGCCCAGGCCGAGACCTCGTTCAAGATCGCCGATGCGATCCTGGGCGAAACCGTGGAGCGCGTCGAGCACGATGGCGCGCAGGGCACGGCGGGGCAACGCCTGCATGAGCGCTTCATGTCCTTCGCGGGCCATTCGACAGAAGTGCAGGGCCTGTTCGTGTTCGGCGCGGACGGCAGCCGGTTGGTCTCGGCGCCGATCAGCACGGCCCGTGACAACAACGCCGACCGCGACTACTTCAAATACCACCAGACCCATGCCGACCGCGGCAGCCACGTCGGCAAGCCGGTGCGCAGCCGCTCCACCGGCGTGATGGTGATCCCGGTGTCGCGCCGCATCGACCGCCCCGACGGCAGCTTCGGCGGCATTGCGCTGGTGACCCTGGACCTGGCCTACTTCGGCCGCTTCTACGACCGCTTCGACGTCGGCCACGAAGGCACGATCCTGCTCGCCCTCGACGACGGCACGCTGATCTACCGGCGCCCGTTCAACGAGAGTATGGTCGGCACCAGCATCGCCCAGGGACCGGTGATCCAGATGATGCGGAAGTCGGGGCCGGTCGGCACGGCCATGCTGCGCGCCCGGATCGACGGCATCGAGCGTCTGTACAGCTACCGCCACCTGGAAGGCTATCCGCTGGTGGTCGCCAGCGCGCAGTCGAAGGAGGAGATTTTGGCGCACTGGTGGAGTTCGGTGCTCAAGATGAGCGGTGTGGTCCTGGGCGCGATCCTGCTGCTGGGCTGGGGCGGGGTGCGCATGATCCGCCAGATCCGCGTCCGCGAACAGCTCGAGGCGGAACTGCGCCGCGCCGGCGACACGCTGGAACAGCAGAACCAGGCGCTCAAGACCCTGGCCGAGAGCGATGGCCTGACCGGGCTTGCCAACCGCCGCCTGTTCGAAGAAGCCCTTGCCGGCGAACTGGCGCGCGCGCGCCGCGCCGGCACCTCCTTCGCCCTGATCCTGTGCGACGTCGATTTCTTCAAGAAGTACAACGACCGCTACGGCCACGTGGGCGGCGACGATTGCCTGCGCCGGGTGGCGGCCGCCATCGCGGCAGGCGCGCGCCGTCCCGGCGACCTGGCGGCGCGCTACGGCGGCGAAGAGTTTGCGGTGCTCCTGCCCGACACCACGCTGGAAGGTGCGCGGACCGTGGCCGAGGCGATCCGCACGACGATCGCCGGACTGGCGATCGAACACGCCGACAGTCCGGCCGGCAGGGTCGGCATGAGCCTGGGCGTGGTGGCCGGCACCCCCGGCGCCGAAGCGGGCAGCGCCTGGATCGAAGCCGCCGACCGCCTGCTGTACGAAGCCAAGTCCGGCGGACGCGACCAGGTGGTGGCGAAGCCCGTATCGCTTGCAATTGCATAGCGCGCGATCTAGTATGCCTTCCATGGAATCGAACAAGACCCCGCTGCTGGACGAGCAGTTGTGCTTCGCGCTGTATTCGACCGGCCTGGCGATGAACAAGGTGTACCGCAAGCTGCTGCGCAAGCTGGACCTGACCTACCCGCAATACCTGGTGATGCTGGTGCTGTGGGAGCGCGAGGGCGTGAGCGTGTCGGAGATCGGCGCGCGGCTTTTCCTCGATTCGGCCACCCTCACGCCGCTGCTCAAGCGCCTGGAAGCGGCCCGCCTGGTGGCGCGCACCCGCTCGGCGCAGGACGAGCGCCAGGTCGTGGTCAGCCTGACCGATGCCGGCCGCGCCATGCGCGGCGAGGCGGCAAGCATCCAGGAAGGCGTGCTGTGCGCCGCCGCATGCGCGCCGGGCGACCTCGTCGCGCTCAAGCAGCAGCTGGAAAGCCTGCGCGGCAAACTGGCCGACAATACCTGATCAGTGTTCGGCGGGCCCGGCCTGGCCGCAGCCGGGATCGGCCTGCTGCGGCGTGCTGCGCTGGGCCAGCAGCAGGGCCTGGAATTCGCCGGCGCGCATCGGCTTGCCGATCAGGTAGCCCTGCAGCACGTCGCATTCGGTCGAGCGGATCGCGCTGGCCTGGGCTTCGGTTTCGATCCCTTCGCAGATCACCGCCAGCTTGAGCGACTTGGCGAAGGCGATCACGCCGATGACGATGTCCAGGCTGCGCCGGTCCTCGTCGATCTGCTCGACGAAGGAGCGATCGATCTTGATCGTCGTGATCGGGAACTGGCGCAGGTAGGAGAGGTTCGAGTAGCCGGTGCCGAAATCGTCGAGGGCGATGCGAAAGCCCTCGTCTTCCAGCGAGCGCAGGACGGCGGCCGCCTTGCCGATGTCCTGGGTCAGCATGCTTTCCGTGACCTCCAGCTTGATGCAGCGGGTATCCAGGCCGTAGTGCGCCACCAGGTTTTTCAGCAGCAGCGGCAGGTTCTCGTCGGTGAGCTGGCGCGGCGAGACGTTCACCGCCATCTGCAGCTGGTAGCCGAGCAGTTCCCATTCGCGCGCCTGGCGGCAGGCTTCCTCGCAGACCCAGGCCCCGACCGCCGTGATCGCCGGCGTATCCTCGAGCATGGACAGGAAGGCGCCGGGCGCGATCACGCCCAGGCGCGGATGGTCCCAGCGCAGCAGCGCCTCGGCGCCGACCACGGCGCCGTTGGCGGCGCTGATCTGCGGCTGGTAGAACAGCACGAACTGGCGCCGCTCGAGTGCCGAAAAGACTTCCTGGCGCAACTGCAGGCGCTCCTTGATCAGCCGCGCCGATTCGGGCAAGAACACGCTGAAGGTGTGGCGGCCGTTGTCCTTGGCCGCGTACATGGCGGCGTCGGCATTGTTGAGCAGTTCGTCCGCCGTGTGTTCGCGGGCCCGGCCCAGCGCGATGCCGATACTGGCGCCGACCGTGACCTTCAGGTGGTCGACCGCGATCGGCTCGGCCAGGCGCTGCAGCACGGCCGCGGCCAGCGCCTTGGCTTTCCCGACCTCCGCGTTGGCGAGCACGATGACGAACTCGTCGCCGCTGATGCGCGACACCGTGGTATCGGTGTTTTCGAAGGTGGCCAGGCGCCGCCCGATCTCCTGCAGCGCGAGGTCGCCGGCGTGGTGGCCGTGGGCGTCGTTGACTTCCTTGAAGTGGTCGAGGTCGATGAACAGCACGCCGACCACGCTGTCCGACGCCAGCAGCTGGTCGAGCGTGCGCAGGCAGCTGAAGCGGTTGTGCAGGCCGGTCATGCTGTCGTGGGTGGCCATGTGGACCAGGCGCGCCTCGGCTTCCTTGCGCTCGCTGATGTCGGCGAAGAAGACCGTCATGCCATCCGCGGAGGGATAGATGCGGGCCCCGACCCATAGCTCCAGCGGCGCGTAGTACGTCTCGACGCTGGTGGCCTCCTGGCTTTCCAGCGCGCGCAGATAGGCTTGGTGGAAGGCCTCGCCGACCGCTTCCGGAAACTCGTCCCAGATCATTTTGCCCAGCAGTTGCTCGCGCGTGCGCCGCATCCAGGCCGCGGCCCTGTTGTTGACATAGGTGAAGCGCCAGTCGTGATCGATTGAGAAGAACCCGTCCGAAATGCTCTCGAGGACGGTGCTGAGGTGTTCGCGCGCACTCGCCACCGCTGCCTGGGCCCGCATCGCCGTGCTGACGTCTTCGAGGAAGGCGACGAAGTTGACGACCTTGCCTTCGTCGTTCTTGACCGGGAAGACGTGCATGCGGCTCCAGAACTGCGTGCCGTCCTTGCAGTAGTTGCGCAGCGTGCAGGTGTGGTCTTTTCCAGCAGCGACGGCCTCGCGCAGCGCCGCGATGGGCGGCTGGCCGCGGTCGCTGTTCTGCAGGAAACGCGGGTTGCGGCCGACCACCTCTTCCAGGGAATAGCCGGACACCGCCTCGAAGGCCGGGTTCACCCAGACGATCGGGTTATCGCCCTGTTGCGGGTCGGTGATGATGATGGACGTCGTGCTCGCGCGGATCAGCCCCTTGAAGAAAGCGGCGGGCTTGTCTTCGAGGTTCACGAGGGTGAGCTGGTTGTATTCCCACGAAAGAGGTGACATGGTCGGCCATTTGGACACGGGACGCTTCCAGTGTAATCGCCGCCGTCAAGACGCGGAGCACGCAAAGTGAACTCATCCATGATCCGCGGCCGGCATGCCCAGCGCCGCCATTTTCGCCCGCAGCGACAGGCGGTCGGCGTCGATCTGCGCGCCGTTCGTGCGGCTTGAAAGGGCCGCTTTCTCCTTGCGGCCGAGGAAGTAGGCGATGCGTTCGGCGTTGGCGCCGGAAGGGTGGGGCAGGCCATGCAGGATGCGCCCCTCGTCCAGCACGCCGCGGCGGGCCAGCCAGTCCAGGGCCAGGCCGACCTTCGGCCCCAGCGGCACGAACACGGCGTCCTTGATCAGGGCCGCTTCCCGGCCGAAGTAGTCGAGCAGCTGGTCCTGCAGCAGCGGCGTGGTCAGCATGTTCGGGCTGGCGCCGTTGTAGTTGAGTTTTGCCCCGTCGGGACCGTCGACAAAGACCGCCTGGCGCAGCGCCCCGCTCACGTGCATCAGGTGCGCATCCGCGCCGAACAGGCTGGCGCAACTGGCGATGCCCAGCCAGCGCTGCAGGCCGATGTCATCCAGCAGCGCCACCAGGTTGGGACGGATCGCACCGCTGAAGGCCCCCGTGTACTTGGCCGCGCGCAGCAGCTCGGGCAGCGGCAAGCCTGCCCGCAAGCCCTGCTGCGCGGCGCGCACCGCGTTCTTCCATTGTACGAAGCCGGGCGAGATCCCGACCACCACCACGCGCGCATCGACGTTCACGTAATCGAAGGGGAGGTAGTGCGCCTCGACCCGGCCGGCGCGGGCCAGCAGGAAGCCGTCGGGGATGTCGGCGGCTTTCACAATCCGTTCAAGATCGGTGGCGGCAATCAGCTCGGCGTAATCGAGAAATTGACATTCTTTGTGCATGCAGTCCCTGAAAAATCTCGTGTGATATCGAAACCGATATGGGAAACCCAGAAAAAACGATTGGCTTGATCATTGCCGGATCTCTAACATGATTTTAGAGCAATGCCAGTTTGAGAAAAAAATACCCATAACTAGAAACACAGGAGACGTATGAAATCGCAAGTATCTGCACGTCCTTTGTCCTTGAAGCTGACGGTGACTGCGCTCATGGGCGCCGGCCTGCTCAGCAGCGCCTCGGTGTGGGCGCAGGCGGCCGCCGACAGCACGGAACCGCTTGACACCGCGACGGTGGTCGTCACCGGCGTCAAGGCCTCGCTGATCAAGAGCCTGGCGATCAAGCGCACCACCGACCAGGTCGTGGAATCGGTCGTGGCCGAAGACATCGGCAAGCTGCCCGATAACAATGTCGTCGAAGCGCTGCAGCGCGTGACGGGCATCCAGGTCACCAATCGCGCCGGCGGCGAAGTCGGCACCTTGTCGATCCGTGGTCTGCCCGACGTCCAGACCACCTGGAACGGCCGCAATATCTTCACCGCGTCCGGCACCCAGGTCGCGCTGCAGGACATTCCTTCGACCCTGGTGCGCCAGATCGACGTCTACAAGACGCGCGACGCCAGCCAGCTGGACACCGGCATTGCAGGCCAGATCGACGTCAAGTCGCTGCGGCCCTTCGATTTCAAAGGCCCGAAAGTGTCGCTGTCGGCGCGTGAAACCTGGCTCGATCCCGCGAAAAAAGCCAACCCGCAGCTGAGCGGCATGTTGAGCAACCGTTGGGACACCAGCGCCGGCGAATTCGGTGCGCTGGTCAATCTGTCGGCCAGCAAGACCAACTACCGCAACGAGAGCGTGACGCCGGGCGCCATGGTGCCGTTTACCAGCCCGAATGCTGCCGAAGTTCCCGCCGGTTATACGCCCCTGCAGCGCATCACCGACACCAATATCTGGGCCGCCGGCACCCATACCGGCCTGCCGATGGCCGCCGGTTCGACGCTGAACTTCGACGGCAAACCCTATCCGTATTACCTGGCGCGCGACGCCGTTTTCCAGAGCGACGTCGAAGGCGAGCGCAAGCGTCCTGCCGCGAATATCGCCCTGCAGTGGAAACCGAACAGCGATGCGGTCTACACCTTCGAATCGATGTACAACGGTTATCGCGACAAGTCCTTCAACCGCCTGCTGTTCAGCTTTGTCGACTGGTGGGGAGATCTCGGCAGCAACCCGGCGGGGACGATCACGACCTTCCCGGGAACCAACGTCATCAAGAGCCGTACCGTCAATAACGTCTATGGCTTCAACAGCGGCGACTACACCACGTCGGCAACCGATTCCTATGTGTATGCTTTGAACGGCAAATGGAATGTTGGCGACCGCCTGCGGCTGGACGGCGATGTGTCCTACCAGACCAGTACCTATCACTCGGAATTCACGGCGACCCGGATCGATCGCGTCGCACCGTCCATCAACGTCAACTTCAATGACGGCGGCAACGACACCGCCTTCCACTTCAACGACGATGCCGACCTGGTCAACCCGGCCAAGTGGAATGTCGCGCAGTTCTACGATAACGCCAACCGCAACAAGGGCAGCGCCGCGACGGCGACGCTGGCGGGCGTGTTCGATGCCAACTGGGGGCCGCTGGACACGATCCACTTCGGCGCGCGCTTCGACGACCGCAAGGCGTCCGAGGCCAACCGGACGCAATCGAGCACCCTGAACCGCAACCTCGGCTCGCTGGGGCCGGCGTATTCCTCCACCAACGCGAACTTCGGCAGCGACATCTCGGACGTGCCGCGCTCATGGGTGGAGCCGAATGCCTATTACATCCGCGACAATATCGACGACTGGCGCAAGCTCTTCAACTCGGTCGATCCGAACTTCCAGACCACCGACCAGCTGCGCCTGCAGAAGACCTTCGAGGTCGATGAAAAGACGACCAATCTGTTCTTGATGGGGAATACGCAGAACGAGCTGTTCGGCCATCGCCTGCGCGGCAATTTCGGCGTCCGTTACGTCAAGGTCAAAACCGACATGACCTTCTATACGGTCGATGCCAGCACCAAGGCGGTGACGGCGTCGAGTGCCAGCAAGTCGACCAGCAAGCTGCTGCCCAGCATGACCCTGATCTACGACCCGACCCGGGACGTGGTGCTGCGCTTTAACTATGGTGAAACCCTGCGCCGGCCGAACTTTGGCGATCTGAATCCTGTCCTGCAACTCGGCGACGACGTGTCGAGGGTGGGGTATGGCTCGGGCAGCGGCGGCAATCCGGACCTGAAACCGACGCACTCCAAGAACTTCGACCTGACGGCCGAGTGGTATTTCCAGAAGGACAGCGCACTCTACGGCACGCTGTTCAAGCGCAAGATCGACGGCCTGGTGGTCGGCTTGCGTCACCGGGTGCACGTCGACCCGGCCAACGACCCGTTCCGCAACTCGACCTCGGGCGGCGACCATACGAACGGCTACGACTACGTCATCAACTCGCCGGTCAACGCCTCCAACGGCAAGATCAGCGGCGCCGAGCTCGGCTTCATCTACTTCCCGAAAGGGCTGCCGGGCCTGCTGGACGGCCTGGGCTTCCAGGGCAGCTATACGCGACTCACCTCGTCGCAGAACGTGCCGGACGCCAATGATGCCGGCGTCATCGTCGCCCAGCTCGAGACGCCGTTCTTCGGCGTGTCCAACAACTCCTATAACGCCACCCTGGCTTACGAAAAGGGCCCGGTCAGCGCCCGCCTGTCCTATGTCTGGCGCTCCGGCTTCCTGGCCGCCAACGAAGCCGCCCTGTTTGCCAATCCGATCGGTATCTGGCGTCATCCGGAGAAGAGCGTGGACATGCAGATCTCCTACAAAATCAACGACAACATGTCCTTCGATATCAGTGGGGTGAATCTGACCAACGAAATGCAGCGGCAGTACTACCACTTCGGCAGTGCCGGTAACGAGCAGGTGACCAATTTCGGTACGCTCCAGATCGGCCGTTCGGTCTCGGCTGGCTTACGCTGGAAGATGTAAGCCTTGAGGGGCAGGGCGTTGCCGGGTTCGCCCCTCCGCAACGCCCATTTTCATTTAAGAAATTGACACCCATCGTGCATACAGCACATACTTTCTGGCGCGAAATTTTGGGGCAATCGATACGAATTTCGATATCGGAAATGCGGAAAATTTGATTGGATTGAAATCACTTTCCCTCCTAAGATACCGCTGAGCATGCACACATAAAGACATGCCATGGACAGCACAAGATAAGAATACTTAGGAGACATATGGAACGCATCTTCCCATTGCGCGGCATCGTCGCCACGCTCGCCGGTGCCGGGATGCTGAGCAGCGCATCCGTCCAGGCCCAGCAGGACGACGCGAACGTCGTGGTCGTCAGCGGCCAGCGCCAGGCGGCCCAGAGCGCCCAGGCGATCAAGCAGAACGCCGAGCAGGTGGTCGACTCCATCGTCGCCGAAGACATCGGCAAATTCCCCGACAAGAACGTGGCCGAACTCCTGGGCCGCATCACCGGTGTGCAGACCGTGCGCGAGAACGGCGAAGCCGGCCGCATCGTGATCCGCGGCCTGGGCGGCGTCACCACCTTGTTCAACGGCCGCGAGATGTTCACCGCCGCCGGCCGCAGCCTGAACCTGACCGACGTGCCGGTCTCAATGCTGCAGCGCGTGGACGTCTACAAATCGCAGGGCGCCGAGATGGTCGAAGGCGGCACCTCGGGCGTGATCGACGTGCGCACCTTCCGTCCCTTCGACTTCAAGGGCAGCCAGACCGCCGTCAACCTGCGCGGCGAACACCGCGACAAGGCCGGCAAGACCGACCCGCAAGTGGGCGGCCTGTGGTCGAACCGCTGGAAGACCGGCATCGGCGAGATCGGCCTGCTGGGCGGCCTGTCCTGGCAGCGCGGCCGCTACCACGACGAAACCGCGTGGGCCGGCCAGCCCGTCACCTACACCAATCCGGCCGGCGTGCAGGGCGCCGACGGCAACGGCCGCGTGATGACCACCGGCGACCGCAAGCGTATTGCCGCCAACCTGTCGGCCCAGTGGCGCCCGAACCGCGACATGGAGTTCTACGCCGAAGGCTTCTCGACCAGGATCGACGTCGATTCGCAAAGCGTGTTCTTCGTCGGCGGCTTCCCGATCAATAACCCGAATTCGACCGTCACCACCGTCACCTCGGGCGGCAGGCAATACCTCGACACCATCAGCAACCCGAGCGATACCTCGCTGGTCCTGTCCTCGACCCAGGCAAGGCGCGACTGGTCGCGCGGCAGCCAGGGCGCGATCGGCGGGACCTGGGACATGACGCCGACGCTGCGTTTGTCCTCGGAATACGTGCGCACGGTCTCGACCTACCGCCAGGAGAACCCGATCCTGGACTCGATCTACACCGCGCCCCATCCGGTGACGGGCGGCACCCGCGACGGCGGCGGCTTCGTCGACTATCCGGGCGTGAACCTGATCGATCCGTCCAAGTGGACCATGATCGCGCTGTACGACAACCACAACCACGCGAACGGCAGCGCCAACGACTGGCGCGGCGACATCGCCTGGAGCCCGGAAGACATGGGCATCCTGAAGGAGCTGTCGGGCGGCCTGCGCTGGGCCCAGCGCGACGCTTCCTACGCCCACGAACTGGGCAACTACCGGCCGGCCACCATCACCGGCCTGGCGCCGAGCAGCATCCCGGGCCTGTCCTGCGTCAGCCCCGCGATCCATGGCAATTACGGCGTGAGCCAGTTCTACGCCGGCTGCATGGACTTCCTGCTGGATAACACCGGCGCCGTGCGCCAGGCCATCCTCGGCACCACCGCCGGCCTGCCGGACGATCCGCTGTCCTATTACACCGACCGCGAAACCACCAACGCCATCTACGGCAAGGCGAAGATCGCCTTCGACGCCTTCGGCATTCCGGTCGACGGCAGCGCCGGCGTGCGCGTGGTGCGCACCAGGCAGAACATCGTCGGCAATTCGCGCGCCGGCACCGGACCGGTGACGCCGGTCGCGGTCTCGGGCAGCAATACCGACGTCCTGCCGAGCATGAACCTGCGCGCCAAATTCCGCCGGGACCTGGTCGGCCGCCTGGTCTACGGCAAGGCGATCGAGCGCGCCGCCTTCGGCGACTACAACCCGGGCGTGGTACTGGGTTCGGTGACGGCCACCAATGCCAACGACCCGACCGGCTCGGGCGGCAACCCGAACCTGAAGCCCCAGGAAGCGCGCAACCTGGACCTGGCGCTGGAATGGTACTTCTCGAAAGACGGTTCGCTGACCGGCACCGCCTTCAAGCACGACTTCAAGAACTTCCTGCGCCACCGCCAGGCCACCGAGGTCATCGACGGCCAGCGCTACCTGGTGGACCGCCCGTACAACACCGATACCGCCAAGCTGTACGGCTTCGAAGCGGCCTACCAGCAGTTCTTCCCGTCGCTGCCGGGCTGGCTGGGCGGACTGGGCGTGCAGGTCAACGCCACCTACATGAACGGCGGCATGACCGAGCCGGACGGCAGCCGCAACACCTTCCCGGGCATGTCCAAGACCGCCTACAACCTGGTCGGCATGTACGAGCGCGGGCCGTGGTCGGCGCGCGTGGCCTACAGCTGGCGCGACGAATTCGTCGATACCTACAACTACCGCGGCCTGGGCTTCAATCTGATCGTCGAGCCGATCAAGACCCTGGATGCCTCGGTCTCGTACAAATTCACCGACACGCTGGTCGTGACCCTGGACGGCAGCAACCTGCTGAACCAGGCCTACCACGACTACCACGGCGTGCCGGAACTGCCGCGCGACGTGCGGCGCTACGACCGCGTGGTCGGCCTGGCGCTGCGCTGGAAGTACTGATCGGAGGGCCGGCCGCACGCATGGGCCGGTAGCGCAATCACGGGTGCCCTTGCCGGAAGGCCGGTGGCACCCTCGTCGTTTGAAGGGATGCAGGCATGAAGACGCAAGACCAGAAACTCTCGACCCTCGAAAAGGTGGGCTTCGGCGCCGGTGACATGGCGCTCAACGTGGTGATCTCGTCGATGATGCTGATCATTACCTTCTTCTACACCGACGTCTACGGCCTGCGCACGCGCGACCTCGCGCTGCTGTTCGTGGCCGTGAAGGTGATCGGCGCCATTTCCGACCTGGTGGTGGGGCAGATGACCGACACTTTCCTGACGCGCTGGGGACGCTACCGGCCGTACCTGCTGCTGCTGGCCGTGCCCTACGGGCTGTCGGTGTTCATGGTGTTCTCGACCCCGGACTGGGGCTACGACGCCAAGCTGGTCTGGGCCTACTCGACCTATATCCTGATGACCCTGATGACTTCGGGGGTGGGCGTGCCCTACATCTCCCTGATCAGCGGCTTGACCTCCGACCCGCAGGAGCGCCTGTCGGCCAACGGCTACCGCCTGTTCCTGGCCAAGGTCGGCGCCTTCATGGTCACCATCGTGGTGCCGGTGATGGCCAGCCGCTGGGGCAACGGCAGCCCGGCCGCCGGCTACCAGCTGGCGATGGCGGTGATGGCGCTGCTGGGCGTGGCGCTGTTCCTGTTCTGCTTCTTCACCACCACCGAGCGGGTGGTGCACAAGGTCGAGCGCCAGCCGCTGCTCGAGCAGGTGAGGGTGCTGCTCAAGAACGACCAGTGGCTGATCCTGTGCGCGGTCTGCCTGACCGGCACCGTCGGCTATGTGATCCGCGGCTCGGTGGCGATCTACTACGCCAAGTACTACCTGCACGGCGACACCGCGACCGTCTCGGCCTTCCTCTCGACCGGCGTGGCGGCGGCGATCCTGGCGATGGTGGTGTCGACCTGGGTCACCAAGTTCTACTGCAAGGTCAAGCTGTTCCGCTACACCCAGCTGATGGTGGCGGTGCTGTCGGTGATGATCTATTTCATGGTGGCGCCGGGCGACAAGGCGATGGCCTTCGTGCTGTACTTCGTGCTGTCGCTGGTGGTCGATCTGCACGCGCCGGTGTTCTGGTCGGCCATCGCCGAGACCATCGACTACGGCCAGGTCAAGACCGGCAAGCGCGTCTCCGGCTTCGCCTTCGGCGGCATCTCGGTGTGCCAGAAGGCCGGCATGGCCATCGCCGGCGGCATGGTCGGCCTGCTGCTCGATTACTTCCACTACCAGCCCAACCAGGAACAGACCCAGCTCGCGCTGCAGGGCATCGCGCTGATGCTGTCGGTGATCCCGGGCTTCTTCCACTTCCTGATGGGGGCGCTGATGTTCAAGTACCGCATCAGCGATGCCTACTATGGCACGGTGAAGGAAGAATTACGTACAGCGTAGGGTGGGCACACCGTGCCCACGCATGTCCGCAAACTACAAACAAATCATCATGGAAACCGTACTCAAACCACTCATTGAACAACGCGCCGACCCGTACATCTATAAACACACGGACGGCTACTACTACTTCACCGCCTCGGTCCCGCTCTACGATCGCATCGAGCTGCGCCGCGCCACCACCATCGCCGGCCTGGCCACGGCGCCGACCGTGGATGCCTGGATCAAGCCGGACACCGGCCCTTACAGCGAATTGATCTGGGCGCCCGAGCTGCACTTCAACATGGGCGCCTGGTACGTGTACTTTGCCGCCGCGCCCAGCCGCGAGATCAAGGACAAGTTGTTCCAGCACCGCATGTACGCGATCCGCAATACCAACGCCAATCCCTTGGAAGGCACCTGGGAGTTCATGGGCCAGGTCGATACCGGCATCGACAGCTTCTGCCTGGACGCCACCACCTTCAATCACAAGGGCGTGCTCTACTACCTGTGGGCGCAGAAGGACAAGGACATTGAGGGCAATTCCAACCTCTACATCGCGCCGATGAAGACGCCCTGGCAGATCGAGGGCAAGCCGGTCATGCTGTCCAAGCCCGAGTTCGACTGGGAGACGCGCGGCTTCTGGGTCAACGAAGGTCCGTCGGTACTGCGCCGCAACGGCAAGATCTTCATCTCCTACTCGGCCAGCGCCACCGACCACAATTACGCGATGGGCCTGCTGGTCGCCGACGAGGATGCCGACCTGCTCGATCCGGCCGCCTGGTCAAAGGCGCGCGAGCCTGTGTTCCGTACATGCTACGATCATGGCATCTACGGACCCGGCCACAACAGCTTTACCTATGCTGAAGATGGCGACACCGTGATGCTGGTCTATCACGCGCGCACCTACACCGAAATCGTCGGCGATCCGCTGTGGAATCCGGACCGCCATACGTTCGTGAAGCCGCTGCGCTGGAGTGAGGACGGCATGCCGGTGTTCGGGCGGCCTTCCACTCTCTGAGGACATCACAACGTGCAAACCGGTATCGCGCAGGCGCCGTTCGGGACCTTGCCCAACGGCGCCACAGTCACCCAATTTACGCTCACCAACGCCAAGGGCATGGTGGTCAGGATCCTGGACTTCGGCGGCATCATCAACGAAATCCATGTGCCCGACCGCGACGGCAAGATCGACGACGTCGCCCTCGGCTTCGAGACCCTCGAACCCTACCTGGCCGACAGCCCCTACTTCGGCGCGCTGATCGGGCGCTACGGCAACCGCATCCGCCAGGGCCGCTTCGTGCTCGATGGGAAAACCTGTCAGCTGCCGACCAACGACGGCAACAACCACCTGCACGGCGGTCAGAAAGGCTTCGACAAGGTGCTGTGGACTCCCACCGTCGAGGGCGAAAGCCTGGTGCTCAGGTACCGCAGCGCGGACGGCGAGCAGGGCTATCCCGGCAACCTGGACGCCACCGTCACCTACCGTCTCACCGACGACAACGAGATCGTGGTGCGCTTCCAGGCCACCACCGACCAGCCGACCCCGGTCAACCTGACCCAGCACAGCTATTTCAATTTGTGCGGCCTGCAGGCCGGTGCCGACATCCTCGGCCACGAGTTGCTGATCGAAGCCGACCGCTTCGTGCCGATCGACGCCGAATCGATTCCGCTGGGCGAACTGGCGCCGGTCACCGGCACGCCCTTCGACTTCCGCCAGCCGCGCACCATCGGCGAGCGCATCGCCATGCCGGACAAGCAGCTGCGCCACGGCCTCGGCTACGACCATTGCTTCGTGCTCGACCGCGCTCCCAACGACAGGAATATGATGCGCGCGGTGCACGTGCGCGATCCGCGCTCGGGTCGGGTGCTGGAGCTGTTCACCCAGGAGCCGGGTGTGCAGTTCTACAGCGGGAACTTCCTCGACGGTTCGCTGGCGGGGAAGGGCCGCAGCTATGCCCACCGCACCGGCTTCTGCATCGAACCCGAGCATTTCCCGGACTCGCCCAACCAGCCCGCGTATCCGAACACAATCCTGCGGCCGGGCGACACCTACGATACCGAGTCGCGCTTCCGCTTCTCGATCGACCAAGGAGACTGACACACATGATGGAACTGGCGGTCGACAGCCGGCACGCGCTGGGCGAAGGCATCATCTGGAACGAACGCACCGGCAGGCTGCTATGGACCGACATCCATGACCGGGTCTTGTGCGCCTACAGCCCGGCGAGCGGCGCCATCGAGCGCTGGCCGCTGCCGGAGAGCCTGTGCTCGATGGCGCTGACCGCCAGCGACGACAGGCTGCTGCTGGGGCTCGAATCGGGCCTGGCCTTCTTCACCCTGTCCACCGGCGAGCTGGAACGCATCTGCGAGGTGGAAAGCCATATCCCGCACACACGCCTAAACGACGGCCGGGTCGACCGCCAGGGCCGCTTCGTGTTCGGCACCTTCAACCGCGTGAACGATCCCAAGCATCCGGTCGGCGGCTTCTACCGCCTGAACCACGACCTGCGGCTCGAACGCCTGCCGCTGGGCGACGTCGCGATCGCCAACAGCATCTGCTTCAGTCTGGATGGCCGCACCATGTATTACGCGGATACCGCTACCTCCGAGATCCGCTGCTGCGACTACGATCCCGCCAGCGGCGCGGTGTCGAATCCGCGCACCTTCGCCGCGCATGATGCGGCGCCGGGCGCGCCCGATGGCTCGACCATCGATGCCGAAGGCCACCTGTGGAGCGCGCGCTGGGGCGCGGGGCAGGTGGTGCGGTTTGCCCCCGACGGCAGCGTCGACCGCGTCGTGGCGCTGGCGGCGCCGCACCCGACCTGTCCGAGCTTCGGCGGGCCGAATCTGGACGTGCTGTACGTGAGCTCGGCCACCTTTGAGCTGACGCCCGCGCAGCTGCGCGATGCGCCAGCTTCCGGCGGCGTATTCGCTTGCGCACCGGGCGTGCGCGGCCTGCCCGAACAGCGCTTCAGGCAGCCCGGCCTTACGGCCTGATGCGATACTGAAATCGATATCAATCTTTGCAAAAATTTGATTGGATAGTTATCTAGCGCCTACGTAGACTTCCTCCATCGCTGAGCAGTACAGAATAACGAGGAGGAAGACATGTCCGAGACAAAGAACAAGCCCACGCTGCGCTCCGCCGCGTGGTTCGGCACCCAGGACAAGAACGGCTTCATGTATCGGAGCTGGATGAAGAACCAGGGTATCCCCGATCACGAATTCCAGGGCAAGCCGATCATCGGCATCTGCAATACCTGGTCCGAACTCACCCCCTGCAACGCCCATTTCCGCAAGATCGCCGAGCACGTCAAGCGCGGCATCCTCGAGGCCGGCGGCTTCCCGGTCGAATTCCCGGTCTTCTCCAGCGGCGAATCGAACCTGCGCCCAACCGCCATGCTGACCCGTAACCTGGCCAGCATGGACGTCGAGGAGTCGATCCGCGGCAATCCGATGGACGGCGTGGTGCTGCTGGTCGGCTGCGACAAGACCACCCCGGCGCTGCTGATGGGCGCGGCCAGCGTCGACATCCCGACCATCGTCGTCACCGGCGGCCCGATGCTGAACGGTAAGCTGAACGGCAAGGACATCGGATCCGGCACCGCCGTCTGGCAGCTGCACGAGCAGGCCAAGGGCGGCCAGATCACCATGCACGACTTCCTGGCCGCCGAAGCCGGCCACTCGCGCTCGGCCGGCACCTGCAACACCATGGGCACGGCATCGACCATGGCCTGCATGGCCGAGAGCCTGGGCACCTCGCTGCCGCACAATGCCGCGATTCCGGCGGTCGATGCGCGCCGCTACGTGCTGGCCCACATGTCCGGCATCCGCATCGTCGAGATGGTCAACGAAGACCTGAAGCTGTCAAAAGTCCTGACCCGCGAGAATTTCGAGAACGCGATCCGCGTGAACGCGGCGATCGGCGGCTCGACCAATGCCGTGATCCACCTGAAGGCGATCGCCGGCCGCATGGGCGTGCCGCTCGAGCTGGAGGACTGGACCAACATCGGCAAGGGCACCCCGACCATCGTCGACCTGCTGCCCTCGGGCCGCTTCCTGATGGAAGAGTTTTATTATGCCGGCGGCCTGCCGGGCGTGATCCGCCGCCTGGGCGAGGGCGGCCTGCTGCCGCACCCGAATGCACTGACCGTCAACGGCAAATCGCTGTGGGAGAATTGCCTCGATGCGCCGATCTACAACGACGAGGTGATCCGCAAGCTCGACACCCCGCTGATCGAAGACGGCGGCATCTGCATCCTGCGTGGCAACCTGTCGCCGCGCGGCGCCGTGCTGAAACCCTCGGCGGCATCGCCGCACCTGATGCAGCACCGCGGCCGCGCCGTCGTGTTCGAGGACTTCGACCATTACAAGCAGCGCATCGTCGACCCGGACCTGGACATCGACGAGACCTGCGTGATGGTCATGAAGAACTGCGGTCCGAAGGGTTATCCGGGCATGGCGGAAGTCGGCAACATGGGCCTGCCGCCCAAGCTGCTGGCCAAGGGCATCACCGACATGGTGCGCATCTCGGACGCGCGCATGAGCGGCACCGCCTATGGCACCGTGGTGCTGCACGTGGCGCCGGAAGCGATGGCCGGCGGCCCGCTCGGCATCGTCAAGGATGGCGACTTCATCGAGCTCGATTGCGCGAACGGGCGCCTGCACCTGGACGTCTCCGACGAGGAGATCAAGACCCGCCTGGCCGACCGCGCGGAGACCCAGGTCGCGCCGCCGAAGACCGGTTATGCCGGGCTGTACCTGGACCACGTGCTGCAGGCCGATGAAGGCTGCGACTTCGACTTCCTGGTCGGCTGCCGGGGTTCGGCTGTGCCAAAACACTCGCACTGAGACGGAGACACCAACATGCTGCTCATCCAATACAAAACCGCCGCGGGCGAACGCCGCGTCGGCATCCTGAACGGCGACACGGTCGCCGCGCTGGCCGGCTACGCCTCGACCCTCGAACTGGCGCAGGCCGCCATCGCCCAGGGCAAGGGCCTCGCCACGCTGGCCGACGCCGCTGCAGGCAGCGCCGCCGACGAATCCTATGAAGCCATCGCCCGCGAAGGCCGCCTGCTGGCGCCGCTCGACCACCCGGACCCCGCCCACTGCCAGGTGACGGGCACCGGCCTGACCCACCTCGGCAGCGCCGACACCCGCGACGCCATGCACAAGAAGATCGGCGGCGACGTCGAGACCCTGTCGGACAGCATGAAGATGTTCCGCATGGGCGTGGAGGGCGGCAAGCCGGCCGGCGATACGCCCGGCGTGCAGCCGGAATGGTTCTACAAGGGCGACGGCTCGATCGTGCGCGCCAGCGGCCAGGCCCTGGACATGCCCGACTTTTCGCTGGACGGCGGCGAGGAACCGGAGATCGCCGGGCTGTACCTGATCGGCGCGGACGGCCAGCCCCGGCGCCTCGGTTTCGCCCTCGGCAACGAGTTCTCGGACCACGTGACCGAACGCCAGAACTACCTGTTCCTGGCCCACTCCAAGCTGCGCAATTGCGGCCTCGGCCCGGCCCTGCTGGTGGGCGAGCTGCCGGCCCACGTCGCAGGCGTGTCGCGCATCCTCGGCACGGACGGCCAGGTGCGTTGGGAAAAGGCCTTCGTGTCCGGCGAACAGAACATGTCGCACACCATCGGCAACCTCGAATACCACCATTTCAAGTACGGCCTGTTCAAGCGTCCCGGCGACGTCCATATCCATTTCTTCGGCACCGCCACGCTGAGCTTCGCCGACAACGTGCAGGTGCAGGCCGGCGAGACCTTCGAAATCAGTGCGCCCGACTTCGGCCCGCCGCTGCGCAATCCGCTCGCCGTGAGCCCGACCCAGTATGTGAAAGTGAAGACCTTATGAATACCACGATGACGACGCTCACCGGCGAGGCCCTGATCGGCGGCCGCGCGGAGCAGGGCGCCGGCGGCGCCTTCCGGGCCTGGAACCCGCACGCGCGCGAACACCTGGAGCCGGCCTTCCACATGGTCGACCGCGCGCAGATCGACCGCGCCTGCGTTCTGGCCGGTGAAGCTTTCGACACCTTCCGCACTACCTCGGACGAAGAGCGCGCGCGCTTCCTCGACACCGTCGCCGAGCAGATCCTCGCACTGGGCGATGCCCTGGTCGAGCGCGCGATGCTGGAAACCGGCCTGCCGCGCGCCCGCATCGAAGGCGAACGCGGACGCACCGTCAACCAGCTGCGCCTGTTCGGCAGCCTGCTGCGCGAAGGCTCCTGGCAGGACCCGCGCATCGACCCGGCGCTGCCGGAACGCACGCCGCCGCGCGTCGACCTGCGCAGCCGCCTGATCGGCGTCGGCCCGGTCGCCGTGTTCGCCGCCTCGAACTTCCCGCTGGCCTTTTCGGTGGCCGGCGGCGATACCGCGTCCGCCTTTGCGGCCGGCTGCCCGGTGGTACTGAAGGCCCACTCGGCCCACCCCGGCACCTCGGAACTGGTGGCGCGCGCCGTCGTCAGGGCGGTCGAACTGTGCGGCCTGCCGGCCGGCGTGTTCGCGCTGCTGACCGGTACCGGCAACGGCATCGGCCAGGCCCTGGTCGCGCATCCGGCCATCCAGGCGGTCGGCTTCACCGGCTCGCGCTCGGGCGGCACCGCGCTGATGGCCGTGGCCGCGGCGCGCCCGCAGCCGATTCCGGTGTATGCCGAGATGAGCAGCATTAACCCGGTGTTCCTGCTGCCGCACGCGCTGGAGCAGGGCGCCGAACGCATCGGCCGCGAATTCGCCGCCTCGCTGGTGCTGGGCGTCGGCCAGTTCTGCACCAATCCCGGCCTGGTCCTGGCCATCGACGGCCCCGGCCTGGCGACCTTCTGCAAGGCCGCGACCGAGGCGCTGAACGCGACCCAGCCGGCCACCATGCTATCCAGCGGCATCGCGGCCAGCTACCGCAGCGGCGTCGAAGCGCTGCGCGGCCACGCCTCGGTGACGACCCTGCTGCGCCTCGAGCACGAAGAGCACCAGGGCCACGCCGCGCTGTTCCGCGTTTCGGCCGCCGACTTCCTCGAGCGCCACGAGCTGCACGCCGAAGTGTTCGGCCCGGCCTCGCTGCTGGTGGTCTGCGAGGACGTGGCGCAGATGCGCGCGGTTGCCGAGCGCCTGGAAGGCCAGCTGACCGCCGCCGTGCACCTGGAAGACGCCGACATCGACGCCGCGCGCGAGCTGCTGCCGGCGCTGGAGCGCAGGGCAGGGCGCATCCTGGCCAATGGCTTCGGCACCGGCGTCGAGGTGGCCCATGCGATGGTCCACGGCGGTCCGTTCCCGGCCACCGCCGACGGCCGCAGCACCTCGGTCGGCACCGGCGCCATCTACCGCTTCCTGCGCCCGGTGTGCTACCAGAACCTGCCGCAGGCCTTGCTCCCGGCGGTGCTGCGCGACGATAATCCCATGGGCACCTGGCGCCGCCGCGACGGCCAGCTGGGCAAGCACTGAGCAAGCAATAAGCATCGCAAAAAAAGACAAGACGGAGACAGGATGGACAAGTTGGCCAAGTATGGAAGCCTGGCGGGCAGGCGCGTGTTCGTGACCGGTGGCGGCAGCGGCATCGGCGAGGCGATCGTCAGCGCCTTCGTGGCGCAGGGCGCGGTGGTGGCCTTCGTCGACATCGTGGCCGACGCCAGCGAAGCCCTGGTGGCACGCCTCACCGCTTCGCTGGAGTCAGGGCCGCAGTGCACTCGTCATGCACCGCTGTTCCGCTACTGCGACATCACCGACATCCCGGCGCTGCAAGCCACGATGGCCGAGCTGGCGGACAAGCTGGGCGACTTCGACGTGGTCGTCAACAATGCCGCCAACGACCAGCGCCACCAGATCGGCGATGTCACGCCCGCCTACTACGACGAGCGCATCGCCATCAACCAGCGGCCGATGTTCTTCACGGTGCAGGCGGCGCTGGAGGGCATGAAGCGGCGCGGCGGCGGTTCGGTCATCAATTTCAGCTCGATGTCCTTCCACGCCAAGAACCCGGGCTATCCGGTGTACGCGGCCACCAAGGCCGCCGTCACCGGCCTTACGCGCTGCCTGGCGCGCGATCTCGGTCCCTTCAACATCCGCGTCAATACCGTGACCCCGGGCTGGGTGATGACCCAGCGCCAGGTCGAGTTGTGGCTGGACGAAGCCGGCGAAGCCGAGATCCGGCGCGCCCAATGCCTGCCGGGCAAGCTGATGTCCGAGGATATCGCCGCGATGGTGCTGTTCCTGGCGGCCGACGACAGCAAGATGTGCACGGCGCAGGATTTCGTGGTCGACGCAGGCTGGACCTGACCAAAAAATCGTCGTTCCCGCGCAGGCGGGAACCCAAGTTGAGCGTGCATGCGTGCAGAAACTGGGTTTCCGCCTGCGCGGGAACGACGGCTGGTTTTGCTGATACTCGAACGTCGCCGACATGACCAAACTGATCCCTGCCATCTTCGCTTTTGCCGTCCCTGGCGTCTTCGCGGCCCCGGCCGCCACCGTCCTGACCAGTCCCGACCGCCATATCGCGGTCGAGGTCCGCGTCACCGCTGAGCACACGCTGGAATATGGCGTGCGGCGCGACGGCCAGCCGGTGATCCTGCCATCGCGCCTGGGCTTGCAGCTCGAGGGCACCGAGCTGTCCAATGGCCTGCAGCTCGCCGCCACTTCGCGTGTCATGCCGGTGCGGGACAGCTACGAACTTGCCGCCGGCAAGAAGCGCCACATCGATTACCGCGCGAACGAGCAGGTCGTCACGGTCCGCAACGCGGCGGGGCAGGCCATGGACGTGGTCTTCCGTGTCTCGAACGACGGCTTGGCCTTCCGCTACCGGGTGCGCGAACCCGGGCTGCCGATCAAGAAATTCGTGGCGGAGGCGACCAGCTTCCGCTTCGACGCCGGCGCCAGGGCCTGGCTGCAGCCGATGTCGGTCGCCCAGACCGGCTGGAGCAATACCAACCCGTCCTACGAAGAGCATTACCGGCGCGAGATCGCGGTCGGCACGCCGTCGCCGCTGCCCTCGGGCTGGGTGTTCCCGGCGCTGTTCCGCACCGGCGCCACCTGGGTCGCCCTGAGCGAAGCGGGGCTGGACGGCAGCTGGCACGCCTCGCGCCTGCAGGCCGACAGCAGCGGCGGCATCTACCGCCTCGGCCAGCCGATGGCGGCCGAGGTCATCCCTGGCGGCGCGCTGCTGGCCGAGAGCCGCGGCGAGCTGAGCTCGCCCTGGCGCCTGATCGCCCTCGGCAGCATGCGCACGGTGATGGAATCGACGCTCGGCACCGACCTCGCCGCGCCCGCGGTCGCCTTCGACGCCGCGCTGGCAAAACCCGGTCACGCGTCCTGGAGCTGGGCGCTGCTGAAGGACGACGCCACCGTGTTCGCCGTGCAGAAGAAGTTCATCGACTACGCTGCCGAGATGCACTGGGATTACACCCTGGTCGACGCCGACTGGGACCGCAAGATCGGCTACGACAAGCTCGGCGAGCTGGCCGCTTACGCTGCTTCGAAAGGCATCGGCCTGCTGGCCTGGTACAACTCCTCGGGCGACTGGAACACAACGCCCTATACGCCGAAATCCAGGCTCCTGACCCACGAGCAGCGCATGGCCGAGTTCGCGCGCCTGCGCGCCATGGGCGTCAAGGGCATCAAGGTCGACTTCTTCGGCGGCGACGGCAAGTCGATGATCGCTTACTACATCGACATCCTGAACGATGCCGCCCAGGCCGGCCTGCTGGTGAACTTCCATGGCGCGACCCTGCCGCGTGGTTGGGCTCGTACCTGGCCCAACCTGATGACGGTGGAAGCGGTGCGCGGGCTGGAGTTCACCACCTTCACCCAGGAAGACCAGGATGCCGTGCCGGCGCATGCGGCCATGCTGCCGTTCACGCGCAACCTGTTCGACCCGATGGATTTCACGCCCATGGTGTTCGGCGACATCCCGAACATCCGCCGCGCGACCCGCAACGGTTTCGAGCTGGCGGAATCGGTGCTGTTCCTGTCGGGGATCCAGCATTTTGCCGAGACGCCGGAAGGCATGGCCGGCGTGCCCGGCTACGTGAAAAGCTTCCTGCAGGACCTGCCGCGCAGCTGGGACGAGATGCGCTTCGTGGACGGCTACCCGGGCCGCTACGCCGTCATCGCCAGGAAGAGCGGCGACAGCTGGTACCTGGCCGGCTTCAATGGCGGCGACACCGACCTGGCACTCGATCTCGACCTCGGCTTCCTGCGCGGACTGCGCGGGCAGCTCATCACGGACGGCCGGCAGGCGCGCGAATTCATGCAATCGCCGATTGCCGGCGGCGGCAAGCAACGCATCGGCATCAAGGCGCACGGCGGATTCGCCGGCGTATTCAAAAAATAAAGACAAAGGAGACCCACATGAAAGCCATCAAACCTTCGCTCATCGCCGCCGGCGTGCTGACCGCGCTCTCGGTCCTGGCCGCGCCCGCGTTCGCCCAGGTGAGCCTGCGCGTCGACGCCAATCAACCCGGCGCCGTGATCAACAAGAACGTCTACGGCCAGTTTGCCGAGCACCTCGGCACCGGCATCTACGAAGGCATGTGGGTCGGCCCGGAATCGAAGATCCCCAATGTGCGCGGCTGGCGCAAGGATGTCGTTGGCGCGCTGAAGGACCTGCACGTGCCGCTGGTGCGTTGGCCGGGCGGCTGCTTCGCCGACGAGTACCACTGGCGCGACGGCATCGGCCCGCGCAGCAAGCGGCCGGTGAAGGTCAACACCAACTGGGGCGGCGTCCCGGAAAACAATGCGGTCGGCACCCACGAGTTCTTCGACCTGGTCGAGCAGCTCGGCGCCGACGCCTACGTGAACGGCAACCTCGGCACCGGCACGCCGCAGGAGATGGCGGAATGGGTCGAGTACATGACCTCCGAAGGCAAGTCCTCGCTGGCCGAGCTGCGCGCCAAAAACGGCCATCCGGCGCCTTTCAAGGTCGCGTATTTCGCGGTCGGTAACGAAGCCTGGGGCTGCGGCGGCAATATGAAGCCCGAGTATTACGCCAGCCTGTACAACCACTACACGACCTTCCTGAAGGCGCCGCCGAACGTGCGTCCGAAGATGATCGCCAGCGGCGGCAACGACAACGACACCGCCTGGACCGAGGTGCTGAGCCGCGACGCCGCGCGCGGCCTTGATGCCATCAGCTTCCACTACTACACGCTGCCGACCGGGAACTGGGACAAGAAGGGCGCCGCCATCGGCTTCCCGGAAACCGAGTGGTTCTCGACCATGGTGCGCACGCTGCGCATGGATGAGCACATCCGCAAGAACGTCGCCATCCTCGACAAGAACGACCCGCAGAAAAAGATCGGCTTCTACGTGGACGAGTGGGGCACCTGGTACGACGTCGAGCCGGGCACCAACCCGGGCTTCCTGTTCCAGCGTAACACCCTGCGCGACGCCGTCGTCGCCGCGCTCAACTTCAACATCTTCCATGCCCACGCCGACCGCGTGCGCATGACCAACATCGCGCAGATGGTCAACGTGCTGCAAGCCATGATCATCACCGAGAAGGACAAGATGCTGCTGACGCCGACCTACTACGCCTACCAGATGTACGTGCCCTTCCAAGACGCGACCTCGCTGCCGATCACCCTGGCCAACAACACGGTCTACGGCGAGAACGGTCAGGGCGTACCGGGCATCAGCGCCTCGGCGGCACGCGGCAAGGATGGCAAGGTCTATGTCGCCCTGGTCAACACCAATCCGCGCGAAGCCACCGACGTAACCCTGAACGTCGCCGGCCAGAATGCCGGCACCGTGCGCGGCCAGGTGCTGACCGCCGACGCGATGGACGCTCACAACACCTTCGAGCGTCCGCAGGCGATCAAGCCGGCGCCGTTCAGCGCCCAGGCGGCAGGCGGCAAGCTGACCGTCAAGGTGCCGGCCAAGGCGGTGATGGTGTTTGCGGTGGAGGGCTGAAGCATGCGCGCCGCACTGCTTGCCCTTGCTCTGTGCGGCGCCGCTCACGCGGCTCATGCCGCCCAGGTCAGCATCCACGACCCGGTGATGGCGAAGGAGGGCGGCAAGTACTACCTGTACAGCACCGGCCCCGGCATCACCTTCTACAGCTCCAGCGACATGCTGACTTGGCGCCCCGAAGGCCGCGTCTTCGCCGGCGAACCCACGTGGGCCAGGAAGGCCGCCCCGACCTTCAACGACCACATCTGGGCGCCGGACATCCAGTACCACAATGGCCGCTACCTGCTGTACTACTCGGTGTCCGGCTTCGGCAAGAACACCTCGGGCATCGGCGTGACGGCCAACGCCACGCTGGACCCGCGCGCGCCCAACTACCGCTGGGAAGACCAGGGGATGATCGTGCAGTCGGTGCCGGGCCGCGACCTGTGGAACGCGATCGACTCCAACGTCGCCGAGGATGACCAGGGCAACGGCTGGATGAGCTTCGGCTCGTTCTGGAGCGGCATCAAGCTGGTCAAGCTCGACCCCAGCTGGACGAAGATCGCCGAACCGCAGGAGTGGCGCACGATCGCGCGTCGCGAGCGCCCTGCCTTCACGCCCGACGAAGAACCCGGCGCGGCCCAGATCGAAGGCCCCTTTATCTTCAGGAAGAACGGCTGGTACTACCTGTTCGTCTCCTGGGGCCTGTGCTGCCAGGGACCGAAGAGCACCTATCACCTGGCGGTGGGCCGTGCGAAGCAGGTCACCGGCCCTTACCTCGACCGCCAGGGCAAGGACATGGCGCAGGGCGGCGGCACCATTCTCATCCAGGGCAACAAGGACTGGAAAGGGCTCGGCCACAACAGCGCCTACACCTTCGACGGCAAGGACTGGCTGGTGCTGCACGCCTACGAGACGGCGGACAAGTACAAGCAGAAGCTGAAAATGCTCGAGATGAAGTGGGACAAGGACGGCTGGCCGACGGTCGATCCGAAGGACCTGAACCGCTACCAGAGCGTCGAAGTGAAGAACTGAAGCAATGAGGTGAGCATGAAGCCGGCACGGATCGCAGCGCTGTTACTCTTCTTCGGCGCGGCGTCCGCGCAGGCCGCCGAACTCTTCCCCCTGCGCGACGTACGCCTGGGACCCAGTCCCTTCCTCGAGGCGCAGGCGACCGACCTCCATTACCTGATGGCGATGGAGCCGGACCGGCTGCTCGCGCCTTTCCTGCGCGAAGCCGGCCTCGTACCGAAGCAGCCGAGCTACGGCAACTGGGAATCGACGGGCCTCGACGGCCACATGGGCGGACACTACCTGTCCGCGCTGGCGCTGATGTTCGCCTCGACCGGCGATGCGGAAGTGAAGCGCAGGCTGGATTACTTCATCGCGGAACTCAAACGCGCGCAGCAGGCAAACGGCGACGGCTACCTGGGCGGCATCCCCGGCGGCCGTGCCGCCTGGCGCGACATCGCCGAAGGCCGGCTCCAGGCCGACAACTTCTCCGTCAACGGCAAGTGGGTGCCCTGGTATAACCTGCACAAGATCTACGCCGGCCTGCGCGATGCGTACCGTTACGCCGGCAACGAGGACGCGCGCGCGATGCTGATCGCCCTCAGCGACTGGGCGCTGCGCCTCACCAGCCATCTCAGCGACGAGCAGATGCAGACCATGCTCAGGAGCGAGCATGGCGGCATGAACGAGATCTTCGCCGACGTCTACCAGATGACTGGCGACGCGCGTTACCTCGAGCTGGCGCTGAAGTTCTCGCACCAGGCCGTGCTGGCGCCGCTGGCGAAGGGCGAGGACAGGCTGACCGGCCTGCACGCCAACACCCAGATCCCGAAGGTGATCGGCTTCCAGCGCATCGGCGAACTGGCTGGCCGCCAGGACATGCAGCAGGCCGCCAGCTTCTTCTGGCAGACCGTGGTCGAGCACCGCACGGTCGCCATCGGCGGCAACAGCGTCAAGGAGCACTTCCATGACGCCGCCGACTTCAGCCCCATGGTGGGCGAGGTCGAGGGGCCGGAGACCTGCAACACCTACAACATGCTCAAGCTGAGCGCGATGCTGTTCGCGGCCAGCGAGCAGGCGCGCTACGCCGACTACTACGAGCGCGCGCTATACAACCACATCCTCGCTTCGCAGCGGCCGGGCAGCGGCGGCTTCGTCTACTTCACGCCGATGCGCCCGAACCACTACCGCGTGTATTCGCAGGTGGACCAGGCGATGTGGTGCTGCGTCGGCTCGGGCATCGAGAGCCATGCGAAGTACGGGGAGTTCATCTATGCGCATGACAGGGATGCGCTGTTCGTGAACCTGTTCATTTCGTCGGTGCTGCAGTGGCGGGACAAGGGTGTGCAGATCACGCAGGCCAACAGCTTTCCGGACCGGGCGGGTACGCGCATCACGGTGGACGAGGTTGCTGAGCATGCGCGGTTCACGATGAAGATCCGTTATCCGGCCTGGGTGGCGCCTGGTCGGCTTGGCGTGCGCGTCAACGGGCGCGTGGTTCGCGTCGAGGGCAAGCCTGGCGGCTACGTCAGCATAGACCGCGCATGGCGCAAGGGCGACCGCGTCGACGTCAGCCTGCCGATGACGACGCGCCTGGAGCAGATGCCCGACAAGTCGAACTACTACGCCGTGCTGCACGGCCCTATCGTGCTGGCAGCGAAGAGCTATCCCTTCCCGAACGAGCACCTGAACTTCCTGGCCGACGATGCACGCATGGGACATATCGCGTCCGGGCAGGTGTGTCCGCTGGAGGCGGCGCCGACCTTCGTCGCGTCCGATCGCGATTTCCTGAAGCGCTTCAAGCCGGTGAAGGGGAAGGCGCTGACCTTCTCGGCACCGGCCGGGCTGGTGCAGGGTGGTGGCGTCGGACCATCGACCGAGTTCATCCCTTTCTTCCGCCTGCACGATGCGCGCTATGCGATGTATCTGCCGCAGTCGACGCCAGGCGAGTACGCGCGCATGCGCGTCGAAACCGCGGCGCGGGAGGCCGAGCGGCTGGCGCTAGAGGCGCGCACCATCGACCAGGTGGCACCGGGGGAGCAGCAGCCGGAGGTCGATCATGGCTTCCAGGGCGAAGGCGCCGAGGCCGGCGTCAACCAGGGACGGCACTGGCGGCATGCGAGCAAATGGTTCAGCTACCGGCTAAAGGATCCGAAGGGCGAGGCCGCGGTGTTGCAGCTGACGTTCGCGCGTGCGGATGCGGGGCGGCGCTTCGACATCCTGGTGAACGGAACCAGGCTGGCGGAGATGGAGCTGCCGGCTGACGAGACCGAGGCCTTCTATTCGCGCGACTTCAGCCTGCCGGCCGCGCTGGTGAAGGACGCAGCCGGCCAGCTGGAGGTGAAGTTCGTCGCCAAGGAGGGATCGGTGGCGGGAGCACTGTACGAACTCAGGCTGTTGCGTTAACTGAGTATGGGAATACTCACACGCATTGTCGGGAGTCGAGCTCAATACAGCGATACTAACTGAATAAATGCCTTTCAAGAATAATATATTCTGAAAAATTTTGCAGAATAACCTTTTATTTATGCAATGTCTCGCATTACGATTCCTACAAGCCCGCCTGCAGCAACAGCTTCCGGCTGTAGTTCACTTTCCGGATGATATGAGTTCTTCATTTCTGCTGGGTGGACAAAATTCCTCATTTCTCGTAGGGCTTCTGGGATTTCGACCGGCCCATGCGCGCCACGCAATGCCCGAGCAACTTTCATTTGATTAACAAGTCTCCAGGTCTCCGGCTTAGTCGCGTCCTCATAGGGTGGATTGAAATTCGGTCGTTGTGCACGATTAAGAGTCGCGATTACAGTCGGGATTGCCCCAACTGGTTGGCGCAACAAAAAGTCGATTAACATGGCTTCAAGAGCTACTCCAAATGCAACGAGCGCAAGCCTATAACTTCTAGCATTAATGGCAGCTACTGCTCCATTATATGCTGATTGACAAATTTCGCGGTATTGTGCGTCATTTATGAAAGAAAAACGTTCCTCGGTGAGAGGGTAAAAATGCGATGCGATCCCGGGTGCCTGTATCTGCTCGGGACGTAGCTGAGTACTTGCTTGAGCTATACGTTGATACAATGCATTTCGGAATACAAGATTGGCGCGCTCTCGACGAAGTAAACCAATAACTTGGATAAATCGATAATCAACATTTGCAGGATCATTCAGTACCTGGCCGTGCGCCGCCGCTACGCTGGCAATTTGTGTTAAATTTTTGTCTCCGACTACAGTTCCGAAAATACTGTCGATATGATCACTGCCGTCTTGCGCAATTCTTTCAATTTCTGTAGCAAGCACAGCTTCCTCTTCCGCTCCTTCGAGTCCAATTACCGACGCAAGCATATGCTGTACTAAGTGTGGTTGCCCACCGACGGCTTCATAAATTAGATTTGAGATACGATCAACGTCTTCACGCCCAAGCGTAATTCTAGACAACTCAATAACATTGAGTAGGGTGAGGTCATCTGTGTCAACTCTACGGCAAACGTTAAATGGTGAATTTAATTCGTCCACTAAAGTTTCAGGTCTAAAGGTACCTGAGAAGGCAAACTGAACAACGCTAGCGACAGCTCCAGGTTCGGCCGCCATTCCTGCACTCTTTAAAGCACGAATTTGGCCGAAAAACGAATTGCGAATGGCTTCATCACGTATGGCGGAAGCCTCGTCAATAATAATGACGACTGGTGTGCCAGGCATTGGAATAGCAGCATTAAGCCATTCCTCAAAAGAATCACCACGTCCTTCAGGCGGCACTAGCGGCGGTGCTTGTAGTGAAGCCGCGATTTTTCGTGCAACCCACTCTAAAAGCATTCGAAAGTCTTGTCCAGGCGGCAAAGCCTGCAAATCTACGAAAGCACAGCGCAATCCTGCCTCACGTAAGCGATTCCTGATTCGCAATAACGCGGATGTCTTTCCATGCTGCCTTGGGCCTAACAACAGTACCCATTCGCGTTTGAGAAGGTGGTCAAAAGTCGTGATTTCGAACCGACGAGCGACATATTCTGGTGAATCTGGTGGTACAGGGCCGTTTGTATGAGTCATGCTTGTATTTCTCCAATGTAGCGCCTAATAGATAATTCGGGGCCGCCGTAAGATGATAAGGCTGTGGTAAACCATCGAGCACGAAGTTGATATCCAATGTTTGACTGTTCGGCAATGCCATATAGTTCCAGCATTCTGAGAGCGCCCACAATTTTGTTCATTTCCACTCGTTTCGCTATCGTCTCTAGCATTGCAGCAAGTTGATCAATAGAGCGTTCTTGCTCAAGGAGTAAAATACTTATGACCCGTTCTAATGGTGATGCCTGTCCCCAATAAGTTTCTAAATACTGTTCTGCGAACTCGAACTGTTCGGTAATAAGAGCAATATCTTCTGGCTCGGCAAAAATGTCATTTCTGTCGCGCAGATTTATATTCTCTACAATCTTGTCGCCAAGGAATTGCAATAATTCAGGATGGCCATCCGTGCTCTCCCAGCAAGCACTCAAGAATTCTTCACGACGATCTATGCGGACACCTAAAGCTTCCAGAGGCTCAGAAATGAGCGCGGTCGAGGGCTTGATCGCTAGTTGTTGAAGCATTAGGGGACGGCAGAAATTCCAATGCGGAGACGTCGTGTCCCACAGACGATTGGCAATAGTCCGCTCACCGGAAAAAACAAACTGTGCAAGGCCTTGCTGTGAAATCGAACGACATGCTCTAAAAAAAGCTTCAGGAACCTCATCTTCTGTATGGGACTTGTCCCAGTCAAGTAATTGGTCAATTTCGTCCAATAAAATAACGACAGGACGATCTGATCCTGAACTAAGTTGCTGCACTAAATCGAAAAGATGATGGGGTTTGAACGCATCAGGAAGGCTAACCTTCCAGTTTCGGCGCGCCATTAAGCCGAAGTCGCCCCAAGTTCTGACGACTTGGCAGTCACCGAAATATGGACGCAAATTCGCAGTAGTCAGTCTCGCAAAAGAGTGCCTCATCAATGACGTTTTTCCGATGCGCCGACCACCTAACAAAGCAACACTATTAGTTGATAATGTACTAAGAAGTGTTGCTTCTTCTTGTTCGCGGCCGAAAAATACTCGCGCAGGTGTTACTCCTCGAACCACGAAAGGACTAAGCTTTGTTAGATCCGTTTGCTCCAACATGAGCGTTCTTAAGCGATCACGAGGCTGTTCGCGAGACTGTGCCATCTCGATGCATGTATTAATATCAACAACAACGATCGTAACAGGTAAAAATGTTTGAACATCGCGCAGCTCTTGCAGCATCGGCAGCGTGATAGGCTCACTTGTTACTAATACAGCCACTCTTGATTCTGGTGCGTATTGCAGTGCATGACGAGCAATTTCACGTAAAATATTTGCGTCCGCGCGACCTAAATAGCTACATATTGCAAATTTGGCTGAAAAAACTTGATCATCCTGCAGGGTCGCATATGCGGTTGCATAGTGTAAGGTGTCGTCTTTCTCTAATTGATACTCGGCTCTTAGTAGCTGAGCAAAGCTCTCTGCAGCTAGACTCTTTTCGAAGGAAAACCGCAAATTTCGGAAGGTTTTTACAAGGTTTGCTTTGCCCCATTCAAGAGCAACACCATTATCAGCTAACCTTAAATCGAGGTGGTTGTTTGTAGAGGCATAGCTAGCTAACGCCAGTCTAGATGCATCAGTTGGTATAGGGAGGGAAGGCGCTTCGACTTTTGAATTCGTCTCTAATGCATTGTCGATGAGCTTTCTAATACCTGCGTTATCAATATTTGATGGTATCGGGGCGTTGAGAACGTTTTCAAAGGCTGCTACTAGGTTACCATTCTCAGCCTGCCGAATGCTCATGGTGTAGGGAACAGCCGTGAAAAGCTCATCAAGTACCTTTTCCGGCATATCTCGCATCCCTTGTCCATCTGCGATCAATATCATGTTTATGCCGAGGGCACTTAAGCGGGCTTGCACCGACGGATAGAGGACTCGCATTTCCCTTGTTTGCCGTCCACCGGAGTGTGTTTGAAACGTTGATGCTACAGCAAACTTTGGCTTATCATCAACAGTTATAAGATAATCAACTATTCGTCGCTCTGCAACTGGCAACATGCTCTTGCTGGCGCTCGCGAACTTCTTGCCAGTAGAGGCTGTTGCCGTTTCTGTAGCTGAGAGCACTACATTGGAGATACGACCGGCTATTCTTGCATCTACTCGAAAACGTCGTTTTGGCGCGTCTGCAATAATTTGTATTAGACGAAAGGAAGGATAAACAGTATCTGGGCTATCTAGAACTAGGCCAATCCCTAGCTCAAGTAGAAGTTCAGCGGCGGTTTCTGCTGTATAACGATCCTTTGGTGGCAAAATCGGATGTGGAAGCCTTCGCCCATCGGCTAGCTCAATTGATGAGCTAATAGAAAGCATAGCGCAAAGAATCCCATAAAGCCTTGGGAAAGTTAATATTAATGCGGATAGTCTAGAGTGGTTGAGGTGGCCAAAAGATAGTGCAGTCTGCAAACTATCCAACTCATTACGGTAGTTTTCTACAGCTTCTATTACGGAATTGAGATCGATGAGATCAGCGGAGGTATAAAGGTCGGCTGCGACGGATTGTCGAAATTCTATTACCTGATCCCGAATAACAGCCGCTACCATTTTATAAACTCCATTAAAATTCTTCTGCAAAAGACTCGTTAAAAATAGAAATTAATTTATATATTCTGCCATACAATATTGTTAACACTTATTTATTTGACAGATGCGTGATTGTATCCTATGGATGGTTCTTTGGTGAGCGTTGCAGCAATTTGCCTCTGCAACCCCAAAAATCCAGCTGCAGAGAACTGGTAACGAGCGCCTGAGCTTGACAAATAATTTCCTTGAAGCAATTTACATTAGCGACAGCTGTGTATTAGGGAGGCGTACAATGGCAGTAGATGGTCCGCTATCCTACTCTAGCAGTCGACTAGTGTTGGCTTGGCTGAGCGGCACTTCTGAATTGTCTAAATTTCTTGCTGAATAGTGCAATTCGACTTGCAGGGTGCCCGATACCAAAACTGATATCACAGCCCACCAAAATTTGATTGGATGAGTATCCCCAACTGTCCTAGTATTGACCACACAACAATACCGGAGACAAGTGATGCCTCTCACCCGCAGAACCCTGCTGGGCGTAGCCATGGCCGCTGCCATGGCATGCGCCGCGACCGCCCCGGCACAAGCCGCCAAACCCCTCACCATCGGCTTCTCCCAGGTCGGCGCCGAAAGCGAATGGCGTACCGCCAACACTGCCTCGATCAAGGCCGCCGCGAAGCAGGCCAACGTCAACCTGAAATTCGCCGACGCCCAGCAGCAGCAACAGAACCAGGTCAAGGCGATCCGCTCCTTCATCGCCCAGCGCGTCGACGTGATCGCCTTCTCGCCGGTGGTCGAAACCGGCTGGGAGACCGTGCTGCGCGAAGCGAAGAACGCGAAGATCCCGGTGATCCTGACCGACCGCGCGGTGAAGGTGTCCGATCCCTCGCTGTACGCGAGCTTCATCGGATCCGATTTCGTGGAAGAGGGCCGCCGCGCCGGGCGCTGGCTGCTGGACTACGCGAAGAAGAACGGCGACAAGCCATTGAACATCGTCGAGCTGCAGGGCACCGTCGGCTCGGCGCCGGCCACCGACCGCAAGAACGGTTTCGCGGAAGTCATCGCCGGCAATCCGAAGCTGAAGATCCTGCGTTCGCAGACCGGCGACTTCACCCGCGCCAAGGGCAAGGAGGTGATGGAAGCCTTCCTGAAGTCCGAGGGCAAGAACATCAACGTGCTGTACGCGCACAACGACGACATGGCCATCGGCGCCATCCAGGCGATCGAGGAAGCCGGCCTGAAGCCGGGCAAGGACATCGTGATCGTCTCGATCGACGGCGTGCGCGGCGCCTTCGAGGCGATGATGAAGGGGAAGCTCAACGTCACCGTCGAATGCAATCCGCTGCTGGGACCGACCCTGATGCAGACCGCGCAGGCGGTGGCGGCCGGGCAGCCGGTCGCCAGGCGCATCACGGTGCAGGAGGGCGTGTTCCCGGCCGAGGTGGCGGCGAAGGAATTCCCGAACCGGAAGTATTGAGTCGGCCATGGTCGACACAATGAACACCGTGGCGCCCGTCCTCGAAGTGGCGGGCATCCACAAGACCTTCCCGGGTGTGAAGGCGCTGCTTGACGCCGGCCTGCGCCTGTTCCCCGGCGAGGTCCACACGCTGATGGGCCAGAACGGCGCGGGCAAGTCCACGCTGATCAAGGTGCTCACCGGCGTCTACCAGCCCGACAGCGGCAGCATCCTGCTGAACGGACAGACGATCCGGCCGCGCTCCACGCAGGATGCGCAGTCGCTGGGCATCAGCACCGTCTACCAGGAAGTGAACCTGTGCCCGAATCTGTCGGTGGCGGAGAACATCTTCATCGGCCGCTATCCGCGCCGCTTCGGGATGGTCGACTGGAGGTCGATGCGCCGCCAGGCCGGCGAGCTGCTGCAGCGCCTGCAGATCGGCATCGACGTCAGCAAGCCGCTGGCCACGTATCCGCTGGCGATCCAGCAGATGGTGGCCATCGCGCGCGCGCTCAACACCGATGCGCGCGTGCTGATCCTCGACGAGCCGACTTCCAGTCTCGACGAGGCCGAGGTGCAGACCCTGTTCGGCGTCCTGCGGCGCCTGCGCGAAGAAGGCATGGCGATCCTGTTCGTCACCCACTTCCTCGACCAGACCTATGCGATCTCGGACCGCATCACGGTGATGCGCAACGGCGAGCGCGAAGGCGAGTACACCTGCGATCAGCTGTCGCGCCTGGCCCTGGTGAACAAGATGATCGGCGCACCGGCCGACGCCCTCGAAGAAGCCCCTGCGCAGGCGGCGGAGGCGCACGAGCAGGGCGAAGTCTGGCTGCGCACGCAGGGCATGGCGCGCAAGGGCGTGCTGGCCCCGGTCGACCTGGAGCTGCGCCGCGGCGAGCTGCTCGGCCTGGCGGGGCTGCTGGGTTCCGGACGCACCGAGACCGCACGCCTGCTGTTCGGCGCCGACAAGGTCGATGCCGGCAGCATCGAGATCGACGGCAAACAGGTGGGCTTTTCGAACCCGCGCGACGCCATCGCCGCCGGCATCGGCTTCTGTTCGGAAGACCGCAAGCACGAGGGTGCGATCCTGCCGCTGTCCGTGCGCGAGAACATGATCCTCGCGCTGCAGGCGCGCCAGGGTATCTGGCGTGCGATTCCCCTGAAGCGCCAGCAGCAGCTGGCCAACGACTACGTCAAGTGGCTGGGCATCAAGACCGCCAGCATCGAGACGCCGATCGGCTCGCTCTCGGGCGGCAACCAGCAGAAGGTGCTGCTGGCGCGCTGGCTGGCGACCGATCCGCAGCTGATGATCCTCGACGAACCGACGCGCGGCATCGACGTGCGCGCCAAGCAGGAAATCATGGATTACGTGAGCGCGCTGTGCCGCAAGGGCATGGCCATCCTTTTCATCTCGTCCGAGCTGCCGGAAGTGCTGCGCGTGTCCGACCGGATGCTGGTGCTGCGCGACCGCAAGGCTTGCGGCGAGTACCGGCGCGGTGAGCTCGACGAGACCTCGGTACTAAAAGTAATCGCCGGGGAGGCAGCATGAACGCCCACGTCGATCCAACGTTAACGAAGCCGGCAGCGCATGCGAGCGAAACGAAGCTGCGCACCATCCTGCTGCAGCACCCGCTGCTGCGCCCCGTCTGCGCTTTGATGGTCCTGCTGCTGCTCGACGCCTGGCTGGTCCCCGGCTTCTTCCGCATCGAACTCAAGGACGGCCACCTGTACGGCGCCGTGGTCGACATCCTCAACCGCGCGGCGCCGCTGATGCTGGCCGCGCTCGGGATGACGCTGGTAATCGCCACGCGCGGCATCGACATCTCGGTGGGCGCGGTGGTGGCCTTGTGCGGCACGGTGGCGGCGATGCTGGTGGGCGGCGCGCCGGGTACGCCGGGCACATCGCTGGGCGTGGCGCTGGCGACAGCCATCGGCACCGCGCTGCTGTGCGGACTGTGGAACGGCGTGCTGGTGGCCGCCATCAAGCTGCAGCCCATCGTCGCGACCCTGATCCTGATGGTGGCGGGCAGGGGACTGGCGCAGCTGCTGACGGACGGCCAGATCGTCACCGTCTACGACGAATCCTTCTTCTACCTGGGCAGCGGCTACCTCGCCGGGCTGCCGGTCTCGCTGTTCGTGGTGGGCGCCGTGTTCGCGCTGACCCTGTTCCTGATGAAGAAGACCGCACTGGGCCTGTTCATCCAGGCGGTCGGCATCAACCCGGTGGCGGCGCGCCTGGCGGGCTTGCGCACGGCCACGCTGGTGATCTTCGTCTACATGTTCTGCAGCGCCTGCGCCGGCCTGGCCGGGCTGCTGGTCACCTCCAACATCAAGAGCGCGGACGCCAACAACGCCGGCCTGCTGCTGGAGCTGGATGCGATCCTGGCGGTCACGCTGGGCGGCACCTCGCTGGCCGGCGGACGCTTCACCCTGGCCGGCAGCATGGTCGGCGCGCTGATCATCCAGACGCTGACCTACACCATCTATTCGCTGGGCGTGCCGCCGGAGGTGAACATGGTGGTCAAGTCCATCGTCGTATTCGTCGTCTGTATCTCGCAATCGCGGAGGAGCGCATGAGCGCCATGGTCTTGCGCAGTGCCCAACAACTACGGGGCTTGTCCTCGGCGCCCTGGTTCACCTCGCTGGTGACGGTGCTGCTGCTGCTGGCGATGCTGGGCATCGGCGGCACCGCCTATCCGGGCTTCCTGTCCGAGCAGGTGCTGTTCAACCTGCTGATCGATAACGCCTTTCTGCTCGTGCTGGCAGTGGGGATGGGCTTCGTGATCCTGTCCGGCGGGATCGACCTGTCGGTGGGCTCGGTGCTCGCGCTGTCGACCATGGTCGCGGCCTGGCTGCTGCAGCGCGCGCACTGGCCCCCTGGCCTGGTGATCGTCTGCGTGCTGCTGATGGGGGCCGGCTTCGGCGCGGCGATGGGCTTGCTCATCCACCTGTTCAAGCTGCAGCCCTTCATCGTCACCCTGGCCGGCATGTTCATGGCGCGCGGCCTGTGCTACCTGATCAGCATCGAGTCGATCGCCATCGACCAGCCCTTCTTCACGGCGCTGTCGCAGACCCAGGTGCCGCTGCCGGGCGGCTTCCTGTCGCCGGGCGCGGTGATTGCGCTGGTCGTGCTGCTGCTGGCAGTGTGGCTGGCCCACTTCACGTCCTTCGGGCGCGCGGTGTATGCGGTCGGCGGCAACGAGCAGTCGGCGGCGATGATGGGCCTGAACGTCGGCCGCACCAAGGTGGCGGTGTATGCGTTGTCCGGCTTCTGCGCGGCGCTGGGCGGACTGCTGTTCGCGGTCTACATGCTGTCCGGTTACGGGCTGCACGGGCAGGGCATCGAACTGGATGCGATCGCCGCGGTGGTCATCGGCGGCACCCTGCTGACCGGCGGCTACGGCTACATCGCCGGGGCCTTGTCCGGGGTGCTGGTGCTGGGCGCGATCCAGACCCTGATCGCCTTCGACGGCACGCTCAGCTCGTGGTGGACGAAGATCGTCATCGGTGCGCTGCTGTTCGTCTTCTGCGTGGTGCAGAGGGTGGTCGGCGGACGCGCGGGTAAATAAAAAATTGGATCCCCGCCTCCGCGGGGACGACGTATTTCGGAGACTTCATGTTCAAACACGCTTTGCCGGCCATCCTGCTGGCGGTATCCAGCTTCGCCCAGGCCGCCAACCCGATCACCCATAAAATCTTCACCGCCGACCCGGCAGCCCTGGTCGACCAGGGCCGCGTCTACCTCTACGTCGGCCACGACGAGGCGCCGGCGGGCGGCAAGGAGTACGTGATGAACGAGTGGCGGGTCTACTCGAGCTGCGACATGCAGCACTGGACCGAGCACCCGGCGCCGATTCCCTACACCACCTTCAAGTGGGCAGGGCGCGACGCCTGGGCCGGCGACATCGCCAAGCGCAACGGCAAGTACTACTTCTATGCGACGGTCGACCACAAGAGCATCCCCGGCAAGGCGATCGGCGTGGCGGTCTCGAACAGCCCGACCGGCCCCTTCGTCGACGCGCGCGGCTCGGCCCTGGTCAGCAACGACATGACCCATGAGACGCCGATCGCCTGGGACGACATCGACCCGGCCGTGTTCGTCGACGACGATGGCCAGGCCTGGCTCTACTGGGGCAACACGGTGATGAAGTATGCCAAGCTCAAGGCCAACATGATCGAGCTCGATGGGCCGATCCACACGGTGGGCCTGGACGCGTTCACCGAAGCGTCCTACCTGCACAAGCACGACGGCCGCTATTACCTGTCCTACTCGCAGCAGTTCCCGGAGCGGACCGTCTACATGACGGGCCCGAGCGCCACCGGGCCGTGGTCCTGGGGCGGGGTGCTCATGGAAAAGAACAGCAACGTGAACACCATCCACCAGGCGATCGTCGACTTCAACGGCAAGTCCTACATCTTCTATCACAACGGCACACTGCCGGGCGGCGGCGAGTTCCGGCGCTCGGTGGCGGTCGAAGAACTGCGCTACGGCCCGGACGGCAGCATCCTGCCGGTGGCGCAGACCGCGCAGGGACCGGCGGCAAACCCCTCGGCGGCTTGCAAGTGATGCAGGGCAAGAATGTTATGATTGCCTGATGGATACGACCAACCCGAACTGGTTCCTGAAGGCCCGCCTCAAGACCCGCCAGCTGCTGTTGCTGATCGCCCTCGACGATTACCGCAACATCCATCGCGCCGCGGAAGAGCTGCACATGACGCAGCCCGCGGCGTCCAAGCAGATCAAGGATCTGGAGGAGATGCTCGACGTCAAACTGTTCGAGCGTCTGCCGCGCGGGATGGAGCCGACCATCTACGGCGAGACCATGATCCGCCACGCGCGCATGGCCCTGACCAGCCTCGCCCTGGCGCACGACGACATCGTGACCCTCAAGGCCGGCCTCACGGGGCAGGTCGAGGTCGGCGTCATCATGACCCCGGCGATGGCGCTGCTGCCGCGGGCGATCGCGCGCGTGAAGGAGCAGGCGCCGCTGCTGCGCATCGGCGTGCAGCTGGAGACCAGCAATGTCCTGCTCGACAAGCTGCAGCACGGCACGCTGGACTTCATGATCGGGCGTATCTTCGACACCGGCGACACCGCCGGCCTGATCTACGAGGAACTGACCGAGGAGCCGGCCTGCGCCGTCGTGCGCCCCGGCCACCCGCTGCTCGACAGGGACAGGCTGGAACTCAAGGACATCGCGCCGCTGCCCTGGATCCTGCCGCCCACCGGCAGCGTGCTGCGCTACCGCTTCGACATGATGTTCCGCCGCGCCGGGCTGGAGCCGCCCGCGAACGCCGTCGACACCACCGCCATGCTCCTGATCACGCCCTTGCTGCAGCAGACCGATTCGCTGCACGTGATGCCGCTCGAGGTGGCGCAATACTATGCGTCGCTGAACGTGATGCGCATCCTGCCGATCGAGCTGCCGTGCAAGATGGATGCGTTCGGCATCATTCGCCAGCAGGACCACCTGCTGTCGCCGGGCGCGGACCTGCTGCTCAAGGCGGTGCGCGCCGCCGCGCGCGAGATTTATTAGTTCGCAAATTCGTCAAATATTCGCCTGATTTGTTGCTAAAAGTTATCTGATGGCACAATATATTTCCGTAAATTAACATTTCTCCATCGACTTTGCACCAATTTGGGTCGTAAGCTAGTTTGTCATGGGTAAATACATCGGTATCTTGCCCGCTCGCTTACTGGTGTTTGGGGAGAAAAAATGAGAATTCAGGATGTAAAGATCGGCACGCGCCTGGGCGTCGCTTTCGGTGCCATTTGCCTTGCGCTCGTGTTCATGGTGGGACAGGGCGTCGTCATGCTGGGCCGCGTCAATGACGGCACCGAGGAAATCGTCGGCAGGCGCATGCCGCATATCGACAAGGTCAACACCATACTGGCCGAGACGAACGATATCGCCATCGCCTTGCGTAACATGATGCTCAACGACGACCCGGCGGATCGCGCCAAACAGATCGACGAGATCATGTCTTCGCGCCAGGCCACGGCCGACATGCTCAAGAAGCTCGACGAAACGCTGACCCATCCGAAAGCCCGCGCAGCGCTGGCCAGGCAGGTCGAAACCGGCGAGAAGTACGTCAAGGGCCAGAAGGACCTCCTTCAGCTCATCGAGGCGAAAGACGACGCCGGCGCCAAGGCTTACCTGGCGAACCGGCTGCGCCCGGCGCTCGGCGCTTTCAAGCAGGCGACCATCGAACAGCTCGACATCCAGCGTGAGCTGTCGGCCGGGGTGGCCAAACAGGCCAAAGAGACCTACGTCGGCACCCGCACCCTGATGCTGGTGCTCGGCGCCTTCGTGCTGGTCGGCGCCGGCCTCCTGGCCTCGTGGATCACGCGTTCGATCGTGCGTCCGATCCGCCGTGCGCTGGAGGTGGCCAACGCCGTCGCCGCCGGCGACCTCACGACGCAGGTCGAGGTGACCAGCAAATGCGAAGCCGGCCAGCTGCTGGCATCGCTGAAGACCATGAACGAGAACCTGTCCAGGACCGTCGCCACCGTGCGCAGCGGTACCGAGGCGATCTCCACCGCGTCGAGCGAAGTCGCGGCCGGCAACCAGGACCTGTCGAGCCGCACCGAGCAGCAGGCCAGCTCGCTGGAAGAGACGGCATCGTCGATGGAAGAGCTGACCTCGACCGTCAAGCAGAACGCGGACAACGCACGCCAGGCCAACACCCTGGCCGAGGCGGCGTCCGGTGTCGCCGCGCGCGGCGGCGATGTGATCCATCAGGTGGTGACCACCATGGAGCAGATCAACGAAGCTTCCGGCAAGATCACGGACATCATCTCGGTCATCGACGGCATCGCCTTCCAGACCAACATCCTGGCGCTGAATGCCGCCGTCGAAGCGGCGCGTGCGGGCGAACAGGGCCGCGGTTTCGCCGTGGTCGCGGGTGAGGTGCGCAACCTGGCGCAGCGTTCGGCCGCCGCCGCCAAGGAAATCAAGACCCTGATCGCCGACTCGAGCGAGAAGGTCGGCACCGGCAGCCGCCTGGTGCAGGAAGCCGGCAGCACCATGGGCGACATCGTCGACAGCGTGCGCCGCGTGACCGATATCCTCAACGAGATCAGCTCCGCCAGCGCCGAGCAGAGCGCCGGCATCGAGCAGGTCAACGAAGCCATCACCCAGATGGACACTGTGACCCAGCAGAACGCGGCGCTGGTCGAAGAAGCGGCGGCGGCCTCGCAATCGATGCAGGACCAGGCTGCGCGCCTGTCGGCGGCGGTGGCGGTGTTCAAGCTGGAGCAGGGCGCGCCGCAGGTGCAGCCGGCTGCCCGTGCGGCGGCCCCGGTGGCAACCCGTGTGGCGCTGCCGGCGGCGCGTCCGGCGCCGGCGGCCAAGCGGGCACCCGCTGCGCGCGCGGCGAAAGCGGCACCGGTCGAGAGCGACTGGGAAGCGTTCTAAGCCGTCAGCGTTTGCCTCGTCATTCCCGCGCAGGCGGGAATCCAAGTTCTGTTTGCGTTCCCGAAATGCGCGCAAACTTGGGTTCCCGCCTTCGCGGGAACGACGTGCAGTTCACGCCGGCGCTGATTATGTTAGGCTGTCCGACGCCCCTCCCTCGGGGCGCCCGGACATCGTCTTTACAAGGATCAGCATGACTGGCTTCGCCATTACCCCGCCCGATACGCCCGCACTTGCCATCGCGGGCTCCGACCAGACCTTCCCGCTGCGCCGCGTGTTCTGCGTCGGCCGCAACTACGCCGCCCACGCCCGCGAGATGGGTGCGGACCCGGACCGCGAACCGCCGTTCTTCTTCACCAAGCCCGCCGATGCGGTGGTGCCGGCCAGCGGCACGCTGCCTTACCCGCCCGCCACCAAGGACCTGCACCATGAGGTCGAGCTGGTGGTGGCGCTGAAGGAGGGCGGCGCCGACATCGCACCCGAACAGGCGCTCGACAAAGTGTGGGGTTATGCGGTCGGTCTGGACCTGACCCGCCGCGACCTGCAGGCCATCGCCAAGAAGGATGGCCGGCCTTGGGACATGGCCAAAGGCTTCGATGCCTCCGCACCCTGCAGCCCGCTGCAATCGGTCTCGATGACCGGCCACCCGCAGGGCTGCCGCATCTGGCTCGAGGTGAATGGCCAGCTGAAGCAGGAAGGCAACCTGAACGAGATGATCTGGCCGGTGGCCGACGTCATCGCCTATCTGTCGCGCTTCGTGACGCTGGCGCCCGGCGACCTGATCTTCACCGGCACCCCGGCCGGCGTCGACGCCTTGCAGCCGGGCGACCATGTGCGCGGCGGCGTGGATGGTGTCACGACGTTCGAACTGACCGTCGGCGGCCGATGAAGCCCGGGCTGCTGCAAATCGGCGGTTTCCCGCCCGAGGTGCAGTCGCAGATCGACGCGGCGTTTTCGCGTGTGCACCTGGCGGATGTCGAGCGCGATCCATCCTGCGCCGGCGAGATCCGCGCGATCGTCACGCGCAGCAATCTGGAGGTGCCGGCCGCGCTGGTCGAGCGCCTGCCTAAGCTGGAAATCATTGCCACCAACGGCGTCGGCTACGACCTGATTCCGCTCGCACTGGCGGCCCGGCGCGGCATCGTGGTGACCAACACGCCCGACGTGCTGAATGCCGCGGTGGCGGAGCTGTGCATCGGCTCCCTGCTGGCGCTGTTGCGCCAGCTGCCGCAGGCCGACCGCTACGTGCGCGAAGGCCGCTGGCGCAACGCCAACTTCCCCCTCGCCACTAGCCTGGCCGGCAAGCAGGTCGGCATCGTCGGACTGGGGCGCATCGGCAAGGATATCGCGCGCCGCCTGGAGCCGTTCGGTGTGACGCTGGCCTACCATGGCCGCAGTGACCAGCAACTGGCCTGGCGTTTCGAGCCGGACCTGGTGGTGCTGGCGCGCGACGCCGAGATCCTGATCGTGGCGGCGCCCGGCGGGCGCGAGACCGCGCGCATGATCTCCGCGCCCGTGCTGGATGCATTGGGTCCTCAGGGTATTCTCGTGAACGTGGCGCGCGGCTCGCTGGTGGACCAGGAGGCGCTGCTGGCGGCGCTGCAGGACCGCCGCATCGCCGGCGCAGCGCTCGATGTGTTCGACAACGAGCCGGACATCGATGCGCGCTTTTTCGGGCTGGAGAATGTGCTGCTGATGCCGCATATCGGCAGCGCCACGCAGGAGACGCGGGCGGCGATGGCGCAGCTGATGCTGGATAATCTGCGGAGCTGGTTTGCGAGTGGGCGGGTGCTCACACCGGTCAAATAACGTCGTTCCCGCACTTGATCGTCGTTCCCGCGAAGGCGGGAACCCAAGTTCTGCGTGCGTTTCGATAGCGCTTGTAGACTTGGATTCCCGCTTTCGCGGGAATGACGTGTTTTGCGTGCCCGGACTAACGATTTAGTTCGCCATATTCTTCGCCACAATCGCCTCCGTCGCCGCCTGCGCCTGCTGCAGCGGCTGCTCCAGCACATTGGTCGCATACGTCGGCGCCGGGGTTGCCACGGTGCCCAGTGCGCTGCCGCCCTGGCTGCTGATGTCGACGTCGACGGTGGCCGACAGGCCCACGCGCAGCGGATGCTGGGCCAGTTCCTTCGGATCGAGCGAGATCCGCACCGGCACGCGCTGCACCACCTTGATCCAGTTGCCGCTGGCGTTCTGCGCCGGCAGCAGCGAGAAGGCGCTGCCGGTGCCGGCCGCCAGGCCGACCACCTTGCCGTGATAGACCACCTTGCTGCCGTAGATGTCGGCTTCGATCTTGGCCGGCTGGCCGACGCGGATGTCGCGCAGTTCCGATTCCTTGAAGTTGGCGTCGATCCACAGCTGGTCCAGCGGCACGATCGACAGCAGCGGTGCGCCCGGGGCGATGCGGCTGCCCACCTGCACGCTGCGCTTGGCGACGTAACCGCTCACCGGCGCGACGATGGCGTTGCGGCGTGCCGCCAGCCAGGCCGACAGGTAGTCCGCCTTCGCCGCCAGCACGGCCGGGTGCTGGGACGGGGCGACGCCGGCCACCGTCGCGCGCGCCGCCGCGACCTGCTTCAAGGCCACGTCCAGCGCGGCCTTGGCATCGTCGACGGCGCGGCGCGCGTGCGCCACGTCTTCGCCGGAGACGACGTTATCAAGCGCCAGCGGCGCGCGGCGCGCCAGGTCTTCCTGGGCCGTCTTCAGGGCCACGCGGCGCTGCTCGACCACGGCGTTGAGCTGCTCGACGTTCGAATAGCGTTCGCGCTGCTGGCGCACGGCGGTGCCCAGGCGCGCTTCGGCCTGGGCCAGGTTGACTTCGGCGTCCGACGGATCGAGGCGCACGATCTCGGCGCCGGCTTTCACCAGCTGGGTTTCGTCGGCGCGGATCTCGACCACGCTGCCGGTCACCTGCGAGGACACGTTGACGAGGTTGCCGCCGACGTAGGCGTTGTCGGTTTCCATGCGCTTGGAGGCGACCAGCGCGTAATAGGCGCCATAGGCCGCGCCGGCGGCGAGGAAGGCGACGGTGATGCCGGCCAGGACGGCGCGGCGCTTGCCTTTGTTCGGGACTTGATTGGTATCGGTGCTCATGGTCTTGGGGTCGGATTTATTTGTTGTTCGATACAGTGGTCTGGGCGGCGTGGTAGCCGCCGCCGAGCGCCTTCACCAGCGCGACCTGGGTCTGCAGGCGGGCGTCAAGCAGTTGCAGGTCGGTGTCCTGCTGGCGCAATAAAGTCATCTTCGCCTGCAGCACGCCGGCGCGCTCGAGCAGGCCGCGCTGCATGCGTGCCTCGGCGCTGTCGACCAGCTTGCGGCTGGCGTCCAGCGCGGCCTGGTGCTGCCGCGCTTCCTGGTCGAGGCCTTGCAGGGTCGCGCCTTCCTGGGCGACTTCGCGCACGGCGGCCAGCACGGTTTCGTTGTACTCGGCCACCAGTTCGTCGCGGTTGCTGCGCGCCACGCCCAGCTGGGCCTTCAGGCGGCCGCTGTCGAACAGCGGCAGGTCGAGGGTGGCGCCGAGCAGCGGCGTGCGGCTCGGCCAGCGCAGCAGCTTGCCGAGCGAGATGGCGTCGAGCCCGAACGCGCCGACCAGGTTGATATCGGGGCGGAAGGCCGCTTCGCTGGCCGCCACGCGGCCGAGCTGGGCCTCGACGCGCCAGCGCGCGGCCTCCAGGTCCGGACGGCGCGCCAGCAATTCCATGCCGAGTTCGCGCGGCAGCGCATTCGCGGCCGGCGCCGGTCTGAAGCGGGCGAGGTCGGACAAGGCCTGGGCATCGCCGCCGACCAGGGCACGCAGCACTTCGCGTTCGCGCAGCGCCTGGGTGGCCAGGCGCGCAGCCTGTTCTTCCAGCACGCCGAGGTCGAGTTCGGCGCCGGCCTGCTGTTCGCGCGTGGCCAGGCCATGCGCGATGCGGGCCTTGCGGCCGGCCAGGATCTCGCGCTGCACGGCAGCCAGCGCGTCGACGTTGTCCTGGCGCGCCCACAGCATCTGCAGGCGGAAGTAGCTCTGGGCGACGCTGGCGGCGATCGCCTGCGCGGCCTGGGCCGATTCCGCCTGGCGCGCATTCGATTCGCCGATGGCGGCGGCCACCAGCGAACGGTGCTTGCCCCACCAGTCGACGTCATAGGAGGCGCGCACCTGCACGTTGGCGTCGTTGAACCAGCTGCCCCCGATCGGCGCCGGGAAGAAGCCGTTCGAGGAATAGCGCTGGCGGTTCAGGCCAGTGGACAGGCCGACCGCGGCGCCTTCGTCGGCGCGTTCGGCCGTCACGATGGCCTGGGCACCGGCCACGCGTGCCTGCACCACCGCCAGGCTCGGGTTGTCCTTGAGTGCGCGCGCGACCAGGTCGTTCAGCTGCGGGTCCTGGTAGGCCAGCCACCATTGTTCGGCGGGCCAGGCAGCGGCGGGGAGTTGAATCGCCGGCGCATGCTGGGCACGCGCGGCCAGGTCAATGCCGGCGGGCTTGTTGGTATCGGGCGGCACGCTGATGCAGCCGGCCAGCAGCGCCAGCACCGCACCCGCGAGGACGGCGTTTTTCAAGATGAAGGATGGGTATCGCATTGTTCCAGCTTGTCAAATTAATCGAGGTGCGCAGCTTCGGCCGGGGCCGGGGCGCTTGAGGCCTTCGGCGGGCGGATCAGGATCAGCAGCGGAATCACGGCCGCGGTGAGCAGCATCATCAGCCAGTAGTCGTCCACATAGGCGATCATCGAGGCCTGGCGCGTGATCTCGTTGTTGATCATCGCCGCGCCCAGCTGGCTGCCCATGTTGTAGACGCTGGACGGATCGCTGATCGCCGGGTTGGCATTCGTGATCTGGGTCGCCAGCGAGGCGTGGGCGATCTGGGTATTCCGTACCAGCAGGGCCTGCACCATGGCGATGCCGATCGAGGAACCGATGTTGCGGACCAGGCTGTAGAGCGCCGTGCCTTCCGCGCGCATCTGCGGCGACAGCGTGGCAAAGGTAGCGGCCGACAGTGGCACGAACACCAGGCCCAGGCCCACGCCCTGGATCACGCCGGGCCAGACGATGTCGGAGGTGGACAGCACCAGCGTGTACTGGGTCATCTGCCACAGCGAGAAGGCGGTGATGGCAAAGCCGGCGCCCAGCAGCAGGCGGAAGTCGACCTTGCCGGTCAGCTTGCCGACGATGAGCATGGCCACCATCGTGCCCAGGCCCGAAGGCGCGGTCACCAGACCGGCCAGCCCCGCCGGATAGCCCATCAGGCCCTGCAGCATGGTCGGCATCAGCGCGCGGGTTGCGAACAGCACCATCCCGACGATGAAGATCAGCAGCAGACCGGTGACGTAATTGCTGTTCTTGAGCAGGCGGAAGTCGACGAAGGACTGGCCGGCCGGGCGCGTCAGCGTGTGGCCGATGAAGTAGGCGGTGGCCAGCAGCATCAGTACCAGCTCGACCCAGGTCTCGGGCGACTGGAACCAGTCGTTCTGCTCGCCGCGGTCGAGCAGCATCTGCAGCGCGCCGATCGCGAGCGACAGCGTGACGAAGCCGAACATGTCGAAGCGCACGCGGCGCGCGGCCACGGTCGGGTGGATGTAGCGCCAGATGCCGTAGAAGGCCACCGCGCCAATCGGCAGGTTGATGAAGAACACCCAGCGCCAGCTGTAGCTGTCGGTCAGCCAGCCGCCCAGCGTGGGACCGAGGATGGGGCCGATCATCACGCCCATGCCCCAGACCGCCATTGCCGAGCCATGCTTCTCTTTCGGGTTGATGTCGAGCAGGACCGACTGCGAGAGCGGCACCAGGGCCGCGCCGAACACGCCCTGCAGCATGCGCGAGATGACGATCTCGGTAAGGTTCATCGACAGGCCGCACATCGCCGAGGCGATGGTGAAGCCGGCCACCGAGAACAGGAACACCTTCTTCAAGCCGAAGCGGTCGACCAGCCAGCCGTTCAGCGGCGTGGCGATGGCGGCGGCGACGATGAAGGAAGTCAGCACCCAGGTGATCTGGTCCTGGGATGCCGACAGCGCGCCCTGCATGTGCGGCAGGGCGACGTTGGCGATGGTGCCGTCCAGCGCCTGGATGATGGTCGCCAGCATGATCGACAGCGTGATCATGGTGCGGTTGATTGGCGGGCTGGCCGGTGCGTTGACTGCGGCTGCGCTCACAGCTGCTCCTCGATGCGCTTGCGCAGCAGTTCCAGCAGCTCGGTGGCGGCTTCGAGCTGGGCCGGGTCGATGTCGCCGAGCAGGGCGCCGCGCACGGCGTTGGCCTGCTGCTTGACCTGCTTGTACAGGGCGGTGCCGGCCTCGGTCAGGTGCACCAGTTTGACGCGGCGGTCGGTGGGCGAGGGCGCGCGCATGACCAGGCCTTCGCGTTCGAGGCGGTCGAGCATCGACACCATCGACGGCCCTTCGACGCCGACCACGTCGGCCAGGGCGCGCTGCGACATCGGCTCGCGCGCCTTGGCAACCATGGCGATGGTCATCCAGCCGGCCTGGCCGATGCCGAGGTGCTTGAGTTGCTTGTCGATCAGGAGGCGCCAGCCGCGTGCCGTGTTGTGGACGGCAGCGGAGAAGCGTTCCTCGATCGGGGATTCAGGTAGATCACTCATCGTTAGGAGTCGAATCGATAGGAATCTATCGAGTTTATATTATGCAAGTTGCGTTGTAAAGAGTGCGCTGCGCCTTGGCGGTCGTGTCAGAATCGTCCTAACGCTCAGTCAACGCAGTTAATGGGAGGCCGCCATGTCGCAAACCGCATTGGTCACCGTGCACGGGATGGGAGAGACGCCGCGCGACTATGCCGAAAAGCTGTTTCAGGCGGTGGCGGCGCGGCTGGGCGGATTGGCGGCGCAGGTCGACTTCCGCTCGGTCTATTACCAGGACATCCTGAAGCCCAACCAGGAGGCGGTGTGGGCGCGCGTAGGCGAGACGGCGCATCTGCGCTATGGCGACCTGCGGCGATTCTTGCTGTTCGGCTTCGGCGACGCCGCCGGCCTGGAAAACCGCAAGGAGATCGACGGCTCGGTGTATGAACTGGCGCAGGAGGCGATCGCGCGCCAGCTGCTGGGCGTGGTCCGCCACGACCCCGCCACCAGCATCGTGTTCCTGGCGCAATCGCTGGGCTGCCAGGTGCTGTCGAGCTATATCTACGATGCGCAGAAAGCCTTCGGCGGCGGGCAGGTCGGCGCCGGCATCTGGAAGGATATCGATGCCTGGGCCCTGCGCGCGCTGGGCGAGCGCTTGAGCGAACCGGAGAAGCGTTTCCTGGCCGGCGCCACCTGCTCGGCCTTCGTCACGACCGGCTGCAACATCCCGATCTTCGTCGCCGCGCACAAGCAGATGGACATCAAGCCCATAGTCCGCCCGACCCAGCGCTTCGAGTGGATCAACCTCTACGACCCGGACGACGCGCTGGGCTGGCCGCTGCAGCCGCTGTCGCCGGGCTATGCGGCGCTGGTCGACGACCGCGCGATCAATGCATCGAAGGGCGCCGCCAACTGGCTGCTGAAAAGCTGGAACCCGCTGGCGCACTCGGCCTACTGGGGCGATGCCCAGGTGCTGGACCTGCTGGCACAAAGGCTGCGCCTGGAAGTCGCCTGACAAACATCAAACCGGGGTCAGACACCGATTTTTGGCAATGTCCTGGTGGCAGTTGCCTAAATTCGGTGTCTGACCCCGGTTCGCTTTAGTTCAGTTTGCGTTTTCTTTTTGCTTGCGCGCGCCGTAGGAGGCGTGGTAGACCAGCGGCACCTCGCTCTCGACTGAACCGAGATTGATCAGCACACCCTGCCGTAGATCAAGCCCCTGAGGTTGGCGTCAACCACGCGCATGGTCCTCGATCGGAATCGTGTCGAACTCGCTGATTGCGCCGACACCGGCGTTGTTGATCCAGACGTCGATGCGGCCGAGGCGCGGCACGCTTTGCTGGTCGTCGGCAGACCGGGTGCCCTGGGCCGCGTTCGATACTTCTTGAATACGGATGGGGCGCTCAGAACTTCATTTCGAGCGTGGCGCGCAGCATCGGCGAGCCCGGATAAATCGTGCGGCTGCGCTGGGTGCCTTGGCCGGCCACGCTGTAGCTGCTCTCGCTGATGTAGTCCTGGCCGAGCACGTTCGAGGCGGCGATGCGCAGCTGGCGCTTCGGGTCGAACTTCCACAGCGCGTACAGGTCGAGGTCACGGCGCACGCTTTCGTAGGCGAGCTGGTTGGCCGACACCTGCACCTCGCCGCCGTTCTTGAACGCGAAGCTGCCCCCGAGCGAGAACGGGCCGCGCTTGTAGTCGGCGCCCAGGGTGGCCGACAGCGGGGTCTGGCCCATCAGGCGGTTGTGCGGCCCCGGCACATTGTCGACGCTGGACCAGTTGCGCGACAGGCTGGCGCGCAGGTCGAGCGCGGTGGTGGTCGCGATCAGGGCCTTCAACGGGAATTTGGCTTCCAGCTCGATGCTGCGCGCACGCGCACGGCCCGTATTCACCGGCCGCGCGACCCAGCGCCTGCCGTCGAACACGGTCTGGGCGCGGATGTTGTCGTCGATGTTGCGCGCCGAGACCGCCGCCGACAGCAGCGCGCCCTCGGCCCAGTAGTGCTCGTAGGCGGCATCGATGCCGAGCGCGAGTTCCGGCTTCAGCTCCGGGTTGCCGGTGGTGTCGGGCTGGGTCTGGTCGTTGTTGACCGAGGTGAAGCGGTGCGGGATCAGGCTTTGCAGATCCGCCGCCTTATAGGTGCGGGTCAGTGCCAGGCGCAACTGGTCGCCCTTGGTCTCGGGCAGCTTGTACAGGGTCTGGAACAGCGGGCTGAGCACGGTCGAGCGGTTGTGGACGGTGGCGAAGGTATTGCCCTCGATGCGGGTCTGGATGCCTTCCCAGCGCGCGCCCAGGTACACCGACCAGCGCGGCGTCACGTTCCATTCGTCCTGGCCGTACAGCGCCAGGCGCGTGACCTCGCCGGTGTAGAACTCGTCGCCGCCGGGCAGGGGGGCATCAGGGGCACCAGAATCGCGTTCGCGCCGCGCATCGTCGTTGGTTTGATAGCCGCCGTCCCAGCCGAAGGCCAGCGCGTGGCCTTCCCGACTGGCGCTGGTGAACTTGCCCATGCTGTTGATGCCGCGGAAATTGGCGTTCGACTGGATCAGTTCGTGCAGCGCCCCGCCATCGAGGCGGTAGATCGCGTTGGCGGCGGCGCCGACGCTGCCGCTCAGCTTCGCGTCCAGCTTGGCGCCGGATTCGAATTTGTGCATCCAGTTGAGCTCCTCGCGCAGGATCTTGACGTCGTTGCTCATGGTCTGGCGCAGGTCCGGATAGGCCGGCGGTTCGCCCAGCGCCGTGTCGATCAGCGTGTGATTGTCGTTCTGGAAGCGGGTGGCGTTGACGAAGGTCTGCGAGGTCAGCGTGTCGCCATTGTCCAGGGTCCAGATCAGGCGCGGCGTCAGGTTATAGATCGAGACGCGTCCGGTCTCGAACTGGCGCCCGAAGCGCAGGCCGTAGGGCGCGCCGAACACGTCGTCGAATTCCTGGGCGTTGCGCACCGTGCGCCCCAGATGATTGTGCGTATAGTTGGCGGCCACGGACCAGGCCAGTTTGCCGGCCTTGTCGGACAGCTGCAGGTTGGCAGTCGGGCCGAGCGAGTCGCCGGCGCGCGCAAAGCCCAGCTTCAGCTCGCGCTGGCCGGCCTTCACGGTCTTTTTCAGCACGATGTTGATGGTCCCGGCAATGCCCTGGGTCGAGAATTCGGCGCTCGCCGCACGCAGCACCTCGATGCGTTCGATCAGGTCGGGCGCCAGCGAATCGAGCGTGAAGCCGGCCGGTGCGCGTTCGCCGTTGAGCAGGATCTGGGTATAGCCGTTGCCGAGGCCGCGCATGCGCACTTCGCTGCCGCGTCCGCCGTTGCCGCTGAGGGTCACGCCGGGCACGCGCTTGAGCACGTCGAGCACGCTGGTGTCGCCGTATTTCACGATCTCGTCGTGGTTGACGACGATCTTGGCGGCGGTATCGTCGCGCCGCGGATCGTAGGCGGAGAGGGCGCCGCGCACCTCGACCTGCTGCACGGTGTTGTGCTTCGCTTCCTTGCTTTCCTGGGCAGTCGCTGCGGTCATGCACAGGCTTGCCGCGACTGCGGCGGCGAGGGGCTTGACGCGAAACGGATGGGGTGCGGCGTTCGATTTTCCAGGCATGGCGGCGCTTTCTTGGTTTGATTGGCAAATAATTATGCTTAACAGTAGCATGATTGATTGCTACATCAAAGAAGTATCGATGTGCTTAGTCGGCAAGTAAGTACGCAGCGAAATAGACAAAAACCGGGGTCAGACACCGAAATTTGGCAAAAGCCTCTGGGCAATTGCCAAATTTCGGTGTCTGACCCCGGTTTGAGGAAGATTAAATCGGTGGGTGTTCGGGCTGCAGCGTGAACACGGCGCGCACTTCGCCGGCCACGTTGCCGCGGGCGTTGCGGATTGCCGGCGCGCGCCAGGGTTCGAGCAGTTCGCGGCGGCGGGCGTCCAGCAGGCCGAGCTGTTCGAGGGTGCTGAAGACGGAGGGGTGCAGGGCGCGCACGGCGCCGTCGGCGACCTTGATCGCAATGCCCAGACCGGCCGAGCGCACGCCGATCGCCTGTACCGCGTCGGCGCCGATCTTGGCCACCCAGTCGCCCTGGCCGGCCGTCATCCACGCAAGGTCGGTGCGCGCCTCGCCCGAGACCAGGTCGGGCCGCTTCGTCATCGCATCGAACAGGTCGCCCAGGGCGGCGCCAAGGCGGGCGTCACGCCCGCCTTGCGCCAGCCGCGCATACAAGTGGGCCAGGCGCGCCAGGGGCATCGCGTAGTTCGGTGCCGAGCAGCCATCGATGCCGGTCGGCAGTTTGTCCTCGCCGATCTGCACCGCTTCCGACAGCGTGGCGCGGATCGCCTGCTGCAACGGATGCCGCGGGTTGACATAACCCTGGGTCGGCACATCGTGCAGGCGGCACCAGGCCAGGAAGCCGCTGTGCTTGCCGGAGCAGTTGTGGTGCACGCTGCGCCAGCGCCGGCCGGCGGGTGGCGGCAGTCCGACCGCGTCGTAGTACAGCGGGGTCGCGCAGCCGCATTCGAGATGCCGCTCGTCCAGGCCGATCTTGCCGAGGATGGATTCGACGCCCGCCAGATGCATTTCCTCGCCCGAGTGGCTGGCGCACAGCAGCGCGAGTTCGTCGAGCGTGAAGTCGAAGCGTGCTGGGCCGTCGGCCAGCATGAAGGGCAGGGCCTGGAAGGGTTTCAGCGCCGAGCGCGTGAAGACCATCGCGTCCGGATCGCCGCTCGAATACAGCAGGCGGCCGGCGGCATCGACCACCGCGATCGAACCGTAGTGGATGTTCTCGACCGGATAGCCGGTGTCCGGATAGCCACGCGAGGTGGCGGCAAGGGGAACTGGGTGCATCGCCCTAGTCTAGTGGATCGCGCACAGCCGTGGTGCACGCCATTTTTCGTATGTATCGCCAGCAATCCGGCGCCGCTTTTCGACGTTTCATCCCCCGTTTTCGACGCTTCGGCGGATCGCGCCTGACGCTTGCAAAGCGGCTGTCTACACTAGCATCACTCGCCGCACATTTTGGGATGCGGCGATATGAAAAACGGTGGGCCGGCCGCGTAGTCGACAATTGTTCTGCTGAAGAGCACCTGGTCCGTTATTTATATCGAATAGTGAATTGGAGTCATCATGCGTATCAAACAAGTCCTAGCCCTTCTCGGTGCTGCTGCACTCTCCTCCATGGCGTTTGCCGAACCGGCGCCGGTGGCGGTCAGCGCCGACGGCAATACCGTCTACGTGCAGGGCGACCCCAGCCCGATCATGCGCCTGAGCCTGAGCCAGGCGGCGGACCTGCAGGGCGCCTTCAAGCTGGACGATGGACGCGTGCTGAAGCTGAGCAACCAAAACAGCAAAGTCTTCATGGAGCTGGACGGCCGTTTCGAAGAACTGGTGCCGCTGTCGCGTACCGAGTTCGTGGCCAAGAAGAGCGGGGCCCGGCTGGCGGTCGACGAGCCGTCCTTCGCCGACAAGATCCATTTGACCCAGTTCCGCAAATAAGCCGGACAACATCGCAGTGAAAGAACGCCGGCCGGCCTGGCCGCTGGGACCGGGCCGGCTTTTTATTTCTCAGTCATTTTCTTAGATCGGCGCGCCGAAGCGTCCGGCCTGGTAGTCCAGGATCGCCTGGTTGATTTCTTCGCGCGTGTTCATCACGAAGGGGCCGTGCGAGACCACCGGTTCGCGGATCGGCTCGGCGTGCCCGAGCAGGAGCACGCAATCCTGTTCGGCGCGGATTTCCAGCTCGTCGCCGACGGTATCGAACTGGGCCAGGTGGAAGGCGCTGATCGTGTCCGGCGCGATCTGGATCACGCCGCGCACCACGTACAGGAACACGTTACGGTCCAGCAGATCGTTCAGGTAGAGCAGGCCGCCGGCCTTCATCTCGACCGTGCTCATGAACACGCCGGTCAGCGATTCGATCGGGCCCGTGACGCCGCCGTAAGTGCCCGACACCAGCTGCATGCGCACCTTGCCGTCTTCGCTCTCGATGACCGGGATCTGGTCGCGCTGCAGGCCGGTGTAGCGCGGCGCCGTCATCTTGAGGGCAGGCGGCAGGTTGACCCACAGCTGCAGGATCTCGAGCGGGCCGCCGTTCTGCATGAATTCGCGCGGCGACACCTCGGCGTGCACCAGCCCGCGTCCCGCCGTCATCCACTGCACCCCGCCCGGGCCGATCACGCTTTCGTGGCCGGCGCTGTCGCGGTGGGCCAGCAGGCCGTCGAGGATGAAGGTGACGGTCTCGAAGCCGCGGTGCGGATGCGGTCCGAAGGGCAGGCCGCGGTTGTGCGCCGGATAGACCTGCGGACCATGGTGGTTCAGGAACAGGAAGGGGTCGATCTGGTCGATGTGCGGCCCCGGCACCGGGCGCTGGGTGATCAGGTCGCCGATGTCGTCGCGCATGGCCGGGTGCAGCCGCTGGATGGTCTTGTAGCTCATGCCTGTCCTTTTCCGTGTTGTTCGCTTTGCCGCCTACGATAACCGATTCCCCGGCGGCGGCGGCGCGCGCCGCTGCGTCGCGCTGCCGGGCGCATGCTAGACTTCTTGCGCTTTTGCAATTGGAGACTAGCTGCACATGAAAATGAAAACAAGACACACCCTGGCTGCACTGGCGCTGGCTTTTAGCGCCGCTGCCGCATCCGCCGCGCCGGCCGGCGCCACCGTACCGGGCGAGGCCGCGGTCAAGGCCGCCAAGCACGCCGTCACCGCCTACCGCGACGATGTCGTCGACACCCTCGCCAAGCTGGTCAGCTACAACACCGTGGCCGACAAGGACATCCCTTTCGAGCGCAATCCCCAGCACCTCGGCTTCAAGAAATTCCTCAAGGACGAGGCCGCACGCCTCGGCTTCGATTTCGCCGATTATGGTCACGTGCTCGTGATCGGCCTGGGCAGCCCGGATGCCCAGGAAAAGGTCGGCATGATCGCGCACGGCGACGTGCAGCCGGTCGATCCGGGCAAATGGAAGAAGTCGCCCTTCGAACTCGACCGCACCAGCGAGCCGGGCAAGCTGCTGGCGCGCGGCGCCGAGGACGACAAGGGACCGATCGCCACCGCCCTGTATGCGATGAAGTCGCTGAAGGACCTGCAACTGCCGCTGTCCAAGCGCATCGAACTCTACGTCTACATGGCCGAGGAGTCCGACTGGGAGCCGCTGGTGCAATTCGTGAAGACGCATCCGCTGCCGCAGGTGAACATCACGCTCGACGCCGAATACCCGGCGGTGACGGCGGAGAAGGGCTACGGCACGGTGGCCGTGACCTTCCCGAAGACGCTGCCCGCAGCGCCCGCGGGCGAGCCTTCCGTCGCGCAGTTCGGCGGCGGCTTCTTCGGCAGCCAGATCCCGGAAGATGCGCAGGCGCGCATCGCCAACCTCAGCCCGGCGCTGGAAAGCCAGATCAGGCAGCGTGCGGCCAAGCAGACCGGCATGCGCTATGCCTTCGAGCGCCAGGGCAAGGATTTGACGATCGTGGCCAAGGGCGTGTCGGCGCATTCGTCCAAGCCGGAAGATGGCCTGAACGCGATCAGCATGCTGGCCGATGCGCTGGCCGTGCGCACCTGGCCGGACAGCCCGGAAGGCGCGATGGTCAATTTCCTCAACGAGATGGTCGGCACCGGCTACCTCGGCGAAAAGTTCGGCAACATCGCCTACCGCGACAGCTTCATGGGCCCGATGACTTTCGCCCCCACCGTGATCCGCCAGAAGGAGGGCGGCGGCGAACTGTCGATCAACATCCGCCGTCCGCAGGGCAAGACCGCGCAGCAGCTGGGCAACGAGATCAACGCCGCGCTGGCGCAATGGCAGGGTGCGCACCAGGCCGTGCAGCTGGCCGACGTGAAGGTGCAGATCGGCGATCCCTGGCTCCAGCAGGATGCGCCGCAGCTGCCGGTGCTGATGAAGGTGTTCGCTTACTTTACCGGCGTCAAGGACCCGAAACCGGTGGCGGTGGGCGGCGGCACCAACTCGCGTCTGTTCCCGCATGCGGTCAGCTTCGGTCCGGCGATGCCGCGCACGGTCTACACGGGCCATTCGGAGCATGAGTTCATCACCCTCAAGCAATTGCTCCTGAATCTGGAGATGTACACGGCCGTCCTGGCCGAGCTCGCGGAGTAAGGCCGGGCCTTTATCTGGCGTGTTCACGCAGACAGTCGGCCTGCCGGCCCGCTGTCTGCATTTCCCCCTTCGTCCGCTTCGATCCCGTGTTTTGCCTGTAGGTCGAAGTCTCGCCAAAATCAGCGATTTTTTCTAATCGTTCTGTAGGTCCATGCCTACAAAATCCCTTGCTTCATAGGGAAAATACCCGCTCTATTTACGCTCTCCCTAGGAGGACGGGCGCCCGAGCCTGTCGCTGCTTTTGCGACCGCACATGAGCTTGTTGATGGGCGGAAAAGCTCGCGCTGACCCTTGGAAAATGTGTCGAAAACGCCATGATAGGATCGGTCACTGACCCGCAATCCTGACAGGACCGATACCGACCGCCATGCACATCCAAGAACTCGTAAAACCTGACGGACGTCCACTCACCCTCTACAGTAACCAGCCGGTTCCGGCCGGCCTCGTTGCGCCAAGCCCATTTCCTGACCCGCAAAACGCGAATCCGCACCTGCGCTGGCATCCGCTGCGCGGCGAGTGGGTCACCTACGCGGCCTTCCGCCAGAACCGGACTTACCAGCCGCCACCGCAGTACAACCCGCTGGCCGCGACCAGCGATCCGGCGCACCCGACCGAGATGCCGGCCGGCGACTACGAGATCGCCGTGTTCGACAACCGCTTTCCTTCGCTGGCGCTGGATTCGCACGATCCGCCGACGCTGACGGTGCCCACCGCGCCGGCCAACGGCCATTGCGAGGTGGTGGTGTTCACCCAGGATCCGCAGGCCGCGCTGAGCCGGCTGCCGCTGTCGCGCATCGAGCTGCTGCTGCAGGTGTGGGGCGACCGCACCACCCGCATCGGCGGCAAGCACCACATCCAGTACGTGCTCCCTTTCGAGAACCGCGGCGCGGAAGTCGGCGTGACCCTGCACCACCCGCACGGCCAGATCTACTGCTATCCCTTCGTGCCGAGCGTGCCGGCGCGCCAGCTGGCGCAGGAGCGCGAGTACTACCTGCAGCACGGCTCCAGCCTGCTGTGCGACATGGCGCGCGACGAGGCCGCCGACGGCAAGCGCGTGCTGTACCAGGACGAGCATGCGATCGCCTTCGTGCCGCCATGCGCGCGCTATCCCTATGAGGTCTGGGTGATGCCGACCGGCCCGTGCAAGGACTTCGCCGCGCTCACGCCGCCGCAGCGCGCGAGCCTGGCGCGCGCGCTGAAGACCGTGCTGCTCAAGTACGACAAGCTGTGGGACCGTCCTTTCCCCTACCTGATGGCCTGGTACCAGGCGCCCACCGACGGCGCCGAGCATCCGGAAACCCAGCTGCACTGCCAGTTCTATCCGCCGTACCGTACCCGCGACCGCCTCAAGTACCTGGCCGGCACCGAGCTGGCGGCCGGCATGTTCGCGATGGACGTGCTGCCCGAAACCACTGCCTACGAGCTGCAGCAGGTCGAGGTCGACCTGGAGGACCACGCATGAGCGTCACCGCAGATCCGCTGGCGCTGCGCGGCGCGGAGGCGGCCGCCAAGCTGGCGCTGCTGCGCGAGGCGCTGGCGCAATCGGGCGCCGGCGCGATCCGCCTGCGCGGCGAGGACTGGTTCGCCTGGGCCACCGGCGGCGCCGAGCTGCAGGCTCCGGGCGGATGCGAGAGCGGTGCGGCCGAGCTGCTGGTGACCGCGGATGAAGCCTGCGTCCTCACCGACGAGGTCGAGGGCGAGCGCCTGCGCCAGGAAGAGGTGCCGGCCGGCTTCACCTTCCACATCGCGCCCTGGACCGAGCCGGAACTGCACCAGACCTATACGCTGGGGGCGGCACGCGGCGGCGCGGTGCTGTCCGACCGTCCGCACAACGGCGACCAGCCGCTGCCCGCCAGCCTGAAGCTGCGCCGCATGGTGCTGGACGCCGAGGAACAGGACCGCTACCGCGCGCTCGGACGCGCGGCCGCCGAGGCGATCGGCGAAGCGCTGCGCGCGGCGCGGCCCGACTGGACCGAATACCAGCTGGCCGGGGAGGGCGCGCGCGCCCTGCTGCGGCGCGGCATCCAGCCGGCGCTGGTGCTGGCCGCCGGCGAGCGCCGCAGCGCCCAGTGGCGCCGGCCGACGCCGTCGCACGAACCGCTCGGCGGGCGCGCGACGCTGGCCTGCTGCGCGCGCCGGCACGGCCTGGTGGCGCGGCTGTCGCGCTCGGCCAGCTTCGGTGCCGCGCCGAGCGGGCAGGACGAATTGCTGCGCCTGGAATCGACCGGGCTGGATGCGATCCGTCCCGGCGCCTCGCTGGGGGCGGTCTACCACGCCTTCGAGGCCGCCTACCGCCATGCCAACCGGCCGGACGCGATCCGCGAACGGCGCCAGGGCGGCATCGCCGGCTACCAGGCCTGCGAACTCGCCGCCAGCCCCAGCACCGCGACCGGGCTGGAGACCGGCATGGCGTTCGCCTTCAACCCCGGCTTCGAGGGCATCGGCATCGAAGACACCTTCCTGCTCGGCGGCGCCGGGCTGGAGAACCTGACGCTGGACCCGCAGTGGCCGGCGGCGAACATCGGCGGCCGCGCAAGGCCGCTCTGGCTGGAGTTGACATGACAAGTGCAGAAACCTTCTTCGGCGGCGCCCCGGAGGCGTGCGCTACGGCACCCGGCCGGGTCAACCTGCTGGGCGAACATACGGACTACAACGACGGCTTCATGCTGCCGGTGGCGACGCCGCAGGGTACCACCGTGGCGCTAGCGCGCAGCCACGACGACCAGCACCACCTGTACTCGGGCACGCTCGACGGCAACGTCAGCTTCGCGGCGAAGGGCGGCACCGCGCCGCAGGGCTTCGGCAGCTACATCGAGGGCTGCATCCGCCTGGTCGAGGCGCTGGGTGTCGAGATCCCGCCGCTGCGCGTGTTCGTCAGCAGCAACCTGCCGCTCGGTTCCGGCCTGTCCTCGTCGGCGGCGCTGGAAGTGGCGACGCTGCGCGCGCTGCGCCAGCTGCTCGGCGATGAGCTCGCGTCCCGGATGGACGACGTCAAGCTGGCGCAGATCGCCCAGCGCGCCGAGATCGACTACGCACACGTCAACTGCGGGATCATGGACCAGATGGCGTCCAGCCTGTGCGACGAACGGAACATGCTGTTCATCGACGCCCGCACGCTGGAGCACCGGCTGGTCAAGATGCCCGAAGGGACGGAACTCATCGTGATCGATTCGGGCATGCCGCGCACCCTGGCCGCCAGCAAGTACAACGAGCGCCGCGCCGAGTGCGAGGAGGCGTCGCGCAAGCTGGGCGTCAAGGCGCTGCGCGACGTTACCGACCCATCGGTACTGGGGCCGCTGCCCGAGCCGCTGCGCCGGCGCGCGCGCCACGTGGTGCTGGAAGACCTGCGCGTGCTGGAGGCCGCGAAGGGCGTGTCGGCCGAACGCTTCGGCGAGCTGATGAACGCCTCGCACGACAGCCTGCGCGACGACTACGAAGTATCGATTCCCGAACTCGACAAGCTGGTGGCGGCCCTGCAGGCGGCCCCCGGCGTGCTGGGCGCGCGCCTGACCGGCGCCGGCTTCGGCGGTGCCTGCGTGGCGCTGTGCCGCGCCGGCCAGGCCCGGCAGGCAGCACAAATCGCACTCTCCAACTACAACAAAGAGGGACGCAAGGGACGCATTCTGATCCCGGTCCCCGCCCCAGGAAAGGAAAACAATGAGCCAGTTTGAGTACCCCCGCCCCCAGCTGGTACGCGACAATTGGATCAACCTGAACGGCAAGTGGCGCTTCCGTTTCGATGACGAGGTATGCTGCAAGATGCCGGCAGGCGTGACCGGCTGGACCCATGAAATCAATGTGCCCTTCGCGCCCGAGACCGAGCTGTCCGGCGTCCAGGACACCGGCTTTCACCGCTTCTGCTGGTACGAGCGCGATTTCGAACTGATGCCCTCCGAGCAGCGGACCATCCTGCACTTCGGCGCGGTCGATTATTCGGCCAAGGTATGGGTCAACGGCCAGCTGGTGGCCGAGCACGAGGGCGGCCACACGCCGTTTTCGGCCGACATTACCCAGGCTCTCAAGCTTGATGGCAAGCAGGTCGTGACCGTGTTCGTCGAAGACGATCCGGCCGATCTCGCCAAGCCGCGCGGCAAGCAGGACTGGCTGCTGGAGCCGCACTCGATCTGGTATCCGCGTACCACCGGCATCTGGCAGACGGTGTGGATCGAGCAGGTCTCGCGCACCTTCATCCGTTCGCTGCGCTGGACCCCGATCTTCGAAACCTTCGAGATCGGCTGCGAAGTGTTCGCCGGCGGCGACATCCAGGAAAACATGTTCGTCGAGGTCAAGATCTGGCACGGCGAGCACCTGCTGGCGGACGACAACTACAAGCTGCTGCAGGGCGAGGCGAACCGCAAGATCGCGCTGTCCGACCCCGGCATCGACGATTCGCGCAACGAGCTGCTGTGGAGCCCGGAGCGTCCGACCCTGCTCGACGCCGAGGTGATCCTGCGCTGCGGCGACCGGGTGGTCGACCACATCAAGTCCTATACCGCGCTGCGCGCCTTCCACATCAACCGCGATCGCCTGCTGCTGAACGGCCGTCCGTATCCGCTGCGCCTGGTGCTGGACCAGGGCTACTGGAACGAGTCCTTCATGACCGCGCCATCCGACGAGCACCTCCGGCGCGACGTCGAGCTGGCCAAGCTGATGGGCTTCAACGGCGTGCGCAAGCACCAGAAGATCGAAGACCCGCGCTACCTGTACTGGGCCGACAAGCTCGGCCTGCTGGTGTGGGAAGAGATGCCCTCGGCCTACCGTTTCAGCCCGCATGCGATTAAGCGCATCGTCAAGGAATGGACCGAGGCGATCGAGCGCGACTACAGCCACCCCTGCATCATCGTGTGGGTGCCGTTCAACGAATCCTGGGGCGTGCCGAACCTGACGCTCACGCAGGCGCATCGCAATGCGGTCGAGGCGCTGTACCACCTGACGCGCACCCTCGACGCCACCCGCCCGGTGATCGGCAACGACGGCTGGGAAGCCTCGGCCACCGACATCCTGGGCATCCACGACTACGACGGCGACCCGGAAAAGATCAAGGCGCGCTACGAAGTCAGCGACCCCGTGCGCACCCTGTTCGACCAGCGCCGCCCAGGCGGACGCATCCTGACGCTGGACGGCTTCCCGCACCGCGGCCAGCCCATCGTGCTGACCGAATTCGGCGGCATCGCCTTCGATCCGAACGCGACCCCCGAGGACGGCACCTGGGGCTATACCCGTGCCCACACGGCCGAGAGTTATTTCGCGCTGTACGAACGGCTGCTGAAAGTGGTCAACGAGACCTTCATGTTCAGCGGCTTCTGCTACACCCAGTTCGCCGACACCTTCCAGGAAGCCAACGGCCTGCTCAACGCCGACCGTACCCCCAAGCTGCCGTTCGAGGTGATCAGCGCCGCAACCCGTAATGTCCCGCTGCAACCGAAGCAGGATGTGGAGGAGGGAGAGGGACCAGGGGCTGCCTGACGTTCGCTCGGGACAGCGCTCCCGCAGCGCAGGCGGTCGGTCCGCAGTACCGCACTCTATCAATCAACCGACCGCCCGCCGCGCTACGCGGGCGTTGAAGGAGCCACTATGTCTACGATCGTCGTTTTCAGCCACCTGCGCTGGGATTTCGTATTTCAGCGGCCGCAGCACCTGCTGTCGCGCCTGGCGCAGCATCATCCGGTCCTGTTCGTCGAGGAACCGGTACACGATGACGGCGCCCCGTTCATGGAGCGGTCCAGCCCCGCGCCGAACGTGACCGTGTGCCGCGCGCACACCCCGATCCATGCCATCGGCTTCCATGACGACCAGCTGCGCCTGCTGCAGCCCATGGTGGCGCAGCTGGCACCGCCAGGCGAGCAGGTCATCGCCTGGTTCTATACGCCGATGGCGCTACCCTTGCTGCAGTCGCTGCCGGCCTCGCTGGTGGTCTACGACTGCATGGACGAGCTGGCCTCGTTCAAGAATCCGCCGAAACAGCTGCTGCAGCGCGAAAGCGCACTGCTGAACATCGCCGACCTGGTCTTTGCAGGCGGCCCCAGCCTGTATGAAGCGAAGAAGAACCGCCACCCGAACGTGCACTGCTTTTCGAGCAGCGTCGACGTGGTCCACTTCCAGCAAGCCCTCGACCGGACCCGCGTGCACCCGCAGCAGGCGGAGATCCCGCATCCGCGCCTGGGCTTCTACGGCGTGCTGGACGAGCGCTTCGACCCCGAGCTGGCCGGCGAACTCGCCGACGCCCATCCGGAGTGGCAGATCGTGCTGGCCGGCCCGGTCGTCAAGATCGACGAGGAGCGCCTGCCGCGCCGCCCCAACATCCACTACCTCGGCCAGCAGCCGTATTCCGCCTTGCCCGACCTGCTGGCGGGCTGGGACGTCTGCCTGATGCCCTTCGCGATCAACGAAGCGACCAGGTTCATCAGTCCGACCAAGGTGCTCGAATACATGGCGGCCCAACTGCCGATCGTCAGCACGCCGATCGCCGATGTCGCCAATCCCTACGGCCATGTGGTCGCCATCGCCAGCGGTGCGCGCGAATTCGTCGCCGCCTGCGAAGCGGCGCTGGCCATCACCCCGGAGCAGCGCGCGCACATGGTCGAGGCCATGCGCGCCGTGGTGGCCGCAACCTCCTGGGACAACACCGCGAAGCACATGCACGAGCTGCTGGAATCGACGCCCGCGCGAAGCGAGGGCACGGCCGCGCAGCGCACGGCCGCTGCGCAGCCTGTTACGCATGCCGCTGCGGCCACCCCGAAAGTCAATGCGCTGCGCAGCCAGGGCGCGCGCCACGTCGGCACCGTCGTCATCGGCGGCGGCCCGACCGGTCTGTCGGCCGCTTACCACCTCGGTGCGGACACGCTGCTGCTGGACCGCAACGAGACCGTCGGCGGCTGGTGCCGTTCCATCGAAGACAAGGGCTTCACCTTCGATTACGCCGGCCACATCATGTTCTCGAACGACCCCTACGTGCTGAAGATGTACGAGGTGCTGCTGGGCGATAACGTGCACTGGCAGAACCGCGAAGCCTGGGTCTACAGCAAGGGCGTCTACACGCGCTACCCCTTCCAGGGCGCGCTCTACGGGCTGCCGCCCAAGGTCATCACCGAGTGCGTGATGGGGGCGGTCGAGGCCCATATCGAAGCCAAGGCCGGCGCCAACGATGCCAAGGCGTTCGGCGCAGCGGAGGTCGAGGATTGCTGTGCCGACGGCACCACCGACGTCTGCAATACCGGGCGCTCGGTCAAGGGCGAGGTCAGGAATTTTGAGCAATTCATTTATCAAGTCTGGGGCAAGGGCATCGCCAAGCATTTCGCCATCCCCTACAACCGCAAGCTCTGGACCGTGCCGCCATCCGAGATGGAAACTTCCTGGCTGGGCGGACGCGTGCCGCTGCCGAACCTCGAAGAAATCGTGCAGGGCGCGCTGGAACCGGTACCGACACCGGTCGGACCGAACGCCCGCTTCGGTTATCCGCGCAAGGGCGGCTTCCAGGCCCTGATGAACGGCTTCCTGCCGCACATCAAGGGCAAGGTCGAGCTGGGCGCGGAAGTCGTGCAGGTGCTGCCGCGCGAGCACATCGTCGCCCTGGCCGACGGCCGCCGCTTCAGGTATGACGACCTGATCTCGACCATGCCGCTGCCGGAGCTGGTCAAGGCGATCGGCGACGAGGCGCCGGAAGCGGTGCGCAATGCGGCCAAAGGCCTGCGCCACGTGTCGATCCGCTGCGTCAACATCGGCCTGGGTATCGACACCGAGCGGGTCGTCACCGACAAGCATTGGATCTACTATCCGGAAGACACGATCTTCCACCGCATCTTTGTGCAGGGGAACGCATCGCCGGCATGCAACCCGCCGGGCGGCTTCGGCTTCACCTGCGAAATCTCGTATTCACCGACGAAACCGCTGCCGCTCGAAGGCGAGGACCTGATCGCGCGCGCGATCGAGGATTGCCGCCGGGTTGGCATGATCCGGGACGACGACCGCATCCTGACGGCGAACCAGGTCGACATGCCTTATGCCTATGTGCTCTACGACCACCAGCGGGCGCGCAATGTCGAGACCTGCAAGGCCTGGCTCAAGCAATTCGACATCACCCTGGTCGGCCGCTATAGCGAGTGGGAGTACTACAACTCCGACCACGCCCTGCTGGCCGGCAAGCGCGGCGCCGAGACCGTGCTGGCCAAGCGCAGCCGCGCGCAGAAAGTCGGCGCGGAATAAGCGATGGGGCCGTCCGCCTGGCGCCGCCGGGCGGCGGTCATCGTGGCCAGTCTGCCTTTCCTGGGCTGTACCCTGGTCGGCGGCCCGCTGCGGGCAGGCGAATTGGCCGCCGCCTACTTGCCTTATGGATCGGTGGCGGACAACCCGCGGCCGGTGGCCGCGGCGCACCAGGGCGGCCTGTTCCGCGTCAGTCATGATGGCCGGGTGGCCTATCTGTTCGGCACCGTGCACGTGGGCACGCGCGGTTTCTATCCGCTGCCGCCCGAAGTCGAGCGTGCGCTGGGCGGCGCCAACCGCATCGTCGTCGAACTCGACACGCGCGCCAACGGCGATTACCTGCGCGCGCTGGCCTTGCACGGCAGGTATGCGCCGGGCGACGACATCCGCAAGCACCTGCCGCCGGCCACGGTGCGCGCGCTGACCGCCGTCCTGCACGCGCAGGGCATCAGCATGGCCAGCATGGCGGCCTATAAACCCTGGCTGCTTGCCAACCTGCTGCTGAGCATGGAGCTGGAGCGCAAGGGCTACCGCCGCAGCGAGGGCGTGGAGCAGACGCTACTGGCACAGGCGCGCCGGCACGGCCTGAAAGTGGCCCAGCTGGAGAGCGCCGAGTACCAGTTGGCCCTGTACGACACCATGGGCGAAGCGGAAGCGGCGCGCTACCTGCAGGAAGTACTGGACGGGCTGGACGATGGGCGCGCGCTGCGCACCGCCCAGGCCGTCATCGAAGCATGGGCGTCGGGCGATGCACGCGCCCTCGACGTCGTGCTCCAGGAAAGCACGGCCGGCCCCGGCGTGGTTGCCGAGTTCACGCGCCGCGTGCTGCTGGGACGGCGCAATCCCGACATGGCAAACCGGATCGAACACCTGATGCGCGAGGACAGCGTCACCTTCGTCGGCGTCGGCTTGCTGCACCTGTTCGGCGCCAATGGTTTGCCCCAGCTGTTGGCACAGCGGGGCTACCTGGTCGAACGCGTATATTAGAGCGTCTAAAAAGCCCGATGGCGGCGTTGCACCGTCTCGCCGTACTAGCGTACTGTCTTCGTGGTACGCCACTGCGGCGGTGCGCCTTGCCCTCGGGCTTTTTAGACGCTCTAATGAAAGGTTTAATGCTGGATTGCGCCGCCGCTCAGGTTGACCCGGTCGCCGCTGCGGAAGTCCGGCGTGGTTTCCTGGGTGATGACCTGGGTGCTGCCGTCGTCCATGCGCAGGGTGATGCGGTGGACGCGGTCGCTCGAGGAGCTGCCGGTGCTGCCGGTGGCGCCGCTGCCGCCCACTGCCGCTGCGCCGACCGAACCTGCGCCGGCGACGCCGCCTGCCGTGCGCGGTACGACTTCGACTGCCAGGACCGTCGCGTTCGGGCTCGAGCTGGCGGCCGTGGATGCACCGGTGCTGGACGAGCCATAGCTGTCCTGGCCGCTGGTGGTGCTGGCCGTGCCGCCGCTGGTGCCGGTGGTGGAGGTGCCCGTGCCGCTGCCGCTGCCACTGTCGTAGGTGCCGGTGCCGCTGGTGCCGGAACTGCCGCTGGTACCGGAGCTGCCCGACGAGCCAGAGCTACCGCTGGTGCCGGAGCTGCCCGACGAGCCGGAGCTGCCGCTGGTGCCGGAGCTGCCGGACGTCCCCGAGCTGCCGGAGGTGCCCGAACTGCCCGAGCTGCCTGAAGTGCCGGTGGCCGAGGAGCCGGTGCCCGAGCTGGACTGGTCGTAACCGGAGCCGGTGGCGCTGCCCGAGCTGCCGCTGGAGCCCGAGCTGCCAGAGCTGCCCGAGCTGCCGGTGCCGCCGCCCCAGCCGGCCGAGCCGCTGGTGCCGGTGCCGGACATGCCGCCGCTGCCGCCGCTGCTGGTAGAGCTGCCGCTTTCCATGCCGCTGGTGTCGCCCTGCATGGATTTACACGCGGACAGCCCGAAAGCCAGGGCCAGCAAGCCTGTCAGGAGCACGCTCTGGTGTTTTAGCTTCATGATCAACTCCTTCTGATGGGATGGATATGTCAGGTATGTGCGTGACGATGCCGCGTGCCACTCGGGTAAGAGGCGCGTTCGGGAACGATGTTCAGGCTGACTCGGGTTGAACATGAGCCACGTCAAGGCCGTGGCAGGATGCGGGAATTCCGCGCGCGGCTGGTCTCAGCGCTTTGCCACGACGAGCGTTTTCGGCAGCACCGCGCACAGCGCCAGCACGGCCAGGATGGCCGCGCTGCAGTCGACGGCCCAGTCGTGCACGTCGGCGCCGCGGTAGGGGAAGAAGCTCTGGATAAACTCGTCGCCGGCGCCCATCAGGGCAACCGCCAGCACGGCCTTGACGGCGCGCGCGGCCAGGCTGCCGCTGCTGCCCAGGAAACACAGGCAAGCCAGGACCGCATAGGCGCTGCCATGCAGCACGACCCCGGACGCATATTGGCCGATGTCCGCACGCGCACCCGGAACATTTCCCGCAACGACAATCAGCAGGTACATGAGGGCGGCACAGCCAATACAGGCAGCGCGAAGACGAGGGTGCAGCAGCAACTGGGACAGCATGGCGTTCATGGCAAGCGATCTGACAAAAGATCTACCTTACCATGACGCATGCCTGGGGGTTCGCAAGGGAGGTTTGGCCCTGTGCCGGCGGTCCGTAGTGCGGAACGTCGGCCAAGCGCGGGATCGCGTCAGATCGTGAGCGCGGGCGTCCCGTTGGGGTAATGGGCGTCGAAGCAGCTTTCGCACTCGGCGCAGAAAAGATGGGCGACGCGTACGGTCCGCTGTCGCAAGACGAGCTTGAGGTGATGTGTGCGGCACTTCGGACAGATCTCGCGGACGCTGCCGAAAGTCAGTACGTGAAGCGGCTGGTCTTCATCGTCGAGGTGGTCGATGACCATGCGCGGATTCAGTTCGCTGAGAACCAGGTAGTCATCTGCGCTTTGGTGCTGCCGGCGCGATTGGTGTTGCTGGGGTGGCGACATCGTTTCAGGTAAATTCATAGGGATGGCTCCATGAAAAAACGCAAGCGCGAAATTCATCATAGCGAAATCCTCGACCGGATCAAGCACTGAGGTGGATTTTTATTTGCGACGTTGCATTCACGCCAGTTGCTGCGGGAGCAAAAAAAAATGCCCGCCAACGGAGGACGGGCACAACCCAAGATAGGGCCAAGAGACGCAGAATCCGGTGCGGCGCACCGCGTTGCGGTACGCCTTTCTGCGATCACGCATATCGGTTGCGTGTATGCAGATGAACTCAGTATAGAAGCCGAATATGACTCGGGTATGACGCCGCTCAAGCGAACGCAGGTTCGTTACGAACGAATTCGGCTGAGGCCGGTCTACCAACGATGGGGATAAAAAAAAGCCCGCTTCAGGAGCGGGCTTCAAACTATTTTCTTGGAGGAGAATAGTGGAGACAGGTGAGATTATGCTGCGCCGCGATATATGCGTCCAATTTTGATTCTGGATAGCAGACATTCGCAGCCTTCATAACTGATGGGTTCGGCTTATTCCTTTACCGGCACCGTGTAGTTCAGGACCATGCGGCCGCCGTCCGCGTACAGGGTCTGGCCGGTCATATAGGACGCGTCGTCGCTGGCCAGGAAGGCGGCGATGCCGGCAATCTCTTCCGGCTCGCCGCAGCGGCCCAGCGGCGTGCGCGACAGGATGGTATGGCGCGCCTCCGGACTGCCCATCACCGCGTTCTTCGCCAGTTCGGTCAGGATGGTGCCGGGGCCGATCGCATTGACGCGGATGCCGTGCTCGGCCAGCGCGATCGCCGCCACGCGGGTCAGCTGGTTCACGCCGCCTTTCGAGACCACGTAGGGAATCTGGTTCGGGATGGTCAGCTCGGCGTTCACGCTCGACATGTTGATGATGCAGCCGCTGTTGCGCTTGACCATCTCGCGCGCCACCGCCTGGCTGCACAGGAACATCGATTTCAAGTTGACGCGCAGGACGCGGTCGAAGTCTTCTTCGGTCAGGTCGAGGAAGTTGGCGGCATGGGTGACGCCGGCGTTGTTGACCAGGATGTCGACATGGCCGAAGGCTTCCAGGGTGGCGGCGAGCATGGCGTCGACATCCGATTTCTGGCTGACGTCGGCACAGAAGAAGCGGGCATTGTCGCCGAGCGCTTCGGCCGCCGCCGCGCCTTCCTGGCGCACGTCGACCAGCACCACGCGCGCGCCTTCGCGCACCAGGCGCTCGGCGCAGGCATAACCGATTCCCCGGCTGGCTCCGGTAACGATGGCGACTTTCTGGGCAAGTTTCATGGCAGGCTTTCCTGGATGGCTATAAAGAACGCCATTGTACTCAGCCCGCCCTGACGACGGCAGTGACGGCAGCTACAGCATGAGCGGCTTGTCCGGCAGCTCGTTCGGCCGCGCGCCGTTGGAGGGGAAGTGCTGGCGCAGCAGCGCATTGACCTGCCCGATGGCCTCAAGCGTGGCCTCGTGGAAACGGCCCTGGGCAAAGCCTGCCGTCATGGTGTTGCAGATCGCCTGCCAGGTGGCGGGATCGATGCGGCGGTTGATGCCGCGGTCGGCAACGATGTCGACCTTGTGGTCGGCCAGGTTGACGTAGATGAGGACGCCGCAATTGTCCTCGGTGTCCCAGATGCCATAGTCGGCAAACAGCGCCAGTGCGCGCTGACGGTTGCTGACGCCGTCCCACACGGCGGACAGCGGCAGCGATTTTTCGACCACCAGCCGGACCTCGCCGCGGTGGGTCTGCTCGCCGGCCGTGATCGCTTCGGCGATGGCTTCCAGGGTCGCCGGCGGAAACACGCGCGCGGCTTCGGTCCTGGTGCTGAGCAGGTGGCGCAGGCTGCGTTTGATGCGGCCGGGATGATGTTGTGCCGAATCCATTACCAGTCTCCCGAAGCGCCGCCGCCGTCGAAGCTGCCGCCCCCGCCGCCGGAAAAGCCGCCGCCACCCGAGAAGCCGCCGCCGCCCGAAAAGCCGCCGCCACCGCCGCGCTGATTGTTCATGTTGCTGAGGATGCTGCCGAGGATGAAACCGGTGGCGCCGCTGTTCCAGCCGTTGTCGAAGCGCCGCCCGATGCCCGGCTGCGACAGACGCGAACGGCGCGGGCTGAAGACCGAGCGCAGCACCATCAGGCCGATGACAATGAAGAAGATGCTCATCACGATGCCGGGGCCGCCGTCCTCGTCCTGCGCCTGTCCTTGCGCCTGGCCCGGCTGGGCCTGCGGCGCCGGGAATTTCTCCTGGTTGAGGAGGGCGGAAATCGCGCCGACCCCGGCCACCAGGCCGCCGTAGTAATCGTTCTGGCGGAAGTGCGGGGCGATCGTGTCTTGCAGGATGCGTTTCGATTGCGCATCGGTGAGCACGCCTTGTACGCCGCGTCCGGCTTCGATGCGCAGGCGCCGCAGCGAGGACGGGTTGTCGCGCGCAACCAGCAGCAGCACGCCGTCGTCGACGCCCTTGCGGCCCAGCTTCCAGGCATCGGCCACGCGGATGCTGTATTGCTCGATGACCTCGGGCTCGGTCGATTTCACCAGCAGCACCGCGATCTGGCTGCCGGTCTGGGTCTCGTAGTCGGCCAGCACGCGCTCCAGGTTCTGGCGCTGCTCCGGCGTCAGCATGCCGGCCTGGTCGGTGACGCGCGCCGTGTACTCGGGCACGGGCTTGAGCTGCGCCTGCGCCTGCCCGGCCAGGAGCAGACTCAGGGCAAAGGCCCACAGCAGGCGCAGCACGGGGTTCATCCCTGGCGTCCGCTTATTTGCCGAAGTCGACCTTCGGCGCGGTCGAGATCGCGCGTTCGTTCTCGACCGTGAACGAAGGCTTGGGCGCGTAGCCGAACATCTTCGCCGTCAGGTTGGTCGGGAAGCTGCGCGCCAGCACGTTGTAGTCCTGGACCGAGGCGATATAGCGCTGGCGTGCCACGGTGATGCGGTTCTCGGTGCCTTCCAGCTGCGACTGCAGGTCGCGGAACTGGGTGTCGGCCTTCAGGTTCGGGTAGGCTTCCGACACGGCCATCAGGCGCGACAGCGCGCTGGACAGCTCGCCCTGCACCTGCTGGAACTTCTGGAAGGCTTCCGGGTTGTTCAGCACTTCGGGCGTGATCTGGAAACTGGTGGCGGCGGCGCGCGCACGGGTCACGGCTTCCAGGGTTTCGCGTTCGTGACTGGCATAGCCCTTCACGACATTGACCAGATTCGGGATCAGATCGGCGCGGCGCTGGTACTGGTTGACCACTTCGCCCCAGGCGGCCTTGGTTGCCTCGTCCTTGGCCTGGAACTGGTTGTAGCCGCAGCCCGACAGCAGAACACTGGCCAGCACCGCCGACAGCAGCATCGCGGTCCAGCGCGTGAACAGGGAAGGCGTCGAAGAAGGTTTCGTCATGATGAAGTCCACTGCAAGTTGTCGAATACATAAAAATATACCCGAAATGGCCCGGTCGCGGCGTCCGGCCTGGGCACGGTACAATATCGGGTTTGCAATGCGATAGAGAAGGGGCCTGCCATGAACTTCATCGACAAGCTGAACGCCGCCTGGCGCAGCAACGATTCCCTGCTGTGCGTGGGGCTCGATCCGGACATCGAGCGCCTGCCGCAGCACCTGCGCGATCATCCCGAAGGCATCGCCGAATTCTGCAAGGCCATCATCGACGCGACCGCCGACCTGGCCTGTTCCTTCAAGCCGCAGATCGCCTATTTCGCGGCGCTGGGCGCGGAAGACCAGCTGGAAACCGTGTGCCGCTATCTGAAAGAGCGCTATCCGCACATCCCGCTGATCCTGGATGCCAAGCGCGGCGACATCGGCGCCACCGCGCGCCAGTACGCGCGCGAGGCCTTCGACCGCTACGGCGCGGACGCGGTCACGGTGAACCCCTACATGGGCTTCGATTCGGTGGAGCCCTACATGGAGTGGGCGGACCGCGGCGTGATCGTGCTGTGCCGCACCTCGAACGCGGGCGGCTCGGACCTGCAATTCCTGGACGTGGGCGGACGCCCGCTGTACCAGCACGTGGCGCAGCTGGTGGCCGACAAGTGGAACAAGAACGGCCAGTGCGCGCTGGTGGTCGGCGCCACCTTCCCGCAGGAGCTGGCCCAGGTCCGCGCCCTGGTGGGCGACATGCCGCTGCTGGTACCGGGCATCGGCGCCCAGGGCGGCGACATCGAAGCCACCGTCAAGTCGGGCCGCACCGCGAACGGTGCCGGCATGATGATCAATTCCTCGCGTGCCATCATCTACGCGCAGCCGCAGGGCGGTGAGGATTTCGCCGCGGCCGCACGCCGGGTGGCGATGGAGACGCGCGACGCGATCAACGCGCATCGCGGGTAATCGAACGCGCGTGGGCACGGGGAGCCCGCGTTCACATTCAATACCGCTGCGGCGCGATCGACTCCGCGTAATCGTACAGCGCACCCAGAATCGCCTCAGCCCGCTCATCCGCCGTCTCCGACAGCGCATCGATCTCGGCAAACAGCTGGTCGATCGTGCGTGCCCCGCCGGCGCCCTCGAACAGGCGCGCCGCGCGGTGCGCTTCCCAGGTTTCCATCTCGTGCTCGTGCAGCGTGTGCGGGAAGTTGCGGCAGCGGTAGCGGAACAGGATCTCTGCCAGTCGTTCGTCCTCGAAGCTCGGCGCCCGGCCGACCAGGCGGGTAGGGTGCTCGGCGCGCAGCGATTCGAGCTGGCGCCGGTCGCCCTGCGAGACGAAGCCGTTGTACAGGTCTTCGTCGACGTCGACCTCGCCCCCGGCCGCCTCGCGCTGGAACACCTTCTGCCACACCGTGCCCATGTCCGGGCCTTCCGCGGCGATGCGCGCATGCGCCAGGCACTGTTCGATATCGAGCTGCCATTTGTCCGCCAGCGCCGGCTGCAGGGTCTTGAGGTTCCCGACCAGCATCGGCGATTTGTTCAGGTGCACGCTCTTGATCGGCAGGCGGGAGACGCCTTCCGGCATCTCGGCGGCCCGCGTGAACAGGCGTTCGCGGATCGTTTCCACGCTCAGTGCGAAGAGCTCCGACGGGTCGTGGCGGCAATCCCAGACCAGCACCTCGTTCTTGTTGGTCGGGTGCGTGGCGAGCGGCCACACCAGGCCCAGGCAGCCGCGCTCGGCCGGGAACATGCCGGACACGTGCAGGAAGGGCTTGCGCTGGCTGCGTTCCAGGTGCAGGCCCATCTCGCTGGCGACCCTGTCCTTGCGGCGCAGTTCCAGGCAGAAGTCGAACAGCTTCGGCTGCTTCGAGCGGATCAGGCGCGCCATCGCGATGGTGGCGCGCACGTCGGACAGCGCATCGTGCGCGGCCTCGTGCACCAGGCCGTTGGCGCGCGTCAGGTCTTCCAGGCGGAAGCTGGGCTTGCCATCCGCCTTCATCGGCCAGTTGATGCCGTCCGGGCGCAGCGCATAGGTCATGCGCACCACGTCCAGCAGGTCCCAGCGGCCGCAGCCGTTCTGCCACTCGCGCGCATACGGGTCGATCATGTTGCGCCAGAACAGGAAGCGCGTGACTTCGTCGTCGAAGCGGATCGTGTTGTAGCCGACCCCGACCGTTCCCGGCTCGCTGAAGGCTTCGCACACGCGCTTGGCGAACTCGTGCTCCGGCACGCCGTGCTCCAGGCAGTGCTGGGGCGTGATGCCGGTGATCAGGCAGGCCTGCGGATCGGGCAGGTAGTCGGGCGCCGGCTGGCAGTAGATCATGACCGGCTCGCCGATCTCGTTCAGCTCGGCGTCGGTGCGGATCGCGGCGAACTGGGCCGGGCGATCGCGCCGCGGCACCGCGCCGAAGGTTTCGTAGTCGTGCCAGAGGAAGGTGTGGTTGCTCACGGGGTGGCTGCTCCGGGGTTGCTCATTAGTTGCGACGGGTCATTCTAACTTGCCGTCCAGCCCATCTCCAATCCAGCCGCAAGCGTCAAAGCGGAACCATCAGGTGCAGATGCGGTCCCGTCCGGCCTCCTTGGCGCGGTACAGCGCCGCATCGGCCGCTTCGACCAGGCCGCGCTCGTCCTGCTCCGCGCCCAGGCTGGCCACGCCGAAGGACCCCGTGATGTGGGGCAGGGCGATGCGCATGTCGTCGAACACGACCGCTTCGCGCATGCGCCCGCACAGGCGCTCGGCCACCATCACGGCCAGCAGGCGGTTGGTGTTCGGCAGGATCGCCATCAGTTCCTCCCCGCCATAGCGCACCGCAAAGTCGGACGGACGCAGGGCGCTGCGGATCACGGCGGCGGCGGTCGCCAGCGCGGTATCGCCGGCCATGTGGCCGTGGGTGTCGTTGAAGCGCTTGAAGTGGTCGAGGTCGATCATCACCAGCGACAGCGGGGTGCCGTCCATGCGTGCGCGTGCAACCAGCTTGGGCAGCATGTCGTTCAGCCAGGCCCGGTTGTAGAGGCCGGTCAGGCTGTCGTTCATCGACAGCTGGCGGTAGAACTCGCCCAGCTTCTGGCGCCGCCTCAGCAGGGCGTTGGCGGCGCGGATGCGGAAGGACAGCAGGCGCAGCAGGTTGCGGGCGACGCCGTTGGCCTCGTCGATCAGGCGCCAGACCAGGGCCGGCTCGATCACCAGCAGTTCGCTGTCCTCCAGCGCGGTGATGGCGTCGAGATTGGCGGCATCGTCGAGCACCGATTGCTCGCCCACGCTCTCGCCGGGCAGGACGCGCTGGACCTCGCCTTCGCCGGTGGCCGTGGCCGGCTGCACGCCGAGCGAGCCGGACAGCACGACATAGAGGCGCGCACGCAGGCCGTCTTCGACCGGTTCGCCTTGCGCGACCCGCACCACCGGACACGCGGCCAGCAGCGCCGCCACGGCCGGGGTGTCGGCATCGCGGAACAGCTCCAGGTCGCGGATGGCGTAGCGGGACGCGCCGAAGGCGCCGATGATCTTCAATGGAGCCTCCGGTCGATGGGGAATATTGACAAGCTCGAAATCATACCGCATCGCAACTTCAATCGATACTTGGCGTCGGATAAACAACAATGTTTCAATAGCGGGATGAATCCATCGAATGCCCTCATCGACGCCCTGGGCCGGCAGCACGAACCGGCACCCGGCGCCCGCATCGTCTGCCTGGTGCCCTCGATTACCGAACTGTTGTGCGAGCTGGGACTGGCCAGCCAGCTGGTCGGGCGCACCGGCTTCTGCATCCATCCGCACGATGTCGTCGCCGCCATTCCCAAGGTCGGCGGCACCAAGGACGTCAACATCGAGAAGATCCGCAAGCTGGCGCCGACCCACGTGGTGGTCAACATCGACGAAAACGAAAAGCCGACCGTCGACCGCCTTGGCGAATTCGTGCCCCACATCGTGGTCACGCACCCGAACACGCCGCGCGACAACCTCGGCCTGGCGCGCCTGATGGGCGGGATCTTCGGTAGAGAGCAAGCCGCCGAACGCTGGTGCGCGGCCTTCGAGGCAGAATATGCGGCCCTGAAGAGCGAGCCGGCGGGGCCGGCGCGCACGGTGCTGTACTGCATCTGGCAGGACCCGTGGATGGCGGTGTCCAGCGACACCTATATCGCCAGCATGCTCGCCGAACTGGGCTGGCAGGTGCCCCGGCTTGGGAAGGGCGAACGCTATCCGCGCTTCGAGTGGTCGCAAGCGCTGGTGGATGGACTGGATGCGGTGCTGCTGTCGACCGAGCCCTACCGGTTCACGGAAGCGCACGCGGATGCGCTGGAGAAGCAGATCGGCATTCCCGTGATCCTGGTCGACGGCGAGATGATGTCCTGGTACGGAAGCCGCGCCCTCGAAGGCTTGCGCTATTTACGCAAGCTGAGAGGGGCGGTGGAAGGCTGAAGCGGCAGGCCGCTTACTGGTTGTCGGTCAGGCCCTTATAAGACTCGATCGGCACATCGGCGTCCAGCGGGACGGCGGCGCGCTTGTTCTTGTCGTTGAGGCGGCCCAGGGCGCTGTCCAGTGCGCGCTTGAGTTTGCTTGCGGCGCCCGCGATCGACTGATGCAGGTCGGCGGCGTGGGCATGCACGACCACCGCGTCGTAGCCGGCCACGCGCGCTTCCATCATGCAGTACTGGTCGCCGTCTTCGTGCTTCTGGCCGTTCTGGTTGCTCAGGTGGACGTCCACGCGGCGCACCTGCTCGAAGCGGCCGACACTCGATTCGACAGCTTCGCGCACGCGTTCGTCGAGGCCCTGGTGGCGGTCGATGGTGTTGTCGGTATTAACGTTGATTTCCATAAATCGCTCCAATAGTTGACACTGTTGAAACGATCTTACACCGTCCCGCGCATTGACCGCGTTCCGCTTGGCGCGCTCATGAGTTCACGAAGCCTGCCGCGATATTGATCGACAGCCCGAGAATGAGCAGATTGAAGAAGAAGGCCAGCACCGAATGGCCGAGCACGAGCTTGCGCATGCTGCGCGAAGTGACCGTCACGTCCGAGGTCTGGACCGCCACCGCGATGGTGAAGGAGAAGTACAGGAAGTCCCAGTAATCCGGCTCGATGGCGCCGCCGTCCGGCTCTTCCTCCGGGAAGCGTAGCGGCGCGTGGCCGCGTGGCGCGCGGTAGTACAGGTGGGCGTAGTGGAAGCAGAACAGGACGCCGACCAGCAGCCAGGAGCCGATCACGGTCAGCGCCGTGAAGGCATAGCGCAGCGCGATCTGGTCGGCCGGCACGTGGTCCATGCGGGTCAGTTCGGAGACGATGGCGTACAGGCTCAGGATCGCACCGACGACCAGGGTGAACAGCACCAGGCCCGCGCTCTCGTCCTGCCGGCCGGCGATTTCGCGGACCTTGCGATGGTCGGCCCGGGCCATCATCCAGGCCATGCCGATCAGGTAGACCCAGACCCCGGCATTCCAGCCGATCAGCGCGCGCCGCAGCCAGGGATGCGAATCCGGCCAGGCCAGGCCGACCACGGTGCCGAAGGCGATCGCCAGCGTCAGGTGCGGACGCGAACGAACGAAGCGGTGCAGCAGGCGCCGCCCCTTTTCCCTGTCGCGCCTGTGCTCCGCCTTGTCCATTATCCGGCCTTCGTCTTTGCGGCTTCTTCCGCCTCATGGTGCGGGAAGCGGTCCATGGTCGAGAGCACCGGGAACAGCTTCATCCAGGTGCCGGTCACCACCAGGGTGGCGGCACCGCCGAGCAGGATCGCGCGCACCAGGCCGAACCAGCTGGCGGTCAGACCCGATTCGAACTCGCCCAGTTCGTTCGAAGCGCCGATGAAGACCGAGTTGACGGCGCTGACGCGGCCGCGGATCTCGTCCGGCGTTTCGTACTGCACCAGCAGGTGGCGCACGTAGACGCTGACCATGTCGCCGGCGCCCAGCAGGAACAGGGCGATCAGGGCCACGGCGAAGGTACTGGTCAGGCCCATGGTCACGGTGGCCGCGCCGAACAGGGCCACCCCGCCGAACATCCAGGCGCCGACCTTGCGGCGGATCGGGTAGAAGGCCAGCAGGATCGAGCACAGCGCGGCGCCGGCGCCGGGCGCGGTGCGCAGCAAGCCGAGGCCGGTCGGACCGGCGGCCAGCACATCGTGCGCATAGGCCGGCAGCAGGGCGGTGGCGCCGCCGAACAGTACCGCGAACAGGTCGAGCGAGATCGCACCCAGCACGATCGGGCGCGAGCGCACGAAGCGCAGGCCTTCGAGCAGCGTATGCCAGCTGACCGGCGCCTTGGTTCTAGCCTGCGGCGCGCTGCGGGTAGCGGCCATCAGCAGCACCGACAGCGCCAGCAGCACGCTGGACACCGTGTACACCACGTTCGGCCCGAACACGTACAGCAGGCCGCCCAGCACCGGGCCGGCGATCACCGCCACGTGGAAGGTCGAGGAGCTGAGCGCCACCGCCTGCGAGAAGGCTTCGTTCGGCACCAGGTTCTTCAGCACCGCCTGCGAGGCCGGCATCATGAAGGCGCGCGCACTGCCGTACAGCACCAGGATCGCGAACACCGGCCACACGACATGGCTGCCGGACAGGGTGAAGCCCACCAGCAGCAGGCTGCACAGCAGCTGGGTGCACATGCACAGCAGGATGATGGTGCGGCGGTTGTGGGTATCGGCGACATGGCCGGCCCACAGGATCAGGGCCAGGAAGGGCGCGAACTGCGCCAGGCCGATCAGGCCGAGGTCGAACAGGCTTTGCGTAATCTGGTACACCTGCCAGCCGACCGCGACACTCTGCATCTGCACGGCCAGGGTGCCCAGGAAACGGGCGGACAGGTAGAAGGAGAGGTTACGGTTGCGCAGGACGGCGAGGCCGCCCGTGGGGGAAATCAGGGACATGAGATGACGTGAGCAGAATCGACGTCGTCCCCGCGCAGGCGGGGACCCAAGTTTGCGTGCGTTTCGTCAGCGCACACGACTTGGGTCCCCGCCTCCGCGGGAACGACGGTGGTGTTATTTTTTGAATCGAAGGGCAAACTTGTCATCCGGCGCATTCATCTTGAAGAAAGGCTGCTCGCGCGGATCCGACGCCACGTGCAGGTAGTCGCTGCGCGCATCGAGCTTGAAGCCGGCCCTGGTGACTTCCTCGACCACGGTCTCTTCGTCGATGCGGTGCAGGGTCTTGGTGGCCGACAGACCGGCCCCTTTCCTGGCCGCGTTGTCGACGATGACCAGCACGCCGCCCGGTTTCAGGGCCTCGTACAGGCGCTTGTTCATCGCCGCACGGTCGGCCGGGGTGTTGGCGATGTCGTGGTAAGACATGTTGATGGTGACGAGGTCGAGCGGCGGCGTGCCTTTCGGGACCGGGTCGTTGAAGTCCGCCACGATCGCGTGCAGGTTCGGCAGGGTCGCATTGCCCACGCGTTCCTGCAGTTTCGGGTTCGGCTTCGCATTCTGCGCCCAGACTTCGCCCTTCTGGCCCACCGCCGCCGTCAGCAGGGCCGCGGTGGCGCCGCCGCCCGCGGCGATGTCGAGCGCCTTCATGCCGGGCTTGACCCCGGCAAAGGCCAGGAACTCGGCCGGCTTGCGCTTGGCGTCGGCCTTGCGGTCGTCGTCAGTGCGGATCGGGCTGGCAATCGCCGCCTGGTAGCTGCCGCCTGCCGGCTGGTCTGCGGCGATGGCGGAGACACCAGGCAGGACGGCCAGCAGGCTGGCGGAAAACAGCAGGGCGGAACGAAGCGAAGTACGCATGGTGGAACCCCTTATAGGAACTGCACGATGGGTGGACGAAAATCAGGACTGCGCCAGGTCGGCCTCCGTCGTGAACGCGTCGGCATAAAACTCTTCCGCCGGCAGGCCGCATTGCGCCACGTAATCGTTGCGAGCCGAGTCGACCATGATGGGCGCGCCGCAAGCATACACCTGGTAGCCCGACAGATCCGGGATGTCCTGCATCACGGCGGCGTGCACGTAGCCGCTGCGGCCGGTCCACGCGTCTTCCGGCAGCGCGTCCGAGATCACCGGCACATAGCGGAAGTGCGGCAGCTCGCGCGCCCATTGTTCGCACAGTTCGTGCATGTACAGGTCTTGCGGGCGGCGGCCGCCCCAGTACAGGTGGACAGGACGTTCCGACTTCAGGTGGATCATGTGTTCGACCAGCGCCTTGACCGGCGCGAAGCCGGTGCCCGAAGCCAGCAGCACGATCGGCTTGTTCGATTCTTCGCGCAGGAAGAAGGTGCCGAGCGGACCCTCGAAACGCAGGATGTCGCGCTCCTTCATGGTCGAGAACACGTGGTCGGTGAACAGGCCGCCCGGCAGGTGCCGGATGTGCAGTTCCAGCGGACCGCTGAACGAAGGCGCGTTGGCGATCGAATAGGCGCGGCGCTTGCCGTCCTTCAGCAGGAACTCGACGTACTGGCCGGCGCGGTAGGCCAGGGCTTCGTTGGCCGGCAGCTGCAGGCTGAGGATGGCGACGTCGGGCGCGGCGCGGCGGATGCCGGTCACGCGGGTCGGCATCTTGCGCACCGGGTACTCGGTGCTGCCGCCGACTTCACGCGCTTCGATGACCACGTCGCCCTCGGGCACGGCGCAGCACATCAGCGCAAAGCCTTGCAGCTTTTCCTGCTCGGACAGGGCGCGCGCCTGGTGCGGCTTGTGGTGGATCGTGCCTTCGACGACCTTGCCCTTGCAGGAGCCGCAGGCGCCGTTCTTGCAGCCGTAGGGCAGTCCGATGCCGGAGCGGATCGCCGCTGCGAGCACGGTTTCGTCCTGCTCGCATTCGTAGTGGTGGCCGCTGGGCTGGACAGTGATCTGGAACGTCATACAATCCTCGAATGAATACTCAAAATAATGTCAGGTTCAATAAGCCGCGCCTGCTGATCGTGGGCTGCGGCGATGTCGGCATGCGCTTGCTGCCGTCGGTCGTGGAGCGCTTTCGCGTGTTCGCCGTCACCAGCCAGCCGGCACGCTGCGCCGAATTGCGGGCCGCGGGCGCGGTGCCGATCGTGGCCGACCTCGACCGGCCGGCGAGCCTGGCACGCCTGGCAGGGCTCGCGCCGCGGGTCGTGCACCTCGCACCGCCGCCGCGGCAGGGCGCGCTGGATTTGCGCACGCGAAATTTGACCGCCATTCTACCCGAGGGGGGCCATGTCGTTTATATCAGCACCTCGGGTGTCTATGGCGACCGCGGGGGCGCGCTGATCGACGAGACCGCGCCGCGCGCCGCGCGCAACGCCCGCGCGCTGCGCCGCGTCGACGCCGAGCAGGTGCTGCGCGCCTGGGCCGTCGCTGCGAAAGGGAAGCTCAGCATCCTGCGCGCGCCGGGCATCTATGCAGCAGAACGGTTGCCGCTCGAGCGCCTGCGCCAGGGCACGCCGGCGCTGGCGCCGCAGGACGACGTCTACACCAACCACATCCACGCCGACGACCTGGCCCGGCTCGCTCTGCTGGCGCTGTTCCGTGCCCGCCCCGGGCGCGCCTACAACGCCAGCGACGACACCCACCTCAAAATGGGCGAGTACTTCGACCTGGTGGCCGACGCCTACGGTCTGCCGCGCGCGCCGCGTCTGCCGCGCGCGGCGCTGGCGCAAGCGGTGTCGCCGATGCTGCTGTCCTTCATGTCGGAGTCGCGCCGGCTCGACAACCGCCGCATCAAGGAAGAGCTGCGGGCGCGCCTGCGCTATCCGCGGGTGGAGGATCTTTTAGGCAAAAGACAAGACGCCCGTGTATGATTTGGGCTTGCTGCTCAACAGCAATATAAATATTACAAATATCCCAAAACCAGCTTATTTTTCACGACCCCCTGAAGGAAGTGAAGAATATCCCACGGACTGTCATTTCGAAGGAAGACCATGCCCATCAGAAGGATACCGGAGGGTGCCGTCTACGACCCCAACCGGGTTCTCGACGCCATCATCAACAAACTCAAGCTGAAAAACGACGCGGCGCTGTCGCGCGTGCTCGAAGTCGCCCCGCCGGTGATCAGCAAGATCCGCCACAACACCCTGCCGATCGGCGCCACGATCCTGCTGCGCATGCATGAGGTGTCCGATTTCAGCATCCGCGAGCTGCGGGCGCTGATGGTGCGGATGGATCTGAATCACGCATGAAAAAGCCCGCCACCAGGGCGGGCTTGAAGCGGTGCGGAACGCGCCGGAGGCCTTACGCAACCGTTTCCAGCGTCGGGCGCTCGCTGTAGAAGCGGGTGAGCTCGGCGGACCTGGTGTCGGCGGAAGTGGCAGCGCCCAGCCAGTCCTGCTTGTTGGCGACGGCCGACCATGCGGTCATGCCCGCCATCAGCGGCTGCGCAGTCTTGATGGCAACCGCTGACCAGGCAGTCGTGCCCGCCAGCGCCGGCTGCGCAGTCTTGATGGCAACAGCCGACCAGGCAGTCGTACCGGCCAGCTGCGACTGCCCGGTCTTGATGGCAACAGCCGACCATGCGGTAAGCGCCTCGGCACGGACGTATGACTCGCCGAAGGTTTCCTCGTACAGTTCCTTCATGCGGGCACCAATGCGTTGGTGGGCGGCTTCGTCGTCCTCGCCGCGCAGGCCGATATAGGGGAAGTGGTGGAGGAAGTAGCCAAACACAGCCTGGCAGTCGACTTCGTACTTCATGGTGTCCAGTATGTGGTAGTGCCAGAAGGTGTCCACGTCGACCAGTGGTGCGGTTTGTTCGGTTGGGAACTTCTTCATCAGGTACAGGAACCGACGATATTCGAAGGCGACGGCGTTTGCCTTTTCCAGGGTCCAGCCTTCGCCGGACTCCTTGTGCATCAACTTAACCTTGATCGGGTCCAAATCCAATTCGGAAATGGTCTTGAAATCGTCATTCGTGATCATGGTCTAACCCCTTAGTTTTGGCTTGCATTTCGATTATGGTTATTCGAGACGGAAGCTATTAATGCTGACTGGTGTCTACCTCCTTTTAGCTAGATGCGTCTTGATTAATGCCCCGTTATCGTATTGATTGGGAGCAGTAATAGTCATTCTTGCCGATAGGTTTGGATAGAAATTGACTTTGGTCAATTTACGTTCAGAGTATCCCGAATGTGAGCTCAACTTTCCGACACATGAGCTTTCGTGCGGCTGCTCAGGTCAGAATGCCGACCTTGCCTTCCTGCCTACGCGAAGGGCGTGGCGCATCGGAGCGCGGCACATAGACCATGTCGCCGTGCTCCAGCAGCGGGACGGTCACAGCGACTGTCGTACCGGTACCTGGACTGCTGGTGATCGACACCGTGCCGCCCAGGATCTTGACGCGCTCTTCGATGCCAATCAGACCAAAAGAACCAGGCTTGCGCTCAGCAGTGGCGGGCAGACCGACGCCATCGTCGCTGATTGTCATCGCGATCTTGTCCCGTTGGACTTCCAGGTGGATCTCGACGCTGCTGGCGTGCGCGTGGCGGGAGATATTCGTCAGTGACTCCTGCAGGATCCTGAACAGGGCCGTTGCGCAGCCATCGCTGAGTGCGATTTCGCCTTCGTGCTCGAACAGCTCGCAAGCAATACCTGTGCGGCGCCTGAAATCCGTGATCTGCCAGGCAACGGCAGCGTTCAGGCCGAGGTCGAGCACGTGTGGTCGCAGGTCATTGATGATCTGCCGCACGCTTTTGATGGTCGTATCGATTTGGGCCAGCGTTCGACAGGCCCGTTCGTGCAGGTGAGGATGGCGTTCTCCAGTCCGTAGTCTCAGCATCTCGGCCTCGATGCGCAGGGCAAGCAGGTTTTGCCCCAGATCGTCGTGGATCTCGCGTGCGATGCGCTTGCGCTCGCTTTCCTTGATGTTCTCGGCATGCGCTGCGAGCCGGCGCAGGGTTTCGTTCGAGTGCTTCAGCTTGGCTTCGCTGGCGCGCAGTTCCTGCGTCATCTCGCGCGCCATTTCCAGGGCGCCGCGCCGCGAAGAAGCCAGGGTGTGGTAAATCGAGAACAGGAGCGCGCAGCTGAAGAAACCGGTCGCCATGGCCAGCATCGGTAGCCAGTCGTCGCCGACGCTGCGCACGGCGCCCTTGTCGACGCAGAAACGCGCCTGCCAGGCATGGTTGCTGAACTGGATCGGCACTGTCATGCTGAGCTCGTTATCAGGGTCGGTCTTCTTGTCGGACCTGCCTTTTTGCCCTGCGCTATCGTAAAGTACGACCTGCTTCGGTCCGGCGGGATCGTGGCTGCCAACCGTCGACAAAACCAGCCGCATGTTGCGGATTGGCTGCGATTCGAGAACACCCTGTAACAGGCGTTCCATGCTGAAGCCGATACCGACCGAGCCGAAGTAGGCTGCGCGGCGCTGTTCCACCGTGTCGAGCGGCATATCGACGCGGTAGACCGGCAGGCGCATACCGATACCGGTAATCACCTTGCGCGAAAAGGGCAAGGGGCTGCCCGAGGTAGCCACATCACCTGTATCGCGCGATCTGTTGAGGGTGGCAAGGACCGATTCGCGCGCCTGGAGATCGGCGCCCAGACGCTGCATCCACACGGTATGCGGCTCGATATAGGTGACGGCAAGGTAATCCGGACGAGATCCGCCTTGCTTGATTTCGAAACGTTGCGGCGCGCCCGGCAGTCCGGCCAATTGCGCCTGCATCATTTTTTCGAAAGCAGGCCTCTCCGCTTCTTTCACAAAATGGGCGAAGTTGATCGACTCAATGCCGGGAAACTGCTTTTGGAAATCGAGCCCTTGTACATAGCGATGAAACTGTTCACGGGTCAGCGCAGGCTGTGCCTGGAACAGGCTGGCAGTGCTGCGTAACACGTCCGCATAACTCTTGATGCGCCCGGTCAGCGTGAACTGCACGCTGCCTACAGTGTTGGTGAAGGTTTCTTGGGCATCGGCATCGAGTCGGTTGATGGCAACAACATAACAGAGCATGCCGCCGGCAATGGAAATGCATAGTCCCACCACCAGTGCAGGCAACCTGAATCCAGGCACGTGGAAGCGACGGTGATGTCTGAACATCTGCGCGACTCCTTATGAAAAGTGCTGCATCAACTCCTACCGCAGGAGGCTTTGTCGCGGGGTAGGATCAATCCTACGAAATGTTATTGGCGATCAAACCTAGCAAAACCGTCAGGTGACTTCGGAAGGCGATAGTGGATAAAAAAATCCCGCCGCGGCAGCACCGGGGCGGGATTCGATCGAAAGGCTGGGCCGTATTACTTGGCGCCCCAGCTGTCCTTCAGCGTCGTCACGCGGTTGAACACCGGCTTGCCCGGCTGCGAGTCCACGCGGTCGGCCACGAAGTAGCCATGGCGTTCGAACTGGAAGCGCTGCTCCGGCTCGGCGTTCCTGAGGCCCGGTTCCAGGTAGGCGGTCACGGTTTCCAGCGCGTTCGGATTCAGCACTTCCCGGAAGTCCTTGCCGCCGGCGTCCGGGTTCGGGTCGCTGAACAGGCGGTCGTAGAGGTGCACCTCGGCTTCCAGTGCGTGCGAAGCGCTGACCCAGGTGATGTTGCCCTTGACCTTGTAGTTGTCGGCGCCCGGCGTGCCCGATTTCGAATCCTCGAAATAGTTCACGTGGACCGCGGTGACGTTGCCGTTCTCGTCCTTGTCGTAGCCGGTGCACTCGACCACGAAGCCGTACTTCAGGCGCACGCGCGCGCCCGGCTTGTCGGCGGTCGGCGGGGTGAAGCGGTGGTAGCCCTTGGTCGGCACTTCCATGAAGTCTTCCTGCTCGATCCACAGTTCCTTCGTGAACGGGAAGGAGCGCTGGCCCATTTCCGGGTGATGCGGGTGGACCGGGGCGCTGCACTCCACAAGCTCGCCTTCCGGGAAGTTATCGACGATCAGCTTCAGCGGGCGCAGCACGGCGATCGCGCGCGGGGCCTTCGGGTCGAGGTCGTCGCGCAGCGCGCCTTCCAGCGTGCTCATGTCGATCCAGCCGTCGGCCTTGGACACGCCGATGCGCTCGGCGAACAGCTGCAGCGATTCCGGCGTGTAGCCGCGGCGGCGCAGGCCGACGATGGTCGGCATGCGCGGGTCGTCCCAGCCGGTGACGATTTTCTCGTCGACCAGGGCGCGCAGCTTGCGCTTGGACATCACCACATAGGTCAGGTTCAGGCGCGAGAATTCGTACTGGCGCGGCACCGGACGCTGGAAGAAGCCGCCGTCGGCCAGGGTGTCGACCAGCCAGTCGTAGAACGGGCGGTGGTCCTGGAACTCGAGCGTGCACAGCGAGTGGGTGATGTTTTCCAGCGCATCCGAGATCGGGTGCGTGTAGTCGTACATCGGGTAGATGCACCACTTGTCGCCGGTGCGGTGGTGATGCGCGTGGCGGATGCGGTACAGGGCCGGGTCGCGGTTGGTCATGATCGGCGAGGACATCGCGTCTTCGCTCATCTTGGCGCGCAGGATGTGCTCGCCGTCCTTGTACTTGCCGGCCTTCATGTCACGGAAGATCTGCAGCGATTCCTCGACCGGACGGTTGCGGAAGGGCGAGTTGGTGCCCGGCGTGCTGAAATTGCCGCGGTTGCGCGACATGTCTTCGGCGCTCTGGCTGTCGACGTAGGCGTAGCCCTTCTCGATCAGGTACTCGGCCATCTCGTACAGCTGGTCGAAGTAGTCGCTGGCGTAGTGCAGGTGCTCCTGGCCGCCTTGCTCCCACGAAAAGCCCAACCACTTGACGCTATCCATGATGGTGTCGACGTATTCCTGGTCTTCCTTTTCCGGATTGGTGTCGTCGAAACGCAGGTTGCAGCGGCCCTGGTAATCGCGTGCCAGGCCGAAGTTCAGGCAGATCGATTTGGCGTGGCCCACGTGCAGGTAGCCGTTCGGCTCCGGCGGGAAGCGGGTGATCACCGAAGGCAGGCCTTCGCGCTTGTGGGTGCCCGCCGCAAGGTCGGACTCGACGATCGCACGCACAAAATTCGAGGACGGCGCAGGCGCTGCCGCGGCTGCGGAGTTCTTATCAATGCTCATTGAAAACGTGTCTGGATGGGTTAGATGACAGGCATTTTACCGTAGCTATGTGGTCAAGCGCACGGTTTGCCGAGGGGGCCTCTGGGCATACTTGGGGATATTGTCTCGGACAACAAGCCTCTGGCCTGCCTGTCACGATAGCGCTTTCTATAGGATAATCTCGGATTATTGTTTTTCGGGCACCAGCCGGAGAGTTCCAAGTGGAAAATTTATACGCGATCCTCGGCGTCGCGCCGAATGCGACGGACGACGAGATCAAGAAAGTCTACCGCTCGCTCGCGATGCGCTACCACCCGGACCGCAACCAGGCGCCGGGTGCGGAGGCGCGCTTCAAGGCCGTCACCAAGGCCTACGAGGTCCTGTCCGACCCGGCCAAGCGCGCCGAATACAACCAGAGCGTCAACCACCGTATCGTCCTCGATGCCGAAGGCGAGGCCTTCGAACTGTGGCGCTCGGTCTTTGCGCTCAACGGCGTCAACCTGCCGGCGTGAATTTACCTCATTAAGATTGAAGCAACCATGAAAAAAGTACATCCGGAATTCGCTTTCCAGTCGCGCGAACTGGAAGGCCAGATCGAAGGCACCCTGGGCGATCCGCCGAACCGCAAGAACTATGACATGATGGTGCAGGCCCTGGTGTCGGAGTACGCCAACGGCGACGGCCTGGACGACGTCAACATGATGGCCTTCGCGCTGGTCGACCGCATCCGCTTCACGGACCCGAAAGGCCTGGTCCGCGAAGCGATGGACTACGAAGGCGACGATCCGCAGCGTGTGTTCGCGATGGCGAACTGCGACGGCGACGACGAAGGCAAGGCCATGTACGCCGCCATCTGCGAGAACCATCCGGAGCTGGCGCGCCAGGCCATCGTCACCGCTTTCCTGTACAAGAACCAGGCCCGCTGGGAAGACGACGACCAGTCGCTCGACCAGCTGGCGCGCGACGATGAAGGCGACGACGACGAGCTGGACGAAAACGGCACCGGCATCGCCGACGACGGCTTCACCGAGCTGTTCGACGACCGTGGAGGTGAGCGCGAATGAGCGACGACGACACCAAATCGAACCTGCCGGCACTGACCCGCCAGGTCAATGAGCTGGTGCTGGCCGGCTCCCTGCAGCACGCGGAGGAAGCCCTGTCCAAGGCCGCCGACGAGCACGGCGACTATGCCGTGGCCGAGGTGCTGTCGACCCTGCCGCCGCAGGTCACGGCCCTGCACCTGGCCGGTTTCGACGGCGCCAAGACCTCGGTCGCGACCCTGCTGGTGCCGCCCAAGGCCTGGGCCGAGAGCCTGGCCTACATGGCCGCCACCTGGCCCGACGACATGATCGAGGACGATCCCGAGCGCATCGCCGAGAACCTGTTCAACCACATGCACGGCGTGGTCTACGCGACCGACGACGAAGACCGCCGCCACGAGCTGCTGGCCGAAGCCTCGAGCTCGGACTGGGGCGCGACCGCCTTCGCCATCGTCTGGTCGCTGGCGCCGAAGGAAATCCTCGAAGTGGCCGGCGAGATCAACAGCCGCGGACCGCAGCCGAACATCGTCACCACCTCCGACAGCGACATCGTGCCGCTGGCGGTCGACCTGGCGCGCGCCAGCGAGGATGGCTGGCAGCGCTCGCTGCTGGAACTCTTCCCCGAGTTCCGCAACACCGCCGACCTGGCCGACGTCGAGCTGCCGGAAGACGAGGACGAAGCGGAAGAGTTCCCGCACCGGACCACGCGCGAACTGCTGTACCGCCTGCGCAAACAGGTGCCGTCGGTGCGCAGCACGCCGAAGCGCAGCACCCGCCGCAGCATGGGCACGGACATCTTCTCGTGAACGGGGCACCTGCATCCATGCTCCCGGCAATCGTCATCGAGAAGCTGCCGCGCCTGATCCGCGCGATCCGGCACCTGGCCGACAGCGCGACCCCCGAGGAAGCCGCCGGCCTGGCCGACGAGCTGGCGGGGATCACCGCGATGGTGGCCGAAAAGTTCACCAACGACCGCACCGCCGAAGGCATCCAGCGTGCACAGCTGCTGACCGTGGGCGGCATGTCGCTGGGCCTGGAATACCTGCTCGAAGACGAAACCGACGATGAGGTCGGCGACAAGGCCGCGGCCGGGATCCTGATCTCGGAAGGCGCGGAACTCGTGTTCCAGCAGGGCTTCCGCCTGATCCGCGAACTGGCCGCGCTGCCGGAAGACACGCTGGTCGGCGAATACGACACCGACCCGGTGTACGCCCAGCGCCGCCTGAAGGAACTGTTCGTCGACATCTGCACCGCCGATCCGGGCGAGACCTGGTCGGGCTACGAACGCTACCTGGGCCAGCTCAAGCAGCGCCAGGACGTGCAGGCGATCGTGCGCGCGGCCCAGTGGCTGCGCCGCCATCATTACGAAGGCGCGGTGCAGGACCCCGACCTGAACGCCGAGGGCGTGATCGCGCTGGCGATCGTGTTCGGCATCGAAGGGGACGGGCGCATCGTCGCGCGCACCAACCACAAGGAGTTCGAGCGCTTCGTCAAGGCGGTGCGCAAGAACAAGCCCGACTTCGACAGCGGCTGGGCCAGGCTGCTGGAGAACATCCCGGCGCCGCACCACGGCATCATCGCCAACCGTATCGCCATCTACCGCAACAGCGACATCCTGCGCGACATCGCCGGCGCCACGCCGATGAAGCAGCTGTTCGTCGAGCTGGAGAACTTTGCGGGTTCGGAGCTGGACGCCGAGTATCCGTAAACGGTGCATGCGTGGGCTCGGGGAGCCCACCCTACGGCCTACGGTAGGGTGGGCTCCCCGAGCCCACGGCCATCGTATGGACAGCTCCTGTCTGCTTTGGGGCTATCATACTGGCCATGTCCCACGTCCCCATCACCGCAGGCAGCCCCGAATTCCGCCGCATCAACCGCGCCATGGTCTTCGGCGGTTTCTCCACCTTCGCCCTCCTGTATTGCGTGCAGCCGCTGATGCCGCTGCTGGCCCACGATTTCCAGTTGACCCCCGCGCAGAGCAGCCTGGCCCTGTCCGTGGCCACCGGCACGCTGGCGGTCTCGCTGCTCGCCTCCAGCGTGCTGTCCGAGCGCTACGGCAGGAAGCCGCTGATGGCCGGCTCCATGTTCTGCGGCGGCGTGCTGACCCTGCTGGCCGCCTTCGCCCAGGGCTACGGCCAGCTGCTCCTGCTGCGCGCGCTGCTCGGCCTGCTGCTGGGCGGGATGCCGGCGCTGGCCATGGCCTACCTGAGCGAAGAGATCGCCGGCCCCTCGCTGGGCCACTCGATGGGCCTGTACATCGGCGGCAGCGCCTTCGGCGGCATGACCGGGCGGGTGCTGGCCTCCATCATCAGCGACTTCTACGACTGGCGCATCGCCGTCGGCGTGATGGGCGTGGCGGGGCTGTACGCGGCCTGGGAATTCAACCGCAGCCTGCCGGCATCAACCAATTTTCGGGGCGGGCAGGGCGGCTGGCGCGCGCTGTTCACCGGTACCGCCAGGCACGTGCGCGATGCCGGGCTGCCCTGGCTGTTCTCGCTGTCCTTCCTGCTGATGGGCGTATTTGTGAGCATGTACAACTACATCGGCTACCGCCTGCTGGCGCCGCCCTTCGGCCTGCGCCAGAGCGCGGTCGGGGCGCTGTCGATCCTGTACCTGCTGGGCATCTTCAGCTCGGTCTGGGCCGGCAAGCTGGCCGACCGCCTGGGCCGCCGCAACGTGCTGTGGATGGTGATGCTGGTGATGCTGGGCGGTTTACTCCTGACGCTGGCGGACATGGTGCTGCTGATCGTCGCCGGCATGGGCCTGTTCACCTTCGGCTTCTTCGCTTCGCACTCGGTGTGCAGCAGCTGGGTGGGCAGGCGCGCGCAGCCGCCGCAGGCGCTGGCCTCGGCCATCTACCTGTTCTTCTACTACCTGGGTTCGAGCGTGGTGGGCTGGGTGTCCGGCATCGTCTGGGCCTGGGCCGGCTGGGCCGGGGTGGTGAGCATGCTGGGGGCGGTGCTGCTGGTGGCGATGGCGGTGGCGCTGCGCTTGCGTGGGTTGGCGCCGCTGCAGCCGGCAGCGCCTGAGGGGGCCTAGAAATTGCCCGCGGTAGAGTAGTTCGCGTCCGTACCGTCAGTGTACACCCCCATGCGGGTGCGTCCCGAAAAGCGGTTCCTGGTGACGACGGTACGGCTGCCGTACACGTACACCAGCGCGACGTGGGCCTGGAATGAGCTCGGCGTGGTCCCGCCGCTGCGCCGGTTCATGACGGAAAAGCTGCAGTTCGAGTCCATCAGGTTGAGGGTGATCGAATGCCCCCCTGTATCCGGCCACCTGGCCGGATCGGCACCGCCGTACACCTGGATGCCGTTGCCCTCGTTGTTCGAGACGATATTGCCATAGATATAACACTTGCTGGTTCCGTCATCCACGCCGATGCCGACGCCTTCCGAACCATTGTCCATCGGGCCGCCATAATTGCGGTTGAAGCGACAGGTGTTGTAGCGGATCGTGTGCCCCGAGACGGCATTCGCGCCAGCCGCCGAGGACAGCTCGATACCCCGTCCGTACCAGTTCGGCCCGAAGTCCCCGCCATTCGTATTGCAGACGTTTCCCTCGATGATGTAGGACTTGGCGGGGCCGCTGATGTGGATGCCGAAATTCATGTTGTTGCTGCAGTTATTGTTCCCCACATAGCTGCGGTCGCCGCTGTTGATGAAGATGCCGACCAGCATGCCGGTCACGGTGTTCCTGTCCAGCGTGGCGGCGTCGCCTTGCACCAGGTAGATGCCCTTTGCGTTGCGGTTGGGGTTGTAAGTCACCCCGGGCGGTGGAGAAACGCGGTTTCCGCGAATGACAAGGTGTGTCAAAAAGGCGGTACTGTCGTAGGTTTCACAGCGGATGCCATGCGATTCGCGGGTGCCGCCGCCGCGGTGGTAGACAGTGTTATTGAGCAGGCGGATGTCGTCGGCGCTCGTTTTGGCGGCAACCAGAATCCCTTGATTGCCATAAGTCGGGCCGTTACTGATGACATCGAGCACGCAGCCGGAAACGGTCACGTGGCTTTTCGCGAACATGTACACGCCGGAACAATTCGAGCTCACGTTGTTGTTTTCGAAAACGCAGTGATTGCCCAGCCAGATGATCGCCACGTCGCTCCCTTCCGGCAGCGCGCGATTGCGGATGTCCAGATTGCGGTAGGTGATGAAGTCGCGCGTCTGGCCGGGAACGGCGATCGACGCCCCATTCGCCGGCGTCACGGGTGCGCCCGGCAAGACGATGATGGGCTTGGGTTTTGCCGTGTCGTCGCTGCCGTCGGGGCGGTAATAGGCCCCGATGACGATGGGTTGGGATTCGGTGCCGTTGGCAGACACCTGGAACACACCGGAATACGTCGTGCCCCGTTTTTGCAGGTAGGTATGCCCAGGCATCCAGGCAACGCTGGTCCACGAGCGAAAAGGATTCGCAAGCGTGCCGTCACCCGGACCGGCGACGCTTGGATCGATGTAATGCACATTCAGCCCGCCGGTGCTTTGGGCCCTCGTAAAGCGTGGGAACACTGTCTCGGCGCATGCTGCAACGCTCACACCGGAGGCGATCCGAAGAAAGTCTCTTCTTTTGGGCATGACGAGTCCTCCAATGAACTCTGGATGCGTATGAACAAGGTGATTGGTTTTCGCGAGCGCTCAGGCCGCTTAAACGATGCTACGCCTGGCGGTCACATGGTGACAACGACTCTTTGTATATAAATTGGCGGCGTCGTCAGGCGGAAGGGAATAAGTCCTACAGACGCTCCACAAGCCTTCCTATTCACTGCGCCACGCGTCGGACTACCATCGGTCTCATCGATCACATCCACTGAAGGAGCCTCCCATGACCGACCATCGCGACCATGAAAAGCAGTCCCACGGCGTCACCGGCGACACCGTCCAGCAAGCCGCCGACGTGTCCCGGCCCACGACCACCGCCGGCCACGCCATCGACAACCGCGTCGTACCGCAGGCTCCGGTCGATCCGAAAACCTGGGGTGCGGGCGAGCACGCCGATCCCGAAGACAAGGCGGACGGCCGGGGCGGGCAGGCGCATCGCGACACGCCCTAAATTCGGTAAATATCCGTTTAAAAACAGCGAGATATTACTGTTGAGTGCTCAAATTCTGTAATTTAAGCTAGCTCAGCCGTCCCGTTCGTGCGCCGCCGCTCCGTCAACGGGACTACCATGCAGCTCCTGTGTTCAACCACTGCAAGGAGTACGACATGTTGCAAGCAAACGAAATCCAGCAGCGTTTTACCCACATCCAGCAAACCATCCAGGAAGCGGAGCAGGCTTGCCGTTCGGGCGATGCCCCGGACGACCTGAAGAACTGCATCCAGAAAATGGCCCAGGAATCCCAGCAGGCATCGCAGGTGATGCAGTCGCAGGATCAGCAGCGCATGGTCGAGTGCGTCGACAACCTCGAGTCGATGGGCGATGAAGCCAAGCGCCTGAGCCGTTCGGCAGCGACGATGTCGCCGCAGCTGGAGACGGCGGTCACGAAAGTGCACGCCGAGCTCTCGCAACTCAAGCACCAGCTGCACTAAAGTACTTTTTTCTCGCGCAGAGCGGCAATCTCCCCGCCGCTCTTGCCGAGGATCTCGGCCAGCACCTCGTCGGTATGCTGGCCGAGCAGCGGCGGCGCCTTGTCGCTGGTAGCAGGCGTCGCCGACATCCGCATCGGGCTGCGTACCAGTTTGACTTCGCCCGCAGTCGGATGGGGCAGGGCGATTTCGATGCCGCGCGCCTGCACCTGTTCGTTGGCGAAAACCTCGTCCAGGTTATTGATCGGACCGCAGGGCACGCCTTTCTCTTCCAGCAGCGCAATCCACGCGTCGCGGCTCCGTCCGCGCACCATCTCGGCCAGCAGCGGCACCAGCACGTCGCGGTGTTTCACGCGCAGCGGGTTGGTGGCGAAGCGCTCGTCCTCGGCCAGCTCGGGCCGGCCGCCGGCTTCCACGAACTTGCGGTACTGGCCGTCATTGCCGGCAGCGACGATGATGTGCCCGTCCGCGCAGGCGAAGGTCTGGTAGGGCACGATGTTGGCGTGGGCATTGCCCCAGCGCGCGGGGCGCTTGCCGCTGTTCAGGTAATTGCTGCCGACGTTGGCCAGCATCGCGACCTGGGTGTCGAGCAGGGACATGTCGATGTACTGGCCTTCGCCGCTGCGGTCGCGGTGGGTCAGCGCCGCCAGCACGGCGACGGTCGCGTACATGCCGGTCATCAGGTCGGTCAGGGCCACGCCCACTTTCTGCGGGCCGCCGCCGGGCAAATCGTCGCGCTCGCCCGTCACCGACATCAAGCCGCCCATGCCCTGGATCAGGAAGTCGTAGCCGGCGCGGTGCGCATACGGGCCGTCCTGGCCGAAGCCGGTGATCGAGCAGTAGACGATGTCGGGCTTGATTTCCTTCAGCGATTCGTAGTCGAGGCCATAGCGCTTGAGCTGGCCGACCTTGAAGTTCTCCAGCACGACGTCGCAGTGCTTCGCCAGTTCGCGCAGCAGGGCCTGGCCGTCGGGGCTGGCCATGTCGACCGTCACCGAGCGCTTGCCGCGGTTCGCCGACAGGTAATAAGCGGCTTCGCTCGTTGCTCTGCCTTCGGCATCCGGCGCATAGGGCGGACCCCAGGCGCGGGTGTCGTCGCCGCTGTCCGGGCGCTCGATCTTGATCACGTCGGCGCCGAGGTCGGCCAGGTTCTGCGAGCACCAGGGGCCGGCCAGCACGCGCGAGAGGTCGAGTACGCGGATGTGACTCAGGGCGCCGGCGCGCGCGCCGGGCAGCTTGTTGGTCTCGGATGCCATGTCGTCCCCAATGGATGTGTTGTCGTTGGCCGAATTATACGGTTCCGCCCGGCGCCGTCAGCGCCTGCACGAACTGGTCGCGTTCGCGGTCGACGATGCCGTCGACGATGCGTTCGTCCAGTCCCATCGCTTCCAGCACGAAGGCCGACAGTTGCAGGCTGGCTTCCAGCGTCTCCGGCACCACCACGCTGGCGCCGGCCAGTTTCAGGGCGCGCGCATGCTTCTCGTCGCGCGAACGCGCGAACAGGCGCGCATTCGGGAATTCGCGCCGGATGCCGCGCACCGCCTGCATCGCCGAGGCCGGATGGTCCATGGTCAGCACGATGGCCGGCGCTTCGTCGGCGTGCACGCGGCGCAGCAGTTCGGGGCGCGAGGCGTTGCCGAAATAGACCGGCACGCCCTTCGCATGCAGCTGCGACACCAGCTTGGCATCGTTCTCGAAGGCGACGTAGGGGATGCCCTGGCCCGCCAGCAGCTTGGCCAGTTGCTGGCCGACGCGGCCGAAGCCGGCGATCACCACGCGGCCGCGCGCGTCGCCGAGTTCGCCCTGGGCCTGCTGCATCTCCTGGTCGCGCGCGGCGTTGTCGGCGCGCTCGCCGATGCCGCGGCCGATCCGCGCCAGCAGCGGCGTCAGGAACAGCGACAGGCCGACCGCCAGCATCACGCGTCCGCCCAGGCCCGGGTCCAGCAGTCTGGCGCTGATCGCATAGCCGATCACGATGAAGGCGAATTCGCCGCCCTGGCCCAGCAGCAGGGCGGCTTCAAAAGCGCGGCCCCAGGACAGGCCGCCGAGGCGCATCACCGGCGCGATCACGGCCGCTTTCAGCAGCACCAGCAGCGCGACCGCGCAGGCCAGCCACAGCGGCGCGTGCACGATCTGCAGCGGGTCCATGCCCATGCCGACCGTCATGAAGAACAGGCCCATGAGCAGGCCCTTGAAGGGTTCGACCATCAGCTCGACTTCGTGCTTGAACTCGGTCTCGGCCAGCAGCAGGCCGGCGATCAGGGCGCCCAGCGCCATCGACAGCCCGGCCATCTGCGACAGGCTGGCGATGCCGAAGGTCGACAGCAGGATCAGCGCCATGAACACGTCCGGCTGGCGGTGGCGTGCAAAGGCGCGGAACAGCGGATGGACGACACGTCCGCCGACCAGGTAGATGAGGGCGATCGCCAGCGCCGCCTTGGCCATCGCCAGCACGGCGATGACGGCGACGTTATCGCTGCCGCCGCTGCCATGGCCGCCGCCCAGCGCCCCGATCAGGATCAGGATCGGCACCACCGCCAGATCCTGCAGCATCAGCACCGCGAAGGCGGCCTGGCCGAGCGGCGTGCCGGTGGTCTGGCGTTCGCTCAGCAACTGCATCACCACCGCGGTGGACGACAGCGACAGCACCAGGCCCAGCACCAGCGACGCCTCCATCGTTTGCCCCAGCAGCAGCCAGACCGCGCCGCCGATCAGCAGCGCGCACAGGACCACCTGCGCCGAACCGGCGCCGAACACCCAGCGCCGCATGGCCCACAGGCGCGCTGCCGACAGCTCGAGGCCGATCATGAACATCAGGAACAGCACCCCGAGTTCGGCCAGCATGGCGACGTCTTCATTGTTCGGGAAGGTGAGCCATGCCAGCACCGGCACATCCTGCGCCAGGCGGCCCAGGCCGAAGGGACCGAACAGGGTGCCGGCCGCGAGGAAGCCCAGCACCTGGTTGATACGCAGGCGCTGCAGCAGGGGGATCAGGATGCCGGCGAGGCTGAGGAACAGCAGGATTTCGCGCAGGAAGGGGAAGGCGTGTTGCTCTTGCACGGGTCAAGGCCTTTCATGGATGACAATCCGGCTTATTGTATCCCGCTGGCCCTGCGCAGGCGGAGGGCGCCGCCTGCGCATTCGTCGCTCAGAGCCGTGCCTGGAAGGCTTCCGGCGGCGTTTCCTCCATCTGCCGCTGCTCGCCGGCCAGCGGCTGGCGCGTCTCCATGGCCTTGATCAGCTCTTCCATCTCCGGATCGGCCTGGTTGCGCAGTTCGAGATAGCGGGCCAGGGCATTGTCCAGGGACGGCAGCAGGATGCCGCGCTCGCTGCTCATCGCCGTGCAGGCCGGACGGGCCGCGCTGAAGCCGCACTCGGCCGCGGGCTTGGCTTCCAGGCGGCTGGCATCGATGCCGGCTGCCTGCGCCGCCTTCAAGGCCAGCTCGGCCCAGGTCACGCTGCCGGCGTTGGCCAGGTGCCAGATGCCCGATTCGCCGTCGATGGTGAGGTCGAGGCAGACGTGCACCAGGTCCGGCACATAGGTCGGCGAGACCCGCATGTCGCTGGCCGCCGTGAAGGCTTCGCCGCGCTCCAGCGCGCCCAGGGCCAGGGTCACGAAATTGTGCTTGTCCCAGGGGCCGAAGAAGGCCGAGGTGCGCACCACCAGCGCGCCCGGATGCTTGTCCAGCACGCGCTGCTCGGCTTCCGCCTTGCTGCGGCCGTAGACGTTCAGCGGCGCGACCGCGCTGCTCTCGACATAAGGCGTATCGCGTGCGCCGTCGAACACCAGGTCGCTGGAGAAGGTCGTCAGCTGGATGCCGTGGCGCGCGCAGGCGTCGGCCAGGATCGCCGGGCCGATCGCGTTCTCGCGCATGCAGCGTTCGACATCGTTTTCCGCATCGTCCACGCGCACGTAGCCGGCGGTGTTGATGACCGCCCAGGGCTGGTGCTTGGCCAATGCGCGCTCGACCGACTCGGCATCGGTGATGTCCATGTCGTGGCGCGACAGCAGGCGGAAGGCCAGGTTGCGCTTGCGGCAGAGGTGGGCAAAAGCGCGGCCCAGGGTGCCGCTGGCGCCAGTGATCAGGATCGGACGGCTGGCGGTGCCGACCAGGGTGTGGCCGTCGGCGGTGATCGAGGTCAGGGCGGCCGGGGTCGCCACCGGCGGGCACAGGAAGCGGCCCGGACGGCGCCACCAGCCCTGGCCGCGCAGCACCGGGTGCGACAGCGGGCTACCCGACGACAGTTCGCGCATCATGCGCGCCAGCGCGGTTGGGCGCGGTTCGGGCGAGCGCACGTCGAAGGGGCCGGGTTCGTAGTAGCCGCGGTTCTGGGTGACCAGGCTGTTCCAGTCGAAGGAGCCGAGCAGCGACCACACGGTCACGGCGCGCAGGTCGACGCCGTTGTGGCGCGATTCCTTGGCCGCTTCCCAGATCTCCAGCAGCCAGCGTAATTGGTCTTCGCGGTTGGCGTCGATGTGGGCTTCGGTGATGGCCAGCGGGATGCGGTAGCGGTCCCAGACTTCGGACAGCAGCGGCGCGATGCCGGCGGTCGGCGTCGCCAGCGCGCGCGATGCTTCGATGTCGGCGCAGGGGATGCCGTCGGCGATGCCGCGGTGGTGCTGCGGATAGCGTTCCGGGCGGTGATCGAGCCAGCGCTCGCTGGTGACGTAATAATTGACGCCGATCAGGTCGGGCGGGCAGGGGTTCTCGCGGAACCACAGGAAGTCCGCTTCCGGAATGCCGGTGTTGGTCAGGTAGCCCCACAGCGCGTGCTCGGGGCCGACCATGCCGCACAGCAGGTCCCAGGCCAGCCAGCGCCGCTCGTTGTAGAACTCGGCCACCTTGGCCAGTTCCGGCGTGCTGTAGGTCTTGCCGAGGTCGTCGGTCTGCACCAGCTTGGCGTTCGGGTTGACGGCGCGGATCGCGCGCATGGCCAGCACCACCGCGCGGCACTGGATCAGCAGGGCTTCGATGAAGGTGCGGTCGTCGCGGCCGTGGGGGTACCAGACGCCGTACAGGCCGGCGAAGCGGGCGGTGGTGCAGGGTTCGTTGACCGGGGTGTAGTACTCGATCCAGGGATAGCGCGCGGCCACCGCGCCGGCGTATTCCGCCAGCTGTTCGGCGAAGGCCGGGTCGACCAGGCTGGTGTGGCGCGGGCCGCTGCCGTGGTGGCACAGGCCGGCGATCGGGGTGACGCCGGCTTCGCGCAGCGCGCCCAGGCGCTCGTCGGGCCAGGACCAGTCGGCTTTGTCGATGCCGTCCGGGGCGGTGCGCTCCCAGATGACCGGATAGCGGATCGCGCGGATACCGAGCGAGGCGAAGCGTTCGATGTCGGCCGGACGGGTGGCGTGGCCGTTGCGGTCGAGCTGGTGGAAATAGTCATCGCGGACGCGATTGACGGTGCATTCGAGGCCGCCCCAGAGTTCGAGCGGGTGGTTGTCGTGGCTGTTCGTGCTCTTCGTGGAATCCATAATTCACCAATGTAGTTAATCTTATAGCAACAAAAAAGTCATGGCGGTCCCCGCCAGTCCATATGTCTGGGATCGCCGGCACGCGTTCGCGGTTGACAGCGATGCGGCAACCTGCAACCATGCCATCCATGAATTTTTCGCATACACATTCCATCCTCGTTTCCTGGTGGCGCTGCTAGCAGCGCGCGGCCGGAGAGTTGAATGTGAATCACTAAACGCCGCCCCGATTCAAGGTGGCGTTTTCATTGGCGCGGCAGGATCGGGGCAAGGATAAAAAGGAAGCCCGATGAGCCTGCAAACCCCTAACACTACCGCACCTGTCATCCTGACCGGCGACCGTCCTACCGGGCCGCTGCACCTCGGCCACTTCGTCGGCAGCCTGCGCAATCGCGTCACTTACCAGGATCAATATCGCCAATTCATCATGCTCGCGGACGCCCAGGCGCTCACGGACAACATGGATGACATAGGTAAGGTACACCGGAACGTGGTCGAGGTGGCGCTCGATTACCTTGCCGTAGGGATCGACCCGGCCAAGTCGACCATCCTGATCCAGTCGCAGATTCCGGAACTGGCGGAGTTGACCTTTTATTACCTGAACCTGGTGACCGTCGCGCGTCTCGAGCGCAATCCGACCGTGAAGGCGGAGATCGTCATGCGCGGCTTCGAGCGCGACATCCCGGCCGGCTTCCTGACCTACCCGGCCAGCCAGGCCGCCGACATCACCGCCTTCAAGGCCGGCATCGTGCCGGTCGGCGAAGACCAGATCCCGATGATCGAGCAGTGCAACGAGATCGTGCGCAAGTTCAACCGCACCTACGGCGGCGAGAAGGACATCCTGGTCGAGTGCAAGGCGATCGTGCCGGAAGTCGGCCGCCTGCCGGGCATCGACGGCCGCGCCAAGATGAGCAAGTCGCTGGGCAACACCATCAACCTGGGCGCCAGCGCCGACGAGATCCGCGCCGCCGTCAAGCAGGTCTACACCGACCCGCTGCACCTGAAGGTGTCGGACCCGGGCCACCTGGAAGGCAACGTCGCCTTCATCTACCTGGACGCCTTCGACACCGACAAGGAAGGCCTGGCCGAGATGAAGGCCCACTACACCCGCGGCGGCCTCGGCGACTCCGTGGTCAAGAAGCGCCTGGAAGGCATCCTGCAGGACATGCTGGCGCCGATCCGCGCGCGCCGCGAGGAGCTGGCCAAGGACAAGGGCCAGGTCCTGCAGATCCTGAAGGAAGGCACCTTCAAGGCGCGCGAAGTGGCGGCGCAGACCATGGATGAGGTGCGCAAGGCGCTGGGTCTGTCCTACTTCTAATGTGTGCAGGGTAGCGCGACACGAAACCTGCGGTAGCGCAAACCAGGTAGTTTGCGCTTTCCGATAGCTCGGTGCTTCCGCCGATGGCAAGCTGCGGCTTTCCACATGACGGGGGCTTCGATGAACAAAGGCTTGCGCTTGACCGAAACCTGGATGCGGCGGGCTTTATGGCTGGTCGCTTTCGTGTTTGCCGCATTCCTCATTGGACTGGGCAGCCAGGTGATCGACAACCTGGCTTATCTCGAGCCGGCGCCATCGGCCGAGAGCCTCGTCGACCCCGCCAAGGCGGCACCGCTGCAGGCGGCCATTGCCCAGGCCGGCCGGACGCGCGAGTCCGCCGGCCAGGCGCTGGAACAGGCGCAGCACCAGCATGAGGTTGCCGCGGCAAAGACGCGCAGCGCGCGCCAGGCATTCGACAATTGGCTCGCGACCCGTCATACCACCGCCAGGCCGGACCAGGATGCCGAACTGATCGGACGTACCCGCGAGCTGGACAAACTGGTCGCGGCCGAGCACGAAGCCCTGGAGGCGGTGCAGGCACAGCAACAGGTCCTGCTCGACGCCGCACAGGCGGAGAAACGGGCCGATTCCGCTTATGAAAACCTGCTCGAACCTGCCCGCACGCTGGCCAGGGAGCAAGCCGAACGCCAGGCGCGCACGGTCTTCCTGCTGCGCATTGGGGTAACGGTGCCGCTGCTGGGCCTGGCCGCCTGGCTGTTCAGAAACAAGCGCAACGGCACCTATTGGCCCTTCACATGGGGCTTCATCTTCTTTGCGCTGTTTGCCTTTTTCGTCGAACTGGTGCCTTACCTGCCGAGCTATGGCGGTTATGTACGCTATGGCGTCGGCATCTTCCTGACGATCGTCGTCGGGCGCTATGCGATTCGCTGGCTGCAGGCCTGGCTGGAGCGCCAGAAGGCTGCCGAAGCCCTGCCCGAACAGGAGCGCCGCACGACCATGCGCTACGACCTCGCAATGGACAGGATAGGCAAGGGCTTGTGCCTGTCCTGTGAACGGCCCACCAATTTCAAGGACAAGACCCTGGCGCACTGTCCGCATTGCGGGATCGGCCTGTTCGACCGTTGCACCGCATGCCGCACCCGCAAGAACGCCTTTACGCGCTTCTGCTTCTCATGCGGTACCCCGGCCAAGCTTAGCCTGGCTGACTGAGGCCGGCGCCATTGAACGCCCGCCCATCGACAGGAATATCGAGGGTAAAGGTGGTCCCGGCCTGCTCCGAACTGTCGAGCACGATCGTGCCGCCGTGGCGCTTGGCCACGTCCTGCACGAAGGGCAGGCCGATGCCCCAGCCGGTCTTGTCGGCCTGTTCGCCACGGTTCAGGTATTCGAAGATGTCCTTGCGGCGCTCGTCGGGAATCGGGTTGCCGGTATTGTGGACCGACAGGATCAGGCGGCCGTGGGTCTGGGCCACGTTCAGGCTGATCAGCTTGCCGTCGCCGTACTTGGCCGCGTTCAGGGCCAGGTTCTCGAGGGCGCGCCGCAGGGCGCTCTCGTTCCACCAACCGCTCACGGACTCGCCGCTGACCTCGCAGTGCGCCGGGGTGGTGTCGTTGACGTGCTCGGCGACCTTGCGCGCCAGCGTCAGCGCGTCGACCTGGTCCATCGCCAGCGGCGCGGCCTGCGCGTTCGTCTGGCTGAGGGCGTCGAGCTGTTCCTGGAACATGCGCTCCAGGCGCAAGCCGTTGTCCAGGATCTTGCGGGCGATCTTCTCGCCCTTGCCCGGGTTCGTCGCCAGCAGCAGTTCCGCGCCTGAAATGATCACCGACAGCGGGCTGCGCATGTCATGCGTAAGGGAAGCGGCGACGCGCTGGCGGAAGGACCGCTGCAGGGCCGTGAATTCTTCGATGGCATCGCGGATCGCCTGGTCGAAGGAAGAATCGATGATGTGCAATTCCTCGCGCTCGAAGCGGATGCCATGGTCTTGCGCGACGTCCAGCAGGGTATCGCGCAGCAACTGGTATTCGTGGACGATTTCGACCGCCTGGTAGTCGGTGGTACGGGCGCGTTCGCCGCCATGGCCGGCGGCGGCGCTCGAGTCGCTGGTCGCGTTTTCCCGGTCGTAGCCGGGGCTGAGCGCTTCCGCGATGTTTCCGTAGAACAGAGGCAGGGTGTCCAGCAGCACCGGATGGCTGACCTCGTCCGCGCCCGGAATCAGGCTGCGGACACGTTTTTCCCATTCGGCAAAAACGTCGTCGCGGATGGCCAGCAGCTTCCTGGATTGCTCGGACAGCTTCATCGTGCTGGACTGTTGGTTGGTCGAAAGCATCATCGTGGAAGCGGGCCGCTCCGCGGGCGAAGCGGCCATGGTTGTGTGGATCAGCCCTGCAGGTCGGCCGGCACCTTGCCGCCATTCTGCGCCAGCTTGGTCATCACCTGCTTGTGCAGCCAGATGTTCATGCTGGCCGAATCGTTGGTGTCGCCGGTGTAATGCAGCTCGGCCGCCAGTTCCTTGCGCGCCTGCAGGCTGCTGTCCAGGTTCAGCAACTTCAGCAGGTCGACGATCGAGGTGCGCCAGTTCAACTGCTGACCGGCCTGCTTTTGCATGTTGGTCAGGACTTCTTCGACGTCCACCTGCTGGTTGAGGGTAGCGGCGGGAGCGGCGGCGGCGCCAGCAGTGCCGGTCGTGCCTGCGGTAGGCGCCGGGGCCTGCTGCGCCGGTGCAGGTGCAGCCTGCGGCGCTGCTTGCGGGGCGGCGGGAGCGCCGCCTGCCGGCGCCTGGTTGTTGGCCGGATGACGGCCAGGGAAGATCTTGTGGAAGATGTCGCCGAGAATACCCATATCGTTCTCCTTGTGTTGGTGGATGGTTGCCGCCGTTTAGCGGCGTTGCATGCCCTGCGCCAGGTGGCCGAGCGCGATCGCCAGCGCGGCGCCGCCCAGGGTCTTGACCAGGGTCGGATGCTGGGCATAGAAGTCGCCCATCTGGTCAACGATGCCCGGATTGTGCTGCTCGGCCTGGGCCGCGATCTGCGTCACCTGATCGGGCGAAATCTGGCTGGCCTGTTCCGGCGTCACGCGGTTCTGGCCGCCGCCCAGCAGGTTGCCGAGGATGCCGCCGGCGCCGCCGGACAGCAGCGCGGGTCCGACGCTGGCCAGCAGCTGGTTGAGCATGCCGGCGCGCTGGTCCGGATTGCTGTTGCCGAACATATTGCCGACCATTTGCGGGAAGGGCGGCGTCTGGTCCGAGCGCAAGGCCTGGGTGACGCCGCGCGCCACGTCTTCGCGCGGCACGTTCTGTGACACGTGGTCGAAATCGTTTTCGGCCTGTGCGGGGTTGGCATTGGCAGCGCCGCCGAGGTATTGCTGCAGCATGTTGCCTAAATCAAAGCCCATGATCTACTCCTGTGTTGGGACAGTCGAAGGACGAGAGTAGGCGCTCCGGCGAAATTACTCCGTACGTTCATTAACGGACAGTGCGGACAGGTCGGACAGGCAGGCCACTTTCGCCGCCGCCCTTCCTGTTTCATAATTGCGTAATTACAACAACGAGAACTGACGACGATGCGTTTCGCGACGACTTTGCTTGCCATCCTGGCAGCGCTGGCCTGCCTCCCATCCGCCCGGGCGGCGGCTTCCTTGAACAGTGCGATGCAGTCTGGCGAGCACCAGACGGTGGTCAACGACGTGCGCCTCTGGTACAAGGTCGCCGGGCAAGCGTCAGGCACGCCGCTGCTGTTCCTGCATGGCGGTCCCGGCTACAACAGCTACAGCTTCGAGGCCCAGGGCGGCAAGGCGCTGGAGGGCAAGCTGCGGATGATCTACCTGGACCAGCGCGGCAGCGGGCGTTCCGAACGTCCCTGGACCGGCGTCTACACCATGCCGGCCATGGTCGAGGACATCGAAGCGCTGCGCAAGCAGCTGGGCGTACCGAAGCTGGCGCTGATGGGCCACTCCTTCGGCGGCGCCCTGGCGCTGGAGTACGCCGCGGCCTATCCGCAGCACGTGTCGAAAGTGGTGCTGGTCAGCGCGGCCTCGAGCATTCCGGACGCTTGCGCAGCGCGCGTCGACTTCCTGACCCGGCGCTATCCGGCCGAGCTGGCAAAGGCCCGCGCCGCCGCCGTGGAGCGCAAGGAGACCCCGGACGACTGCTTCTTCGCCTTCAACTCGGTGCCCGACGAGATCCGCGAGCGCGTCAACGACGAGACCATGTTCCCGGACATGAAGAAGGTCGAGGAGCAGCGCGCCGTCGATGCGAAGAGCGGCCTGCGCAATACCGGCGAACTGGGCGGCGCACTATGGAACGGCGGCTTCCTGTCCTACCGCTTTACCCGCTTCGAGCGCGTGACGATGCCGGTGCTGGTGCTGGCCGGCGAAGAAGATTATGCGATCGGCCTCCCGGCCCAGCGCGCGCTGGCCAGGGCGCTGCCGAAGGCGAGGCTGGTCGAGTACGCGGGTGCAGGGCACTTCCCTTATCTGGATGCGCCGCAGCGGTTTACGCAGGATGTGGTGGCGTTTTTGCGCGATTAAGGATGTATCATGCGGCTCCTGAAAACGAAGCCTGCATATGCTCATCATCACCATCAAACAGGGCAAGGAAAAAAGCATCCTGTCCGGCGACCCCTGGATCTACCTCTCCGCCATCGACAAGGTCGAGGGCCGGCCCCAGGAGCGCAACAAGCCCGGTACCACGGCGCTGGTGCAGTCCTCCGCGCGCCAGTTCCTGGCCCGCGCCGCGTATAACGCCAAATCGCAGATCGCGGCCCGGGTCTGGACCCTGCGCGAGGACGAGCCGGTCGACCATGCGATGATCAAGCGCCGCGTGCAAGCCGCGGTCGCGCGCCGCGCCATCGATGTGCGCAAGGCCGATCCGCAAGCCCTGGCGCTGGTGATCGATGGCGAAAAGGACGGCCTGCCGGGTCTGCTGGTGCACAGTTATGGCGGCACCGCCGGTTACCTGGTGTGCCAGTTCAATGCCGCCGGCGTCGACTTGTGGCGGGTGACCATCGTGCAGGCGCTGCTGGCGGCGACCGGCTGCCCCAACGTCTTCGAACGCAGCGACGAGTTGATGCGCAAAGGGGAGGGGCTGCCCGTGATCTGGCGTGGGCTGGCGGGTGAGGAGCCGCCGCAGCGCCTGATGGTGCGCGACGGGAACCGGCTGCTGCCGACCGATATCCGTACCGGCTTCGTCTATCCGCGCTGAGCCGGGGCACCGTTGCCGAATGGACACGGCAGGCGGCAGGGCGTAAGCTTTCGCCATGCTTCGCTACCTGCCGATCTTCCTGTTCGCCCTTCTGTATGCCGCCGCCACGTTCGCGTGGCACCTGACGCCTCTCGTCGGCGCCGCCTACCTGGCAATGAGCGTGGCCTGCTTCATCGCCTACGCCCTCGACAAATCGGCGGCGCGCAAAGGCGAGCGGCGCACGCCGGAAAGCACGCTGCTGATGCTGGGCCTGATCGGCGGCTGGCCGGGCGCCGTGCTGGCCCAGCAGTGGCTGCGCCACAAGACCGTCAAGCAGCCCTTCCGCCAGATGTTCTGGTGCACGATCGCGGTGAACGTCGGCGCCTTCCTGTGGCTGGCGCGCTTCGCGTAAAACAAGGAGATCCCGCATGTGGCGCTACCCGAAGATCCTGGCCCACCGCGGCGGCGGCACCCTGGCGCCCGAAAACACCATGGCCGGTCTGCGGTGCGGCATGCAGGCCGGCTTTCGCGCCATCGAATTCGACGTCATGCTGGCGCGCGACGGTGTGCCGGTCGTGATGCACGATCCCTTCCTGGGCCGCACCGTGCCCGGTTCCGGCCATGTGTACGACTACGATGCGCTGGAGCTGGCTGCGATGGACGCCGGCGGCTGGTTCGGCCGCGCACACGAGGGCGAGCCGGTGCCGCTGTTCGTCGAGTTCGCTCAATTCTGCAAGGCTCACGGCGTGTGGATGAACATCGAGCTCAAGCCGGCGCCGGGCTATGAGATCGAGACCGGCGGGGTGGTCGCGCGCATCGCCGCCGCCATGTTCGCCGACGAATTGGCAGCCGGGCAAATGGAGCGCGTGCCGCTGCTGTCCTCGTTCAGCATTGACGCCCTGATGGCGGCGCGCGAGGTGGCGCCGCAGCTGCCGCGCGCCTGCCTGATGAGCGAACTGCCGCCGGATTGGGAGCGCCGCGCGCGCGAAGTCGGGGCGGTCGCCATCCACACCAACCACCGCCACCTGACGCCGCAGCAGGCGCGCGGCGTGAAGGCGGCCGGCTTCGGCCTGTTCTGCTACACCGTCGATGAGCCGGCGCGCGCCCGCGAACTGCTGGACTGGGGCGTGGATGCCTTCTGCACGGACCGCATCGATTTGATCCCGCCGGATTTCCTCACCCGCATTAAATAATTGGCAAGTGCCCTTCAGAATCGTGACCGCGGGTCGTTAAGGACAGATTACTGCCCAATCGGCCCACGACGACCATGACCCTGTCGATCAAAAACGATACCTTGTCGCTGCATGCGCAGCGCCAGCTTGCCGAGCACTCGGCCGACGCCACCCGCCTGATCGCGAAGCTGAGTTCGGGCGCGCGCATCGGCGACGCCGCCGACGATCCGGCCGGGCAGGCGGTGTCGGCGCGCATGTCGTCCCAGCTGCGCGGCATGAGCCAGGCCATGCGCAATATCAATGACGGCACCTCGATGCTGCAGGTGGCGGACAGCGCCATGGCGAATATCGGCGACAGCCTGCAGCGCCTGCGCGAACTGGCGGTCCAGGCCGGCAACGACGCGCTGTCGGCGAGCGACCGCGGCGCCCTGCAGACGGAAGCGAACCAGTTGCTGGTACAGATCACCCAGGTCGGCACCGACACCGCGTTCAACGGCCAGACCCTGTTCTCGCAGGACACCGCCAGCATCGGCGGCGACGACAAGAAGCGCAAGGTGATCGACGGCCTCAAGACCGGCTGGCTGGCGTCCGCGGAAGCCATGGTCAAGAAGTATTACGGCATCGAAGGCGACGGCGCCGACCTGAAGCTCAATCTGGGCGGCGTCGACGACGGCCAGTGGAACGTGCTGGCCTCGGTATCGGGGACCGTCGAGGGCAACGGCAAGGTGACGGACCTGAGCCTGAACCTCGACATGGCGGATTTCGGCACCGGCGACAGCGCCGACGGCGGCGCGGCCTTCCTGTACAACGACCGCACCATCGCACACGAGATGGTGCACGCCGTCATGGACCGTTCGATGAACATGGCTTCGCTGCCGAAGTGGTTCAAGGAAGGCATGGCCGAGCTGATCCAGGGTTCCGACGAGCGCCTGGCAAATGCGATCGCCGGCAGCGGCGTGGCGGCCGTCGTCACCGGCGCGGCGGCTGCCGATCCCAGTTATGAAGGCGCCTACGCCGCCTCGCGCTACCTGCACGACAAGCTCAAGGGGCTCGGCGTCGACGGCGGCGTCAAGGGCCTGATGAGCTACCTGAACCAGCACCAGAGTGCGACCCTGGACACGGCCCTGGACGCGGTCACGAACTACGCCATCGCCAATGCGGCCGCCTTCATGGACGATTTCCAGGACAATGGCGAGGTCTTCATCAACACCAGGATGAATCTCACGAACGCCGATACCGGGGCGATCGGCGGCCTGGACGCCGACGCCGGCCCGTCGCGCAATGCCAAGGATGTGGTGCCCGATGTCGGCCCGAATCCGGCCGACAAGCCGCTGTCGCATTTCAACCTGATCGTGCCCGAAATAGGCGGCAATACCGGCGTCAACCGGATGCAGATCCAGGTCGGGGCGGGCACCAGCCGCGACGACCTGATCGACCTGGAATTCTCGTCCATGAACGCGCACGCCCTGGGGCTGGCGGACCTGGACATGAGCCGCTCGGCGGTGGCGCTGCTGCACATCGACCAGGCGCTCGAATTCGTCGACAAGCAGCGCGTCGTGGTGGGCGCGGCCAGCAACCGCCTGGACATGGCGGCGGCCAACACCCAGACCTCTTCGGTCAACCTGGCGGCTTCGCAAAGCCGGATCCAGGACGTCGACTACGCCAGCACCACGGCCAGGCTGACGCGCGCGCAGATCCTGCAGCAGGCGGCATCGGCCATGCTGACGCAGGCGAATGGGCAGCCGAACGCGGTGCTGGCGCTGCTCAGATAGCGTCGTCCCCGCGCAGGCGGGGACCCAAGTTTCGCGAATTGCAACGGACCTGGATTCCCGCCTGCGCGGGAATGACGGATTCGCCGCCGTTGCAATTGGTGCAACAACTCCAATCACCGCCCGCAATTCCTTCCAACAGCACGCTATAATCATTTTTTTATATAGCATGCTGCCCTCACACGCCCCTACGACATGAAATCCACCGAAATACGCGAAAAGTTCCTCAAATTCTTCGAGTCCAAAGGTCACACCATTGTCCGCTCGAGCCCGCTCGTGCCGGGCAACGACCCGACGATGTTGTTGACCAACAGCGGCATGGTGCAGTTCAAGGACGTGTTCCTGGGCCTGGATACGCGCCCGTACAAGCGCGCCACCACCGTGCAGCGCTGCGTGCGCGCCGGCGGCAAGCACAACGACCTGGAAAACGTCGGCTACACCGCGCGCCACCACACCTTCTTCGAGATGCTGGGTAACTTCAGCTTCGGCGACTACTTCAAGCGCGACGCCATCAACTTCGCCTGGGAACTGCTGACCAAGGTCTACAACCTGCCGGCCGAGAAGCTGACCATCACCGTCTACTTCGAAGACGACGAAGCCTACGACATCTGGGCCAACGAAATCGGCGTGCCGAAAGAGCGCATCATCCGCATCGGCGACAACAAGGGCGCGCGCTACGCATCGGACAACTTCTGGCAGATGGCCGACACCGGTCCTTGCGGTCCGTGCACCGAGATCTTCTACGACCACGGCGCCGACATCTGGGGCGGTCCGCCGGGCTCGCCGGAAGAAGACGGCGACCGCTTCATCGAGATCTGGAACCTGGTGTTCATGCAGTTCAACCGGGACGAAGCCGGCGTGCTGACCCCGCTGCCGAAGCCGTCGATCGACACCGGCATGGGCCTGGAGCGCCTGGCTGCGGTGCTGCAGCACGTGCACTCGAACTACGAGATCGACCTGTTCCAGGCGCTGATCAAGGCCGCCGCGCGCGAAACCGGCACCACCGACCTCGAGTCGAAGTCGCTGCGCGTGATCGCGGACCACATCCGCGCTGCCAGCTTCCTGATCGTCGACGGCATCATCCCGAGCAGCGAAGGCCACGGCTACGTCCTGCGCCGCATCATCCGCCGCGCGCTGCGCCACGGCCACAAGCTGGGCCAGACCAAGCCGTTCTTCTACAAGCTGGTCGAAGACCTCGACATCGAGATGGGCGGCGCCTATCCGGAACTGCGCGAAGCCAAGGCGCGCGTGATGCAGGTGCTGAAGGCCGAGGAAGAGCGTTTCGGCGAGACCCTGGAAAACGGCATGAAGATCCTGGAAGCCCAGCTGGCCAAGACCAAGGACACGCTGGACGGCGCCACCGCCTTCACCCTGTACGACACCTACGGTTTCCCGCTGGACCTGACCGCGGACATCTGCCGCGAGCGCGGTCTGTCGCTGGACGAGGAAGGCTTCGCCGCCGCCATGGAGCAGCAGAAGAAAACCGCGCGTGCCGCCGGCAAGTTCAAGATGGCTGCCAACGTCGAGTACGCAGGCGAGAAGAACAAGTTCGTCGGCTATGAATCGCTGGTGCACAACACCCACGTGCTGGCGCTGTACGCCGACGGCGTGAAGGTCGACGAGCTGAAGGCCGGCCAGGACGGCATCGTGGTGCTGGACACCACCCCGTTCTACGCCGAATCCGGCGGCCAGGTCGGCGACAAGGGCGTCATCAAGACCGCGGGCGGCCTGTTCGAAGTCGAAGACACGCTGAAGATCCAGGCCGACGTGTTCGGCCACCACGGCACCCTGCAGTCGGGTTCCCTGAAGGTGGGCGACACGGTCGATGCGCAGGTCGACGAAGCCAAGCGCGCACGCACCATCCGCAACCACTCGGCCACCCACCTGATGCACAAGGCCCTGCGCGAGGTGCTGGGCGGCCACGTGCAGCAGAAAGGCTCGCTGGTCGATCCGGACAAGACCCGTTTCGACTTCGCCCACAACGCCCCGCTGACCGCCGAAGAAATCGCGCGCGTCGAGCAGATCGTCAACGCCGAGATCCTGCAGAACCACCCGACCAAAGCGCAGCACATGTCGATGGACGACGCCATCAAGCATGGCGCGATGGCCCTGTTCGGCGAAAAGTACGGCGACACCGTGCGCGTGCTGGACATCGGCTCCTCGAAGGAACTGTGCGGCGGCGTGCACGTCACCCGCACCGGCGACATCGGCCTGTTCAAGATCGTCTCGGAAGGCGGCGTTGCAGCCGGCATCCGCCGCGTCGAGGCGGTGACGGGCGAGGGCGCGCTGGCCTGGGTGCAGGCGACCAACCGCAAGCTGCAGGAAGCCGCTTCGGCACTGAAGACCGGCCCGGACGAGCTGCCGTCGCGCATCGCCCAGGTGCAGGACCAGGTCAAGGCGCTGGAGAAGGAAGTCAACGCGCTGAAGTCGAAGCTGGCCGCGGGCCAGGGCGACGAGCTGGCCGGCCAGGCGGTCGAAGTGGGCGGGGTCAAGGTGCTGGCCGCGACCATGGAAGGTGCCGACGTTGCCGCCCTGCGCGAAACCATGGACAAGCTGAAGGACAAGCTGAAGACCGCCGCGATCGTGCTGGCGTCGGTGGCCGACGGCAAGGTCAGCCTGATCGCCGGCGTCACCAAGGACGCCACCGGCAAGGTCAAGGCCGGCGAGCTGGTCAACTTCGTCGCCCAGCAGGTGGGCGGCAAGGGCGGCGGCCGTCCGGACATGGCCCAGGCCGGCGGCACCGATGCTGCCGCGCTGCCGCAGGCGCTGGCCGGCGTGGCTGCCTGGGTTGGCGAGCGCGTTTAAGCACTAAGTCAGCTGTATCACCGTCGTCCCCGACCTCGCCGGCCGCCTTGGCGGGGACCCAAGTACTGCGTGAGCAAACAAAATGCTCACAAACTTGGGTCCCCGCCTGCGCGGGGACGACGTCCATATAGAGGAGGCGCATGAGCAGCCTGCCACCCCATTGCGACCGCACCCTCGCCGAAGGCAAGCCCGCCACGGCGCGCACGGCCCATCCGAACCTGGTGCTGGCCACCTCCATCCTCTCGAGCAGCCTGGCCTTCATCGACGGCTCGGTGGTCAATGTCGGCCTGTCGGCGATCGGCAGGAATCTCGCCGGCACCGGCGCCGACCTGTCCTGGGTCGTCAACGGCTACCTGCTGCCGCTCAGTTCCCTGCTGCTGCTGGGTGGCGCCACCGGCGACCGCTATGGCCGCAAGCGCATCCTGCTGGCCGGCATCGCGATCTTCGGCCTGGCTTCGCTGCTGTGCGCGTTTGCCCTCAACCTGTGGATGCTGGTCGGCGGCCGGGTCCTGCAGGGCGTCGGCGCGGCCCTGCTGCTGCCGAACAGCCTCGCGATCCTCGGCGCCACCTTCGAAGGCCAGGCGCGCGGACGGGCGATCGGCATCTGGGCCGCGGCCGGCGCGGCGGCGGGTGCGCTCGGGCCGCTGCTGGGCGGCTGGCTGATCGACACGGTCGGTTGGCGCGCGATCTTCTATATCAATCTGCCGGTGGCAGCGCTGGCGGTCCTCATGGGCTGGCGTTTCGTCCACGTGAAGACGAGCGGCAAGCCGGTCGAGCTGGACCCGCTCGGCGCCGTGCTGGCCAGCCTCGGCCTCGGCTGCCTGACCTGGGGCCTGGCCAATGCGTCCGCGGAAAAGCAGCTGACGACGGCGAGCGGCATTGCCCTCGCGGCGGGCGTGCTGATCCTGCTGGTATTCCTGTGGATCGAGTATCGCGCGGGCGAACGCGCCATGCTGCCCTTGAAACTGTTCGGATCGAGCAGTTTCTCGGGCCTGAACCTGATGACCTTCCTGCTGTACGGCGCGCTCGGCGCCTTGATGCTGCTGGTGCCTTACGTGATGATCCAGGCACTGCATTATTCGGCCAAGGAGGCCGGCGCCGCACTGCTGCCGTTTCCGATCGTCCTGGCAATCGGTTCGCCGCTGATGGGGAAGTTCGCCGGCCGTCACGGCTCGCGCCTGCCGCTGTCGATCGGCGCGCTGATCGTCGCTTGCGGATTCCTGCTCGGAACCCGCATCGGTGCCGGGTCCTATATGACGACGGTGCTGCCCTGCATGGTGGTGATCTCGCTCGGCATGGCCTGCGTGGCGGCGCCGCTGACGACGGCCGTGCTGTCCTCGGTGGATGGCGGCCACACCGGCATCGCGTCCGGTTTCAACAGCGCGGTGGCGCGCGGCGGTGGCCTGATCGCCACGGCCTTGCTGGGCGTGTTGCTGACCGTACAGGGTCGCGCTTTGCTGGCGCCCTTCCACGTGGCGATGGTCGTCTGCGCTGCGACCGCCGCGGCGGCCGCCGTGTGCGCCTTCATCTGGGTCAGGCGCGGCAATGGGGAAGGGCAGGGATGACATCGCGAATGGCTGGAAATCCCGGCCGTTTGTCTATTTTGTCAACTGTCTTAACGTTGTCGCAACGCAACACGCATATCATATTTTGGTGCGGCGCGTCATAATCCCGTAATTGGAGTACTATCGGGGCATCTGCCCCTACCAGACCGCAGGCAAATGATGAGCGAAACCATACTCGATACCGGCACCATCGAAGTCCAGAAGGACCTCGACGCGCGTGGCTTGAACTGCCCGCTGCCGATCCTCAAGGCCAAGAAGGCCCTGGCCGAACTGGCGAGCGGCGAAGTGCTGCGCATCGTCGCCACCGATACCGGTTCGGTGCGCGACTTCCAGGCGTTCGCCAAGCAGACCGGCAACGCACTGCTGGCGCATACCCACATCAACGGCGAATTCACCTTCTGGCTTCGTCGCAAGTAACGAAGCATCGATCCGGTGGGGCAGGAAGCAGCAGCCCCGCATTTCTCCATACGACAAATCAAGCGCGACGCAGAATTAGTGGTTTCCTTCTAAGCAAAAAACGCACGATCGTGCTTTAATTCTGTGTTGAAGCAGTTTTGCTCTTATAATTCGGATCATTTTTAGTCTGTCACTCATTCCATTTTTCAAAGGCCCACTATGAAAGTCCTGGTACCCGTCAAACGCGTGGTCGACTACAACGTCAAGGTTCGCGTCAAGTCCGACGGCAGCGGCGTCGATATCGCCAACGTCAAAATGTCGATGAACCCGTTCGATGAGATCGCTGTCGAAGAGGCGACCCGCCTGAAAGAAGGCGGCAAGGTTACCGAAATCGTGGCTGTCACCTGCGGCGTGACCCAGGCCCAGGAAACCCTGCGTACCGCGATGGCGATCGGCGCCGACCGCGGCATCCTGGTCGAGACCGGTGCCGAGATCGAGCCGCTGGGCGTGGCCAAGGTGCTGAAGTCGCTGGCCGACAAGGAGCAGCCGCAACTGATCATCCTGGGCAAGCAGGCGATCGACGACGATTCGAACCAGACTGGCCAGATGCTGGCTTCGCTGCTGGGCTGGCCGCAGGCGACCTTCGCCTCGAAGGTCGTGCTGGAAGACGGCAAGGTCACCGTGACCCGCGAAGTCGACGGCGGCCTGGAAACCGTGGCGCTGAGCCTGCCGGCCATCGTCACCACCGACCTGCGCCTGAACGAGCCGCGCTACGTGACGCTGCCGAACATCATGAAGGCCAAGAAGAAGCCGCTCGAGACCGTCAAGCCGGAAGACCTGGGTGTCGACGTGACCCCGCGCCTGAAGACGCTGAAAGTGTCCGAGCCGCCGAAGCGTTCGGCCGGTATCAAGGTCCCGGACGTGGCGACCCTGGTGCAGAAACTGCGCACCGAAGCCAAAGTCATCTAATCAAGCTCAGTACAGCTTAACTAAGGAACATCATGGTCGCACTCGTCATTGCAGAACACGACAACGCCTCGCTGAAAGGCGTCACCCTGAACACCGTCACCGCCGCTGCCCAATGCGGCGGCGATGTCCACGTGCTGGTCGCCGGTTCCGGTTGCGGCGCCGTCGCGGAAGCCGCCGCGAAGATCGCCGGCGTCTCGAAAGTGCTGGTCGCCGATGCGCCGCATTTCGCCGATGGCCTGGCCGAAAACGTCGCCGAGCAGATCCTGGCTGTCGCCGGTTCGTACTCGCACATCCTGGCCCCGGCTTCGGCCTTCGGCAAGAACGTGCTGCCGCGCGTGGCCGCCAAGCTGGACGTCGCCCAGATCTCGGAAATCACCAAGGTCGCCGCTGCGGATACCTTCGAGCGTCCGATCTACGCCGGTAACGCCATCGCCACCGTGCAGTCGAGCGACAGCGTGAAGGTCATCACCGTGCGCGGCACCGGCTTCGACGCTGCTGCCAGCGAAGGCGGTTCGGCTGCGGTCGAAACCGTCTCGGCAGTTGCCGATTCGGGCAAGTCCTCCTTCGTCGGCCGCGAACTGGCCAAGTCGGATCGTCCGGAACTGACCGGCGCCAAGATCGTCGTCTCCGGCGGCCGCGGCATGGGCTCGGGCGAGAACTTCAAGCTGCTGGAACCGCTGGCCGACAAGCTGGGCGCCGCCATGGGCGCCTCGCGCGCGGCGGTCGACGCCGGCTACGTGCCGAACGACTGGCAGGTTGGCCAGACCGGCAAGATCGTCGCGCCGACCCTGTACATCGCGGTCGGCATCTCGGGCGCGATCCAGCACCTGGCTGGTATGAAGGACTCGAAGACCATCGTCGCCATCAACAAGGATCCGGAAGCGCCGATCTTCTCGGTGGCCGACTACGGCATCGTCGGCGACCTGTTCGAGGTCGTGCCGGCGCTGGTCAAGGAACTGGGCTAAACAAGCAAATCAAATAGACCGTCATTCCCGCGAAAGCGGGAATCCATGCACAGGTAGAGGAACGCCAGCGTTTGCGACTCCGGTTACTCAGTATGGATTCCCGCCTGCGCGGGAATGACGGTTTTTTTACAAGGAGACCAAGGTGAGCTACCAAGCCCCTCTGAAAGACATGCTGTTCGTCGTGAACGAACTGGCCAACCTGGCCGAGATCAACCAGCTGCCGGGCTGCGAGGACGCGACCCCGGATACCGTCGAAGCGGTGCTGGAAGAGAACGCGAAATTCTGCGGCGAAGTCGTCGCACCCCTGAACCACGCGGGCGACAAGGAGCCGAGCTTCTGGAAGGACGGCAGCGTCACCACCTCCAAGGGCTTCCGCGAAGCCTTCAGCGCCTTTGCCGAGGCAGGCTGGCAGGGCGTGCAGCACCCGGCGGAGTTTGGCGGCCAGGGTCTGCCGAAGCTGGTCGCCACCCCGTGCATGGAGATGCTGCACGGCGCCAACCTGGCGTTCGCACTGGTCGCGCTGCTGACCGACGGCGCCATCGAGGCGCTGCTGACCGCCGGCACCGACGAGCAGAAGGCACGCTTCATCGAGCCGCTCATCAACGGCAAGTGGACCGGCACCATGAACCTGACCGAGCCGCAGGCCGGTTCGGACCTGGCTGCCGTGCGCACCCGCGCCGTGCCGCAGGGCGACGGTACCTTCAAGATCTACGGCACCAAGATCTTCATCACCTACGGCGAGCACGACATGGCCGAGAACATCATCCACCTGGTCCTGGCGCGCACGCCGGACGCGCCGCCGGGCGTGAAGGGGATCTCGCTGTTCATCGTGCCGAAGTTCATGGTCAATGAAGACGGTTCGCTGGGCGAGCGCAACGACGTGCACTGCGTCTCGATCGAACACAAGCTGGGCATCAAGGCCAGCCCGACCGCGGTGCTGCAGTTCGGCGACAACGGCGGCGCCATCGGCACCCTGGTCGGCGAGGAAAACCGCGGCCTGGAATACATGTTCATCATGATGAACGCGGCCCGCTTCGGCGTCGGCATGCAGGGCGTCGGCCTGGCCGAACACGCTTACCAGCAAGCCGTGGCCTTCGCCAAGGACCGCATCCAGTCGCGCGCCGTCGAAGGATCGAGCGGCCCGGTCGCCATCATCAACCACCCGGACGTGCGCCGCATGCTGATGTCGATGCGTTCGCAGACCGAGGCCGCGCGTGCGCTGGCCTACGTCGGCGCGGCCTACAGCGACCTGGCCCACAACCACCCGGATGAAGCGACCCGCAAGGCCAACCTGGCGGTCTACGAATACCTGGTGCCGGTCATCAAGGGCTGGTCGACCGAGATGTCCGAGAACGTCGCACGCGACGGCGTGCAGGTGCACGGCGGCATGGGCTTCATCGAAGAGACCGGCGCGGCCCAGCACTACCGCGACGCCAAGATCCTGACTATCTACGAAGGCACGACCGCGATCCAGGCCAACGACCTGGTCGGCCGCAAGACCGTCCGTGACGGCGGCGCGGTGGCCAAATCCATCATCGCCCAGGTCCGCGCGACGGAAGCTGCGCTGGCCGAGAAGCAGGGCGCCGCGCAGGGCGCCGACTTTGCCGCGCTGCGTTCGCAGCTGGCAGCCGGCAGCGCCGCGCTGGAGCAGGTGGTCGAGTTCGTGGTCGCCAACACCAAATCGGATCCGCGTGCGGTGTTCGCCGGCAGCGTGCTCTACCTGAAGCTGGCCGGCATCGTGCTGGGTGGCTGGCAGATGGCGCGCGCAGCCCTGGTCGCGCAGCAGAAACTGGATGCGGGTGAGGGCGACGCAGCCTTCTACCGCGCCAAGATCGGTACCGCCCGCTTCTTCGCGGACCACGTGCTGTCTGCTGCCTCCGGCCTGCGCCATGCGATCGTCGAAGGCAGTGCCGGCGTGCTGGCCCTGGACGTCGAGCAGTTCTGAGCGGCAGTCTTCATCGCCTTGTGAAAGCGGCCTGCGGGCTAATGCCAGTCACTTAAGGCATTGACCTGGTGGCTGCCAGAGCTAAAACGGATTCATGTCCAACCATGAATCCGTTTTTATTATGGCTCTCCAACTTGACCTGGACTATGCAGCTGAGCTGGCACCGCATGAGTTCGAGCGTTTTGCCAGCCTGATCGATCCATCGTGGGTCGACGAAGCCTTGAAGCAAACCGGAACTGT
>Ga0308160_10000194_pt1 | contig 154210 bp, 162 predicted proteins | sample PhyFR1_FD_201036 | JGI IMG/M metagenome (GOLD analysis project Ga0308160, IMG submission 201036) | Phyllosphere microbial communities from UC Gill Tract Community Farm, Albany, California, United States - DLSLF.R1 | ecosystem: Host-associated > Plants > Phyllosphere > Unclassified | place... | reverse complement strand
ACGGGTCGAAAGTGCCGTCATTTCCGGGTTGCGTGTTGCATCTGCGATGGATGCGCACTTCAAAGCGGTTTTGACCGAACAATGAGTAAGAAAAAGAGCGATTTCCGTCAGTGGAAGTCGCTCTTTTAATAATCAGGACCCGGGATCAGCCGGAAAGTGCTGACTGCTCCAAGCGGCCATCTGATCGAGGATCGGCAGAAAACTGCGTCCCGTGTCAGTTAACGAGTATTCGACTTTTTGTGGGACTTCCCGGTACACTTTTCGGTCGATCATGCAGTCGGCCTCAAGCTCCCGTAATTGCCGTGTTAAAATCCCTTTTGAAATCCCCGGCAACAGGTGTTCCAGTTCGTGAAACCGTTTTGTTCCGGTACTGAGATGCCAAAGCAGGACGATTTTCCATTTGCCGGCCATGATGGTCTGAGCTCGTGTAACGGGACACGCCGTCCGTTGTGAGAGAGGGGAGTCGGTTGTCGAAGCTGGATTCATCGGGAATTCCTCCTATAGTTCGGTTTGTATGACCTGGTATCGAAAAAGTGCCTACTCCTCACAGTGTACCACCTGTAATACAATTGGATACAGGTAGAAACTTATTAAAAAAGGAGCTTACGTCCATGAAATTACTTGTGACCGGTGCAACCGGAAAATTGGGAACCAAAATTGTTGAGCATCTCTTAACGAAAATCGAAGCGGAGAATGTAATCATCAGCGTCCGTGATCCGAAAAAAGCAGCATCATTTGCTGCGCGCGGGATCGAAGTCCGTCAGGGAGATTTTGATGCGCCGGAGACGTTACAACAGGCTTTCGCAGGCGTCGACCGGCTTTTGATTATTTCGACTGACGGCGAAGAAGCGACACGAATCCGTCAACATACGGCAGCTGTCGAGGCAGCTAAAGCAGCGGGAGTCGGCTTGATTGCTTACACGAGTATCGCCAACGCGGAAGCCAGTCAAAACTTCTTGGCCCGCACCCATCAGGTGACGGAACAGTTGATTCGCGAGACGGGGATTCCATTCCTGTTTTTCCGCAACAACTGGTACCTAGAGAATGAACAGTCGACAATCGATGCCGTCCGTGCCGGCCAGGATTGGTTGACGAGTGCCGGGAACGGCAAAGTCGGCTGGGCATTGCAGGAAGACTATGCGGAAGCGATTGCGACGGTGCTGGTCGATCCGAAACCGGAACAGTCTATTTATGAACTGTCGGGACCTCTGCACACACAACAAGATATCGCAGAAGCACTCGGACAGGTTCTCGGGCGCCCGGTACAGGTGAAGCAAGTCGACAGCGCGACTTATACGGCAATCATGCAGAAGGCGGGAGTTCCGGAATTTTTACTGCCGATGTTACAGTCGATTCAGGAAGGCATTGCAGCCGGCACACTGGCCGTTGAGAGTCAGGACTTCGAACGGATTCTCGGTCGGTCACCGGTTTCCCTAAAGGATGGCTTACGGAAACTCGTTCAAGAATAAGTTCATCTGAACGTTTCTTTCTGAGGCGCTTTGGGTAAATATCCCTTATGTACTTAAAACGAGGGGGATTACCATGGACATAAAAAAATATCGTGTCACACCGGGTGAATCAATTCAGTTATCGGATTATCCAACGTCAGATGAAAACCGGATTGCCGAAGACGAGTTACTGGATCAGCACATTCCGAAAAGCGTCGAAGAACTAAAAGAACTGCATTGGCGTCTGCATGCGGAAGAAAAAAACGGCGTTCTTGTCATCCTGCAGGCCATCGATGCCGGCGGAAAAGATGAAGCGATCAGCTATATTTTCTCGAACCTCAATGCCCAAGGTCTGCGGACGTTGTCCGTCAAAAAACCGTCCGATACGGAGCAAAAGCATGACTATCTGTGGCGGATTCACGAAGGCTTGCCGGAAAAAGGCGAAGTCGGTATTTTAAACCGGTCGTATTATGAGGAAGTCATTGCACCACGGATTCATGATTTGCTGGAAGACGAGGAAGTGCCGGACGACCAGGATGTCTGGAAGATGCGGTACCGCCAAATCAATGACTTTGAACGGTATCTCGTCGAGAACGGTTTCCGCGTCGTGAAGTTTCTGTTTAATGTTTCAAAAGACGAGCAGAAAAAACGATTGCTTGAACGGATTAAAGATCCGAAGAAAAACTTTGAGTTTTCGTTCAGTGATGTCGAGGAACGGGAGCATTGGGACGAATACCAGGATATTTTTGCTGAACTCGTTTCGCACACATCAACGGAACATGCACCGTGGCATGTCCTGCCGGCCGATGACGAATGGTTCACCCGTTACATCGTGACGGAAGTCATGAATGACGTCTTACGTGAAATCGATCCGCAGTATCCGAAACTGACGGATGAAGATCAGGAAAAACTCGATGAAGCGATTAAAAAGCTCGAAAATGAATAACTGTGAGAACTGACTTTGCAGCCGGTTTTCGAATGAGGACAGGGGACAGATCTTAGTATCTGTCCTCTTTGTCATGTCGAAAAACAGATTCCTTGTGGAAAATCGCTGTTATAATCAAGTGGAAGAATCGATCAAGTACAGGAGGAATTAAAATGAACGACTATCCGAATTGTCCGAACTGCGGCTCAGCGTATACATATGAAGACGGGAATGTATTCGTGTGTCCGGAATGCGCCCATGAATGGACGGCGGATGACGCGGCAGCGGCAGAAGAGTCCACTGTCATCCGGGATGTAAACGGCAATGTCTTGAATGATGGGGATACGATTACGGTCATCAAAGACTTAAAAGTAAAGGGCACGTCGCTCGTCGTCAAGCAAGGGACACGTGTCAAAGGAATCCGTCTCGTCGACGGGGATCATGATATCGATTGCAAAATTGATGGACTCGGTGCGATGAAGTTGAAGTCGGAGTTTGTGAAGAAAATTTAAACCTGTACCGCCTGTCTGACGACGAGGCGGTTTTTCATGGATAAAGGGATGAGTTTCCATTCAGGACAAATGTCCTTTATCATTCAGGAAGACTCCGTTTAAATAAAGAGAGGAAAATAGGAGAGAGGAGGAACCAGTATGCGTGGTATTCTTTTTGCAATCAGCGGCGGTTTTTTTCTGACGTTGCAAAGCGTCGCGAACGCCCGGATCAGTAATGGTATCGGCACTTGGCAAGCGGCGACGTTGACGCAGATGACCGGTTTTGTCGTTGCGTTACTGATTACGTTGATTTTACGCGACCGGACATTCCGGCAGATGAAAGATGTGAAAGTATTGTATTTATCCGGTGGGACACTTGCAGCAGCGGTCTTATTCAGTAACATGACGGCCGTTCATTTGATGGGGGTGACGTTGACGATTTCTTTATTCCTGATTGCCCAGCTTGGACTGGCGCTTGTGATTGATTGGAATGGTTGGTTCGGGATGATCAAACGGAGGCTCCAGCTGCCGCAAGTGATTGGCATTTTGATGATGATCGGCGGCGTGCTGATTTTGAAATGGTAAGGGGGGCACTAACGTGGAACAAGCACAATTGGACAACTATTTGGACCGGTTTCAATTGACGGAAGTGTTTGCCGGCGGATTGCGTGATCATTTACAACCGGTCGCCTTTCAAGCCGGAGACTGGCTGTGCCGTCAAGGGGATGCGGCGGACCGGATGTACTTGCTACTTGAGGGAAAACTGAAAATTACCCATATGTCAGCGACAGGGAAACGGCTTGTCTTATCGTTTAAACATCCGTTTGATCTGGTCGGCGATATCGAATACGTCCGCCGGACCCCGCTGATGAATACGGTCGAAGCGGTCACACCGGTCAAAGCCGTCAGCATCTCCTATGCGGCACTGGAGCAAAAGGGTGCTGACAATCCGGCATTTCTCCGGTTTTTACTCGAGACGATTACGATGAAGTTTGAGCTGAAATCACACTCGATGAGCTTTAATCTGTTGTATCCAGTTGAGGTCCGGCTCGCCAGTTATCTCTTGTCGATGACACCGGAAACACCGACTTTACCGGTCAGTGATCTGGTTGATGCAGCGGACCTGATCGGAACAAGTTACCGTCACCTGAATCGTGTTCTGCGTCAGTTCAGTCAGGACGGCTTGATTGAACGAACAAACCGGACGATTACGATTATCGACCGGGAGGGTTTGACGGAACGAGTCGGCGAAAGTATTTATGAGTGAGGAGGAGAAAAGATGACACTTGGAATTGTCCTCGCCTTATTCGGCGGGATGATGGTCTGTATTCAAAATACGTTTAATGCCAAAGTCAAGGAGCGGGTCGGAGCATGGGCGACGACGACGCTTGTCCTCGGACTCGGATTCCTCGCGTCCTTGACGATCGGATTGATTGTTGAAGGCAGCGATCTCTTCTCCATGAGTGGGATGCAACCGTGGTTTTGGTTCAGCGGGATTATCGGCGTCGGTGTCGTTCTGTGTGTGACCCAAGGGGTGCAACAGCTCGGACCAAGTTACGCGATCTCGATCGTCATGGTTTCGCAAATTCTGTTTGCGTTGCTGTGGGATACGCTCGGCTGGTTCGGACTCGATCAAGTCCCGTTCACATGGACGAAAGCCGTTGGGGTAGTTCTGATTGGCGGCGGTGTTTTATTGTTTCAACTTGGGGGCAAATTGACCGAACGACGGATGTTACGAAAAGGAGCCTGATTTATGAATTACACGACACTATTATTTGATATCGATCATACCTTGCTTGATTTTGATGCGACGGAACGTGCTGCATTACGACAACTGTTTGAAGAAGAACAGCTCGAGTGGACGGATGAGCGGGAAGCCCGTTACCGGACGATTAACCAGTCTTTATGGAAAGCGCTTGAACGGGGAGAAGTGACACGAAATGAAGTGATTACGTCACGTTTCGTGACGTTTTTTGCCGAGCAGGGCCGGACGGTCGACGGCAGCCGGATGGATACACGGTACCGCACCTATTTAAGTCAGGGGACGCAGTTAATCGAAGGAGCAATCGAACTTCTCGATGCGCTTAAAGGGAAGTATCAGCTGTATGTCGTAACGAACGGTGTCGCGGCAACGCAACGGGCACGGCTGATGGGATCTGGTCTGGATTCTTATTTTGACGGGATTTTTGTCTCGGAAGAAACCGGCTATCAAAAACCGATGGCAGCCTTTTTTGACTACGTATTTGACCGGATTCCAAACGTGACACGCGACCGGACGTTGATCATTGGTGACTCCTTGACCGCTGATATCCAGGGAGGCATCACGGCAGGTATCGCGACGTGCTGGTTCAATCCTGCGCGTGCTGCGGCGTCGGCGGAACTGACGCCGACTTATACGATCGAGCAGCTTGATGAGCTTGTGACACTACTTGAAACAAAGGAGGAAGTCCGATGAGAGCAGCGTTGATTGGTGCCGGTTTCCATGCCCGGACGAATCTGTTTCCGGCGATGAAGGAAGCAGATTTTGAAATCGTTGCAGTGACGACACGAAGTCTCGAAAGTGCGGAACGGGCATTACGTGATCTTGGCAGTACAGGCCGCGCCTATACCGATTATACGGAGATGCTCACACAGGAACAGGTGGAGGCGGTCATCATTTGTCTCCAACCGGCGGATCAGATTGAGGTCGTCCGCTCGTGTCTCGCAGCGGGTTGTGCTGTGTATGTCGAAAAGCCGCTTGGTCTGTCGGTCGGACAGGCAGAAGAGCTGGCGGGACTCGTGACGAATCAGGTGACAAGCGTCGGCTTCATGAAACGCTATGCACCGGTTTATACGAAACTGAAGCAAGTGCTTGTCCAAAACACATACGGCAATCTTCGTTCATTCGAATTACGTTTTGCCTGTGATGCGTCCGGGTTCTGTCACGATCGGACCGACTTCTTGTCACTGGCAGCGATTCATCAACTTGATTTGATTCGTTTCCTGGCGGGAGAGGTCGAGGAAATTACGGGTATGTCGCTTGAAACGGACGAGGAGCTGCACCTTCAGTTGTCACTCCGGATGAAGAATGGAGCTGTCGGACAGGTCACCTTGATCAATGCTCCGCTTTATACAGGAGAAGTCGAGGAGCTGACCCTGCGCTTTGAACAGGCCGTATGCCGAGTCGAGGAGATGGAACGTTTAATCATCGAGGAAAAACAGGAGCCGACGTCCTGGCAGGAACTCAACGCACGGCAAATGTATTACCGCTCGCCGATGTCGACGATGTCCGGCGGGATGAAAGACTTATACATGCGCGGACTTGTCGGTGAGATGCAACATTTCAAGGCTGCTGTTGAAGGCGGAGACGCATCCCGCTCCGATTTTCAGGATAACGTCAAGACGATGCAGTTGATTCAAGATATCCTCGATACCGTCCGATAAAGAATAAGAACTAGGATAGAATGCATTCATTCTGGTGACCGGTTCGGCAAAGAGATGGCGGTCCGGTATACGCTTTAAACTAAAAGATCTTAGCCTCGCTAAGGTCTTTTTTGCTGGATTGGATATTTTTTGAAACCTTTTCATGCCTGCCGCGCTCTAATCAGTAAAAGGAGGGGACGGAATTGGACTTACGAACGGAGCACACGGAGCTTGTCCGGCGTGCCATCAAGCAGGACGAGGCAGCATTTGAACAATTGATTCTCCTACATAGTGAACAGCTCTACCGGACGGCCTACGTCTATGTTAAAAACGAGCAGGATGCGCTCGACGTCGTCCAGGAAACGGTCTACAAAGCCTTCATTTCCATTGGACAAGTCAAAGAACCCAAATACTTCGTGACCTGGCTGACGAAAATTCTGATTCGGAACTGTTACCGTGTTCTGAACCAACAGACAGCGGTAGCGGATCTCATTGAACAGATTCCGGTGAAGGAATCTTCACGGGAAGAACATCTCGACTTGATTGATGCGTTGTCGCACCTGCGAAAAGAATACCGGGATGTTTTGGTGCTCTTTTATTTTCACGATGTCCCGATGAAGGAGATTGCTTCGTTTATCGGTATCACCTTGAATACGGTCAAGACATACCTGAGACGTGGACGAGAAGAATTAAAAAAACAGTTGGGGGGACTCGATTATGTCGAAGCACGATCTTCAAAAGGAGTATAACCAGATTCCGGTACCGCAGGCCGCCTTACAGGAGAGGATTCGGCAGGGAATAAAGCAGGGGAAGCGCGAGCAACAAATCAAACGGCCGAAACGTCTGCGACGTCTGATTGTCTCGACAGGACTTGCAGCGTCAATCTTGATCACATCAACGTTCGTCATCCCGTCCTTTGCGACGGCGATGGCAAAAGTTCCATTACTCGGACAAATCTATCGACCGTTTGCTGAACAGGAAAACACTGGTACCGCAATTGGTCAAAAACAGCTCGCGACCAAAATCAATCAAGTCGCAAGTGATCAGGGAATTGAGATTCAGGTCATCGATGCGTATTACGACGGAGCAACGATTGGGATGAACCTGACAGCAACCGGGGTCCCGGATGTGAAGCCAGAAATTCGGTCAGGGCTATATGAACTGTTTAAAGGAGATCAACGTTTTGCCGGGACGGAGACGAAAGAAGTGGTTCAGTTCAAGCAGGTCAAAGGGATATGGCAAGCACGAATTGAATATACACTCGGTGAAATTAAACTGCAGGATAAAATCCAGATTCCGGTCGTGTTGACAGACGTATTCGGCGTCCATGGAAACTGGACGTTCAACGTTCCGGTCAAGCGGCTTCCTGTCACTGAACAAGTTTACGGGACAACGGTCAAAAATCCGATATACCGGACAGATATCACGCTGGATCGGTTGATTCAGGGCAAAGGCAGCACCTCGTTCGACTACACGACTCGCTCGCCGAAAAAAGAACGCGCCCGTGTTGAGCTGACGTTGCTCGATCAGTTCGGTAAGGAAATCATCCGTAACTGGACATGGTCGACTCAATCTGTCAAACGGACGAAAACGGCAACGGAAGCCGTCGAACAGTCACGGTTAATTCTCGGGAACTATGTGATTCCAAAAGGGAGCTATCTGTTGCAGCCTTCTTTGCGAATTGATTTAAAGACACAACCAATTCCGCTAACTAAGCCGTTACCATACCACGAGCAGTCGGAAACACATCCGCTCAAGATGGAAATCACATCGATTGAGACGACATCCGAGCAAGTCGTCGTTGAATTTTCGACGAATTCCCGCTCGTCCCAATTCGATACGAAGCTTGCTATCCGTAACTCGATGTATTTGCTGAAGGGAACAGAACCATCAGACGGTCAGGATATTAAAGCAAAAGTCACGGTTCTCGATGCCGAAAAACAGACGTTCCGGTCGACGTTCCAGTTGCCGGAACCATCCAAACATACACGGGAAGAATATTATCTCGAAACCGGCTACAGCAATACCCTCGTCAATACACCACTTGAATTACAACCGATTCCGTTTACGGTCGACTAACAGGAAAACCGGACCCGATGTCGAACTCCAAACGAATAGCAATTGAATAAGGAGTGGGAGAGTATGAACGTACGGGCAATGACCGCAACCGATTATCCGGAAGTCGGACGGATTTACCAACAGGGAATCGAAACCCAAAATGCGACATTTCGGACGGAAGTACCGCCGTTTGATTACTGGGATGCCCATCACCACAAGCACAGTCGGCTGGTAGCGGAAGAAGACGGAAAGGTGCTCGGCTGGGTCGCAATCAGTCCATTCTCGTCGATTCCCGCTTACCGAGGGGTAGCGGAAGTTAGTCTTTATATTGACGAAAAGGCCCGCGGAAAAGGCGTCGGTACTGCATTGATGCAAGCTCTCATCGAAGCGAGTGAAGCAGCCGGCATCTGGACGCTGCATTCGCAAATCTTTCCGGAAAACACGGCTAGTCTGAAACTCCATCAACGGTTTGGTTTCCGGGAAGTCGGCCGGCGGGAACGGATCGGACAATTGGCCGGCGTCTGGCGGGATACGATTTTACTGGAGCGCAGAAGTCGGATCTAACAGCAGTTGTAAAAAGGGAAGGCGGATGTCAAATCCGTCTTCCCTTTTCGTTCATCAGTTTTGTTTTGTCAGAACGAATGCAAAAACCTGTTCACCTTTTTTTACGGTCACGTTTTCGGGCCCCTGAATATCATTAAACGGATTCGACGAGACGCTTCCGCTTTCGGACAACTGACGGAGAAACAGGACGTTGTAGTCCGACAGCGTAAACTCACTTGACGGATTTTGTGTGCTGACGGCATCCGGTTTAATCTTTAAGTCTTCATGTGCCCGGAAACTGCTTTCTTCCAAATTGGCACCGAAGCGGACCGATTTGCTTGAGGAAGATTGGACAATTCGTAATGTCGAGTCATAGGTTTCAGCGGGAATTTCCATCGAAAAAAGCGTCCGTTCTTTATGATTGGGTAAGTATTCGACGCCTTTCAGAAGATATGGTTTCTTGAGTTTACCTTTTAAGTGAAATGCCGCAATATCCTGACCATTGATGGTAGCAAAGGCTTGTTCACCGGCTTTTAGTTTGAGCGGTGTCACGGTCACCGTTTCTTTTTGAGGTGCGAGGCAACCGCTGAGAGAGAAAGCAGCCAACAGGCAGATGATCCAAAATTTTCTCATGGAAAAAACATCCTTTCTTAAAGGATTACGGTAACAAACAAAAAACGTCTTGTCGAGACACAAGACGCCGAAATCCTTATTTCTGATTCGATAGGACGATACCGAAGATCCGCTCACCTTTTTTGAGCGGTACGTCAGCCGGACGTGTCACTTCGTTTAAGTTAAAGCCGCGGATTCCGTTCTTTGTTGTCATATGATAAACCATCAGCAGGTTGTAAGGTGTAGCGGCAGAAGCACGCGAGCGGAAATCGGCTCCCCGGATCATGTAGTCATCCAGATGCTTGAAGGAATCGTCTCCTTGCACCGTTGTATCATCCACGTCCAAACCAAGATGAATTTTATCGTCCGAGAACGATTGACTGAAGCGGACTTGTGTATCGTATTTTTTAGGTTCGAGTTCGAGCGTAAAAAGGGTGCGTTCTTTTTTGTTCGGCAGATATTCGACTCCCTTAAGCCAGTGTGTAGTCTTTAACGTGCCCTTTAATTTAACGCTGCCGATTTGCTGATTACCGAGCGCCGCAAATTTTTCTTCGCCTTCCGTAATCTTTACGGGAGAAATGTTCAGGTTCGATGTATAGGCGGTTGATGCTGCTTTTTTCGTAGCCGGTTCCTGTGCCTGTTCTTGGTTACAGCCGGTCAAGACAAGAGCAGCAAGTGGTATGTAGAGCCATTTTTTCATAAAAAGCACCTCGTTTCAATTTTTGGTAACATTATCCATAATTAATCGTATCGCTTTTGTTGGATGATTTCAATGGAGAACGGGAAAAGACCGGGAGCAGGTATATTCAGGAGGGATAATCATGGACGATTTTTTTGGAGAAGGTCTTGAGACCAACGAACAGAAACGGAAACGAAAACTTGAAGAAGTATTTGACCAGTCGTTTGAGTCGGAACGGCGCGACTTTAATCAATCACTCGAACAGGAAGTAACCGTCGCCTTGATCGGAGACGTCAACGCGGGTAAATCTTCTACATTAAATGCGATTCTCGGTCGGGAAGTAGCGACCGTCGGGGCAAAGCCGGGGGAAACGACACGGATCGATCAAATCCGGCAACATCCGGAAGACAAGGTCGTTTTCGTTGATACACCGGGATTAAATGATGCAAACAGCCTGAACTCGGATACGACGTGGAAGTTTTATCAAAGTGCCGATGTTATTCTTTATTTCTTAAACGCCGCCGGGACCGTCTTATCGGAAACGGAGACCAAAAACTTCAAGAAGATTTATGCCCATAATAAAAACATCGTCATCGTCGTCACGAAAATCGATGCGACGAATGACCTCGCGACGATTCTGTCCCATATCGAGTTGCAGCTGCCGGGTCCGAAAGTCGTACCGGTCTCAGCACTGGACGGAACGAATATTGACCGCTTGCGGCGTGAGGTGCTCGACATCTTAAAAAAGTTCAACAAGGATAATCTGTTTGTTCGCGAGATCGATCCGGCGTTGCGGGGGAAAATTGCGAACAACTGGATTGTCGGAGCAGGGACGGCCGCCGGGGCAATCGGAGCGGTGCCATTTCCGGGAGCTGACATCATTCCGTTGACATCGATTCAAATCGGACTGATGCTGAAACTGTCGAACTTGTACGAGCGGAATCTGTCGAAGGAAAGTGCGAAGGAATTGCTGGTCGTGACGATTGTCGGGAACTCCGGCAAAACAGCATTCCGGCAACTGGCGAAGATGGTTCCGGGATACGGAGCGGTCATCGGAGCCGGCGTCGCTTCAACGGCAACACTCGCCCTCGGATACGGGACGAAATACGCTTACGAAAATAAATTGGAACTGACACCGGAAAGTCTGATGGGTTTCATTAAAAAATTCCGTAAGAAATCAGATGGAGCAAAATGACAGACGGATTTTCGAGTCCCTGTTATGCTGTAAGACAAACATAAGGGGGGGATAGATCATGTCTACATTGTTAGAAGAAATTCAAGCCTATCAGAAACAATTCCGTCAAAAAGCACCGGAAGAAAAACAACGGTTGATGGCACAAGCGACAGCGGAGCTTGCCGCATCAGACGGAGCAAAAGGATTAACCGTCGGAGACGAGGCACCGCGTTTCACATTACCGAACGCATCCGGTCAATCTGTGTCTCTTGAAGACCTGTTGCAGAACGGTCCCGTCATCGTGACATTTTACCGGGGCGGCTGGTGCCCGTACTGTAATTTGGAACTTCGGGCTTACCAACGGGAGTTGGGGAAAATCGAGGCAAACGGAGCGACGCTTGTCGCCATCAGTCCGGAAACACCGGATCATTCTCTGTCGACGCAGGAAAAAAATGATCTGGCATTTCAAGTGCTGAGTGACGTTGAGAACGTCGTTGCCCGCCAGTTTGATTTGGTGTTCGACATGCCCGACTATTTAATCGATGTGTACAAAGCATCGGGGCTCGACGTGGCCGGACACAACGGGAATGAAGACTGGCAATTGCCGAAACCGGCGACATTCATCATTCAGCCGTCTGGAAAAATTTCATTTGCCGACGTCCCGGATGATTATACGAAACGGACGGATCCGACAGCAGTGATTAAGTTGCTCTGATGTCAGAGTTGTGTGCGTAACCATTCGCGAAAGTGTGGTTCCAGATCGTGATGATGTTTCGTTGTCGAGAATTGATGAGCAGCATAACGTAACATCTGATACGTTGTCTGGTCGAGCAGACAAGAACGCATTTCTGCAGCTAAACCGCCGGGGTGATTGATTTTAGCCAGATAACCGGTCATGCCGTACTGAACGGCGTCACAGAGACCCGGTGTCTCATAGACGATTGCCGGTGTGCCGACACGAGCCGCTTCATAGACGATCATTCCCCAGTTATCTTCGCGGGACGGAACGAGCAGGGCGGTTGCCCGGCTGATATACCGGTTGCGCGCGGCCGGTTCCATATCACCGAGATAATTGAGATACGCCCGCATCGTTTCAGGAATCGATGAGTCGAACCGGGTCGGACAATGTCCGATGATCCAGAGTTGAACCTCCGGGAACTCCTGGTAAACGGCAATGAAAGCTTGGCAGGCATCAAATAATTCTTTTGGTTGAGAAGGACGGCTGACGTAAACAAACGTCGGCCGTTTTTCTTTTTCGAGCCGTGCCGACTCAGGGGACAGTAAATCCAGTCCTTCCGGAAGACGGACGAACGGTTGGTCTGTTTGTGCGCTCTCTGCCGTCAGAACGGAGGGGTGGAATACAAAGCTGGTCTGAGAAGGGGATGCCATCGGATATTTTGATGAACGGGTCAGAAATCGCGCATGTGGAACGGTACCCCATTGAAACAGGTATTCAAGAAACGGAAGATTGGCTAAAAAAACAAATGCCTCAGGACGAGACCGGATCTGACAGAAGACATGCCACAAAAAACTGCCAGACGTTCCACGTCGAATATATGTCACGCCGCCGATTGACTCGACGTCACGCCCGCCAAAAAATGCCGGGGTCAGACAGGTAACGTCATATTCATCCGTCATCCGCTTAAAAAGTTCATGTAAGAGGTAATCTGAAAAATCAGCATCCGGATTCTGAACATCAGAGGAAGTTAGAAACAGTAAAGATTTACGCATTTGACTCGTCCCCTTTACTGAATTTCTTTTGTATGTCTATTCGAGACAGGTAGAAAGAACTCCTCGAAAGAATCAAAAAAAGTTCCTCCTGATGGGGAGGAACGTTATTTCAACGGGTCATATGTTGTGTTAATTCATCGACGAGGTATTCGAGCGACGCCGTCATCGTACTGAGAGATTCTGTCATGGACTCAAATTCGTGTTGAACGGTTGTTTGTTGTTCAAGTGAGACGGCCGTCGATTCAATGCCGTGACGGACTTCGAGCGAAGCCGTTCGGGTCGTTTCCATCCGTTGTTCGATGTTGAGCATTTGAACACCGACTCCTTGACGGGCTGTTTGAATCGAGCTGATACTCTGTTCGACCTCTTGAACGAGATGGGTGATATCGGAAAAAGTCTGACGGACGCGGCTGGTCATCTTCTGATTTTCAGCCAGCGTTTTCGTGTAACCGGCAGCCGTCGTCTTGATTTGGTCGGTATCGGCAATCAGGGCCTGCAGGACTTCCGTCACTTCATTCGCGTAACTCCGGGACTGGACGGCGAGGTGCCCGACTTCCGTTGCGACGACCGCAAACCCCCGTCCGGCATCACCGGCACGTGCTGCTTCAATCGCCGCATTCAGCGCCAACAGATTGGTCTGTCCGGCGATTGCTTCCAGACTGGCGAGGATTTTCTGGATTTTATCGGATCGGCTGGCCATAGCCGTGACCGAAGTATGCAGACCATTCGTCGATTCGACCATCTCTTCGACGCGGCGATCCATCAGGTTCATCTCCTCGTTTCCGGTCAACGCGCGTTTCGTCATATGTTCCGTCGTCGTGACGGTCTGTGCCATTTTCGATTGGATCGATGCGATGGATGCATTGACCTGATGCAGTTGATCCGTTCCTTGTTGCATCGATTGATGCTGACCGTCAGCGGACTGAACGATTGGTGCGATCGCCGTCGCGATCTGGTTCGTTGCTTCGACGGACTGGACAGCTGCCTGTTGCAGGTGTTTCGTATTCGTTTTTAAATTACCGACGAGCGCTTCGATTTGCTGACTGACGTTCGTCATCACGTTCGTCGCTTCCGCTTCACGTTGGAAGGAGGCGGAGCGTTCCTGATTTTGTACGGCAATCTGGATGACCAGAGCCACACTCGTCAAAATCAAGAAGACGGCATGAATCATCAAAATGCTGAACGGATAACCGGTCGTTCCGCAAATCAGGGCCGGGGCAAAAAAGAACCCGGCGAAATGTTGTACGGCGAACAGGATGGTACTGACGAGAATTAAATCAATCCGGCGGAAGTAAGCAATCAAAGCCAGGACCATGAAGATGGAAAAATGATACTCGACCAGTCCATTTCCTCCGGCGACGATTGACATACTGGAAAACGTCAACGTTAATGTCAAAAGAAGGGCGACAGCGGGACTGTTTGGTCGAATCCGGTAAAGAACAGCGGAAGCGATCCAGCAGACGAACGGTAATAAAGCAATCCAGACAAGTACCGTCGGTGAAGCGGCTGCCACGTTTCCGTGAATGATTTGGTAACCTTGTGCAAAGTTAGTGAACCGGTGCAAACCATGGACAATTAACGATAAACAGACGACAAGAAAACTGATCCAAAGCATAAGCTGATTTTGACGTTTCATAAAATAAAATTCCCCCATTTTCTATTAAAAAGTGAAACAAATCACGAGTAAACATGTTAAACGTATACCACTATCGGTCGGGAAAATAAGATTGTTTAGCTTCAAGATACTTAAAATAAAATTAAATTTTAAAATAGGAAATCACGGCTAAACAGACACGATATGGGGTATAGAAGGGCATTGAGACTTGTAGGAGGAACTGTGATATGAAATGGAAAGGTAGAGAAAGAAGTTCGAACGTCGAAGATCGGCGGGGGATGGGTGGTAAAGGAGTGGCCGGGATCGGAGGCGGACTCGGGATCATCATTTTAATCGTCGTTACGTTGATGGGCGGGAATCCGGCCGATATCCTTGGAGGGCTGTCTGGTTCGCAGGGCGACAGCCAGGGCGAATATCAGGAAACGGCCAAGGAAAAAGAAGCAGCGGACTTTGTATCTGTCGTGTTGGCGGATACGGAAAAAGTCTGGACGAAGGAATTTAAACAGGACGGTATGACGTATAAAGAACCGACGCTTGTTTTATATACCGATCAAGTCAGTTCAGCGTGTGGACAAGCCGGAAAGTCGGTTGGACCGTTTTATTGTCCGGGTGATCAGAAATTATACATCGATCTTAGTTTTTATGATGAGTTACAAAATAAATACGGTGCACCGGGAGACTTCGCGATGGCATACGTCATTGCCCATGAAGTCGGACACCATGTTCAAACGTTGCTCGGGACATCTGACGAAATCATGCCGCTCCGCCAAAAGATGAGCGAAGAAAAGTTCAACAAGTATCTGGTCCGTTTTGAATTACAGGCGGATTATTATGCCGGTGTCTGGGCAAATCACGCACAAGGACAAAATTTGCTCGAAGAAGGCGATCTCGAAGAGGCACTCGGTGCGGCCAATGCGGTCGGTGATGATACACTTCAGAAAAAAGGCCAAGGGTATGTCGTACCGGAAAGCTTTACACACGGTACTTCGGCACAACGGGAACGGTGGTTCCAAAAAGGATTCGATAACGGAACGATCGAAGGCGGCGACACATTCAAAGCGAAAAATTTATAAGAAACGTCAAAAGGCACCACTTCATGACCGAAGTGATGCCTTTTTTCTATAGATTATCAGATTATCCATTGTACTGGTTAAACATCGCTGTATCATCGGGGACGTTGGCGAGATAAACAATCTTTCCGTCTGCATCAAGCCGGGCGATATCCATGCCGTCCTGCGTGAAGACTGATCCGTCTGCCCGTTTGCCGCAAACGGCCCAGCGTGTTTCCATCGTATCGCCTGCTGCAGACGGGACCCAGCCGGCGTACATGTGTTTGATGTCCTGGTTAGCCATAAAGACCATCCGGACAAACTGTTTCCAGGCTTCGATTCCGTGCTGTTCCTGTCCGTTCAGGACGAATGTGATTTTGTCGGAGAACAGGGAAACAAGATCGGTGAAGGCTTGTTCATCGGTCCGGGAAGCGTCAAATAAATCAAAATAACGGTCAAGTGTAGTAGTGTTCATCATAATAATCTCCTTTTAGTTGCGAATCATTTTTTCTTCGATTAAGCTTTGCAGTTTTGTCAGATGGTCGGGCGGACAGTTCAAATAAATTTCACGGCGGATCGAATCGATCGTCTCGCGTTTAAGCGTCGACTGCCAGGATTGTTCCGCCTCTGTCATCAGATCGGACAACAGACAGATATTCTGATTTTGAATGCCCATCAAGTCTTCAAAGACGCCGCTTGAGGCATATAACGACTGTTTGCCTTCGATTGCTTCATAGATATCAAACACGCGAATCGTTTCCGGTGACGCTTTGAGCCGGAAGCCGCCTTTGGCACCGGGAACAGAAATCAGCAGATCGGCACTCACAAGTTTTCGGAGCAACTTTTGGAAGTAGGACGGCGAAGCCCCGAGCTGCTGACTGATGAATTCTCCCGGCAATACACCTTTCTCCGGTAAAAACGTCAATAAGAGCATCGCGTACACCGATTGTTCGACACCTGTCTTCATTTGCATGAAATATTCTCCTTTCTGTATATCGTGGATAACTATTGTCTACAATACATCCGAATAAATGAATTGTCCAACAAAAGGTTCCTCACAAAACCGTCACACCTTTTCGACTGCATACCCGTGGCATCAACAGAATGGATTCGGTATACTGAGTGTACGATATGTGAAAATATTCACTAAAAGTCGTTCACACTTAGTGAAGGGACGTTTTCTTATGAATCCACTCAAAGGAATAATCACGATTCCGCGTACGATTTTTATACAACTGATGTTGGCCGCTGTCCTGATGGGCGTCGCCGTCATCGGTCAATCTTATCTGATCGTCATCATCGTCGACCGGATTTTTCTGCAGGGTGATCCGTTTGCTGCGGTTTTGCCGTTGCTAGGTGTCCTGTTATTGATGCTGATGCTCCGAGTCGGCGTCACGTACTGGAACGGCCGCCTCGGAACGAGTCTTGCGGCACGGGTCAAACAAGACTTACGCCAGGCGCTTGTCGCAAAATATACACGAAACTCCGTCGAATCGATGCTTGAAGGGCAATCGGGTCAAAAGGTCAGTATTCTGCTGGATTCCGTTGATGAGATGGACAGCTACTACAGCCAGTACCTGCCGAAAGTCATTCAGACATCAATCGTTCCGCTGATGGTCTTGATTGCCGCCTTCAGCTATGACTGGGTGACGGGACTCGTCATGATGATCACAGCGCCGTTCATTCCGTTGTTTTACATTGTCATCGGGATTATGACGCAAAAACGGGCTGATACGCAGCTCGAGAAAATGAATGCTTTTTCCGGAACATTCCTCGATACGTTACAGGGATTGACGACACTCAAGTTATTTGGGCGGGCGAAAGCGCAGCAGGATGTTATCGAGCGAAGCAGCCTCGACTTCCGGGATGCGACGCTTACCGTCTTAAAACTTGCCTTCTTGTCGTCGCTAATGCTTGAGTTTATCTCGATGCTCAGTATGGGGATGATTGCACTGGAAGTCAGCTTACGATTGATTTTATTCCAAAGCATCACCTTTGTACCGGCCTTCTTGATGTTGGTCCTGGCACCGGAATACTATTTAGCTTTAAAAGAGATGGGTGCCGCATTCCATACCGGTCGGGGCAGTGTCGCGGCCGCGAAACAGATTGCTGCCGAACTGACGGAAGACGACCGGAATGTCGCTTTCGGACAAACGGAACTGCCGGCGGCCCGTCCGCCGCGGATTGAACTGAAAGACGTCGCGTTTTCTTACCGGGATGCCCGGTTTGCGATGGAGCAGTTGAATTTGACGATTGAACCGTATCAAAAGGTGGCCTTGATCGGGCGTAGCGGTGCCGGGAAATCGACGGTCCTCCAATTGCTGGCGGGTCTTGCCGATCCGCAGGACGGACAGCTGTTGCTTGACGGTCAAAACCGTCAGACGGTTACGGAAACAAGTTGGTTCAGCCAGCTCAGCTACATCTCGCAACATCCGTATCTTTATGCCGGGACGCTGGCGGATAATATTGCCATTGGTGAATTGCGCGAAGCGTCGCGCGCTGCGATTGAACAGGCGGCATTGGACGCCGGTCTGACCGAATTGATCGCACAGTTGCCGAACGGACTCGACACGGTCATCGGAGAAGGCGGACGCGGCTTATCCGGTGGGGAAAAGCAGCGCGTGGCGCTGGCACGTGCCTTCCTGAAACGGCCGAACGTCATCTTGTTTGATGAACCGACGACCGGTCTTGACGTGAAGACGGAACGGGTGTTGCAGGAAGCGATGACTGTTCTCGGACGTGAAGCGACCGTCATCACGGTCGCCCACCGTCTGCATACGATTGAACAATCAGATCAAATCGTCGTGCTGGAAGCCGGAAGGATCGTCGACCGCGGAACACATGAAGAATTACTCGGACGTGAATCGGAATATGCGATGATGCGCGCCGTTCAACGAGGGGAGGAGACACGATGAAAGAGTTGATGGGAATTTTTCGTTTGATGCTGCACCAGAAACGGGACATCGTGCTCTCGATTATTTTTGGTGTATTGGCCGGCATCACGGCGGTCGGACTGTTTGCCGCGAGCGGCTTCCTGATTTCAAAAGCGGCCCTGCTGCCGCCGATTCAGACACTTGCCGTCCTGATTGCCCTACAGAAAATCTCCAGTCTGACACGGGCTGTCAGCCGGTACGCCGAACGGTATTACTCACACCGGGCGACGTTTACGATCCTCAGTGACTTGCGGACGACGTTTTATAAACGGCTTGAACCGCTCGCACCGGGTATCTTTGCCAAGTATCGGAGCGGAGACCTATTGGCCCGGATCGTCGGGGACGTCGAAAGTCTGCAAAATACGTTTTTACGCGTCGTCTATCCGCCGATTATCCTGGTGCTCGTTTTCCTATGTACAATCTTTTTTGTCAGTTTCTTTTCACTCAGTGTCGCGCTTGTCCTTGTGTTTGGTCTGATCTTAACGGGATTCGTCATTCCCGGCTGGTTTGCCTACCGGGAACAGCGGTTTGCCCGGTCCGTCCGGGCCCGACGCGGGGAACTGTCGACGGAAGTGACAGAACTGTTCCAAGGTTATCGCGACTTAAAGATCTATCAACAACTCGGCAATAAGGAAGCGGAACTGAATGCCGTCGCCGCACGCTACGTAGCGGAAGAAAAACGGAACGGACTGCATGCGGTCTCGAACCTTGCCTTGAATACACTGGCGACGTTGGTCATTTCCTGGTTTGTCCTCGGACTCGGGGCATATCTCGTCGCTGACGGACAACTCGACGGCGTTTTCCTCGCATTGCTCGTCATGACCTCGTTGACGGTGTTTGAAAATGCCGCTCCGATGGCGATTTTACCCGGGTTCTTCGAAGACAGTCGTCATGCGGCACGCCGGCTGGATGATGTCGTCGAAGCGACGGCGGAACCGGAATATCGTCCGTTTGCATTGACGCAGGCTCCGGAAATCCGTGCGGAACATGTCACTTTCACGTTTCCGGGTCAGGATCGTCCTGTCTTACGCGATGTCAGCGTGACGTTCCCTGCCGGCAGTAAAACGGCGATTGTCGGAGCAAGTGGTTCCGGAAAATCGACGCTGTTGCAACTGTTGTTGCGGATGTATCCGGCAGACGGAATCCGGATTGAAGGAACTCCAGGTAAAGAAATTAATCCGGAAGCATTATGGCAACAGTCGAACGTCGTCCTGCAACAAAACCATTTCTTTTACGGGACGATTCGTGACAATCTGAAGCTCGCCAGCAGCGAAGCAACGGATGAACAAATGATTGAAGCATTGAATCAAGTGGGTCTTTCGTTGCTCGCTCTTGACGACCGGGTGCTCGAAAAAGGGGAAAACCTGTCCGGCGGTGAAAAGCAACGGCTGGCGATTGCCCGGATTTTCTTACGTCAGACGCCGCTCTATTTGCTCGATGAGCCGACCTCATCGGTCGATGCGTTGACGGAACAGATGATTTTACGCCACCTGTTTGCTCGTGCATCGGACGCAACGCTGTTGCTTGTCAGCCACCGGTTGGCCGGTCTTGAGTTGATGGATCAGATTGTCGTCATGGAGCAGGGGCAGGTCGTTGAAGTCGGAACGTATGCTGACTTAATGATCAAGCAAGGTGCCTTTTATGCCTTGAAACAAGTCGAACAATCCGTCTTTACACCGGATCAACTGGTCCGCTGAATTAAAAACAGCCACATCCAACGCTCTATCGGCGAAGGATGTGGCTGTTTTGATTGAACAGAATTCAAATGGACGGTTGATTGCAGGAATGGTAAAGTAAGGAAAAAATAAGAGGTGAGCCATGATGGAAATTCGCCGTTGCGAGACACGACTGGATGATTTAACGATTGCCTATAATCATTACTACTCCGATTCAGACGAAATCTGTTTTATGTTGTCCGGAGCCGGTTACGCCTATGATCATCCGTATTTTTACTTCAGCCGGATGACGTTGTTGAAGCGAAAAGTGAACGTCATTGAAATTCAATATGTCTCGGATGATTTGTTTAGTATGCCAGATGAGCAGGGCGACGCCGAGATGAGTAGGCGGATCGAAGCGGTCATCGGGGACGTGTTACGGGCGCGGTCGTATCAGACGATTCACTTCATTGCCAAATCGCTTGGGACGGTGCCGCTGGTTTCAATGATGCACCGTGGGATGTTTCCGGAAGCGCGTGTCGTTCTGTTGACACCATTACTGAAAGATCCGGCCATCGTCGAAGCGATTGCGAACAGCCGGCATTACGGATTACTTGTCATCGGTGACCACGATCGTCAGTTCAGTCCGGAAGCATTGGAACGGTGCGGTAACTCGAACCTTGTACTGGAACAAATCAAAGGTGCCAATCATTCACTCGATATCGATTTTGATGTCAAGTCGTCCCTGCAAGTACTCGGACAGATCATGCAACGCATTGAAGACGTATTGTTCCCCGTAACGGTCAAGGAAAACTGAAAACCGACAGAACATTCTCGGAAGAGCGTTCTGTCGGTTTTTTTTAATACGGTCGCATCAATGCACGAACGGGACTGCCGTCACCGTCGACAAGCGGAAGTGGAACGGCATTGAGATGATAATCACCCGGCGTGATCGTATCGAGGACCAACCCTTCGAGTATGTGAACGCCATGGGCGGCGAGCGCGTGATGCGCCGCCATCTCTTTACTGTCGATTGCATCAACGGACGGTAAATCAAGTCCGATCAATTCAATCCCGAGTTCGCCGAGCCGTTCGGCAAGGCTTGGTGTCAGTACCGGGATGGTTTCCGGAAAGACGGACTTATCGACCCATCCGTCCGTTTTAATGATTAACCGGCGGACATCGGTTAAATCAAACGTCTCCAGATCACGTGCGACGAGTTCAGTCCGGCCGGGCAAGTAAATGACACGGGCATGACCGATATAAAGATCCGGATCCAAATCAATAACTTTTTGACCGGCGTCGTCAAAGTGAAACGGTGCATCGATATGGGTACCGGTATGCAGGCTCATCGTGACCTGCCCGACATTGACAGAGCCGGTATCGGCTTTACTCCAGTTGATCGTATAGTCAAATTTCGTATCGCCGGGCCATGTCGTAATCGACGAGGTTAACGGCTGTGAGACATCAATCCAACGGTTCATGCAAGATTCCCCCTCAAAGTTTTGTCCGGACCGACCACAGTTCCGGGAAGAACCGGTGATCGAGCACGCGGCGCAGATAACTGACGCCGGACGAACCGCCCGTTCCCGGTTTTTGACCGATGATCCGTTCGACGGTACTCATATGGTTAAAGCGCCACATCTGTTGCTGGCTGCCGATATCGAGCAGCTTTTCCCCGAGTTCATATAAATCCCAGTACTGTTCAACGTCCTGATAGACGATGGCCCAGGCCGCTTCGACACTCGCGTCGGCTTCCCAGTCTTGCGTGACATCCCGGTTGAGAACCGCCTCGTCAATCGGTAAGCCGCGCCGATGCATCGCCCGGACCGTTTCGTCATAGATACTTGGTGTCTCTAAGTCGTCGTTCAATTGAGCAAACAGCGCCGTTTCATGTTCGTAGACCCGTAACATCTGAGCATTTTTAAAGCCAAGCGAAAATTCGATTTGCCGGTTCTGATAAGACTGGAACCCGGAGGAATGTCCAAGCGAGTCCCGGAATTCGAGATATTCGGCCGGTGTCAGTGTCGACAGGACGCTCCACGACTGGATCAGCTGTTGTTGAATTTTTGAGACACGGGCGAGCATCTTAAACGACCGTTCGAGTTGATCATCGGCGATTGCCTGAATGGCAGCCGTCATCTCATGCAAAATCAGTTTCATCCAGAGTTCACTTGTTTGATGAATGACGATAAACAACATTTCGTCATGGTGATCCGATAACCGTTGTTGGCTCGTCAAAAGTGAGTCCAGCTGTAAATAATCCCCGTAAGACATGTCTTTTTTAAAGTCGGTTTGAATCGACTCCTCAATCGGTGTCGCGTCCGTCTGTTTCATGCCACTCGATCCCCTTTACGTCAAAGTGATTGTGAACGGTTTGTCTGATCCGCTTGCGGCGGATTATTTCGTTTCCAAAAAACATAGGCGATTGTCAGGAAAATCAACCATGGGATACCGAACTTCAGGACAATCTGGAAATCAGTAAACCAGGTCGTGATGACAAGCGCAAACAACAAGAGCGCACCGAGCGCCGTCAAATACGGATAACCCATCATCCGGACCGGCAGTTTTCGTCCGCCGTCCCGTTCCCAGGCTTTCCGGAAGTAGAGATGGGAAATGAAAATCATGAACCAGGTGAAGATGGCACCGAACATCGAAATCCCCATCATGAACGGATATGAGACACTCGATTGGCTGCTGATGACGGCAGCGAGGAAAATCCCGAGTGTCGAAACAGCCAGGGCAAACAGCGGTACGCCTTTCGCATTCAAGCGGCTGAATATCCGCGGGGCATAGGTAGCTTTCGACAACGAATACATCATCCGCGTCGAAGCATAGAGCTGGCTGTTCATCGCCGATAAGGCGGCCGTCAGGATGATGAAGTTCATGATGCCGGCTGCACCGGGAATCGACAACATTTCCATGACTTTCACGAACGGACTTTCATCGACACCGCCGGCCTGTTGCCACGGAACGATCATCAGCATCAAGGCAATCGTGATGACATAAAACGTCGACAGACGGAAGACGGTTGCCTTCAGTGCTTTCGGCACTGCGACATCCGGATCTTTTGCTTCACCGGCTGTCACGGCAATCAATTCGGTCCCGAGGAAACTGAACAGCGAGATGAAGACGGCAATCCAGAGACCGGAGAATCCGAACGGCATGAAGCCGCCGTCATTCGTAAAGTTTTGCGGACCAATCTCCGGTGAGCTGCTGCCGAACACTAAGTACGCGCCGAGAATCATGAACATCAGGATGGCACTGATTTTAATGACGGAGAACCAGTATTCGAATGTCGCAAACGTATTGACGGTCGTGGCATTGATGTAAATCAATGCTGCTGCAAAAACGAAAATCCAAATGTACCCGGGCACATCCGGGAACCAGTATTTCATGTAGATGGCAATGGCGCTGACTTCGACGCCGATCGCGAGGACATTCGCGACCCAATAAGAATAACGGACGAGGAAGCCAGCATAAGGACCGATGTACTTCTCCGCAATCGTTCCGAATGAGCCGGACGTCGGATGGGCAACGGTCATTTCCGCGAGACATCCCATCAACAGCAGGACGATAAATGCTCCGATGGCGTAACTGACAAGAACACTTGGTCCGGCCAGACTGATGGCGAGACCGCTTCCGAGGAAAAGTCCTGTTCCAATCGCACAGCCCATCGCAATCATCGTCAGTTGGCGTGTTTTTAAATCACGCCGTAATTCAGTAGGATGTTCTTTCATAATGCCTCCTTACGCGACGACTTCGCGTTCGTTCTTGAATTGTTCGTACTGTTTTTCATCCATGATTGTTTTCAAAATCGAAACGACTTCATAGACGTCTTCAAAACTATTATACAAGGCAACGGGTGCCAGGCGGACAATATTCGGTGCCCGGAAATCAGGAATGACGTGATGGGCTTTCAGCGCTTTGCAGATCCGCGCGGCTTCCGGATGTTCAAGACTCAGGTGGGCACCGCGTCGTTTCGCGTCACGCGGATTGCCGATGACGAAACCGTATGCTGTCAGTTCCTGATCGACAAGCGTCATCATGTAGTCGGTCAAGGCGAGGGATTTCGCCCGGACGGCATCGATGCCGACTTCTGCAAACAGTTCGAGCGCTCCGATTTGCGGCGCGAGGCTCAAGACGTGGGGTGTTCCGATCTGGAAGGCCGCCGCGTTTTCAGCCGGTGTCATCGTATGGTTCATGTCAAACTGCTTGTCTTTGCGGGAACCGAACCAACCGGTCAGACCGGGTAATGTACCGAAATGCCGTTCGTGGACGAACAGACCGCCGACCGTTCCCGGACCGCCGTTCAAGTGTTTGTAGTTGCACCAGTAAGCAAAGTCGACGCCCCAATCGTGAAACGCATGGGGAATCGCACCGACGGAATGACACCCGTCAAAGCCGATCAAAATCCCGCGCGCGTGTGCTTCCCGGGTCAGCCGTTCCATATCTAAAATTTGTCCGCTCCGGTACAGAACGGTCGGCAGAACGATCAAGGCAATGTCATCCGTCATCGCAGCGATGATATCGGCTTCATCGAGAAAACGTCCGTCGCGGCTCTCGACCTGAACGAGATGTTCCGCCGGATCAAGTCCGCGCAACCGGAGTTGACTCTGGAGCGCATAAATATCGGACGGGAACGTCAAGCTGTCGGCTAAAATCTTCGTCCGTGTTCCGCTTGGTGCAAAAAAGGTTGCGACGAGTTGATGCAGATTGACCGTCGTCGAACCGGTCACCATGACTTCGTCCGCACGGCCGCCGACGAGCGGGGCGTTTAAGGAAGCCAGTTTTTCCGACAGATCGAACCATGGATGCCGGCCCTTCATCCATCCGTCAATTCCGAGTTCCCGCCAATCGGCGAGCGATTCGAGTAACGTCGCTTCCGCCCGTTTCGACAACAGACCAAGCGAGTTGCCGTCCATATAAATCGAACCTTCCTGCAGATAAAATTCGTTCCGGTACGGAGCGAGTGCATCCTGTTGATCCTGTTCGATGGCGTGCTTGCGTGGTGCGGTCAATGTCATGTCCGTTCCTCCTTAAATGAATCAGTAATCAATTTTGAGAAAAGCGTAGCAAACAAATTGACACTGTGTCAATATTATCGGATAGAGAATCAGGAGAGGCGGTCGATGACGATGAAATCAGATGAATCCAAAGTGGACAAACGGCATTTGCGGACAGTCCGGACGCGGGAAAAGTTATTGGTCGCAGCCCGGCAAGTCTTTCTTGAAAATGACTTTCAGACGACGACGATTTCGCAAATCATCAAACGGGCGGGTGTCGGATATGGAACGGCATACGTTCACTTTGAAGGGAAAGATGAACTGCTGATTGTGTTGATGGAAGACGTGATGGACCGTTTCCACCAAGTGGCGGAACAGCCGTTTGAGCCGGGTACGGCTGAAGAGGCTCAAAAACAAATCGAGCAACAGGCAACGGCCTTTTTACAGTTGGCTGAGCAGGAGCGGGAGATGCTGCGGATCGTCGAGCAGGCGATTGGCATTTCCTATGTCATCCGGACGAAGTGGAAACAGATTCGCGAGCGGTTCATTGAACGGATCAGCCGCGATATCCGCTATGCGCAGAGGACCGGATTGGCACGTCCGGACTTAAATCCGGCACTGGTTGCCCGCGGCTGGTTTTTTGCCAATGAAATGTATCTGTTCGAAGTCGTCCGTGAAGAGACGACCGCGTCAATCGAAGAAATCGCCAAAACCTTAACCGCTGTGTATACGACCGGACTGTACGAACACGGTTAAAGAAGCTCGTTCCCGGGAAACCTGTAGGAGAAGGGGGCGCTGCACATGGCATTTGATTACGATCTTGATTTTAAGACAACCGATTTTCGGAAGGAACCGGAAAAATACCGGGTCGGACGGGGCGAACAGGGTGTGTTGCTCGTCGAACCGTATAAAGGGGAAATCTTGCCGCATTGGCGGTTCAAGACACCGGAAATTGCCAAAGAATCTTCCGAAAAAATCTATCAGATGTATCTCGACTATAAAGAGGCCGGAGACTTCGTCGGAATGGATATGGCGCGGAAGTTCATCCAAATGGGACATACGCGGGCGCGCCGGTATACGAATTATAAAGGCGGACGTAAGTACAAAAATAAAGAGACGGGTGAGTTAAACGAACGGGAAATTGATCCGGAAAAAGCAAAATCGGCAAAAATCTTTCAGGAAAAATGGGATTTAATCCGGGCGGATGAAGAGTACTTGAAGTTAAAGAAAGCTCATCAAAAACAGTACGGATGAACGGATTTTTAGTTTTCCATTTGCCTGTTTCGTGGCACTGAAAATGGAGGATTCAGAATTTGCTATGATGGGATTAAAAGGGAGGAACATATATGCGTTACACGTACTGGGCGGCTTTGATCGGATTGATTATAAGTATGTATCTGTTGGTGGACTATACAGTGGAAACTGTTCCCGTCAGCATTTTGATTGGCTTATTAGTATACAGTATCGGACTCAGTATCGTCACGACGTTCGAAGTGTCTTCATTTGAACTGACGCGGCGTGTTTTTGTGACGACCCTTTTATTTGGATTGGTTTTGAATCATGTACTGGATTTACGGATGACGGCCTTTTTACTCGTCCTGTTGGTCGTCGAAACGCTTGTTAAAACGCTCCGCTTCCTGCAGGTGCTTTGGTGGGACCGGACGACATTGCACGGCTGATATTTCTCTACCAGATGAAAAAAGCAGGAGGCCATCCGATTATTTAATCGGGCGACCGCCTGCTTTTTTTAAGACATCTGAATCAAGATGTCTGTTCAATCTTTTTAATTAAACGAGACTGACGGCGTTGCCAAACGACAGAGCCGACCAATGTCACGGCAAGGAAAACGAGTCCAAGCATGAATGGATACAGAATGTTGACATCGTATAACAGACCGGCCAGGGTCGGACCGAGGACGTTCCCGATGCTCATGTAGGCATTGTTCATGCCCATCGCAAATCCCTGCTCGTTACCGGCCAGTTTTGAAATCATCGTATTCAGAACCGGACGTAAGATCGAAGTCGCGAGGAAAATGACCAGTGTGACAGCGAAGAATCCACCGTAACTCGCCGTCAAGAGAGACAACAAGAATCCGAGTGTCGCAATCAACAGGAAGATATTCAGGACTTTTCCTTCGCCGAGACTGCGTGATAACTTATCGACGACAAAAATCTGGGCAATGACGCTGATGATACCGGTCGACGTCACCATGATTGCAATATCTTTCGGTGAAGCACCAAACTGGTTGTCGACGAACAGCCCGAGGACAGACTCATACGCCATCAAGCCGAAACTCATGACCAGAGTGATGACGAGCGGTACGAAGTACGGCTTATGGAAGGATGCCCCAAGCTTTTTCCACATCGAGCCTTCATCCGGTGCCATCGCCGTCGCATCATGGACATCACTTTCCTGCAACAGTAAAACACTGAATAAGACGGCAAGGAGTGAGACAAGTGCTGAGACGAGCAACGGTAATTTTAAATCAAACTCGGCGAGGAAACCGCCGATTCCGGGACCGATGACGATTCCGAGCGACATGGCAGCAGAGACGAAGCTGTTCCCTTTTGCGCGCTGATCCATCGTCGTGATATCTGCGACGTAGGCAAAAATCGCAGGGATCAACAGCGCGGCACCGACACCGCCGATCGCCCGTGAGATATAGAGGATCGTCACAGAGTTCGAGAAATAAAAGACGAACATCGATAACGTCAGTCCGATCAATCCGTAAATGATCATCTTCCGTCGACCGTATTGATCGGCCCATTTCCCGGCGACCGGTGACATGACGAGCTGGGCACCGGCAAAAATCGCAATCATCAGACCGGCTGCCGTACCACCTTGACCGATGGAAGCTAAGTAAGCGGGCAGAATCGGAATGATGATCCCGAAGCTCCCGACGGCAATGAACATGTTAATCATCAGAACCGTTAATTTTTTTCGTTGATCCGCTTGCAATGGGATCCCTTCTTTCTACACGCTGGTGTAAGCGTTTATTTAATCTACCTTTACTATCTTAGTTTCAAGAGAAAGATCCTGTCAATTTTACCGCCCGTTACAAAAAAAGAATCACTCGCTTCACGCCACTCCTACAGGAAAGAGCGTGAAAAGACGAGTAATTCTTTTTGGAGTCGGTCTTTGTATCAACTGTTATGGAATGAACGATTACGGTGTTTTCTTAAACAGCCAGTTGACGTTTGGAGATAACAACGGTCGGAACAATCGAACGATTGGACGACTCGATAAAATCCAGACGAAGAACAGCGCAAGCAAGAAGGATGAACCGATCAATAGTACTGGTGATTCAGCAATCCACGGCGGAACGAAATCACGAAACAGCCGGACGATAAACGAATGTAATAGATAAATCGCCAACGTCTGAATTCCGATTTGATCAAACCGTTCGCCGAAGGAGCGATGCGGGACCATCATCAGCACAGAGAAGATCATCACGGTACTGACCGCATATAAAAAGAGCTGGATCAAGGCACCTTTGAGAACCGGTACATCGAATTCACCGTACGTATCCCGGTAGAACAACCAGACTGTATCAAATCCATTTTTAGTCCAAACGGCCATAGCGACAGCGATGACAACGGAAATGATCAATCCGGTCAAACGACCGAGGGGTGACGTCAGCCGGTCACGAATCTGCCCGTCCGCGAGCCATCCCCGCTCTTTGATGAGATAGCCCATCAAAAAGAACGGATAAAAACTGACGACCTTCTGTAAGGAAAGGAAGTTCGTGATGGAACCCGGGTTGGCATTGATCAGCAGGGCAAACGCAATACTGATTAACAACGGATAACGCAAGGCCAGGAATCCAGGCGTCACGATTTGCCAAATGATGATCCCGAGCAGATACCAGAGCGTCCAGCTCGGAACAAGCGGATGAAGCAACCCGTCAATCAAGCCGTCGACCGTCTTTTCATTGACGTAAGCGAGATAGACTTCATGAATCGACTGCCAGATGAAGTAGAGGACGACGAACGAAATGATTCGTTTGGGTCTGACTTCCTTAAAAAAGTATCCGCTCATGAAGATGAACGCCGGCATATGCAGTAAATAAATGACGTTGTAGACCATCTGCACCGGATCATTTTGCTCAAGATTACGGAACGTTTCAATCAGATGGCCAAAGACGACCATAAAAATCAATAATACTTTGTAGTTCCCGAGCCAATGATCATAAGAAAAGGTCATTGGTTTTGGTGTTGGATTCATTTGTCTTCTCCAAGAATGATTTGATCGACGAAACGCTGGCTCGATTTTCCGTCCTGGTGTTCGAAGAAGTATTCCGCAAAGGCTTTGACGTTTTGCATCTCGAAATCTTCGTTTTTGATCCGCTCAATCAATTCTTCCGACGTACGGACGATTGGTCCCGGGACGAATTCTTCAAAGTCATAGTAGAAGTCGCGTTTTGAGATGTAATCTTCCAAATCATAGGCGAAGAATAACATCGGACGGTCGAGCAGTGAAAATTCAAAACAAGTCGACGAATAATCGGTAATCAAAATATCAGAGACGAACAACAATTCGTTGATTTCCCGGTGGTCCGTCAAATCGAGGAAGAAATCCGCATATACTTCCGGAATCTCCATCCGGCGACGGACGAACGGATGCATCTTCAAGACAAAGACATAGTCTTCATGGAACGCTTCGTATAAAGCGTCCAAATCAAGTTGACTGAAGTCATAATGGGCACTTTTAGCGCCGTTCCCACGGAAAGTCGGAGCGAACATGATAACTTTTTTGGTCTTGAAAACAGGGTATTCTTCATAAATCCGTTCTTTGGCGTCGGCGATATAAGTTTGATCAAAGAACATGTCGGTCCGGGGAATCCCGGTTGCGATGACTTGATCTTCCCTTAGGCCGAATCCTTCCGCGTAATGACGGGCGACGTTATGCGAGCTGACGATGGCTTTCGTGTAATTCCGGTGGCTGAGCGAGTTGGCGCTTGGACCACCCGGTTTGCCGAGACGGCTGTATCCGAAAGTCTTGAAAGCTCCGACAGCATGCCAGACCTGGACAAGGTCGCTTCCTTTGCGGATGTTGAGCGGATAAATCATCGGATAAAAATCATCGACTAAAATTGTTTTCGCCGTCGCGAGGTGGTAAGGCAACGTGAATTTGTCGCGCCAATCACGGCGGGACTGTAAGTTCGGTTTGAAGAACGTCTTCACGTCGAGGTTTAAATCCCGGCGTTCGATTTCGTTTAAGATATAGGCGAAGTTTCCGCTGACGTCACTTCGCGAGTCAGAAGCAAAAACAACTTTGTTGTCTTGAATCGGTTGCGTCCACTTCGTGACATTGTAAATGCTCTTGAATGTAAAACGACGGAATTTGAACGCGCGTTTCCGCCATTTCTTCTTTGATTTATTGAATTTTTCAATCAAGCTGATAAAACGTTTCGTCTCTCCCTGCTTAAGGGAATGGAAACCTAGGGTATTGCTGTATTCTGAATACTGGACGACCAGTTCATATTCAAGTTTGAGCAGGACGTTGCTATGTTTTGTGTCAACACGATAAATGACCGGAATCAAGGAACGTGTATCTCCAAATGGTGCTTCATGTAAAATGGACTTCCCTTGGACGATTCCGAAGAAAGCATCAAAGTAACCCATTGGGAGCGGACGTCCGGTCGGAGTCAGGTGATTGAGATCGAGCTCACCGCTGAATGTTTCTTCTGTCCAGTCACCTTCGAACGGGAAACGGAGAATGAATGTCCGCTTGTTCCGTTTATTGCGGAAAATGATGGCCCGTTCTAAAGGAATCGGTTCCGCCGGTGCTTCGGACTGGATGTATCCATCTTCCGGTTGTGTTTCTTCTGTGTCTTCAGGAGCGGCAGGATTCTCAAAAAGTAGCTGTTCGGCCTGAAGGAAATCAGTTAATCCGAAAAGACGTGCCTCGAAGCGGAATTTGGTTCCCGCCAGTTCTAGATAGTTAACGTGTGCCTGTAATGTCGGCATCTGTGTTTCTTCTGTCAAAACAATCTCTCCTCGCTTAAATGATTACAATGCATTTACACAACAATGACAGATTTTTAAAATCATCACGAACATAGTATAGTGATATTAGAAATCACCCATCATTATATCGTGACGAAACAAAAAAAATAGAACTTTGTCTATTTTTTTTGCTTTTGGTGGATAGAGTCATTGAAAAAAGATCATATTTTTTAAACATACCCACATCGCTGGTAAGTGGAAACAAAAAACTTTTTTTATTAAGGGAGGGAAGCAGAGTGACCCATGGCAGCGCCAGTGTCTATGGATGGGTCCTTTGCGATACAAGATGATTTATGCAGCAATCTTAGCAGGCGGAAAAGGAACGAGAATGGGGAATGTCGATCGACCTAAACAATTCCTGTCAATCGGAGAACGTCCGATTATCGTGCATACCGTTGAAAAGTTTCTTTTACACGAAGATTTTGATCAAATCATTATTGTGACCCCAACGGCTTGGATTAACTATACACGTGATATTCTTGAGAAATATATCGGAACCGATGAGCGGATCGTCATCACGGCAGGCGGAAACGACCGCAACGAGTCCATCATGGCGGCGATCAACTGGATTGAAAATAAAAACGGTTTGACAGACGAAGACGTCATCGTTACACACGATGCAGTCCGTCCGTTCTTGACGCACCGGATCATCAAAGAGAACATTTCAACGGCACTCGAGTACGGAGCATGTGATACCGTCATCTCGGCGATTGATACGATCGTCGCTTCAACGGACGGAAAAACGATTTCCGATATCCCGGTCCGCGATCAAATGTATCAAGGACAGACGCCGCAAAGTTTCCAAATCACAAAACTCAAAAATCATTACGAAGCATTATCAAGCGATGAGCGGGCAATTTTGACGGATGCCTGTAAGATTCTCTTGCTTAAAGGGGAAGCGGTAGCTCTCGTCACAGGTGAGTTGTTCAACATTAAAGTAACGACGCCGTACGATCTCCGCATCGCCAATGCTATTTTGAAGGAGCGGATTCACCAATGATTAACCAAGTCTATCAACTCGTGGCGCCACGCCAAATCGAGGTGACGTACGACGAACGGTCACTCAATTCAGGCCGGGTCGTCGTTCGTCCGACGTATCTATCGATTTGTCACGCGGATCAACGTTACTTTACGGGCAGCCGCAGTGCGGAAGTATTGGCGAAGAAGTTACCGATGGCAATGATTCATGAAGGCATCGGTAAGGTGGTACATGACCCGTCCGGAACGTTTAAAATCGGCACGTTGGTCGCGATGGTTCCGAACACACCGTCGGAAACAGATGACATCATCGGGGAAAACTATCTGCGGACAAGCCGTTTCCGCTCGAGCGGGTATGACGGATATATGCAGGATTACGTCTTCATTCAGTCCGATCGTCTTGTCGAAGTACCGGCTGATCTTGATCCGGAAGTCGCAGCCTTCACGGAACTGGTCAGTGTATCTGTTCATGCCATGACACGTTTTGATCAGATTGCCCACAGCCGCCGTGAAACATTCGGTGTCTGGGGAGACGGGAACCTCGGATTCATCACAGCACTGATGTTACGCAAACTGTATCCGGAAGCGAAATTGCTTGTCTTCGGAAAAACACAATCGAAGCTCGATTATTTCTCGTTTGCTGATGAAACATATCATATTGATCAAATTCCGGACGACGTATCATTTAATCACGGATTTGAATGTGTTGGTGGAATCGGAAGTCAGTATGCGATTAATCAAATGATTGATTACATCATTCCAGAAGGAACGATGGCACTGCTCGGCGTTTCTGAAGACCCGGTTTCCGTCAATACGCGGATGATTCTTGAAAAAGGATTACGTGTCTACGGATCAAGCCGGAGTACACCGGCTGATTTTGCACGGACGATGGAATTGTATCAAATGTATCCGGATATTCCGGCCTATTTGTCGAATCTCGTGTCCGGTGTTTTCCAGATTCGACAAATCGAAGATATTCATCAAGCATTTGAAAGTGATTTGACGAATCGTTTCGGTAAAACCGTCATGGAATGGTGCATGTAAGAATGAAAGCGGAAAGAGAAGGGATCACGTTATGAAACAGAAATTACGTTTGATTCAGCGGCGAACAGTCCACTATTTGCTTGTCGTGACGTATTGGATCTCGAAGTTCTTTCCGGTACAGACAAAAAAAGTCGTCTTTGCGACCTATCGTTCGGATAAGCTCGTCGATAACTTTCGCGCCGTTTATGATGAACTTGAAAGTCGTGAACTCGGTTTTCAATATGTCTTTTTATTGAAACGTTTTCCACAAAATCTGATTGGACAAATCAAATACGTCTTTCATATGATGCGGGCGACATACGAACTGGCGACGGCCCGGTACTTCATCATTGATGACTATTACTATCCGGTCTATGTCTCGAAGTTGCGCAAGGGGACGGAAGTCATTCAGTTGTGGCATGCCTGCGGCGCCTTCAAGAAGTTCGGCTACAGCGTCCTCGATAAGTCCTATTCACCGGATGACGATTACTTGAAGATGGTGGCGATCCACCGGAACTATTCGAACGTGTATGTTTCCGGAGAAGCCTGCATCGCACCGTTTGCTGAAGCGTTCGGGATGGATTCAAACCGGATTCATCCGCTGGGTGTTCCGCGGACCGACCAGTTGTTGAACCGGGAGCGGCAAGTTCAGATTGAGCATAAACTCTATGACCGGTATCCGGAGTGGCGTTCGAAAAAGCTGATTTTACTGGCACCGACATTCCGAGGAAATGGACAAACGACAGCGCATTACGATCAGGAACTGGATTTCCAGCAGTTTCGTGAACAGTTGGGACCGGATCATATCCTACTGTTACGGATGCATCCGTTTGTCTTGAATCGTCCGGTCGTACCGGCAGAATTTTCAAACCAAATCATTGATATGACGGATTATCCGGATATCAATGACTTGATGCAGGTAGCGGATATTTTAGTGACCGATTATTCTTCCGTTATTTTTGAATTTGCTTTACTGAAAAAACCAATCATCTTCCTCGTGAACGATTTGAACGCGTATAAGGAAGAACGTGATTTTTACTTCCCATACGAATCCTTTGTACCGGGACCAATTGTTTCGTCATTCAATGACGTCATTTCCTGGATCAAGGCAGGTCAGTTCGAACCGGAACAGATTGAAGATTTCGCGGCACGGTTCTTTACGTATCAAGACGGACTGGCGACAAAACGGATCGTCAATCATATATTGACGGGAGCGCTCCCGGATGCACCGATGCGTCCGGAAGAACTGAAGACCGTTTGAGCGAATCGAAGCATGTCTAAACAAAACGAAACTGACTCAAACGTCAGTCTCTGAAAAGATAAGGGGGGCAGATTATCAATCTGCCCCCCTTATCTCGTTTAACAAAAGAATCACTTCTTCACGCCACTCCTACAGGAAAAGTGCATTTATGCGCTGTCAGAGACAAACAAGACCCGGTTTTCTACCTGAAGGAGGCAGGAAAACTGGCTTGTGTCTCGCCTGAGGAAAGGGTGTGAAAGAACAAGTGATTCTTTTTGAGTCAGCTCTGTTTTGTCGTTTAGAATCAGACATCAAAAAAAGCGTCCGTCTTTTACGATTCCGTTTGGGGAGGGAATGAAAAGAAGGACGCTTTAACTATTATGATGGGGCTTGATTGGCGCGGACAGGGGTAGTCCGCAGAATGCGCACCGGTTTAGAAGTGCGTTAACTTGTCACGTGCTGCCGTTCTTTTTTTCAGCGGAGGAATTAAGGCGGGCCATCCAAATTGGATGATTCCTGCGACGCGTTCATTTTCGGAAGCGCCGATCATTTCAGCATATTCATCCGTGAACCAATGTTTTCCGCTTTTCCAGCAACAGCCGAGACCCAGTTCAGTCGCGAGAAGCTGGACGTTTTGGATCATGGCGGCAGTCGCGAGCAGATCTTCCATCTGCTGATCCTCTGTTCCATTTACTTCATATAAAACGGTCAAATAAACAGGAACATCTGCAATTTTTTGACGCATCATCTGGCATTGTTCGTCTGTTTTTTGATCCAGTTGTCCCCGCGTGGCAAGCAGCGTCATCAATTGGTCGACATACCGCTCTTGGCTTTCTTCGTTAGCAAGGACGAATCGCCAAGGTTCACGCAATTTATGAGTCGGAGCATAGATGGCGGCTTCGAGAATTTCTTCGATCATCTCGTTTGGAACCGGCTGATCGGTGTAGGCACGGACGGATCGTCGTTCTAAAATCAGTTGTCGGGTGTTCATGGTGATCATCTCCTGACGTAAGTACTCTTAGAATATAATTGATAACGATTATCATTGTCAACGGTTAATTAAAAAAACGCTGGTTCGAATCAGCGTTTGTCGGGTGAAGCAGCGATTTTTTTCTTGAGTTGACGAATTCGGAATAAGGCGAACAAGTAATGTGCGAAATAGAGCGTGAAGCCAAAGAATACAGCCATCATGATATTAATCTGGACCCCGGGCACGACCGTTAAGTTCACAAAAAGAAGCACGCCCATCGAGAAAGTATAAAGGGCAGCTTCCAGTAATTGCGGCATCATCCGGTTTTTCTTCAGGAAAAACGACCGGATAATCGGCAAAATCACGAAGCTGACGAGACGATCCAGCAGACCGATCACTAATATGCTGATGATGATGGACAAAGGTCCTGCAAAGTATACTAAGTGTGGAAATAAGACATAAGAAACGAGCAGTAACGGTCCAATCAACAGGAAGATGGAGACGGACGCACGGAAAAAGATGAATAGACTGTTGATACTGATCAAAAAGGCACGTGTGACCTTTTGAGACCAGGATGAAGGGCGTCCGACTTGCCAGGCGAAACAGCAGGCAAAGATGAACGCATAAAATTGCAGAAAGGCAACCATAAAGCATCTCCTTTTAGATATGAAACTCAATGACCCTAGTGTAGCGATTTTAGGAAAGAAGTGCAAAGGCAAACAACTAAAAACCCGTTGACGATGTGCCGCCAACGGGTTCAGGAAAAGCCTTAATCGAGATTCGGTTCTTTTTTTCCGTGTAGGAAAAATGACAAGATCAGGGCGAGTGCAGACAAGACGGTCGCAACCCAAAACGCATCTGTGATTCCGCTGATCGTCGCTTGTTTCGTCAACTGCGTTATCCAGCTGACGGAAGCGGCTTGCGAACTGCCGAGCTGTTGTCCCAGCTCATTTAAATGCTGGGAAAGAGTCGGATCAAGTGTCGTAAACTGATTGGCGTCATCTGCCAGGTGAGCTGTCGTTTGACGTGTCATGACCGTGACGAGAATCGCTGTTCCGATTGAACCGGCGACCTGACGCAACGTATTTTGTGTTGCATTCCCGTGTGGAATCATTTTCATCGGCAAGGCATTCATCCCGGCTGTCATGATCGGCATCATGATGAAAGCCATTCCGAACGACCGGAGCATATAGATACCCATGATCGAATTATATGAGGTATTCATATCGAGTTGTGTCAGTTCCCACGTACCGTAGGTCATTAACGTCAAACCGAAAATAGCGAGCGGCCGGATACCGAAGCGGTCAAACAGTCGACCGGCGATCGGACCCGTGATTCCCATAATCAGTGATCCGGGTAACAGCAAGAGACCGGAATCAATCGGTGAGAAACCGCGAATACTCTGCAAGTAAATCGGAAGCAGGAGCATCCCGCCGAACAAAGCCATCGTGACGATGATGTTTATGAATAAAGTGAACGAAAACTCCGGTACTTTCAAGACCCGGATATTTAACATCGGATCATCCATGGAAAGCTCGCGGAGCGCAAACGCTGCGATCCCTAAAATACCGATCAGAATCGTGCTGATGACGAGCGGGCTGTCCCAACCGTCATTACCGGCTTCACTGAATCCGTACAACAGGCTTCCGAAGCCGATCGTACTGAAAACAACACCGAGTGCGTCAAACTTCGGTTTTGATAAAGGCTGAACGAGTTTAAACCAGGCGACACCGAGTAAGAGTGTCAAAAGACCGAAAAAGGCCATTCCGTAAAACATGACATGCCAATCATAATTCTGAATGACATAACCGGTAATCGTCGGACCGACTGCAGGAGCAAGAATCATCGCGATTCCGAGCATCCCCATCGCCGCGCCGCGTTTATGAGGCGGGAACAAAGTCATGAAGACATTGGAACCGAGCGGCATTAAAATACCGGCACCGGCTGCCTGAACGACACGGCCAATCATCATGACGGGGAAGTTCATCGCCATCGAACAGATGATTGATCCGAAGAAGAACAGTGTCATGGAAACGAGGAACAATTGGCGGAACGTATAACTCCGCATCAAAAAGGCACTGATGGGAATCAGGATACCGTTGACGAGCATGAACCCGGTCGTCAACCATTGTGCCGTCGAAGTCGAGACGTTAAAATCATTGATTAGGACGGGCAACGCGACATTGATCAATGTCTGATTCAAAATCGCGATGAACATCCCGATCAATAGTACCGTCAAGACTTTTGGAATACTGATATCTGCAGTCGCGAGCGGCGCCCGCTCCTGCGTTTTTACTTGCGGTGCAGGCATCGGAGCGCTGTCCGGATTGTTGAGTTGCACCTCATCGAGAGGCGCAGGGGCATCAGCAGCACCCGCCAGACGGGCCGGACGTGAACGCCGTGCAATCAGGTTGACACCGATGATCGTGACAACCATAAAAGCGATGTATCCGAAGAGGAAGGTCGTAGACATAGACGTCCCTCCTTAATCCTTATGAATGCGGACGGTCACATTCATACCAGGTCGAATGTCGAGTGATTTTTCTTGTGACAGTGAGACTTTGACCGGAATGACTTGCGCAACTTTCGTGTAGTTGGCAGTTCCGTTTGAAGACGGCATCATCGAAAATGTTCCAGCCGTTGTCATACCGATTTGTTCGACTTCACCGGATAACGTCGTGTCCGGATAGCTGTCCACGTAAACATCGACAGTCTGTCCGACTTTGACTTCATCAATGTCGGTTTCTTCGACGTTCGCTGTTACCCAAAGCTCATTTAAGTTAAAACCGTAAGCGAGCGGTGTTCCTGCTCCGACAACGCCGTTTTCTGTCGCCATCGACTGAACGACTGTTGCTTTTGTTGGCATAGAGACCGCTGTACTGACCGGTTTTTGCCCCGCTTGCGCCATCATGACATGACCGAGTGTCGCGTCACTGTCGAGCGTTTGACCTGTTTTGGCTGTCCAGTCCGTCAGCTTACCGGCACCGGGACTTGCGATGGTAATCATTTTTCCGTCAATCTTGGCATTGTCTGTTTTCACGTAACTTGTCGCTTGATCGTAATAGTAGTAGCCGATCGCGCCTCCACCGATTAAAACAACCAGTGTCAAAATGTTAATCAATAATACTTTTTTCATGTTCATGATATGAAATGCATCCTTTCTTCCGTATACTCTGAGTTCCCCAGTCGTAACATAAAAAATACTCCTCTGGGGGAGGAGTAGTTAATATAGTTAATTATATGGAGAAGGAATCAACATACAACCGACAATTTCCGACAAAGTGTTGGAAAAGTCAATGAGAACGGATACAATATCAAAAAAAGGTGGTTCTAGAAGATGAATTCAGGACAAGATCCACGACCAAAGCGGTCACGTGACCGTATTACAAAAGAATTATTTCGTTTGCTGGACCGTCATCCTTTTTCGACGATTACCGTCAAGATGTTAACGGACGGAGCGGCGGTCAATCGATCGACCTTCTATGCGCACTTTACGGATAAATATGATTTGATGAATCAGATTGTAGACGATCATATGCGGCTTCTGATGGAAGCAATCCGGATTCAGGGAACCGGAGCACCGGCTGCTCCGTCGCTCGATCGGGTCAGCCGTTACTTCGAACGACTGTTCATCCATATTGAACAACATGAACAATTTTACCGGACGATGTTGCTGAACGGTCCGGTCAAAACGTTCATCTCGCGTTTTCTCGATACGTTAAAGGAAAATTATCAGCGGGTGTTCGAAGCGCACACGGTAACGGAAACCCAACTGGTCGATCGTGATTTATTGTTGAATTACGTGATCGGCGGACAGCTCGGGCTACTGATTTCCTGGTTACGAAACGGTCGTCCTTATTCGGCGGCCTACATGGCAGATCAACTCAGCCGGATGATTGTTTTCGGAACAGTCAAGAGCATCGGTTTTCCGGAACAACCGGCAGAAAGGGAAGTCTAAAAAAACCGCCCTTTCACCGGATGACGGGAAAGGGCGGGAATCAGGCCTGTTCGAGTTGCAATTGTTTGGTATAGGTCGTGCTCCGGTTGCGTCCACTGTCCTTCGAATGATACAGCGCTTTATCTGCCTGCTGTAAGGCTTCAAGAGACGTGTGCGAGCTGCTCGAGTGCGCGATACCGAGAGAAATCGTAATCTGCAGATCAGGGACGGCTGTCGTTGGGAACAGATTTCGGGCGACCGTCGTCCGGGCCAGTTCTGCAACGCTCTTCGCATCGACGAGTGAGGTGTTCGGGAGAATGATTAAAAATTCCTCGCCGCCGTAACGTCCGACCAAATCATCCGGTCGTGCCAGTGAGGCTAACGTCGTCCCGAGTTGCCGTAAAACATCGTCACCGGCGTCATGACCATATGTATCGTTGACGTGCTTAAAGAAATCAATGTCAATCAAGATAAGAGAGTAGCCTTCTTCCGCTGAACCAACGAGCGACAGGGAATCATCCAGCCGGCGGCGGTTGGCGAGTCCTGTTAAGGCATCCGTCATGGCGAGCTTTTGCTGGTACTGGATATTTTCAAAATGTCGTCGTAATTCCGTCAACAAATGATAGGTCACAAAACCGGCAATCAAGTTAAAGAATATGTAAGCCAGCGAAACTTCGATGAAAGTCGTCCAACTGTTCGTCAACAGGTAGATGGCCGGTAACGAATAGAGAATACCGATGCCGATCATCAGTTCGAAGTTCCAGAAGGTCATCCGGATATAGCGGCGGATGACAGCAATCGTCAGGATGAATACTCCGATGACAATCGTTGATACGACAGCAGCATCCATTTGTTCGACCGGAGTCAGCATAAAACGTGTCGCGACGATCATTACACCGGTGACGAGGGCACTCGGCAACCCGCCGAACATCATGGCGATGACGACAGGGACAATCCGTAAGTCGACCCGGGCGACATCAATCTGAATGCTGTTGAACATTAGAAGGACAGAAATCAGACCGGCGAGACCACCTAAAACGAGTCGAACGTTCAGATTCGTGTTCGGTGTAATCCGCGGGTGATTTCGAAAAGGGAGAAACAAAAGAGTAATCGTTGTAAACAGTAAGCAAAAGTTAATGATGAAATTATTCATGATGGACAACAAATCCTCCCAGCTCCTCGTAAACGCATTTCCAATAAGATAGTTCCAGTATACCCATTTTACTAACGGCAAGAAATGGAAAAATGTTTAGCGAAAGATGCTAAAGTCAATAAAAAAGACAAAGTACACAGTCAAGTGAACTTTGTCGGAGAAAAAAATAAATATTTTTTTGAAAGTAATTTTTAGGAAGAAATCGCTTCTTCATCCATCGTTAAGAGGATCTTATCGAAGACGAGAACCATCGCATTCAGCTCTTCTTCCGTGAGGGTGCCGAAACGCTCTTGGAGATATTTCCGGCGGACGACTTCAAGTTCGCGGAAAGCGGCTTCTCCTTCGTCCGTCAGTGCTAAAACAATCGATCTTCTGTCATCCGTCGAACGCGTCCGCGTGACGAATCCGGCTTTGTACAAACGATCAGTCAAAGCTGTTACCTGACTTGTCGCAAGCTCAAACTGCTCTGCGAGTAGAGTCGGACGTTGGGGACCATTTTCGGACAGACTGCGTAAAATGAAAAATTCACTTCGCGTGGCGGTCCCTTCAAACAGTCGGTTGAGTTCACGGCGCAGTGTCCGGAGAATGATCCGCATTTGTTCCTCTAATCGATAAGTCAGTTGATCACGTTCTTGTGACATTCAAGCAACATCCTTTCTCTCGGTTAACTTCTATAATTTAGTGTACTAAAAATTACGGAATTTTACCACGAATAGCGGACATTTCAAAAAAAGAATTGACAATTTAAAGACGTTTTGTGTAACATGACGAGGTAATAACGAAACTATAACTAACTTAATTAGTTCTCACTCAACCAGTGGGATGGAGGTTGCAGTTCTTATAAGTACAGTCACGGATGTCGTCAAGCGGCAGATGAGGTGATTGAAAAGGAAGAATTGCCGAAATCAATCATCGCTTTGAAGATGATCGATTGGGATTAGATCGAACAGGTCTAATACTGTCACAGGTCAGGCATGACTTGTGGGGAGCTATCTTTCACGACGGTAGAATGGGGCGCATCCTTTTACTATGTTGCGTTCTCATCTTCCTTCTGGAAGATGAGGGCGCTTTTTGTTTTTTTTCAAAAAGTGTCCTCTCAAAAATTTAAAAAAGAGAGAAGCGAATGAGATGAATACTTTACAACCCCAAAGAAAACTCGATTCAACCGAAGAAGGACTAAAACGCGGTCTGCAAGCCCGCCACATGTCGATGATCGCGATTGGCGGTGCAATCGGAACCGGTCTATTCATTGCCTCCGGTGCATCCGTCGCTGCGGCCGGTCCGGGCGGTGCATTGTTGTCCTATGCTGTCGTCGGACTCATGGTGTATTTCCTGATGACAAGTCTTGGTGAGATGGCAGCGTACATGCCGGTCGCCGGTTCATTCTCGACCTACGGCGCGAAATTCGTCGACCCGTCGTTTGGTTTTGCATTAGGCTGGAACTACTGGTACAACTGGGCAGTCACGATCGCCGTAGAACTCGTTGCGGCGCAAATCGTCATGAGTTACTGGTTTCCGGATGTTCCCGGATTTTACTTCAGTGCGATTTTCCTGTTATTGATGATCGGTTTAAATTACTTCTCCGTTAAAGGCTTCGGCGAAGCGGAATATTGGTTCGCAATGATCAAAGTAGTCACTGTCATCATCTTCCTGATTGTCGGTGTCGCCATGATCTTTGGTGTTTTCACATCAGAAGCACCGGTCGGCTTTAAAAACTTTGCATTAGGTGATGCGCCGTTCGTCGGAGGCATCCCGGCCGTCATCGGTATCATCCTGGTTGCCGGTTTCAGTTTCCAAGGAACAGAACTTGTCGGAATCGCAGCCGGTGAGTCGGAAGATCCGAAGAAAAACGTTCCGAAAGCTGTGAAACAAGTCTTTTGGCGGATTCTTCTATTTTATGTGTTTGCGATTTTCGTCATCGGAATGTTGATTCCGTACACAAGCCCGAACCTGGTTTCGAATGATATTACCGATGTAGCGGTCAGTCCGTTTACACTTGTCTTTGAAAAAGCCGGTCTTGCGTTCTCGGCAGCATTGATGAACGCTGTTATCCTGACGTCTGTCTTATCGGCAGGAAACTCCGGTATGTATGCGTCGACACGGATGCTGTATACGTTGGCCCGCCAAGGTGATGCACCGAAATTGTTCGCACAAGTCTCAAAAAATGGTGTTCCCCGTAATGCCTTGCTCGCAACAGGTGCCATCGGAGCACTTTGCTTCCTGACATCGATGTTCGGCGGTCAAGTATATCTGTGGTTGTTGAATGCATCAGGGATGACCGGTTTCATCGCATGGCTCGGTATCGCAATCAGCCATTACCGTTTCCGTAAAGGATTCCTTGCGCAAGGTCATTCGCTCAGTGATTTACCGTACGTGGCACCTGCTTTCCCGTTTGGACCGCTCTTTGCGTTCGGACTTTGTTTTCTCGTCATCGTCGGTCAAAACTACGCCGCGTTCCTCGCGGATCAAATTGACTGGGTGGGAATTGCCGCAACATATGTCGGTATCCCGTTATTCCTTGCATTTTGGTTAGGTCATAAATTTAAAAATCGGACATCGGTCGTTCCTTATGAAGAAATGGAATTCCCGGAGCATCCGCGTCCATAAGTGAAAAGTCGATTCCGTTTTAAACGGAGTCGATTTTTTTATTGCCTTCTGAAAAAGAAATCATTTGGAAAATGTATCAAACGGTGAGAAATCGATTAAGATAAAAGAAAAATGGAGGCGAACTCAGTGAACTATTGGTATCACTTTAAACGGGCATTCATCCCGATTGCGATTTTACTTGTGACGTTAGCGATCTATCAGATGCTCTACCGCATGAATAACATGTGGTATTCGTTCGGTGGATTGATTTTAGTGTTTGCGGCGATTTATTTTGTCATGCGCCGCTTAAAAGCGAATCCCGAAGATTGACTGAGCAAGATAGTAGGGTAGCCGCACGGAACGCGTTAAAATAGACCTATACAGAGGAGGGGAAGCTAGATGGCAAAAGCAATATTCGCAGGTGGCTGTTTCTGGTGCATGGTTAAGCCATTTCATAAATATGATGGTGTCGAACAAGTCATTTCCGGTTATACAGGTGGTCATACAGAAAACCCGACTTATAAAGAGGTCTGTTCTGAAACGACAGGACATTTAGAAGCGGTGGAAGTCACGTATGATCCGTCGGTCATCACATATGATGAGTTGCTTGAAATTTTTTGGCGGCAAATCGATCCGACGGACGGTGGCGGACAGTTTAACGACCGCGGTCAATCGTACGAACCGGCAATTTTTTATGTCGATGAAGATCAAAAACAGGCGGCAGAACGTTCGAAAGCGGCGCTTGATGCGTCAGGTCGTTTCTCGCGTCCGGTAGCGGTTGATATCCGTCCGGCCAAACCGTTCTGGCCGGCAGAAGAGTATCATCAGGATTATTATAAAAAAAATCCGTTCCGTTATCAGATGTACAGCGTCGGATCGGGACGTGCCAAATTCGTCAAAGAAGCCTGGAAAGATCAAGGCAAGGAGCAGGAGTTGAAACAACGCCTGACACCGATCCAGTATAAAGTTACGCAGGAAAATGGGACAGAGCCCGCTTTCCGCAATGAATACTGGGATGAGGAGCGACCGGGTCTCTACGTCGATATCGTCGACGGGACACCACTCTTTACGTCGAAAGACAAGTTTAATTCAAACTGCGGATGGCCGAGCTTCGCGAAGCCGATCTCAGAGGATAAGATGGAAGTTGAACTTGATACGACACACGGCATGACGCGGACAGAAGTTCGTTCTGCGAATGCAGACAGTCATCTTGGTCACATCTTTGACGACGGTCCGACTGAACTCGGAGGTCTCCGCTACTGCATCAATTCAGCAGCACTCCGATTTATTCCGGTAGAAGAGCTTGATTCGGCTGGATACGGGGAATATAAAAAACACTTCGAATGAAGGTAAAAGACAGCAAAGCGGATTCGTTTTGCTGTCTTTTTTTCTAGACAAAGGAGGTTTTTCCATGTTCACGCAAGTCTATGAGGAAATTCGGCAACTGACAATCTCGAAAGTACTCGATTTCTACGATCACGAAGTCCGCGGACTCGATGAAGCGGCACGGCAAACGAAGTATCAAAAGATGAGTGCCAGTCCGTTTCTCTTTTTCCGCGGCAGTTCCCATCTGTTTTATTATGATGTGACCCGGATTCCGCTCGGATTTGATACGCCGCCTGAGACACCGACCTGGATTCAAGGGGATCTCCACTTCGAAAATTTCGGAGTCCACGGCAATGCCAAAGGGGAAATCATTTATGACGTCAATGACTTTGACGAAGGGTATCTCGGATCTTACCTGTACGATTTAATCCGGATGGCCGTCTCGGTTCAACTGTTCGCAGAAGAAGCCGGATATGATGCCAAGCCGGCCATTGCCGCCTATGTTCAACACTACTTAGATGACTTACGCCAATATGCGAAAGGAAAAAATCCGAGCAAAGTCTGTTTTACGACCGACAATACAAAAGGACCGATCCGTAAGCTGATCAAAAAAGCGGAGAAAAAGAAAGCGGAATTACTCGGAGAGCGGACGACGGTCGTCGACGGACAACGCCGGTTCGCCGACTTACCGGATATGAAGCGGCTTGATTCTTCCACTTACACAGCGATTGAAGCGGTTTGGCCGGAGTACATCGCATCCATCGATGCTGAGGATCGGCAGGAAGATGGATTCTACGCCATCAAGGATATTGTCTATAAGCTCGACAGCGGAACGGCTTCGATTGGTCTTGAGCGCTACTATATTTTGGTCGAAGGAACAGGTGGAGAGCATGAAGACCTGATTCTTGAGATGAAACAAGCCCAGTCATCCGTTCCGTCACTGTTTGTACCCGCCTATTTGCAAGAAGTTGAAACGGTTCACCAAGGTCGTCGGATCGTGACTTCACAAAAGGCGATGCAGGCACATGAAGATCCGTATCTTGGTTACGTGACGATGCAAGGGAAAGAATATTATGTCCGGGAACGTTCTCCATACAAAAAAAAGTTGAAAGCCAAACACATTAAAAGCCAGGATGACCTCGAAAACGTCCTTTCGATTCAAGGTCAAATTACCGCCAAAATCCATGCGCGGGCCGACATGGATGCAGGAATTGAGATTGATGTCTTAAACCATCATGCGGACGTCGTCATCATCGAATCGATTGGGGTATCGGACACGGAATTCACCCGTCAGATTCAACGGTGGTCGAGTGCCTATGCAGCACGAACAACGCTTGATTTCCAAGTGTTTTTAAGTTGGTTAGCTACTCGTTAAACACTATTTTCGAAGAGTTTTTTTAGGGAAAGATTCCTTCTGAATACCAGTTCATACTGGTCTGAGAAGGAATTTTTTCATGCATTTAAAAACATGTAAGCGAAACGCAATTTACAAATGGGTCTAATGACCTATATCAATTTATCTGAAAACTTCGTAAATTTTGGATTAAGTAATTGCAAAACTTTTTTGTAATTCGAACTAAACACACAACAGGGGGAGTATCATCATGAGTTTGACGCGGAAAAAAGATGTTTCCGCTATGATTGCTGCGAGTCAACGTAACAGTGGACTTGCTCGAAATCTTGGCGCAATGGATTTAACGTTTTTAGGAATTGGCGCCATCATTGGTACAGGGATTTTCGTCCTAACCGGAACAGGAGCATTGACAGCAGGACCTGGTCTTATCGTCTCATTCATTTTATCTGCCATTGCCTGTGGGTTAGCAGCACTCGCTTATGCGGAATTCGCTTCGACGATTCCGGTCAGTGGTTCCGTCTACACGTATACGTATGCCACGATGGGAGAAATTTTTGCCTGGATCATCGGTTGGAACTTAATCTTGGAATATGGACTCGCCTCGAGTGCCGTTGCGGCAGGGTGGTCGGGTTACTTCCAGTCCTTACTCGGTGGATTCGGTATTCATCTTCCGACGGCACTCTCAGCAGCTCCCGGCGCGGTAGAAGGCGCTAAAACATTCTTTAACTTACCGGCCTTCCTGATTTTACTCGCAATTACAGGCCTTTTATCAATGGGAATCAAGGAAACAAAACGTGTCAACAACATCATGGTTATTATTAAATTAGCAGTCGTTGTTTTATTCATCGTCGTTGGTGTCGGCTATGTTGAACCTACGAACTGGGCACCATTTACACCGTTCGGATGGGGCGGCGTATTCTCTGGAGCAGCCATCGTCTTCTTTGCTTACATCGGATTTGATGCTGTTACATCGGCAGCAGAAGAAGTACGTGAGCCGCAAAAGAACTTGCCACGCGGTATCATCGGTTCCCTTGCTGTCTGTACAGTCCTTTACGTCATCGTTGCAGCCATCATGACAGGAATCGTCCCGTACCAAAAATTCGCGGGTGTCGATCACCCGGTCTCACTCGCCATTCAGATGGCTGGACAAAACTGGGTTGCAGGATTCATCGATTTAGGTGCGATTCTCGGAATCACAACGGTTATCCTCGTCATGACATACGGAATGGTACGTTTAGCATTCGCCATCTCACGTGACGGCATGTTCCCGAAAGTATTCTCGGAAGTACATCCCAAATACAAAACACCATTCAAAGCAACATGGATGATCGGACTCGGCAGTGCGACAGTCGCAGGACTTGTTCCGCTTGATGTCATCGCGAACCTCGTTAACATGGGAACACTCGCAGCATTCGTCCTGATCTCTGTTGCGGTCTTGATCCTTCGTAAAACACAACCGGATCTTCCACGTGCATTCAAATGCCCGGGAATGCCGTACGTGCCGATTGCAGCAATCGCTTCTTGTCTCTTCTTGATGTTCAACTTGAAACTCGAAACATGGATTGCTTTCTTCATTTGGCTGGCGATTGGACTTGTCCTGTACTTCGCATTTGCCCGGAAGAACTCGAAACTGGCACCGGAAAACATGCCGGCTGCTGAACTCGCAGCTTCGGACGATAAATAAAAAAATGCGATCCCGTGAGGGGTCGCATTTTTTGTTGTGATAAACAGAAGATTAAGATGGTAAAGACGTTTTGATTCGAACGGCATCAAACTCACGTTGGATGCTGGCATTGGCTTTCGCTTCTTCTTCCGCTGACCAGCCGAGTTCGCTTCGCATTAAAGCGAGAACACCGTCGGCATGCTTTTCAGCATTCGGGAAATCGAAGAAGACAGCAGAAGCACGCCGGTTCAGGAAATCACCCGGTTGCATGACGAGTTCCGCTTCGAGTCCGTATAATAATCCTCCGAACCAGTGAAGGGGAAGTTGATAACGTTCCGCCTCACTTCCGCGCGAACGGATTAATTCAAAGACACGTTCAACATCCGTACCGTAACGTTGAATCAACCAGGTCGATTCTTTTGGAGAGAGTCCAAGCGCTTCACCTTTCGGCTGCTGTTCTTTCAAGTAACGGGCAAATCCTTTACTGCCGTCAGGGTGACCGCCGCCAAGCAGGATATCATGAGTCCGGGAAGTCAGGTAAATCCGGTTTTCTTCTTCCTTGAACTGATCCGCCACCATATCAATGATTCGTTCCGCCATCTTACGGTAGCCTGTCAATTTTCCGCCGGCAATCGACATCAGACCGGATTTCGAAACGAAGATTTCATCTTTTCGTGACAGTTCACTTGGATCTTTGCCGTCTTCGTGAATTAACGGACGCAGACCGGACCAAGTGGACTCGACATGTTCCGGCTGAAGATCAACGTTAAACATCTTATTGGTCGCATCGAGGATATAATCACGGTCCTCTTCCGTTACACCCGGCTCGAGAATATCACCCTGATAGTTCGTGTCTGTCGTACCGACGTACGTTTTTCCTTCACGGGGAATCGCGAAAATCATCCGGCCGTCCGGAACATCAAAGTAAACCGCCTGTTGAAGCGGGAAGTGGGCTTGATCGATGACGAGATGAATCCCTTTCGTCAGATGAAGCGATTTGCCGGATTTTGAACCGTCTTTTTCGCGTAATTCATCCACCCATGGACCGGTTGCATTAATGATTTTTTTCGCCCGGATTGTATAAGTCTTACCGGTTAAGACGTCCTGTACTTCGACACCGACGACTTTCCCGTTATGGTAGACGAGAGACTCAGCCTTCGTATAGTTCACGGCACGTCCGCCGTATCCGACCGCAGCTTTTAATACTTCGACCGTTAATCGGGCATCGTCTGTTTTATATTCAACATACCGTCCGCCTCCGACAAGATGTTCCGACCGTAACAGCGGTTCATATCGGAGTGTTTCTTCTTTTGATAACATCGTCCGTCGTTCATGGCGTCTGACACCTGCCAATTGGTCGTAGACCCGCAAACCGATCGACGTCGAAAAGCTGCCGAATGTCCCGCCTTCGACAAGCGGTAACATCATCCATTCAGGTGTCGTGACGTGCGGCGCATTTTCATAAACGATGGCCCGTTCTTTCCCGACTTCTGCGACTAACTTGATTTCAAATTGCTTTAGGTAACGTAAGCCCCCGTGCACGAGTTTCGTCGAGCGGCTTGATGTCCCTTCTGCGAAATCCTGCATCTCAATCAACCCGGTCCGCATACCCCGGCTTTGAGCATCGAGTAAAATCCCGGCACCTGTAATGCCGCCACCAATGACTAATACATCAAGCAATTCCTGTCCCATCTCTTCCAGCCATGCTGTTCGTTCCGTACTTGAAAACATGCATAATTCCCCCTGTTCGTCTGAAATGGATTAATTAATCTACTTCTATCCATGTACCCTCTTTTACACTTTTTTGAGCACAATCAATAATTTTCATGACGAGCAGAGCTTGTTCCGTTGTGACGGCAAGAGGGGACTCATGACGTAAGGCTTGTGCCAAATCATGATAGTAGTCGGCAAAACCCGAATCGACGAAGGGGCGTTCTTCTAAAGGCTGTTCAGGTCTTCCCCACGTATAAGTCGACCGTTTCGTATCGACGCTGTCGACGAAATAACTCGCTTTTGTACCGTGGACGGCGAGCGAAGGACCGGGTGCCGGAACGAGTGATCCGATGTGCAGAATGGCGCGGCGCGTTCCGAAAGCGAGAATCAGATGCGTGTAGTCTTCGACCGGACCGTCCGGACGTTGGATCGTCTGATCACAAAAGACGCGATCCGGTCGTTCACCGAACAACATCAACGCCTGGTCAATTAAGTGAGAACCTAAATCGTAAAGCAGACCGGCGCCTGGGACGTCCTGTTCCCGCCAGCGTGCCCGAACGGTCGGACGATAGCGGTCATAGTGCGCCTCGAAGGTCTGGACTACACCCAGTTCATCAGCTTGAACCAGTTCGAGCAATGTCCGGAAGTCTTTTGTGTACCGGCGGTTATGGTAAACTGTCAGTAATCGATTTTGTTGACGGGCAAGATCCGTCAGCTGTTCGGCCTCCATTAAAGTGACCGTAAATGGTTTTTCGACCAGGACATGACAGCCGGCTGAAAGTGCCGTCTTGGCGAGGGGATAATGTTCGGCGTTCGGTGTTGCGATCACAACGAGTTCAATCGTTTCAGCAGCCAACAACTCTTCAAGCGAAGAATAGACCGGCACATCCGGATAACGCGTAGCGACTGCCTCCGGACGACTGGACTGAACCGCAACCAGTTGATAATCAGGTGCTGTGAGATACGGGGCGTGCAAATGTTCACCGGCAAGTCCAAAGCCAATTAGAGCAGTACGGATCATGGAGGACACTTCCTTTTCAGTTAATACATTCAATCTATCATATGAGGTGAGCAAGATGATTACAGAACAACAAGTCATTGAAAAAATGCGGCAGACGATGTCAAAAATCGAGCAGTCGAGCGGAACGGGTCAAATCGAGCAAATTGCGGCGATGAAAGCCTACTGTGAATTACTGCTGGATCAACCGCAAAGCGCGGGAGCGCCTTCGGTCATCACGCCGACCACTCAACCGAAACCGCCCGAAGTCGATCCGATGTTGGCCCGCTTCATGGGAGTCGCTCCGGAAAAAGAAGAAAAAGGGCCCTCGCTGCTTGATTTTTGAGTAAATCAAATCAAATGTGGGAATAGAGTAAAAGGAAAAAATAAGGGGGAACAGAATATGAAAACAGTCATCGTCATCGGAGCAGGTCCGGGAAACGGAGCCGAAATCAGTAAGCGGTTCGGTAAAGAAGGCTTCCAAGTCGTCTGCGCCGCACGGACACAGGAAACACTGGCAGCCGTCATCACGGAGCTGAAAGAACAAGGGATTGAAGCAGTTGGCGTCGAATGTGATGCCTCACGTCGTGCCGATCTCGAATCGCTCGTGGAATGGACGAAAGAACAGTACGGACAAGTGGATGTCCTCGTTTATAACGCGTCGATCCTGCACCAAGCTTCTGTGCTTGAGGTATCAGCTGAGCAGATTACGAAAGAATTTGAAATTGATGTTCTCGGAGCGTTGCATGCTGCACAAATCGTCGCACCGGATATGGTGGCACGAAAAGACGGAGTCATCTTAATTACAGGCGGCGGAGCAGCACTCCATGCGATTAAATCTTTGCCGGGTCTGTCGATCGGGAAAGCCGGTGTCCGTCAACTGACGCATATGTTGCATGATACGTTGAAAGACGACAATGTCTATGTCGGGACCGTGACGATTGCCGGTGAAGTCAAACGCGGAACGGCACTGGATCCGAAAAATGTTGCGGAAGCCTTTTATACGTTGTATACGAACCGTACGGATGTCGAAAAGGTCCTCGAAGCAAAGTAATCGGGAAGCGACACAAGTAACAGGAGATACGATTTAGACTGGAAAGCGTCGACGCGTCTGATGTCGGCGCCTTTTTGAATCCGATGGGAGGGGGGGAAACCCATGAAACGGGTGTTATCTCAACTATTTTTAGTAATGACGATCCTATTTTTGAGCGGATGCGCACTGGATTCTGAACCGGGTGATCAACAGACGGGCATCCGACAACCGGATGAAGCGAAAGTAACAGAAGCCGTCGTCGAGCGTGTCATCGACGGGGATACGGTAAAAGTCCGGCTGAAGAATGGTCAAACGGAAGATGTCCGCTTTTTATTGATCGACACACCGGAAACCGTGAATCCGGAAAAGCCGATTCAACCGTATGGTCCGGAAGCATCACGCTTTACAAAAGAAGCGTTACCGGCAGGCAGTGAGGTATTGCTCGAACGCGATGAATCGAAAGCAGACCGGTACGGTCGATTGCTGGCGTACGTTTGGGCGGACGGGAAAATGATCAATCAGGAACTGTTACGAAAAGGGTTGGCACGGGTCGCCTATATTTATGAGCCGGATACCCGGTACGTCGAGACATTTCAGAAAATCGAAGATGAAGCAAAAGGGGAAAAGTTAGGAGTCTGGCAGACAAACGGATATGCGACGGATCGCGGATTCGATACTTCGGTCATGAAAGGAACATCGGCAGAGTCAACAGACTGCGCCGACATCAAAGGTAATATCAACCGCCAAGGAAAGAAAATCTATCACGTCCAAGGGGGACGTTCATATGATGAAGTGAATCCGGAAGAGATGTTTTGCAGTGAACGGGAAGCGAAAGAAGCCGGATTCGTCCGGGCGGCGAACTGACTGAACAGAGGATGACGCCAAAAAGATAAGGGTGGCAGATTATTATTCTGCCACCCTTATCTTTGTAGAAATTGAATTTTGAGTCAGCTTCTTTGTACGTTACGGTTGTGTAGGCGGCTGATAATGTTGAATCTTATCATCTTCATCAAAAGAAATTGTCACATCCGTGATGCCTTTGAGAATCCGGATCTGCAGTTCAAGGCGGTCTTTAATATCGTCTGCTTGAGCAATCGTCAGTCCAGGATCCACTTCAATCTCGATTTCAACGTGGAAGTGATCCCCTTCTTTGATGACTTCAAGTTTTTCGATATCACGAACGTCCGGATCACGCATCAGGATTTCTCCGATTTTTGCAGTCAGTACTTCATCAATCTCACCAAGCGCACCGGCAGCATTTTGAATAAAGACATTATAGACGACATAGAACATCATCAAGCCGATCAAAATCGAAGCAATTCCTTCTGCCTGATAAAACGACGTATAATGCGAAATCAGGACGGCAATGATGGCGATGACACCACCGAGCGTCGCGACTAAATCTTCCATGAAGACGAGTCGTGTCGCCGGTTTTGCCTGCGATAAGTTGGCGAAGCTTTGACCGACCAGCGTCAGACCACGGGATTTTAATCCCGTCTCATGGGCAATTTCAATCATTGCTTTGTAGAACACACCGACTTCGAGCACAACACCGATTCCGAGTGCAGTCAGGATGATCCAAAGGCCGCTCGTTTTTTCACCCGGAGCATGCAGGATGTGCAGGACACCTTCACGGATGGTTTCGTAAGCAAGAATGGCAACCACAAGGATGGCGGCCAGTAAAACAAGGTTGACGAGTCGACCGAATCCATTCGGGAACCGCTTGGTCGGTGCTTTTTTACTTAATGCCGATCCGACATAAACAAAAAACTGGTTGGCTGCGTCACCGATTGTATGCATCATTTCTGCAAACATGGCGATATTTCCCGTCAAGATGTAAGCGACGAATTTGATAAGAGCGATAACCGTATTGACGATGGCAGCAGCGAGAGCCGATTTATTCCCACGCCTGAGCAGAGTAAAAAAGTTCGACATGAAGGTTCCTCCCTTTTAAGAGAAGCAGAAACGCGGGGTTACCCGCGTCCAGCTTGGAATGATGGATAAAGTGTCATGCCGCCGTCCGCAAACAAGGTAATCCCTGTCACGTAACTTGCTTCATCGGAAGCAAGCCATGCGGCGACTGCAGAAATTTCTTCCGGTTTTCCGATATTCCCCATCGGAATCATGCTTTCGACATCGGCACGTTGTTTCGGATCCTCGAACTTCTCGGCATTGATTGGTGTATTGATCGCGCCCGGTCCAATCGCATTGATACGAATGCCTTTTGGTGCGTATTCCATTGCAAGTGTTTGGGTCATCAGTTTGACGCCGCCTTTGCTCGCAGCATAGTGCACAAACGTTGGCCATGGAATGATTTCGTGTACGCTCGACATATTAATGATATTCCCTTTGACATTATGCTCAACGAAGTATTTAAGAGCTTCCCGGGCACCGAGGAAGGCACCGGTCAAGTTGACATCGATAACCTTTTGCCAATCTTCAAGTGACATTTCATGAGAAGGTGAAGGCATTTCGACACCGGCATTATTGACGAAAACATCAAGCTGACCGAAGTGGTCGACCGCCTGTTTAACGAGATTGATCATGTCCTCTTCTTTCGAGACATCCCCTTGGACGGTAAGGGCTTCACCGCCTGCTTGCTTGATATCTTCTGCGATTTTGTTCGCTTCTTCCGGGTGGCTCCGGTAATTGATGACGACACGCATGCCTTCTTCCGCGTAGCGGCGGATGATGGCTTCACCGATCCCCATTGATCCACCGGTGACGATTGCGACTTTACCTTTGAGACTGTTATACATAATATGAACTCCTCCTTATTATTGCTTCGTAAATCCAATCATGATGCCACCGACGACGACTAGAATACAGCCGATGATGACAAATGTCATTTCTTTTTTTGTTTTCGCTTCTTTTAACAAGACGACACCACCGATTGTCGAGATGACGACACCGGTTTGTGACAGCGAGAAGCTCGTTGCGACACCAACTTTGGCAGTAGCAAACAGCAGAGCAATGTTACCGACTGCCCACATGAGACCGCCAATCGTGTTGCCGGCTGTTTTTTTCGTGAACAGGTTTCCTTTACGTAAAGACAATAGAACGGCACTGATGACCATACCGATGGCTTGCGGCAAGACAGCTTCCCAGCCGTTGATGTTGAACCAACGGGCGATGACGACATAGCCGACATAACCGACTGTCGAAATGAGAAGCAACAGTAAACCTTTTCCGATATTTTCATCCTGTTTGCTTTTATCTTCTTTATAAGAAGTGAAAGCGGCACCGGCCACGATTAAGACAAGTGCACTGATACCGAGAATCAAAGCAGTCCGGTTCGACCACTCGCCAAAAGCGAGAACACCGAACAGAGACGTCCCGACGAGTTGCATCCCGGTTGAAAGCGGCATCGTTTTCGAGACACCCATCTGTTTAAAAGCTGCGAATTGATTCATCTGGCCAAGGGCCCAAAAAGCACCGGAGAAGAATCCGGCGACCCAGGCTGTCGTCGAAAGTTCAGGGCTGACAAAAAAGAATGTGATGATGGCGAACGCTAAAGCCCCAAGTGTCGTTCCGATAATTTGTTGTTCCGTCGAACCACCGATTTTGGAGACGACCAATGGAAGACTCCCCCACATCAAGGCAGGTACGAGCGCAATTAAGATATCAATCAAGTGTTTCACCTCTTTTAAATTTCTTTCTATCTACTTGAAGATGTACCCCGGGAACAGATCTGAAAAACATAGAAGAACGAAAAAACATTATTTCAAAATAAAAAAACGTCCTCTCAAGAGGACGTTTCAGTCATTATTTAAACGGTTCGTCGGCAATCCGGACAATTTGCCGTCCGATGCGTCGACCGTTCCATAAAGCAACGACGGCAATGGCGAGCGAAATGCCCATCAAATCGTAATGAGCAAGGAAGTAGCCGGTGTAACTGACCGGGAGGCTGACGATTCCGACGAGGGAACTGGTCCATTGACGGATTTTCAGCGATTCCATGTTAGCGACGCGGGAAAACTTCTGTTGTTCAAACAGTCGCCACCGCGTCGGCTCACTCAAGGCATCGTTGACGAGGCGGGGGAAAGCCAGTAATCGTGCCCCGTAGGAAGCAGCGACTTGCAAGTAACGGTTCTGATTTTTCCCTTCTTCATCGAGCCATCTCCGGACCATCGGCTTAGCAAGTTCGAGCAAATTGATTTTCGGTGATAAGATTTGCAGAATTCCGAGAATCGTTGAGGCTGCCCGGCCGAAAAAGGCAAACTCTGCCGGAAGTTGGATCGGTTCGTTTCGGACCAGTAATTCAATATCGGATAATACTTTTTCAATCAATTTCGTATCGACGTTTTCCATGTCACTTTCAAGGTAGAAGGTAACGGCTTTTTCAATCGCTTGCCGGATATTTTGTTTGTTGGCATTTGGCAGTAAAAAGCGTAGATCTTCGAGTCCGTCGACGATGGCATCATAGTCGAGCGTCACGAAGGACTGGAGAATACGTTGAATCGCCCGCATATCGTCGGCTGTCGTCGCACCGATCATCCCGAAATCGAGTAAGACGATCCGACCGTCACTTTGGACAAGGACGTTACCGGGATGGGGATCGGCATGGAATTTACCGCCGAACAGTAACTGCTCTCCGGCATTCAGGAACAGGTTCCGGGCCAGTTCATCGCGGTCGATGTTATGTTCCGCTAAGTAATCAAGATCCGTGATGCGTGTGCCTTCGATCCATTCCATGACGAGAACACGGTTCGTACAATGTTCTTCAAAGTAATCCGGAATGTAGATGACGGGATTCGTTTCGTACATCTTTTTGAAGTACAGACCGTTTTTTAATTCTGTCCGGTAGTTCAGCTCATCTCCGATGACGAATACCATCTGACGGTACAGACTTTGTAAATCGGTTGATTTATTGAGGGACGTCCGGCGGAGCATCGCAATGACGAGCCGCATCGCCCGGAAATCAGTTTTGATGATTTGTTCAATGTTCGGCCGTTGAACTTTGATCGCTACTTTCCGGCCGTTTGATTTAAGCGTTGCGCTATAAACTTCACCGATTGAAGCAGAGGCAATCGGCCGGGGGGAAATGTCATCGACGATGTCCTCAATCGCTGTTCCCCAGTCCTCTTCGATGATTTTCCGGGATTCGCCGAGTTTACTTGATGGAACTTTGTCGACAAGTTCCGTCAGCTCCATCAAGACGGACGGGGGAAACAGGTCGGCCCGAATCGACAGGAACTGCCCCAGTTTAATGAGGAGTCCTTCGAGACGAAGGGCTTTTTTCTTATAGTCACGCGCAATCGTAATCATGATGCGCTCAAATTCTTCATTATTCGTACCGGGTCGGTTCTTGCGGGTGAATCGATAAATCGTCCAAATGTAACGAGCGAACATCGTTACGATGATGAAAATCCGATAAAGCGCCCAACGTTTCATGCCTTCACCTAGCTTCCTGTACAGTTTGTTTCAGTATAGGTTACTTTACCTAAAAACGTCACTTACAAACGGTCGAATCGGTGACAGAAAAAATAAGCTTGCCGGAATCAAAAAAGAGCGTATAGTAAGTATTGGAATTTCTAATGGGAAAGGTGAAATGTGCGTATGTCCTGGGACTTATTAAATATCATTGGAACGGTTGCGTTTGCGATGAGTGGCGCGATTGTCGCGATGGAAGAAAAGTATGATTTGTTTGGTGTTTGGCTGCTCGCTTTAATCACGGCCTTCGGTGGTGGTGCCATCCGCAACCTGTTGATTGGTGTCCCGGTTTCTGCGCTCTGGTCGCAAGGCGGACTGTTCTTAATTGCGATTTTAGTCGCATTGCTGATCTTCATTTTACCGCAATTATTTTTACCGCACTGGACACGGTGGGGGGTGCTCGCTGATGCACTCGGTTTATCCGCCTTTGCGATTCAAGGTGCGCTGATGGCTTCCGCTAAAGGATTACCGTTATCGGCAACCATCTCGGCAGCCGTTCTGACAGGAGTCGGCGGCGGTGTCATCCGCGATCTACTCGCCGGACGGAAACCGCTTGTCTTGCATAAAGAAATCTATGCGATGTGGGCCGTCATGGCGGCACTCGTGATCGACCGGTTTGAATTGACGAATCCACTCCATTTGTTCACATTACTCGGTCTGATCACGATTTTACGTATGCTATCCTATTATTATGAATGGAATTTACCAGCACGACGCTTAGGGGGAGATAAGGAATGAAAATTTTCATCATGATCGGAGCATTGTCGATGATGCTCGCCGTGGCACTGGGAGCATTCGGTGCACATGCCTTAAAAGATATGTTATCGGAACGGATGCTTGCGAACTGGCAGACGGGTGTCTTGTATCAAATGGTTCACTCGCTCGGAATCCTAGCACTCGGCGGAATGTTATTGAAAGTATCGATTTCTCAGTTCTCATTGGCCGGTTGGCTGATGCTTGCCGGAATCGTTTTCTTCTCAGGCAGCCTGTACGTCATGGCACTGACAGGTGTGACGAAACTTGGGGCTGTGACGCCGATCGGTGGCGTCCTGTTCATTGCAGCCTGGATTTTTGTTGCAATCGGGGCTTATAAAGGGCTGTAAAAACAATAAGAATCTACTCGCTTCACGCGACTCGACCAGAGAAACGTGAAACGGATAGGTTCTTTTTTGATGGACGCAAAAAACCGGTAAACAGAGTTTGATCTGTTTACCGGTACGATAGAGCGACAAAAGCAATAGCTTCAGCGCTTGGCAGGTTGTGTTTTATTTAGCTTCGATAATGCTTGCTCATAGCGGTCCAGTACGCGTTCCGCGACTGGCTTTAGCTCTTTTGAAAGCACAGCGAATTGCAATTCACGCGATCGCGTTGATCGGTTCATAGCATTCCCCATGGTAATTCCTCCTTCAGGTACAAATCTGACAGTTTTTGTGGCCGCAAAGAGTATATTCCCGTAGGGTTTTCCTATGAAACGTGATTTAGCAGATTAAAGTGCGAAATGTGCTTCGAGATCGGTTGTTTCGAGGCGGTTCCCGATGAAGAACTCACCAAACTCACCGTATTTGGCACTGACTTCGTCAAAACGCATTTCGTAAACGATTTTCTTGAACTGAAGAATATCATTTGCGAACAGCGTGACGCCCCATTCCCAGTCATCGAATCCGGTTGATCCGCCGATGATTTGCTGAATCTTGCCGGCGTAGCTCCGACCGATCATTCCGTGACGGTACATCAGTTCTTTTCGTTTTTCCATCGAAAGCGTGTACCAGTTGTCGCCGTCGCGGCGCGACTTGCTCATCGGATAGAAGCAGATGTGCTTCGATTTCGGAAGAATCGGATAGAGACGGTCGCGGACGTACGGGTTTTCATACGGGTTACCTTCTCCTGAACCGCGGTATGTACCGAGTTCGACGACAGACACATAGGAATACGTCGGGATCAGATAGTCGTATAGATCAAGCTTCTGCATCTTCACTTCAACGTCCTGAATCTCTTCCATTGTCGGACGCAGAACCATCAGAACGAGATCCGCTTTTTGACCGATGATCGTATAGAGGGCATGACTGCCTTCTTTTTGATCTTCGACTTGTGCGAGTTCGCCCAAGAATGCCTGGAACTCCTGTACCATCTTCGTCCGGACGGAAGCATCGACCTGTTTCAGACGGGCCCAGTCAATCCGGCGGAAATCATGGAATGTATACCAGCCATCGAGTGTTTCGGCGGCTTGTTGCGTAACGGTTGGTTCGGATGATTGATGTTGCATATGAAAACCTCCTGAATCTGTAATGGTGAACGTGTTAATCCATGTTCAATCTTACCATATCTTTTTGGTTTCCCCGTAAGAAAACGGGTTCGTTTTTGGAGCGGACCCGACATACAAAAACGGAAAGGGGGGTATGAGGTAAAAGGGTGTGATAAAGAGGTTCTGTTTTTCCCTGTACTATATTAAAAAAGATACTGTAATAGTATTCAAAAAGTCAGGTGTAAGAATAGAAAACACACTTTTTTGCAAATTGTTTTAACAACGAAACAGAACTGTGTATAATGAACAATGGAATGGAACAACAACAAAAACCGACACTTATTCGCCACAAAAGGAGCTAATATCATGCAATTATTCGAAATGCTTGAGACAAAAGTCAAAGCCCACCAGCCGACGATCGTTTTCCCTGAAGGAATCGATGCACGTGTTCTCGGTGCAGCTGTACGTTTGAAAAAAGACGGTTTAGTTACACCGATCGTCATCGGACCACGCGGTCAAATCGAAGAGACAGCTTCAGCAAACAACATTGATGTTGCAGATCTTGAAACGATTGATCCGGCTTCATATGAAGGAATCGAAGAACTCGTTGCTTCATTCGTTGAGCGTCGTAAAGGAAAAGCAACGGAAGAACAAGCCCGCGCCCTCATCCTGAAAGACGTCAACACGTTTGGTACGATGCTCGTCCACACAGGAAAAGCAGAAGGTCTAGTTTCCGGTGCGATGCACGCAACAGGTGATACGGTTCGTCCGGCACTTCAAATCATCAAAATGCAAGAAGGCTATAAAAAGACATCAGGTGTCTTCATCATGGTTCGTGACGACGAGCAGTATGTGTTCGCCGACTGTGCAATTAACATCGCACCGGACGCTAACGATTTAGCTGAAAATGCAATCGCGTCTGCGAAAACGGCAAAAACATTCGGAATCGATCCGAAAGTTGCGTTGCTCAGCTTCTCGACAAAAGGTTCAGCGAAATCACCGGAAACAGAGCGCGTTGTCGAAGCAACACGTTTGGCAAAAGAACGTGCACCTGAACTCTCAATCGACGGTGAATTACAATTTGACGCAGCATTCGTCCCGAGTGTCGCAAAATCAAAAGCGCCGGAATCAGATGTTGCCGGTCAAGCAAACGTCTTTATTTTCCCAAGCCTTGAGTCTGGAAACATCGGCTATAAGATTGCCCAGCGTCTTGGCGGTTTTGAAGCAATCGGACCAATTCTGCAAGGACTCAACAAACCGGTCAACGATTTGTCGCGCGGATGTAACGAAGAAGACGTCTACAAACTGGCGATCATTACAGCGGCACAAGCTGTCGAAGAACGCCAAGCGTAATCCATTTTCGAAAAAGACTTTACTTTTTCAGTGAACTCCGTAAAATGGAACACATCACGCATCAACGAATAAACGTATAGCAACGCTCGTATAATAGTGGGGATTGGCCCACGAGTCTCTACCGGATCGCCGTAACGATCCGACTACGGGTGGTGAGTTACTGCTCTCTTTTTAGCGTACAGTGGCTGCCCCCGGGTAGCGACTGTACGTTTTTTTTCGTTCAAAAAGGAGAAATCAGTTATGAAACGTTTGGAAGAAATGATTAAACAAGAAGGATTAGTCTTATCGGATCAAGTATTAAAAGTCGATTCCTTTTTAAACCACCAGGTCGATCCGACCTTGATGTGGGAAATTGCCTATGAATTTATGGACCGGTTCAAAGATGCCGGTATTACGCGGATCTTGACGATTGAAGCAGGCGGCATCGCACCGGCGATGATGACCGCGCTTCGTCTTGGTGTCCCGATGGTCTATGCCCGGAAAACGAAGTCGTTAACGTTAAACGAAGGAACGATTTCAGCAGAAGTCTATTCGTTTACGAAACAACAGACGAGTACGATTACGGTCGCAGAACAATATTTACAGGCCGGAGAACGCGTCCTGATCATCGATGACTTCCTCGCAAACGGGGAAGCGGCGTTCGGATTAGCAAAACTCGTCGAACAGGCCGGAGCAGAAGTCGCAGGCTTCGGTATCGTCATTGAAAAATCATTCCAACCGGGACGTCAGAAATTGCTGGATGCCGGATTCCGTGTTGAATCGCTTGCCCGTATTAAAAAGCTCGAAGCAGGAGAGGCGACATTCGTCGACCCGGTGACAGTATGAAGACGTTATCGAACGTCAAAGCGGCGAGTCTAGGTCTGCAACATGTACTCGCGATGTACACGGGAGCCGCGATTGTTCCGCTGATTGTCGGCAGTGCAATCGGGTTATCCGGTGAAGAACTGGCGTATCTCGTTGCGATTGATTTATTTATGTGTGGAGTAGCGACATTGTTGCAAGTGTTCGTGACGAAATATACCGGTGTTGGTTTACCGGTCGTCCTCGGCTGTACATTTACAGCTGTCGGTCCGATGATTGCGATTGGCAGTTTGCAGGGCATCACGGCCATTTACGGTGCGTTGATTGCCAGCGGTTTAATTATCTTCGTGATTTCCGGTTGGTTCAGCCGGATTGCGATTTTGTTTCCGCCGGTCGTGCTCGGTTCTGTCGTGACGATCATCGGCATTTCGTTAATTCCGGCGGCGATTAATGATATCGGCGGCGGACAAGGCGCGAAGGATTTTGGTGATATGCGGTACTTGGCACTTGCCGGACTGACCATTGTCCTGATTTTAGTCTTTAACCGTTACGGAACGGTTTTTTCAAAAGCGGCAGCTGTGCTGATTGCCGTCCTGATCGGAACGCTCGTTGCATTCGGAATGGGAATGATTGATTTCAGCCCGGTCGCTGAAGCATCCTGGTTCCAAATGGTGACACCATTTTATTTTGGTGTCCCGACCTTTAATGCTACAGCCATTCTGACGATGACGCTGGTCGGACTCGTTTCGATGGTCGAATCAACAGGCGTCTTCTTGACGCTCGGAGAAATCACCGACAAAAAACTGAGGGATAAAGATTTAGCCCGTGGGTACCGGGCGGAAGGAGCCGCAACGATCATCGGCGGAATCTTCAATAGTTTCCCATATACGACGTACAGTCAAAACGTCGGTCTTGTCCAGTTGACGGGTGTCAAAACACGGAAAGTCATCGTCTTTGCCGGATTCTTTTTGATCATGCTCGGTTTCTTGCCGAAAGTCGCAACCTTTACGACACTGATTCCGAAACCGGTTCTCGGCGGAGCGATGCTCGTGATGTTCGGAACGGTCGCAGCGAGTGGAATCCGGATTTTATCCCGTGTTGATTTTGCTAAAAACGATAATGTGATCACGGTCGCGCTTGCACTTGGTGTCGGACTCGGCATCAGCATGAATCCGGCGATTGTCGCGTCACTTCCGGATCAGGTCCGTGTCCTGACAGACAGTCCGATTGTCGCAGGATCGGTAACAGCCCTGCTGTTAAACGGGTTGTTCCGTTTGACGGAAAAGAAGACAGCGATGAGAAAAACACCTTTGGCAAAGGTTGAATAAGATTTGTAACCCTTATGAAAGGAGCAGTCATGTATACTATTCGGTATAGGTGGTTGCTCCTTTTATGTACCGTTACATAAATCAGAATATTTCGAGTATGTGGGATTCGGAGAAAATATCTCTTGAAAACGTTTACAAAACGGACACAATTTCTTTATACTGACAACGTAGCGGTTAGGGGAACTGCTAAGAAACAAACAGAGACGGGAAGGACGTCGTACAGATGAAACAACAGACAGAACTGAATCGGGGATTAGAAGAACGTCACATTACACTGATGTCGCTGGGGGCGGCGATCGGTGTCGGACTGTTCCTCGGATCCGCAAAAGCGATTCAATTAGCTGGACCAGGAATACTGATCGGGTACTTAATCGGTGGTCTCATTATCTTCATTATCATGCGGGCTCTTGGGGAACTCGCAGTCCGTGAACCGGTATCAGGCAGCTTTGCCGAGTATGCCCGAAAATATGTCAGCCCGCTTGCCGGTTTCCTGACAGGGTGGAATTATTGGTTGCTCTGGATTTTCACATGTATGGCCGAAATTACGGCCGTCGGGATTTATATGCAGGAATGGTTCCCGAATTCACCCACTTGGATGTGGGCGCTTGGTGCACTGATTTTGATGACGAGCATCAACTTCATTGCCGTTAAGTTTTACGGGGAATTCGAATTCTGGTTTGCATTAATCAAAATCGTTGCCATCGTCGCAATGATCATTCTTGGAACGCTGACGATTGTCATCGGGTTCGGGAACGGCGGTACGCCGGTCGGGATTTCAAATCTTTGGTCACATGGCGGATTCCTGCCGAACGGGTTCGGCGGTGTTCTACTTGCGATGCAAATGGTCATGTTTGCCTTCTTAGGGATTGAAGTGATTGGGGTCACAGCAGGTGAAGCGAAAAATCCGAAGAAAACAATCCGTAAAGCGGTCAACAATGTTTTCTTACGAATTTTAGTCTTCTACATCGGTGCTCTGTTCGTCATTCTTTCGATTTATCCATGGGATCAAGTCGGACAGAATAACAGCAGTCCATTCGTCTTATTATTTGATTCACTAGGCATTCCGGCAGCTGCCGGAATCATTAACTTTGTGGTCTTGACGGCGGCTTTATCGTCATGTAACTCAGGGATTTTCTCAACAGCCCGGATGATGATGAATTTGTCACAAAATCAGGAAGCGCCGAAACGTTTTGCAAAGATTTCTAAAAACGGTGTGCCGGCACTTGCGACGATCCTTTCTGGCGTTGCCCTGCTGGTTGGTGTCGCACTCAACTACTTCTTGCCGGACGATGTCTTTGCGATCGTCACAAGTATTGCGACATTCGGAGCCGTCTGGACATGGGCGATGATTTTGATTGCTCAGATGCGGGCACGTAAAGTGCACGGATCAGCTGAATTCGGAGTTCCGTTCTTCCCGATTGCGAACTATCTTGCGTTAGCCGCACTCGCGGGTGTCATCGTCCTGATGGCATTTGATGCCGGAACACGGATTGCACTGATTGTCGGACCGCTCTGGTACGTGATTTTGATTGCTGTGTATTATGCACGGGGAATGCATAAACAAAAGCGTGAACCACTGGACCGGGCATCCGGAGAATAAGAACTGGAGATCAGCTTCGGCTGGTCTCTTTTGTTCTGTTTCGACGTCAGTTTTGCTACACTGGACACAGATGAAATAAGAGGAGGATTATTATGAAAACGATTCATGTCGATGAACTGCAAGAAAAGCTTGAAGCGGGTGAAGCATTACACGTCGTAGACGTCCGGGAACAGGACGAATACGATGCCGGTCATATTCCGAATGTCCGCTTTATGCCGATGTCTGAAATCGGAGAAAGGTATACCGAGTTGCAGGAAGGCGAAACGTACTATCTGATTTGTAAAGCAGGCGGCCGGAGCGAAAACGTCGGACGGTTCCTCGAACAGTACGGCTATGACGTCATCAACGTCGAAGGCGGGATGATGAACTGGAAAGGCGATCAAGAAGCGTAATTGCTGAAAAATTGGAAGCGGATTCCTAAACGGATCTGCTTCTTTTTTTTGATTTTCTGTGAAAAAGTATACATTTTAACCGATAAAGAAACTAGAACGGCGAGTACGTAGCTCGAGAATGGGAGTTGGATATGGAACAGAAGAAAAAACGCACGTTGAGTATTAAACAAAAGTTGATCCTGACATCGATGCTCTTATTATTGATTCCTTCTTTATTGATCGGTTTTGTTTCTTACAGCCAGGCCAAACAAAAAATCACGAATGAAATTTTACAGTCGGCTCATGCCGGTGTCGATCGGATGAATGATGAAATCATGAATATCATCGATCCGATGCGCCGAGATGTCGCCTTTTTTGCGGACCGGATTGACGGAACGTTGTATCAATCAGGCAAACAGAATCTCGACTTAAAAGAAAAAATGACCGAATACTTAGATACGCATCCGCAAGCGGCCAATATTTATTATGCGACGACGTCAGGCGAGATGACGATTTATCCGGAGCAGTCGATGCCGGATGATTATGATCCACGCGACCGCCCATGGTATACAGCAGCAGAAGGCGCCAACGGAAAAGTCGTCATCACGGATCCGTACGTCGATGCTGCATCGGGCAAGATGATGGTGACACTTTCGCAAACAGGTGGAAACGGACGTGGTGTCATCGCAATCGACGTCGATGTCGACCGGATTGCTGAAATCGCCAAGAAAATCAAAATCGGAAAAGAAGGATACGTTACGATTCTAGATCGTGATAAAAAGTTCGTCACTCATCCGACGTTGAAACCGGGTGAAACAGCATCCGGCAGCTGGGTCGGTCCGCTTTACGCCGGGAAAGAAGGACGCTTCTCTTACTTATTTGAAGAGGAAGACAAACAGATGGATTTCATGACGAACGGTCTGACTGGCTGGAAAGTCGCCGGAACGTTGTATGATCATGAAATCACGGACGAAACAGCCAGCATTTTATGGACGACATTAGGTGTCATTGCCGGTACGTTTATCCTGGCTGGACTCCTGCTGTTCTTCATCCTGCGCTCGATCATCAGCCCGCTGAACCGCTTGACGAAAAGTGCGGAGCGGATTCAGGAAGGTGACTTGACGGAAGAAGTCGTCGTCGAATCGAACGACGAAATCGGACAAGTCGCAGAAAGCTTTAATACGATGATTCTGTCATTACGCGGGATCATCTCAAATCTTGATCAATCAATCGGTCAGGTCGCGGCTTCTTCCGAGGAACTGATGGCGAATGCCGCACAAACGACGGCAGCTTCGGAACAAATTGCCGGCTCGATTCAGGAAATGGCGGCAGGAGCCGGTCAATCGAAACGCCAGCTCGAAGGGAATGCGGTATCACTTCAAGCAATCACATCGGGTGTCATGCGGATCGCCGAGAGCTCGACGAATGTCTCGGAACTGTCACGCGCGACGGCTTCAGAAGCAGAAGACGGGACGGCGGCGGTCACCAAAAACGTCGAACAGATGAAAGCGATCGATTCATCGGTCGAGAATTTTGGTGAGGTCATCCAGTCGCTGGCCCATCGTTCGAACGAAATCGGGAAGATTGTTGATGTCATCAACGGCATTGCGACCCAGACGAATTTACTGGCCTTAAATGCAGCGATCGAAGCGGCACGGGCAGGTGAGAACGGAAAAGGATTTGCTGTCGTTGCCAGTGAGGTGCGTAAGCTTGCGGAACAGTCGCAGGAATCGACGAAACAAATTTCCCATCTGATTCAAAACATCAAACAGGAAACGGAACGTTCGGTCTTCCTGATGAAAGAAGTTTCGCATCATACGAAAGCGGGACTTGAAACGACGGAAGATTCGGCCGTTCGTTTCAAACAAATCATGTTGCGGACCCAAGAGATGACACCGCGGATCGAAGATGTCACGGCAACGGTCGAAGAGATTGCTGCCAACGTCCAGGAAGTCTCGGCATCCGCAACGGAAATCGCTCATATCGCAGATGAAAATTCTGCAGCATCCGAGCGCGTCGCAGCGACGACGGAAGAACAGCTTGGCTCGATGGAAGATATTTCACAATCGGCTAAAACCTTGTCTGATATGGCGGAAGAATTGCAAGTCCTCGTATCACGATTCAAAATATGATTTTAAAAACGACCGTCCTCTTTCGAGGATGGTCGTCTTTTTTGGAAAAAGACGCGATCTTCAACCAGATTTCTAATGAATGTTGCTTGAATAAAATAAGAAACGGGAAAATACAAGTGTAGACTGGCAGCTTGTAATCGGGAGGTGTTGGTGATGGCACGACAGACGAAATTAATGGAGTGGCAACAGGCGGGTTTGATTGATGCAGAGACAGTCGACCGGATTAAAGCGTATGAAGGTCACCGTCAAAAAAAGAAACGTGTGCCGTTGTTGTTGATTGTCGGATTGACCTTTGTCGGGTTAGCTTTGCTCAGTTTCTTGGCTGCCAATTGGCAAGCGATTCCTGCCCTCATTAAAATTGGTTTAGTGTTGGTCATCATGGTCAGTTGTTATGTGTTGGCCGATGTATCGGAACGGCGGACCATTTGGAATCCGGTTGCTTTTCGGATTCTTGGACTGGTTGCCTTTGCCGGAGCGCTCATCGTCACCGTCCAGAGTTTTCATATGTCCATGCAAGGTTCGTTTATCGGTTGGGCCGTCTTCCTCGCCGCGCTCGCCCATTTCTTTACGTGGCGTCATCCGGCCTATGCGATTGTTGCCTTCATCTCAGGTTTGAATATCTTTACCGGAGTCGGCGGATTTGGAACGGAGCATGCCACGTTTCTCGACTGGACATCGATTGTCCTCGTCGTGATCGTATCGCTTGCCTGGTTCTATTTCAGCCAGTCCTTCCCGTCCCTGATTCTCAGTTGGTTATTTCTTTATCTGTCGGGACTTGAGTTGTTTGCCCTTGTCTCTTACGACGGTGTCCTTTGGCCGATCTGGACCTTATTCGTGCTTGTCCCGCTGTTACTCGTCGTTAAACAAGACAGCAATCGTCATTTTCTATACCATCTGTATCTGATTGTCGCTGCCATCAATTCACTGGTTTATTTAACGGTCCGTGCCGAAACGACGGACTCCGTCATTCCTTTAGGAGAAGCCGTCGCACTTGCTGTTTTCGGTCTCGCAATCGGCTACTTGATTTACCAAAAATTCCGTCCGTTACTTTGGATTTTACCGCTCGGTTTGTTCGGATTCCTTTGGTTGGACGAACAGGCCATCTTGATTGCTGCGCTTGTCGAAATCATTGCCTTCGTCTATTTGATTGAACAGGAGCGCCAAGGTCGCCGTCTGACGATTCCATTTGTCTACTTCATCGCGGTTCAACTGACGATTTACTTTATCTATGCGTGGGACCGCCTCGATATGTCGTTGTTCTTCCTCGTTGGTGCATTGCTCGTCTTCCTGATTGCCGGTGTCCTGTGGTGGATTCGAAAACGCCGTGAAGGAGGGGTTCCGTCATGAAACGGTATCTGTTTCCAGTTTTGCAAATCATCGTCGTTCTCGGGGTGATCCTCAGCTTTTACTCCATTTCCTGGTTCGGTGACAGTTACCGCTTTCGGGCGGAACCATATGATCCGTTCAGTCCGGTCTATGGTGAATATGTCATGTTGCAATATCCTGATTTGAAACCGGCCGACTCTGTGAAAAAAGGATTGGTCTACGTCACGTTTACGACAGGTTCTGATGGCTATGCCAAGATTGAACGGATCTCAAATGACCGCTTTTTCGGTTCCGTTGCCGGAGACTACTACGACAAATACGTCACGATTCCTCAATTGAATCAGTATTATGTCGAGCAGGGAACAGGAAAAGGATACGAAGATGCAAAAAAATTAGAAGTCAAAGCCGATGTCTCGCCATGGGGTACGGTTCGGGCAACGGATTTGAGTGTTCGAAAATAAAAAAATCGCTTGGATCTATACACGAAATCCGTGTAGGATCCAAGCGGTTTTGATTATGCCGATTTTTTAATTTTTTCCCAACGCGGTGAGTTGAGCAATTCAATCCATTTCCGGACCGCTGAAATCGTGATGACGATAGCTAAGATCCCCATCGTGACCGACAGAATCGTATTCAGGATACTGAAGCCGGCAGAAGCCGGATTCGCATAGACATTGGCGACCATCCAGATATCAGCGAACGTCACTGTTACAAGCAAGTAGACAAGCGGAATGAATGTCGTCAAGGCATACACTTTTTTGTCGGCAATCTTCAGGATGATTGTCGTTCCGATAATTAAGCCGATCGACGCCATCAACTGATTGGAGACACCGAACAAGGCCCAAATCGAACCGATGTCGCCGGAGAAGAGCAGGTACCCCCAGAAGAACGTACCAAGCGCACTGGCGAAAATCGCACCCGGGATCCAGTCGACCCGTTTTAACGGTTTGTAGAATTCACCGAAGAAATCTTGGATCAAGTAGCGGGCGACCCGTGTTCCGGCATCAATCGCCGTCAAAATGAAGACCGCTTCAAACAGAATGACGAATTGGAAGAAGAAGCCGGCAATTTCACGGAACCAGGGGATGGCCCGGAAGATGAACGTCATACCGACGGCCAGTGAAACGGCTCCACCGGTCCGTCCGGCGAGATCGAGTCCGATTTCCCGTGATAATTCATCAAGGTAAACGGTGCTCATACCGAGTGTCGCAAAGACTTCCGGTGTCGAATTGATGGCGAAGTAATCTCCGACTTCAAGAGACGTTGCGGCAATCAAAGCCATGACAGCGACGAGACACTCAACAAGCATCGCACCGAAGGCGACCGGTTTGATATCACTCCAACGATTGATCATCTTCGGTGTCGTTCCGGAGCCGACGAAAGCGTGGAAACCGGAAATCGCGCCACAGGCAATCGTGATCGAGATGAACGGCCAGACCGGACCGGCAATGATCGGACCGCCACCGTTGACGAATTTCGTGAACGCCGGGAAACGGATATCCGGATTAATGATGAAGACACCGACGATCAAGGCAAAGAATACACCGATTTTCATGAAACTTGATAAGTAATCACGCGGTGCAAGCAACAACCAGACCGGCAGTGCCGCAGCGAAGAAAGCATAGATCGGTAACGCAATCGCGAGTTGACGGGACGACAGGTCGAACCATGTTCCGATGAACGTGTCAGTCAACTGGGGACCGAAACCGATTGCAGCAAGAATCAATAGGAAACCGACGACGGAAGCCAAGGCGAGATTGCCGCCTTTTCGTAAATAGATACCGACACCCATGGCAATCGGAATGGTCGAGAAGACAGCGAACGTGCCCCATGGATTATGTTCCAAAGCATGGAGGACGACCATTGAAAGTCCGGCCATCGTAATCGTGATGATGAAGAGCATCGCGAGACCGGCACAAAAACCGGCAACCGGCCCGAGCTCTTTTTTAGCGACTTCCGATAACGACTGCCCATCCTGACGCATGGAAGCGAACAAAACGACCATATCGTGGACGGCACCACCGATGACAGCACCGATCAAGAGCCATAACAGTCCCGGTAAATAACCGAACTGAGCGGCAAGGACAGGACCGACGAGCGGACCGGCAGCGGCGATTGCTGCAAAGTGGTGACCGAACGAAACCCATTTGTTGGTCGGGACGTAATCTTTTCCGTCCGCAAACTTATGGGCCGGTGTTTCCCGGTCCTCTTTAATTTTTAAGACTTTGACAGCCATGAATGTGCCATAGAGACGATAAACGATTAATAAAATACAAATGACGGCAATAACAATAGGTGTAGCGCTCATGCGTGGACCTCCTCATAAACTGGTATGAGAAAAGTGTACTTGATTTGGAAGCGCTTTCTTTTGTTTGTCGGATGAACCGTTCGTTTTGACCGATGACATGTCGAAAAAGAGCGGTGAACGGAAAAAAGAAAGCTCTCAAATCCCGAGAGCTTCCTTTAAGACTTTGACATACGTCCGGCTGACCGGCACATCAATCTGCTGGATCTTGATTGTATAGGCCCCGTTGAACCACGGTTCGATCGCTTCGATGGCTGCCAAATTGACGAGGTAGGAACGATGGACACGAAGAAAGCGGTGACCCGATAATTTTTTTTCGAGTTCCTGCAACGTATCGTTCGACGGATAGGCGTCGGAACGCGTCACAAGCTTCGTTTTTCCGTTTTCCGCGACGATGTAGTCGACATCCTGCGGGGAAAGTAATTTTAACTGATCCCCAGATTCAACGGCCAATCGTTCAATCCGCGGTGTTTTCGGCGCCGGTTTGCGCATGATTTTTTCAATGGCCCGGCTGATCCGTGACGGATCGTAAGGTTTGAGAATGTAATCGTAAGCGTTCAGTTCGAAGGCTTCGAGGGCGTGGGTATCATAGGCGGTGACGAATAAAATCGCAGGTGGGTGCGGCATCGATTGCAGGCGTTTCGCGACATCGAGTCCGCTCCCGTCAATCAGTTCGATATCCAAAAATACGAGATCCGGCTGCAACGTCCGAACGAGTTGCTCGGCTTCACCGACGTGTCCCGTTTCTGCGATGACGTCGAGTCCGGCCCGGACGACATGGTACCGCAACTCGTCCCGGGCAAGCGGCTCATCTTCAATTAGGATCGTGCGCATAGGAAACCTCCTTTCCTGTTTCAATGGGCAGATGGATGGTGATGGTCGTACCTTCTCCCGGTTGACTGGTCAACCGGAACGACCCGTTTTCAGCATACAGACTTTTAATCCGTTCGGCTGTATTGAAAAGGGCAGTGCCGGTACCGTTTGATTCGACGACTTCCCGACCGAGGCGGGTCAGCCGTTCCGCGTCGATCCCGCGTCCGTTATCGACGACTTCCAAAACGAGTTGATCCGCGGTTAACCAGGCCGTGACGCCGACATATCCGGTTTGACCAGGACTAAACGCATGCTGGAAGGCATTTTCGATCAACGGTTGGAGTACGAAAGGCGGAACGAGTAATTGTTCCGTCCCGTCCTCTAAATCAATATCAACGAACGGGCGGCTCGGAAAACGGGCCGCTTCCAGTGAGATGTAGGCTTCGATATGTTCCAGTTCTTTTTGGAGCGAAATTTTCGTCGAGCGGGCACCCTGCAGGTTGCTCCGGAAAAACGTCGACAGTTCGAGCAATAAGGTCCGTGCCTGTTCGACATCTGTCCGACATAACGCGTAAATCGTATTGATGGCATTAAATAAAAAATGCGGATGGATCTGTGCTTCGAGGGCCCGGATTTCAGCATCCTTTAACAGACCGGCTTGCCGCTCGGCTTTCCCGAGGGCGAGTTGGGTCGAGAAGAGCTTCGCCAGTCCTTCGATCAATTCGACTTCGACGGCGTCGAGCAATTCAGGATGAGGATAATACACTTTGAGTGTCCCGATTGTCGTTTCGCCGATTGTTAACGGAGCAATGATGCCCGCCTGTAACGGGCAATCTGCTTTTGGACAACCGATCTCATCCCGATCGGTGACAAGCCTCAGTTGTCCGTCTGTCAAAACATGCTCCGTCGGACGGGTCGTCCAGTGCCCGCCGGATTGGTGATGGTCACTGCCGACACCGATATGTGCCAAAATGACTGATTGATCCGTCAAGGAGACCGCATCGGCGCGTGTCTGTTGTAATAAAATATCTGCCACGGCTTCCGCGGTTTGGATAGTTAAGCCGCGTGTCAAATGAGGTAAGGTCAAATCCGCGATATGCAGGGACCGTTCCGCTTCACGGGCCCGAACGTGTTCCTCTTCCCGCGCGGCGAGACGGATGATCGATAAGAACAGCCAGACGCCGAGGACGTTGACGACGGTCATCGGAAGAAAGATGAACTGGATCAGTTCGAGGGCGGCCGGGAACGGGTCGGAAAACAGAAGAATCAATGACATTTCGAAAACCATTAAAAAACCCGTCAGGCAAATCGGCAGTAATGCCTGACTGCCGAGACGGTCGCGCCAGTAGGGACGGAGTAATCCACTGACACCGCCTGCGACGACGGTCGAGAGGGCGCAGGCGAAAGCGGTAAACCCGCCAAGTGTATAGCGGTGAATCCCAACGAGGAGACCGGTGATCGTTCCACCGATCGGACCGGCGAGCAATCCGCTGATGACGACAATCATCGTCCGTGTGTTGGCGATTGCTGATGTACCGTCAACCTGTTCGAGCCAAGTGTGCGGTAAGAACTTGGCTAAATCGACCTTGACTCCCGTGTAATTACTCAAAATCCCATAGGTGGCGAAAATTAGAATCAGCAACCCAAACTGCCAGCCGGCTTCCGGCTGTTTCAGTAAACGCCGCGTCGGTCCCCACTGGGCGAGGATGAACGCTAAAATGATCATGATGCCGAGCCGTTCCAGTAAAAAGGGTATGAGTTCAAACATGACATCCCTCCATTCGTCCTAAGTGTAAACGTTACCGAAAAGGAGGACAACGAAAAAAACTCCAACCGATCCGAAGATCGTCTGGAGTTTCGTTAGTTATTATTGAGCATCTTTATCGAATGTAATTCGAGCGATCGCATCATGCTGGTGAATCGTTTCTTCGTTACGGCATTCGACGAAGAACGATGCAATCGGGTCCATTTCGTAAAGGTCGGCAGCGATTAAGCGCACCATATCTTCTACGAAACGCGGGTTTTCATAAGCCATCTCTGTAACACGCTTCTCATCCGGACGTTTCAGGACCGGGTGCAGAGGTGCTGATGCATTGGATTCCGCTGCATCAAGAAGTTCCTGTTTCCAGTTGAAATCATCGGCTTCATCGCGTAATGAAGCTTCCATTGTCACGTAACCGCGTTGGTTATGTGCACTGTATTCGCTGATTTCTTTTGAACATGGGCAGAGTGTCGTGACGTTGATTGTCAGACCGACTGATAAAGTTGCTTCGTTTGTTTCTGTGTTGACGCTGACCGTCTGCCAGACTTCCGCGTTCATCAATCCGCTGAGTCCTGTTGCCGGCGCTTTGCGTGTGAAGAACCATGGGTAACGGATTGTCAGTTGTCCTTCGGATTGTTCCATGCGCTCCGCCAGTTCGCGGGCGAATTGGATGAGTGATTCGTTTGTGACGACCCAACCTTCGTTGTGGTACTGATCCAGTTGTTCCGTCAAACGGCTCATATTGATCCCTTTACGGTCCTGGACAAGTGAAGTCGAAAGTTCAAATGTCGCAATCGTTGCTTGTGTTGTTTCGCCGTCTTGAATGACGACCGGGTGTTTGACGTTTGAGATTCCTACAGCATCGAGTGCGAAGAGGAAGTTCTTCGGTGTGTTCTGCAAGTCGATCATTTTATCTTTTTCAGTCGGCTTCGTTCCTTTAATAGGAGGAACAGAGCCAAACAGCTTGTGGCGCTCTTCTTTGGTTGGCAGTGTAACCGGGTAGGTAGACATTCGTATCGGCCCCTTTGTCCTTTTGTAGTAGTGCAAGTAGTAATAACATGACAGGAATGCTAGAGACGAGCAAGTCCGGTGATTCCGTGAATGTGTTGTCGCGACGTATCGTTGCTTTGAATTTTATCACGAACCTTCCTAAAAACAAAACTTACAAGACTCGGAAGAAACAGTTTGCGTATTTACAGGCATAACTTGCTTGCAATCGGGTATATTATCGTATAGTATGTGTTCATATGAACGTGTAAATGACGTATCTAATGAAAAATGATTTTCAATGAAAAATCGTAAACGGGAAGGAATGAAGTAGATGGATTGGCAGTTAGTACTTCAATATGCCTGGGTTGTCCTCGTCTTAATCGCTTTAGAAGGACTACTTTCGGCGGATAACGCACTCGTCCTGGCCGTCATGGTCAAACACTTGCCGGGCGAACAGCAGAAAAAGGCTTTATTTTATGGATTGGCAGGAGCATTCGTCCTTCGATTTGCAGCATTGTTCGCAATCTCATTCCTCGTCGATATTTGGCAGATCCAAGCACTTGGTGCCGCCTATCTGTTGATCATGGGGCTGCGGCATATTTATAAGACAATCAAAGCCCGGCGAATCGGTGAGAATCATGGTGCGGAAAATGAACTCGACGCAGAACCGAAATCAGATGAGCCGGTTTCCAGAGCCGAATTTTGGAAAACAGTCGCGAAGATTGAATTCGCTGACCTCGCGTTTGCCGTCGACTCGATTTTGGCAGCCGTCGCACTTGCCGTTGCGCTCCCAAACTGGGGAACAGGTGAAATTGGTGGCTTGAACACCGGTCACTTCGTCGTCATTTTGACAGGTGGACTGATGGGTGTCGTCCTGATGCGTTTTGCAGCCCGCGTCTTCGTTAAGTTACTAGCGGAACGTCCGGGTCTTGAAACAGCAGCATTCGCCATCGTTGCCTGGGTCGGTGTAAAACTTGCGGTTCTCGCACTCGAACACCCGAAATACCATGCATCAATCGAAGGCACGATTTTCGAAGCATTGAAACTTCCAGAAGGATTCGCACACAGCACACCGTGGCAAATCTTCTTCTGGACCGTCATGGTGGGTCTCGCACTTTGGGGCTGGTTCTCTTCTCCAAAGACGAAATCAAATCCCGATGCTGAAAAGAAAGTCGAAAAAAATCTGTAATCTTCATCAGGCTCTCCTTCCGGGGGAGTCTTTTTTTGTCTAATCATCCGGAAGTTTGGGTAAAAAGAACAGTCAGATTCAAGTGTTCAGTCTTTTGCTTTTAGATAAGCGGCCTTATAATAAACTTACTGAACAAAAAGGGGATTCGTTTTTATGGATATTGGATTAATTACACAGTATGCGACGGTTGGACTCGTTTTAATCATCTTACAAGGTCTGCTGTCAGCCGATAACGCCATGGTCATGGCTGTTCTCGTGCGTCCGTTACCGGACGATCAACGTAAAAAAGCACTGTTTTATGGATTGATCGGAGCACTTGTCCTGCGTTTCGTCGCGATTTTCTTTGCGTCGTACTTAGCGACGATTTGGGAGTTGCAGGCGCTCGGCGCAATTTATCTGTTCTATGTGGCGTTCAAGGGGATTGTCGAAGCCCGTTCGAACAAACATCAGATTCCGGAGTCCGCTTCTGCTAAAAAAGCATCACCGAATTTCTGGTGGACAGTCGTCAAAGTCGAATTCTCCGACTTGGCGTTTGCGGTCGATTCAACGCTTGCAGCCGTTGCGATGGCAACGACGTTACCGATGATTGGCGGAACAATTGGCGGTTTGAACACAGGACAATTCTGGGTTGTCTTCTTCAGCGGAATCATCGGACTTGTCATCATGCGTTACTTTGCCAGCTGGTTTGTTGTCTTGTTACAAAAACGACCAGGTATCGAAGAAGCGGCCTTTTGGCTTGTTGCCTGGGTCGGCGTCAAGTTGGTCGTTATGACGCTTGCGCATCCGTCGATTCACGTCTTACCGCATGAATTTCCGGAAAGTACGCTTTGGCAGACGATTTTCTGGGTCGTCCTCGCCTTGATTTTAGTACTCGGTTGGTTCAGAAGCGGTCCGAAAACAGACAAATAATAATTCGAAACGGACAGGGTCATCATTCCTCTGTCCGTTTTTTATGAGGAGAGATGACAATGCAAAACGGTAATTTTATTCGTATGCTGACACGGATGCAAAATGTCCCGCGCTGGGATGAATACGCACCCCGTTTTCCAGATAATGCGGCAAGTCACAGCTTCCGCGTCGCGTTATTCAGTTTGATGGCGAGTTATCTTGAAGAAGAGGCGACAGACATCAAATACGATCGGTTGACGTTACTCGGGAAAGCCCTGTTCCACGATATGAATGAGGTCATCACAGGACCGATTAAACACCGGACAAAAAAAGAACCGACCTTGCATGCGCACATCCAGGCGATGGAGCGGCAGGCGAGTGAAAAACTCGTAGCGTTGCTGTCGAAGTCCCTTCAACCGGATTTTACGAATTATCTGGTGTTCGCAGAAGATGGCTCGACAGAAGGAAAGCTGGTCGAAGCAATCGACACGTTTGATGCGATGCTGTTTGCGAAACGGGAAGCGGAAGTGACGGGATCGACGTTTTTCCGCGAGAAGACGAATGAACTCAAAGCGGCACTGGAAATCCATCCGTTGTCTTCCATCCGGACGTTGACGGAGTCGGTTTGGGCAGAGGACGATATGTCGCGTTTCATTGACAACGTCTTGATGATGGATACGATCCGTCGCTGGAAAGGACGATTCAATACGATTGACGACAATGATGCAACCCATGCTTTCCGTGCGGCATCACTCGGCTTGTTCAACGGATTGATTGAGTCGAAAAAATACGGTGTGAAGATCAATACGGCAGAAGTCGTTTCGCGTCTGTTGTGTCATGACCTGGTCGAAGGGACAACAGGTGACGTCCTCGGTCCCGTCAAACATGCGACCCCGGTCACGGCAGCAGCTTTTGAAGCCTATGAACGGACCGAAGGCGAAGCGTTGATCCATCTGTTGCCGTCTTCAATGCGAAAAGAATTTCACCGGTTCGTCGTCGAAGCGAAAGACGAGACGTACGAAGGACAGATGGTTGATGTCATCGATAAGCTCGATGCGTTGATCAAGATGAACATGGAACGGAAATTGAACGGTGTGGAATATGAGACCGGTTACCGGGCCCAGTTGAAGAAAGTCCAAACGGCCTATGAAAATCCATCCGTCGTCTTTTTCCTGGCGTATGTCCTACACGATTTGGATTATGTGACATCTTAAATAAAGGAGGAAAATCATGACGAACACTTCACCGATTCAAACCAAACGATTGACTCTAATCCTGATTTTAGGATCACTCGCCGCACTCGGTCCACTTTCGATTGACATGTATTTACCGGCATTTCCCGACATGTCGCGTTCATTTGGCGCCAGTGCTTCCTCGATTCAACTCAGCTTGACCGCCTGTATGCTCGGGATGGCACTCGGGCAAATCATCGTCGGTCCGCTCAGTGATGTCCGGGGACGGAAACGTCCGTTGCTCCTGGCGTTATCTGCGTATTTACTGGCATCACTTGCCTGTGCCTTTGCTCCGACGATTGAAGTGTTGATTGCACTGCGGTTTGTCCAAGGAGCAGCCGGTGCATCGGGTATCGTCATTTCACGGGCGATTGTCCGCGATTTATTCGAAGGACCCGAATTGACGAAGTTTTTTGCGGCGTTATCACTGGTCAACGGAACGGCACCGATTCTGGCACCGATCATCGGGGGACAGATTTTACGCTTTGGGGACTGGCGGATCGTGTTTTATCTGCTGGCCGTCTTAAGTACGTTGATGCTGATTGCCGTTGCGTTCCGGTTGCCGGAAACTCTGCCCGTCCATCACCGGGTCGAAGGAAATTTGAAGACGACCTTCAGGACGTTTGGACGCCTGCTGTCAGACCGGACCTTCATCGGGTATGCCTTTGCCCAAGCCTTTGCGATGGGCGCGATGTTCGCTTACATTTCCGGTTCACCATTCGTCTTACAAAACATCTACGGCGCAAGCCCGCAACAATTCAGTTTCCTGTTTGGTCTGAACGGCATCGGAATCATTTTGGCAGCACAAACGGCCGGACGGTTGGCCGGGCGTGTCGACAGTGAAAAGATGATGCGGATTGCCTTGACGGTCGTCGCCGCAGCTGGAATCTGTCTGTTTCTTGCCCTGACGTTATCCGATTCCTTGATTCTCGTCATGATTCCGCTGTTCTTCGTCGTCTCGAGTGTCGGGATGATTTCGACGCTCGGTTTTACCTTGGCGATGCAGAATTATGGTTCGACAGCCGGGAGTGCTTCCGCGTTGCTCGGTTTGTTACCGATGCTTGTCGGCTCACTTGTCTCACCGCTTGTCGGCGTGATGGGGGAAGAGTCGGCGTTACCGATGGGCTTGATCATCATGACGCTCGACTGCTTGGCACTGCTCATCTATACATTACTGATTGTGCGCAGAAAACAGGAATAAAGAAAGCAGTTCAACAAAAAGGTTGTTTCAAAAAAATCACTCGTTCTTTCACGCCCTTTCCTCAGGCGAGACACAAGCCAGTTTTCCTGCCTCACTCAGGCAGGGAACCGGGTCTTGTTTGTCTCTGACAGCGCAAGCCAGCTTGCGCTTTTTCCTGTAGGAGTGGCGTGAAACGAGTGATTTTTTATGAGATAAGGCTGACTTTAGAGTCAGTCATTTTTTTGATAAAGGATATGGACGCAGAAGAAAAAATGTAAAAAAATCAGTCATTTTGAAACTATTTCCAAAAATAAACCGTAAATAAAGAAGAGCTCAGCACAGAAGAGAGGAGCAGTCGGATGAAAAAACGATCTTTTTCAGATACACGGCCGGTATCTGAATCAAATAATCCCCGGACACTCGAAAGTTTGCTCGCGCGGCATTACGCGGCACAAAAAAAGTATGCCCGCCGGTCTCAGGAAGCAGACAGTCCACGGGAGAAAGAATTAGCCGAATTGTTATATGAAGAAAATCGACATGCGTATCTTCAAGCCTATCGGCAACTGTATGGATCGAATCCGTTTATCGAGGTGACCGAAGATGGACGTTAGTACGCTTTATCTGTATGCACTTGCCGCTGCTGCCTGCGGCGTTTTATTGTCTGTCGTCTTTTCCGATTTGATTCCGGGCATCGATCAAATCTTTCATCCGACGTTAATCCTGTCCTTTGTCATTTTGACATCCGCTTTCGGATTCGGACTGGAACATCTGACGTTACTTGGTTCGCTTGTTATTTTGTTGATCAGTGTCGGTATCAGTCTTATCTTGACGTCTTTGTTGCATTTATTCATTTTTGTACCGCTTGCGAAAGCGGAGCAATCCATCAGTTTTTCGGAACAGACGCTTGAAGGACGCAGTGCCATCGTCATCCTCCCGATTCCGGAGGACGGGTACGGTGAAATTCTCGTCGATGATGTGTCAGGACGAATTGCCAAATCCGCCGTTCTTTTTGAAGGTCCGGCTCTGGTACAAGGAACAAAAGTCATCATCATTGAAATTAAACAAGGCGTGGCGCATGTCATGACCTATCCCACCCAGTGGAAAGAGGAGATGTTTTCATGAATCCGATTATTATTGTAGCAATCATAGCCGGCGCACTGATTTTAGCGCTGATCGCCTTATTCGTCACAAAGTACCGCACAGTCGGACCGGAAGAAGCGTTGATCGTCTCCGGGAGTTATCTCGGGAACAGTCCGACCGTCAACACCGATGAATCCGGCAACCGGGTCAAAATCATTCGCGGCGGCGGAGCATTCATCTTACCGGTCTTTCAACAAGCATCCCCGCTCAGCCTGTTGTCAAGCAAACTCGAAGTAACGACGCCGGAAGTCTATACGGAGCAGGGTGTTCCGGTCATGGCAGACGGGACAGCAATCATCAAAATCGGCAGTTCGATTTCGGAAATTGCGACAGCAGCCGAACAATTCCTTGGTAAATCCAAAGAAGACCGGGAAGGAGAAGCACGGGAAGTCCTTGAAGGGCACCTGCGTTCGATTCTTGGTTCGATGACAGTTGAAGAGATTTACAAAAACCGTGATAAATTCTCACAGGAAGTCCAACGGGTCGCGTCACAGGATTTAGCGAAAATGGGACTGATCATCGTCTCGTTCACCATCAAAGATGTCCGCGATAAAAACGGTTATTTGGAATCACTCGGGAAACCGCGGATTGCCCAAGTCCGCCGCGATGCCGATATCGCAACAGCCGATGCAGAAAAAGAAACACGGATTAAACGGGCAGAAGCCTCAAAAGATGCGAAAAAAGCTGAACTGGAACGGGCGACGGAAATTGCCGAAGCGGAAAAGGAAAACCAGCTGAAGATGGCAGATTACCGCCGGGAGCAGGATATCGCAAAAGCAAAAGCCGACCAAGCGTATGATCTTGAGAATGCCCGCGCTCAGCAGGAAGTCACGGAACAACAAATGCAGATCAAAATCATCGAACGTCAGAAACAAATTGAACTCGAAGAACGCGAAATTCTCCGCCGTGAGAAACAATACGATGCGGAAGTTAAAAAACGGGCCGACGCCGACCGTTACTCAATCGAGCAGGCGGCCCAGGCCGACCGTGCGAAACAATATGCGGAAGCTGATGCAACGAAGTACCGGATTGAAGCCTCTGCGAAAGCCGACGCTGAACGGATTCGTCTCGATGGTCTGGCGAAAGCGGAAGCCGAACGGGCGCAAGGTGAGACAGAAGCGGATATCATCCGTCTGAAAGGTCTCGCGGAAGCGGAAGCGAAAGAAAAGATTGCGCAAGCATTCGAACAGTTCGGACAAGCGGCGATTCTCGACATGGTTATCCGGATGATGCCGGAATACGCGAAACAAGTCGCAGCACCACTCGGCAACATCGACAAGATTACGGTCGTCGATACGGGAAGCGGCGAAGGCGGAGGTGCAAACCGGGTGACCGGATACGCCACCGACTTGATGGCTTCGTTGCAGGAAACACTTAAAGCATCATCCGGCATCGATGTGAAAGACTTGATTGAAAACTTCTCAGGTAAAGGAACGGTGAAACCATTGACGGTCAACTTGAATCAAGGAGAGCCGGTGACGTCGGGAACGAAGTCTGAATGAAACCGAACGTTGTCTTGACAGCGTTGCTTTTACTGGTCGCGGTGAATCTTGTTTTCCCGCTTTCGACACTCGTCCTTGTAGCGCTCGGTGTGGCGTTCGGGCTGTATAAAGGCTATATATCAGAGGGCGGGTTTAACTCAATCTTTAATGTAAAACGTGTCTCGTACTCGCTCCGCCATCCGCTGACGCGCGCGGAAGCAGCGGCGGCCGGTCTGTTTGGTCTGTTGACGACAGATATCCCTTACTGGTGGAATGAAATCCGGTCGGGGTTATCGCTTCAAGGCGTTGGTTATTTATTATTTGAATGGGTGACATTGTTCTTGTTTGTGTATGTCATGTTCCGCTTTTTGTTGCTCGGACTTTTTGAGCCGGGAAAAGAGCGGGAACTGGAAGGAATAAAAGGGTAACGTATTGAAATAAGTACAACAAAATCCGAATGCTCCCATCCCTCTGTCAATAAGAAGAGGTGGGGACATTCGGATTTTTTTAATGACGAATCAGGCCGGTAAATCATAGCCGATGACGATTAATCCGGGACCAGTGTGAGAACCGATCGCCGCTCCGGCAATCGTAATCAAGACTTCACTCGGTGAGAATTGGGCTTCGATCAACTGTTTCAGTTGTTCCGCCCGTTCGATTGAATCGCCGTGACCAATGATGATCCGGTGTCCATCAATCGACGGACGTGCTTCTTCCATCCATTCGACAATCCGGTTCATGACTTTTTTCTGACCGCGGATTTTTTCTTTTGGAATCAGTTTCCCGTCTTCGACCGTCAAGAGCGGCAGAATCGACAGTAAACCACCGATGAAGGCGCTGGCTCGTGAAACACGGCCGCCCCGCATCAGGTATTCGAGCGATTCGACCGTAAACAAATGACGGACGGTATTGATTTTTTGTTCGGCATACGCTTTTGTTTCTTCGAAGGTATGTGTCTTTGAAAACTCAGCGACGTCGAGCACAAACAGCCCTTGACCGGTCGAGGCGGTTTTCGTATTGATGATCGCATACGGGACATCCGGATACGTATCCGCGAGCTCCGCTGCAAGCATCGTCGCCGTTTGATACGTCCCGGACAATTCACTGGAAAATGCCAGATAGAGAAACGGTTCACCTTGTTTAAAGTGTTCTGTAAAGACTTCGACCATCCGTGACACTTCGACCTGGAACGTCTTTGGTGCCGCCCCGTTCCGCATTTTTTCATATAATTCGACCGGTGAAATCGATTCGCCGTCGAAAAATGTCTCTTCGTCAATCAACACGCCGAACGGCATCACCGTGAAGCCGTACGCGTCGAGTAATTCTTTGGGTGCATCGGCACCGCTGTCAGTAATAAAACGTACCATGTTCGTTCTCTCCTTTATCAACCTAGGACTTTTTCATTTCGATCCAACATCCGACCCAGGTTTACACCGAAGCGTTCGTTTTCGACTTCGCTCAGAACAGACGGCGTGAGTGTCGCGCCAAGTTCCATCAAAGAGCGGTAAACACGTACCAAGCAGTCTTCGACCGTCAAAGGACGTTGCAATAGCTCTTCTAAAGAGGCCATTGTTTCCGGAACGACTGTCGGATACACGAACTTGGTCGTTTCCCCTTGCAGGGCGGCAGCATAAAAATCACGGACAAGTTGCGCCCGGGCACTGCCACTGCCGTTCACGCAGAGATAAATTTGAACGGCAACGCCGCCACGGACACGCCGCTGTGAAATCCCAGCAAACTTTTTGCCGGCAATCGATAAATCATACGATCCGGGGCAATACGAGCCGACGACCTCACCGGCATTGATAGCATCGGTCTCTTCGGCGAACATCTGCCGGACAAGTGCGAGCATCGCTTCATAACCGCTGTCGATATCGATTCCGCCACGTTCCGGAAGGACAAGCGAGATGTTCAGAACACCGGCATCAAGGACAACGGCAAGCCCGCCGGAATTGCGGATGACCGGCTGGAAACCATGGGCGTGTAAGACGTCGATTCCTTCATCGAGGTGAGGGAGGCGTGCATCCTGAATTCCGAGAACCACCGTTTCATGATGGACCCAAGAGCGGATGGCGGCACCTTCTGTAGCGACGGAGGCGCACAATGTATCGTCCATCGCAAACGATTGTGTCGCATGAAAGGTGTTTCCGAGTGACGTTTGATCAAAAATACGATAATGTTCTTGTTTTAAGAGTTCGATTCCCATAGGCTCGTTCCTTTTTTTCTAGATTTGCGACATTATTATAGCATACGACAATGTAAACTTTTTAATAAGAAGCCAGTGAAGCAACAGGAACGGACCGTTTCAAACCGAACTATGAACTATAACGACAGAGAACGAGCCATTAAAGGAGAGAGTGTATGTATCAGTCACTGGGACAACTAAAGGAAACGAAAGTATTCAAAGATCCCGTTCATCGCTACATCTATGTCAGCGATCAATTGATCTGGCAATTGATTGGAACGAAGGAATTTCAGCGTTTGCGCCGGATCAAACAACTGGGAACGTCATTTTTGACATTTCATGGAGCGGAGCATACACGGTTCCATCATTCGCTTGGTGTATATGAGATTACCCGGCAACTGATTGACGTCTTTAACGGCCGGGCGGACTGGGACGACCAGTACCGGGAGCTGACATTGGTCGCGGCCCTGTTACACGACGTCGGGCACGGACCGTTCTCCCATGCTTTCGAAAACGTCTTTGGTGTCGATCACGAAGAATGGACGGAACGGATCATTCTCGGGGATACGGAAATCAAACAGGTCCTCGATCAGGTCGGTGAAGGATTTGCCGAAGAAGTCGCCTCGATCATCAATAAAACGCATCCGAATCAATTGCTCGTGACGATGATCAGTTCCCAGCTCGATGTCGACCGGATGGATTACTTGTTGCGGGATGCGCATTTCGCCGGTGTCAGCTACGGAAAGTTTGATCTCGAACGGATGCTGCGTGTCCTGCGTCCGGCACCGAATCAGATGGTCGTCAAGCAATCCGGGATGCACTCGATCGAAGATTACATCATGCGCCGTTATCAGATGTACTGGCAGGTCTATCTCCATCCGGTCACACGGTCGAGCGACTATTTATTAAAAGCGATTCTTGAACGGGCAAAAGAACTGTATACGAGCGGGTACGCGTTTACGATTGATCCGGTTCATTTAAGTCCGCTCTTTACGAAGCGGATGTCTTTAAAAAATTATCTGGCTCTCGACGAAACCATCGTCTATTTCTACTTCCAACAGTGGGCGGAAGAAGAGGATGCGGTGTTAAGTGATCTGGCGCGACGGTTCGTTGACCGGAAATTATTTAAATACGTCGATTATCCGGCAGAAAAACGTGCCCGTGTCCACGAGAAACTCTGTACGTTATTTGAAAAAATCGGGCTCGATCCCACTTATTATCTGCTCGAAGACAAGCTCAGCCGTCTGCCGTACGACTTATACGGTGATAACGGGGAAATCAGCAAACAACCGATCATGCTGCAAATGAAAAATGGTCAGATGAAAGAGATTTCGCAAGTTTCACCGCTTGTTCAAGCGATTGCCAATTCACGGCAAACGGATGAAAAGTTGTTTTATCCGCAAGAAATTCTGCATGATTTACGGGAATTTGCGAATGAGAAGATGCAAATCGATCAATTGTTACTCGGAGAAGACGTATGAATGAGATCATCGCAACGATTTTGCGGCGAGTCGGCTTGGAAGGGGAACCGGTTATTCCCTTAAAGGGAGCGACTTCCTCGTACGTATTCCGAGCGGGCGATAGCGTTTTTCGAATTCATACCAATGCTACCTGGCTTAAACAAGAACCGGACCTCGTCGCGCACGAGGTCTTTGCGTTACAGGCGAACGGAAGTCTCGGTCCGGATGTCGAACATTATCAAATGACGTGGGAAGGGGAGATACCGCCCTGGATTCAAATGACGCGTGTACCGGGAGAGGTCCGGCTTGAGCCCTTAAATCGAACCTATCTCAAACAACTGGCAAAAACGTTAGCTGCGATTCACCGATTGCCGGTCCTGGAAGACCGGTATCGGTATGCACCGTACGCGACGAAACGAACGGTTCCTTCGTGGGGAGTCCGAAAAGACGTCTGGCGACGGGCCGCGGCAGAACAACCGTCCGCGAGTCAGCAAATCCGGTTCATTCACCGTGATTTCCATCCGGTCAATGTGTTATACGAATCAGCTGAAAAGTATAACGTAGTCGACTGGATTAACGCCTGTATCGGACCCATTGAAGTCGACGTCGCCCATTGCCGATTGAATTTGGCATTGCTTGAATCGATCGAAGCAGCCGATCAATTTTTAGCAGAATATATTGCCTGCAGTGGATTTTCGTACGATCGAAAATGGGATTTAACCGCTGTTTTTGACTTTGAACCGGACACCCTCAATGTTTATCCCGGTTGGAAAGCATATGGGAAGGCAAACATCAGTCAGGGCAATGTTCGGGAACGGATGGAAAACATTGTATTGAAAGTTTATGAAAATGACGAAAGCGGTTACTAAATGAACTTTACCCCTTGCAGTTCTTCCGAATGTTGATTATTGTAGTACTTGGGAAAGAGATTGAACGTCAGACCTCGTACTTATGTACAACTGATAAAATAAACTATGGATTGAGGGATAGTTCGTGAAATATTTAATCGCAATACTGGGACTTGTCATCGTGTTTGGTTTGGCATACCTTGTCAGCAGTAATCGTAAAAGCATCAAATTGAAACCGCTTGCGGTCATGCTAGTGCTTCAGCTTGTCCTGGGATATATTCTGTTGAACACGTCATTCGGCTATATCATCATTAAAGGGATCGCTCAAGTGTTCGAAAAATTGCTCAGTTATGCCGCGATCGGCATCAACTTCGTCTTCGGTGGATTAGCGAATGAAGGCGCGCAACCATTCTTCATCAACGTCCTGTTGCCAATCGTTTTCATCTCGGCTTTAATCGGAATTTTGCAGTTCACGAAAATCCTGCCGCTCTTAATGCGCGGAGTCGGGTTCGTCCTTTCGAAAATTAACGGAATGGGACGACTTGAGTCATATAACGCCGTAGCATCAGCAGCAATCGGTCAATCAGAAGTTTTCATTACGGTTAAAAAGCAAATCGGTAAATTACCGCCGAATCGTTTGTATACATTATGTGCGTCGGCGATGTCGACGGTTTCAATGTCAATCGTCGGTGCATACATGACGATGGTCGAACCGAAATATGTCGTCACAGCAATCGTCTTGAACTTATTTGGTGGATTCATGATCGTTTCAATCATCAATCCGTATACAGTTGATCCAAAAGAAGACATTTTGGAAATCGTTGAAGAAAAACAAACGTTCTTCGAAATGCTCGGCGAATACATCATGGATGGATTCAAAGTTGCAATCATCGTCGGTGCGATGTTGATCGGATACAATGCTTTGATCGGCATGGTCAACGATATCTTCTTGATGGTTCTCGGTATCTCGTTCCAGGATATTCTCGGTTACATCTTCGCACCATTCGCTTTCATCATGGGGATTCCATGGGCGGAAGCAGTCAGTGCCGGTAGTATCATGGCCACGAAATTGATTACAAACGAATTCGTCGCGATGCTCAGCTTGCCTGAATACGCAAAAGAATTCTCAGCACGGACACTTGGAATCGTTTCCGTCTTCTTGATTTCATTCGCCAACTTCTCGTCAATCGGGATCATCGCGGGTGCTGTCAAAGGACTCGATGACCGCCAAGGAAGTGTTGCAGCGAGCTTCGGACTGAAATTACTTTACGGAGCAACACTCGTCAGTGTCTTGACGGCAATCGTCGTCAGTATCTTACTCTAAATCGTATACGAATGGCAGAGCTGTCATTTCTTAAACAAAGCAGGACCCGACTAGAAATCGGGTCCTGCTTTTGGTTTCTACTATTTTTAGCCGCGTGAAGCAATGCCGACCCGTTCGCGATGGAACAGCCCTTCATCGTAAACTTCGTAAGCGAAGCGGGCGACATTGATCCGTGGGATTGGACCGGTTTCGTGAGTGAATCGATTGGATTCAATCAAGACGTCCTCAATCGCATCTTCTTCGACGAGTTGTGTCGGACAAATGATGGTATAGTCGACATCCGCGTCTTTTAACGTCAAATAGGCTTTAAGATGATCTTCAGCCGCAATCGTCGAGCGACGACGGGATTCACTGGACTGGAACCGGTATTTTCCCGGCTCTTCCGAAGCATCAAGGATGCCGGCTGTCCCGACGAAGACAATCCGTTCGATCTGCTGTTCTTTCATTTTAATGATGAGGTTTGGAACCGCAACGGAAAGAATTTGTTTTTGATCGGTTCCTAAACAGCTGAACACGGCAGTCGTCCCTTCGATGACCCGTTCGAGATCATCTGCATCCGTCGCATCCCCTTTTATAACCGTTAAGTGGGGATGGTCAGGCAGGCCGTGTTTTTCCGATCGGACAAGGACCCGAACTTCATGTCCTTTCTCCAATAACAGATCCAGTAAAGGCCGTCCTGTACGTCCTGTTGCCCCAAGTAAGCTGACTTTTGCCATGATGATTCATCCTTCCTATGATAAGTATATGGAACAGGAGGAACGACGGGTTAAATCGTTCCTCCTGAAAAGTGTTTATTTGTCGGCGAACATGACGCCGGCTTGACCGTAATCGGTTTTCTCCATCTCTTCGATGAAAACCGTAATATTTTCTTTTGGCGCATCGACGGATTCAGAAACGGCCGCTGTAACTTTTTCGATCAACGCACGTTTTTGTTCCACTGTGCGTCCGGATAACATTTTGACTGTAACGTAAGGCATGTCATATTCCTCCTCTTAGCATAAGTACAATACGCCCTCAGTATACCGTACGCCACCCGTGTTCCGTCAAACGGCACATTGAAATTGAAAAAGATGGGTATAGAACAGGAGTAGTCTGTCGGAAGCAAGAAGTAGTACTTAATAAATGATGAGGATGAGGTGAAGGCATGGAGATGGAACCGGTGATTCGTAAAAAAATCCATACACTACTGATTTTTGACCGCGCTTTACCAGAAGACAACACATACCCGTTATCAGGCGCAAAAGGTCTCGAAGTCGCAGATGTTTTGTTTGATCAAAATATTCCGTTTGGACGGCTCGTAACGGATAAGGAATTGGCAGCGCTTGTCGGAAATGAAGAAGCAAAACGCTACGGGATGTTGACGTTGCTTCGGGATGAGGACCGCTTCAAACCGATTTTTCAAAATCGTAAACCGACACCTGACATCGAAGACGAGTTGGCAGAGCGGATTCGGGAACTGGCCAAGCAATTACGGGCGATTCGTTCGAAATGTTCATCACTGGAGCGGATTGTTCTGTTCGGTCGTGCCTCGCAAACATTGTATGACCGGGCATTGGTGCAACTGGAAGAGCTGAATCCACCCGCTCACGAAGAACTCACGTCCCTCGAATGTCTGCGGTTACCAACGATCCGTCGTGTCACACGGGAGCAGCTGGAGACACTCAAACGGTAAACGAAGGCTTGCACCGACTGTTGGATGCGGTATGATAGAAGCAACAGTAGTAAAAGGGGACAAGTAAACGATGGAAAAGAAAATTAACTTCAATATCATTTCAGATAACTCAACGGACGGGCATGGCGGATTTGGTGTCGGAACACTTAGTCTGAACAGCATGTCACCGGTCATCATCTCACCGGAAGACGGTGAAGCCTATATCGATATGGGTGCGATGCATGCGAAGGCAGCCATCGAGAAACGGATTAAATTCACGACGGACAAGGCGGATTCACCAAACGGGAAGCTGTACTGGATCGTTTGGGTGACGGTTGGCCGGAAACCGGAAGGATTTTATTACGGTGGCGTCGCAGCATGTGACCTGTTAGTTGATGTCGAAGCACGACGCGGCTTTAAGATTTTAGCAGATCATGTCAATAAGATGGATAAATCGTTAAAAGGACGGATTGTCGTCGATCATATGGACGAGACATCGAAACACTTGCTGCGTGATTTCCTGCAGACACACAAACCGGAGATGTGGGAAAACGCCGAGCCAGAATTACATGAAGCACTCGCATAAAAAAAGTGCCGACTCTGTAAAAGAGTTGGCACTTTTTTTTATGAATCATGTACGTAACGTCACGACGATCAACTCGGGGTGATTAAAGATCCGGAACGGAAATAAACTGTTACCGAGGCCGCGGCTGATGATCAGCCGTGTATTCTCCATCGTATGTTGTCCTGCGGTCAGATCAGGGAAAAACCCTTGACCGGGGGCATACATCCCGTCCGTGAACGGCAGGCGGATCTGTCCGCCGTGGGCATGGCCGGATAAGACAAGGTCCACCTTACGTTCCGCATATAATGGCAAATATTCCGGACGGTGCGCCATCAGCAGCTGGAAAGCACGAGGCTCGGCGGTCGACTGGGCTTGATCGAGACTTTTCCGGATGCCGTCCGGCTCTTGCAACCCTTCACTCCAACGCGTCGTCGTCGGATCATCGATTCCGAGCAACTCAATGAACTGACCGTCTCGTTCAAGCGGAACGGACGTATTTCGAAGGACGGTGACACCAAGTCGTTCAAGCTTCGGTAAAATCGTCAAATTCAGGCGGACTTCATGATTGCCTGTCACGAAATAAACCGGATAGCCCGGTGTCAGTTGTTTCATCAGCAGGAGGGCTTCTTCCTCGCCGTTCCGTCGCGAGTCAATTAAGTCTCCCGTCATCAGGATGACATCAGGTTGCAGTTTACGGACTTTTTTCAGGAGACGCTGTTGTTTCGAGCCAAATGATTTTCCGTGCAGATCAGCAATTTGGACAATTTTATAGTCATTAAACGCAGCCGGTAGTTTCTCCGATTGAATCGTGACTGCGGTCGTGTCGATTTGATTGTTTTCCCGGTACAAAAACCAGCTGCTGAGAGCGAGAATACCGATGGGAATGAACCATTTTTTCTTAACGCGCACATCCTCACCCCTTTTCTTTTACTCAGCATACCAAAAAGACCCTGTCTTCCGCTCGAGGGAAGACAGGGTCTAACTGCAGTTAGGCTTCTTTTTTTACATCATCGGCTACTTTAACAGCATCCGGTTCATTGGAGAGATCCATGAACAGGGCAATTACCATCATCCCGACAACGAAGACGAACGGGAAGGCGGCAAGGACGGCTGCAGCCTGCAAGGCGCTGAGTCCACCGGCATATAGCAGAACGGCCGCAATGGATGACTGAATGATGCCCCATGTCAGTTTAATGCGGAGACTAGGCATCAGACTACCGCCGGAAGACAGCATACCGAGAACGTAAGTCGCTGAATCGGCAGACGTGATGAAGAACGTCGTAATCAAGAAGACACCAATGATGCTAAGGATTGTTCCGAGACCGCCAAATGTTTCGAACAAAGCAAACATCCCGGTTTCGACCCCTTTATCATTGACCGTCGAAATGAGATCAACATTATTAAACAATTCGTTCCAAATCGCGGATCCACCGAAGACAGAGAACCAAAGTAAACCGAAAATCGTTGGGACTAACATAATTCCGAGTACGAATTCGCGGATTGTCCGCCCTTTCGAGACACGGGCGATAAATGTTCCGACGAATGGTGACCAGGAAATCCACCAGGCCCAGTAGAAAATCGTCCAACCGTTAATCCATTCACGTTCATCCGGATTAAAGGCAGATGCCCGGAAGCTCATGACCGGAAGATTTTGCAAGTATGCGCCTGTCGTTTGAACGAACAGGTCCATGATGAAGCTGAACGGTCCGAGGAACAGGACACAAAGCATCAACAGCGCTGCAAGAACAAGATTCGCATTACTAAGAATGACGATTCCTTTATCAAGACCGGAAGCGGCACTGATCATGTAGAGAACGGACACGACCAAAATGATGATTAACTGAGTGGAGAAAGAGTTTGGAATTCCGTCGGCGAGGAAATGAAGACCACCGGAAATCTGTTGGGCACCAAGTCCGAGTGATGTGGCAACACCAAACGCTGTCGCGACAATCGCAAGTACTTCAACCGTCCCTTTACCGGCGGCTTCGTATTTCGGTTTCATCAACGAAGCAACGGTATCACCGATCGTTGCCGGACGTCCTTTACGGAATGTGGAGTAAGCGATCGCAAGTGCGACGATGGCATATAATGCCCAAGGGTGAAGTCCCCAGTGGAAGAAGGAGTAGCGCATGGCAAGACGCGCAGCTTCCGTCGGGTCATTAGTTGCGACCGGCGGCGTATGGAAGTGTGTCAACGGTTCTGAGACACCCCAGAAGACAAGACCAATTCCCATACCGGCACTAAACAGCATGGCGAACCAAGAAATTAAACCGTATTCCGGACGGTCCGAATCTTTACCGAGTCGGATTGAACCAAAGCGGGAAAATATGAGGAAGATGGCAATTAACAAAAAGGCACTCATTCCAAGGAGATATAACCAACCAAAACCGTTTGAAACAAAATTTTGGGCAATGCCCGTGACATTTCCGAGATTTGCAGCACCAATGAGTGATTCAGGCAAGATTCCCCATATGGTAAAGAGCACACAGAAAATGACGGAGACAATAAAAACGTTCGTGATCTTACTTTTTCGAGTATTTTCCATCGTGTTCAACACCTTCTTTCGAATTTTACATGTAGTTTTGTAATCCGTTTAGACAACGACATTAATAATACCCGTGTCATTTAAAAACAAAACCTTATCACGCAAGTTCTTACCGTAACAAAGATGAACAGAACTAGCAAACAGAAATGGGTAATGATGGAAAGGGAGAACGTGATGAACAAAGTAATATTAACCTGAAAAAAACCTGAAATGACGGGGCTGAATGAACACGACCGAAAGAATGAAATCAAGTGGATTATTTATTATTTCCCGCTTCTCCTGTTTTGTAACATGCACTTAAGATACATCGATGAAGCAAAAAAACAGACGGAGTGAAACGGGTTTGATATCGTATCAGGTAGTCATCATATTATGTAGGAGGAATCACTCATGAACCACGACCAGACAAAACAACAGATTATCGAAGCTTTCCAGTTCCGCCATGCGACGAAATCCTTTGATCCGACGAAAAAAATAACTGAAGACGATTTTTCATTTATTTTGGAAACAGCACGACTTTCCCCAAGCTCTTTCGGATACGAACCATGGAATCTGCTTGTCATTCAAAATGAATCCGTTCGAAATGAAATTCGTGAGGTCTCCTGGGGAGCGCAAGGACAATTGCCGACAGCGAGCCACTATGTGATTTTCCTGGCCCGGACGGGGGAACAGATGCAACCGAACGGGGCGCATGTTACACATATGATGAATCTACTCGGTCTGTCGGATGAAGCGAAAGCCGGCCGGACGAAACGGTACGGTTTGTTCCTCGAAGAAGATTTCAAGATTGGAAACAACGAAAAAGCGATGGCGGATTGGTCAGCGAAACAAGCTTATATTGCCCTCGGGAACATGATGTCGACAGCAGCACAGATCGGCATCGACTCGTGTCCGATCGAAGGGTTCGACCAACAGGCAGTCGAACAAATTCTCGAACGTCACGGTGTGCTCGACCGTTCTGTTTTCACCGTACCGGTCATGGTCGCATTCGGCTACCGGGCGGATGAACCGAAACGAGCGAAGCAGCGTCGGTGCCTGGAGGAAATCGTCACGTTCGTCGACTAAAAAAACAGTCGAATCTTTTCGAATTATATAGAAGTTTCTTTCAAAGTCCGGTATACTCGCATTTGTATGATTAAGAAGCGCCGTAAACGCCACTCGCATACGAACAACTTTTGTCTTGATGAAAGAAAGGGGTTCTATCGCAAATGGAACAAAAATTAAAGTTATGGTTCACGGAACACCAAACGGAAGATTACGGTATCACATTCCGTGTCAACCACGTTTATGAGAGCGAACAAACGGAGTTTCAACGCCTGGAGATGGTTGAGACGGACGAGTTCGGTACAATGTTGTTACTTGACGGAATGGTCATGACGACAGATCGAGATGAGTTTGTATATCACGAAATGGTCGCACACGTCCCACTGTTCACACACCCGAATCCAAAATCGGTTCTGGTTGTCGGTGGAGGAGACGGTGGCGTCATCCGCGAAGTCTTAAAACACCCATCAGTCGAAAAGGCTGTTCTTGTCGAAATCGACGGAAAAGTCATCGAATACTCGAAGAAATATCTACCAAACATCGCAGGTGGTCTCGACGACGCACGTGTTGAAGTCATCGTGGGAGACGGCTTCATGCATATCGCAGAAGCAGTCAATGAATATGATGTCATCATGGTTGACTCGACAGAACCGGTTGGTCCTGCCGTTAACCTGTTTACAAAAGGTTTCTACTCAGGAATCTCAAAAGCATTAAAAGAAGACGGTATCTTCGTTGCACAGTCGGATAACCCATGGTTCACACCGGACTTAATCCGTGACGTCCAACGCGATGTCAAAGAGATTTTCCCAATCACGAAACTCTACACTGCCAACGTTCCGACGTATCCGAGCGGTCTGTGGACATTCACGATTGGATCGAAAAAACATGATCCTCTCGCTGTCGCACCAGAGCGTTTCCACGACATCGAAACGAAGTACTATACACCGGAACTTCACACAGCAGCATTCGCGCTACCGAAGTTCGTCAAAGATTTAACGATTTAATTAAACGTCAGGAGTGTTCCGTTTTTTAGGGGCACTCCTTTCTATGACTGGAGGAATAATGATGCGTTTTGATGAAGCTTATTCAGGTAAAGTATTTATCGCGAGTCAACCGACTCACGAAGATGCAAAAGGTGTGTTGTACGGTATGCCGATGGACTGGACGGTCAGTTTCCGTCCCGGTTCACGGTTTGGTCCGGCCCGGATCCGTGAAGTCTCACTCGGACTCGAAGAATACAGTCCGTATCTTGACGGCGATATCGCCGATGCAAGATTATTTGACGCCGGTGACATCCCGTTGCCGTTCGGTAATGCGCAAAAATCACTTGATATGATTGAAGAATACGTCGACTCGTTATTGACGGCAGGCAAGTTCCCGCTTGGAATGGGCGGCGAACACCTCGTTACATGGCCGGTCGTCAAAGCTTTTGATAAACATTACGAAGATTTTGTTGTGTTGCACTTTGATGCACATACGGATTTACGCGATTCGTATGAAGGCGAACCGTTGTCACACTCGACACCGCTTAAAAAGATTGCGAACTTAATTGGACCGGAAAACTGTTATTCATTCGGGATTCGTTCAGGGATGAAAGAAGAGTTTGAATGGGCGAAAACGTCCGGTTACAACCTGTTCAAATACGAAATCGTTGAACCGTTGAAAGCCGTTTTACCAAAGCTTGCCGGTAAAAAGGTCTACGTGACGATCGATATCGATGTCCTTGATCCGTCAGCGGCACCGGGAACGGGAACACAGGAAATCGGCGGCGTGACGACAAAGGAATTACTTGAAGTCGTCCATATGATTGCACGGGCTGATGTTGATGTCATCGGAGCCGATCTCGTCGAGGTTTGCCCGGCGTATGACCAGTCGGACATGACAGCAATTGCGGCTGCTAAAGTCTTGCGTGAAATGATGATTGGATTTATCAAGTAAAGAGGAAAAGGTCAGATCCGTTTTTGCGGAATCTGACCTTTTTTGTCACACGAGAAGTTCATATAGTCCGTAAATACCGAAGCTGATTAAAAGAACAGCCGACAGATATTGAATCGAGCGGGAGAACGCAGGAGAAAGTTGTTTTTTTAGAAGGTGCATCAACTGACTTAAAAATAACCACCAACCGGCTGAACCGAGAAAAATTCCGATCAGTAAGCTGATTGGAGATACTGTAGTTTCCTGAAAGCGGGCGAGAATTGCCAAAAATGCAATAATCGTCACCGGATTCATCAACGTGAGAAAGAGTGTCGATCCATAGGCAACAGTTAAAGAGCTGGTCGGTTTACGCAACGGAACAGCGGTTGTACTCTTTAGTGTTCTCACTCCGAAATAACAGAGGAACAGGCTGCCGGCAATTTGAAGGGGCGCCGTATGTGTCACGAATACCTGAATCACGGACAAACCGGATAAGGCAATCAGTCCGTAAATCAAATCAGCCGTCGCTGCTCCGAGACCGGAGAAGAATCCATAGCGTCGTCCGAATTGCAGTGTGCGTTGCATGCAGAGTAGACCGATTGGACCAACGGGTGCAGCGATGGCTAAGCCAATCCAAAATCCATTTATCATCCCGGATCAGTCCTCCGGAAGAATTGACAAGGCAGTGGATTCTTTTAAAGTCCGCATGATAATCGTCGTTTTTGTCCGGGAAATGCCATGTAAACTTTTGATGTGGTTCGTGATGATGTCGTCCAGTTCTTCGGTATTGCGACAACGGATTTTGAGCAGGTAGTCATCTTCGCCGGCGATGTGATGACATTCAAGGACATAGGGCAACTCTTGGACTCGTTGCAAAAATGGATCTCGATGTTCGGGACGCTCCAAGGAGACAGCGACGAAGGCGCCAAGGTCATAACCGAGTTTAGCAGGATCAAGTACCGTCTCAAAACGGCGGATGATACCCTGTTCTTGCAGGCGGTTTACCCGGTCTGACACGGCAGGAGCAGACAGACCAACCTGTTTTGCAAGCGTTGACCACTTGATTCTGGCATCTTGCATAAGTGACTTAATTATCTTCGAATCTAATGTATTCATGTACAAAAACCTTCTTTTCTATTGTTTTATATTTAATTTATTTGATTTCGAAAGAAAAGGCAATGTGTATTTTTTGGCGGAAAAAGCACATTCAGACATTTACAGACTTGAAATATTACTTTAAATTTAAGATGTCACCACAAGGAAAATATTTTTTCGTTGAAGGTAAAATGTAGGAATGGATTTGTTGGTTTGAGAGCGGAATACATCATGACATGAAAGGTGGAAAAAAGATGAAGAAACTCTTATCTTTCGTCACAGCTGCTCTGCTATTCGCACTTTTTGTGCTCCCGGTAGGCGCGGCGGACGATGCAATGGTTCGTGTAATTCATGCTTCACCTGATGCTCCAGCAGTAGACATCGCCGTCGATGGCAAAAAAGCGGTATCAGGAGCAGAATTCAAAGCAGTCACTGACTATCTCACACTCCCAGCCGGAGAACATAAAGTAGAAGTCTTCGCAGCCGGTACAACAAAGGATCCTGTACTTTCTCAAACACTCAACATCGAAGCCGGGAAATTCTATTCTGTAGCTGCAATCGGTAAATTGGCAGATATCAAACTCGCCGTCATGGAAGATAACGGCAAAGGAGAAGACGGCAAATCAATGGTCCGTGTCGCTCACTTTGCACCGGATGCACCAGCTGTTGACGTCGCACCAAAAGGCGGAGATCCACTCTTCAGCGACCTTGAATTCTCGAAAGTCTCAGACTACGGCACACTCGATGCCGGAACGTATGACCTTGAAGTACGACCAGCCGGTGCGACGGATGTCGTCAAAGCACTCGACGGCATCAAGCTCGACAGCGGTAAAAACTATACAGCACTCGCAATCGGTTTACTTGAAGGAGAACCGGCATTTGACGTTCTCTTGATTCCGGACGGCGGTGAAATGGCAGCGATGCCTGACACTGGTCTTGGCGGAACAACGGAAACGTCATCCATGGCAACAACTTGGGCACTCGTAGCACTTGCTGGAGCAGCGCTGGTTGGGACAGCTTATGTCGTCCGTCGTAAACAAAACGCGTAATCTCTTATTGTTACTCACCGTGTTGCTTGCAGGATGCGGCGGAGCGGAGGAAACTTCGCCTCCACGCTCTGTGGAACCGGCAACACCTGTCGTCGATTCACCGGCACCAAAGTCTGACGCAAAGACAGAAGCAGTCGAAACATTCATCCCGAATCGTTTGAAGATCCCGGCGATCGATGTGAATGCAAAAATTGAAGTCGTTGGAAAAGATGCTAAAGGACGGATGGATGTTCCGAAGCAGACGGATCAAGTCGGTTGGTACCGATATGGCGCCAAAGCTAATCAGACCGGCAATGTCATTTTGGCAGGACATTTAGATGATACGAACGGTCCGGCTGTCTTTTATGACTTGGCAAAAGTGAAACGGGGACAACGGATTGAAGTAAGCGCTAAAACGGGAGAGCAGGTTTCATACGTGGTGACGAACGTAATGTCTTATCCCGTTGATCAGGCACCGGTCGGCTCTATTTTCGGAGCGACACTGGCGCAACGTTTGACGTTAATTACGTGTGTCGGAACGTTTACCCAATCAAAAGGATACGATCAGCGATTGGTTGTGACGGCTGAACAGGAACAATAAACGAAGGGACCTCTCCGCTGACGGACAGGTCCCTTTTGTATGTGCTGTTGGTTTTAAGCATTCACTTCAGAAGCGGCGACCAAATCCGTCGTTAAGGCAGATAACCCTTGCGTCGTCTGGCTGATACCTTGAATCGTTTGTACGATTTGGCTTAAATCATTTTTATTACGGCCGAACATCTCCAAGTAGTTCTCCATTTCCTGTTTGACGGTATGGATGCCGCTCTTGACTTGTTGCAGTTCGTTACGCGAAGCGGAGTTTGATCGTGTGATGTCTTCCATTTGCGAAACGAGTTCATTGATGTTGCCATTATTTTTTTGGATCAGGCTGTTGATGCTGCTGCTGAGCAGTTTTGCGTTTTCCGCCAGGTTCCGGACTTCAATCGCAACGACGGAGAAACCTTTCCCATGCTCTCCGGCACGAGCGGCTTCGATCGAAGCATTCAAGGCGAGTAAGTTCGTCTGGTTAGCGATGTCTTCGATGCCTTGTGTCATTTTGACAATCTCATCTGACGTCGTTTTCAGTTGCTGGATACTTGTTAATGACGTGCTGACTTGTGACGTGGCTTGAGCAAATTGATGTTCCATCTTTTCCATCTGAGTCTCGTTTTCCGAGGTCAGTCCGACCAGATTACGGCTTGTTTTTTCCGTTTGATCGGTTTCAGATAAGATTTGTGTCGCCCGACGACTTGTTTCAGAAATTGCACCTTCCGTCTGTTCGACAGTGCTTGCGACTTCCTGACTGACGCGTACGACATCCTGCAAGAGCCGGCTCCGGGATTCATTTGCTGCACTGACTTCGTGTAAGCGGGCATCGACATACTGGCTCGTCACGATTTGAGCATCAAGATTCATCGCGTGGTTCAGTGCAAGAATCGCATTCGTCAATTGTGCCGGTTCATGTTGAAAATGTTCGACGATTTTCGGAATCAATAACGTATTGAACGCCGCATAGGAAGCGATGAACCAGGTCACCGGGACAAAGTTACGGTTATGGGTTTTACCCATCCGTGTCCGCATCGCAAGAAATTTATCATCCATGTTTCCCGTCAGTAAACTGCCGAAGTAGTCCGCGAAGACTTTTTTCAGACGTTCACGTGTCGAAGAAGTTTGAGCAATCTGTACCATTTCAGGGTGAAGCAGTAAATGATCAAGGACTTGTTCGAGTACTTCATCGAGAATGCTTTTGACGACAGGCGCCATTGCTTTTAGTGTTTGCAGATGTTCTTCCGTGTAGCCCATGTATTCTAAGCGTCCCGTTAAGCTCGGATCACTTGTTTTTGTAATGAGTCGTTTGTCTGGAAATCCGATTGTCGCCTGATAGGCCGACATCGATGATTTAGCTTTAAATGGATTGCGCACGATATGCCCCCGATTTTCTTGGAATTAAGATTTTTAGTGTCTTATTTGTTATCGGCTGTTTTCAGAAATCCGATAATCTTTTTCTTCAAAAAGTACAGCGACAGACAAAATCATTGACTTAAAAACAAAAAACTCATGATCGGGGATCATGAGTGGAATGACCGCTTCTGAAATGAAGGGTACATGCTATATGTGTCACGCGATGAATTAAACAGGTTGATCTTCCTGAAACGCTTTTTGGGCATCGACAATTGATCGCATCCGACTTACACAAGTCTGGACGAATTGAATGTCGATGGACGTAAACCGGGTGACAGGTCCTTTGGCTGATTCAGCACTGAATGTGAAGGTTCCGAGATTCCAAAGTTCGATTTTAAATCGTTTTCCTTTGTTGTCATCGAAGTGTTCTACGAATTCGATTTTCGGTACCATACGAACCCCTCCTTGTAGAACCATTCCCGTTTTTTTCAAAATAAAAAAGCCAAACTGCATGTTTCACGCAGTTTGGCTAAAAAAATTATGCAGTCGGAACATCGTAGCCGATTTCTTCAATCGCTTCGACAAGACGTTCTGTTGCGACATCTTCGTGTATGACCGTGACATTGTTGTCTGCCAGTGAGACGGTTGCATTTGTGACACCGTCGAGTTCGTTTAACGCCGATTCGACGCTTGATTTACAGTGGTTGCATGTCATCCCGATGACATTTAAAGTAGTTTCTTTCATGATTGGTTTCCTCCTTTGGATAGTGGAATACGTTTTAAGCGTAACGCATTTGTGACAACAGAAACAGAGCTGAATGCCATTGCGGCACCTGCGACCCAAGGGGCAAGCAGACCGAGGCAGGCGACTGGAATCCCGATCGCATTATAACCGAGGGCGAAAAACAGGTTCTGCCGGATGTTCTTCATCGTCTGTTCGCTGAGACGGATGGCTGTAATGACTTGCTGCAGATCATGTCCGAGTAACGTGACGTCTGCCGCTTCAAGAGCGACATCGGTCCCGCTGCCGAGGGCGATTCCGACATCGGCCGTTGCAAGAGCCGGTGCATCATTGATGCCGTCTCCGACCATCGCGACACGCTGTCCGTTTGCTTGAAGCGTTTTGATGTGATCGGCTTTTTCAATCGGCAAAACGTCGGAAAACACATGGCTGTGTGGTATATGAAGCTCGGTCGCGAGTTGTAAGGCGACTTCGCGACGGTCTCCCGTCAGCAGGTAAACCGCTTTTGTCTGCTGAATTTCCTGAATGACCTGTTGCGTCGTCGGTTTCAATTCATCGCGGATGGCATATCCGGCTTCGATTATACCGTTGACGGTGACATAAACGACCGTTGCACCGCTTGATGTCCAGTCAGGAAGGGAAAGACCGTGCTCCTGCATCATCCGTACCGATCCGACCATGACATCGTGTCCCATAATCGACCCGCGGACACCGCGTCCGGGATCGACGGTGAAATGTTCGATATCAAAGACGACGTCGCGCTCTTCCGTGATCGCATGAGCGAGTGGATGTTCCGATTTTTTTTCAAGAGCCGCTGCAAAATCCAGTGCCTGTTCCTGTCCGAACGTCTCGATGACGACCGGACGTCCGATCGTCAATGTTCCTGTTTTGTCAAAGACAACCGCATCGACGTGCTGCAACGATTCGAGTTGGGCACCGCCCTTGAACAGAACACCGTGTTCCGCACCTTTGCCGGTTCCGACCATGATCGATGTCGGAGTGGCGAGCCCAAGAGCACAAGGACAGGCGATGACAAGAACGGCGATGGCTGGACGAATTGCTTCGGCGAACGAGCCGGTCGTCCACCACCAGACAGCAAGTGTCACAAGGGCGATGGCGACGACGATTGGAACGAAGATTCCGGAAATCCGGTCCGCCTGACGCTGGATAGGGGCTTTTTCCGTCTGCGCTTGTTCGACGACACGGATGATGCCGGCGAGCATCGTCTCCTGACCGACTTTCGTCGCTTCAATCGTCAGGTATCCGTTCGTGTTCAAGGTGCCGCCAATCACGACGTCACCGGTTCCTTTATGAGCCGGAAGCGGTTCGCCGGTCAACATGGATTCATCGAGATAGGCATCACCCGTTGTGATGATGCCGTCGACCGGGATTTTTTGACCGGGTTTGACGATCAACTGCATACCGGGTTGGACCTGATCGAGCGAAACCGTCCGTTCGACACCTTGTTCCAACACGACGGCATCCGTCGCTTGTAAGGAAAGGAGGCTTTTGATGGCACCGGTCGTCTGTTGTTTGGCACGATCCTCCAGTACTTTCCCGAGCAGCACGAGCGTAATCAGGACGGCACTCGTCTCGAAGTAGAGATTCGGCATCAATGGGTGAATCATCATTTCCGCAACGGAATAGAAATAGGCTGCGGACGTTCCAAGTACGACCAGGACGTCCATGTTGGCACTCCCGCTCCGAAGACTTTTATAGGCACCGACATAGAAGGGGGCACCGATGATGAACTGGACCGGCGTCGCCAGGGCGAACTGGAACCAGGGATTCATCAGCCAAGGCAGATGGACCGGGCTGTTCGGAATGTGCGACACCATGCTGAGCAGTAACGGTAGGGACAAGAAAGCGGCAATCCAAAAGCGGTAAAGCATCCGCCGGTTCTGCACCTGTTCGTGTGGTGCCGTCTTAATGGTGGCACCGTAACCGATTTTTTTGATTTTATCTAAAATCAGTTGTTCATCCATCTCTTCCGGAACGGCAATCCGGGCGGTTTCGAGCGGCAGGTTGACGGTGGCTTCGACTCCGTCCATCCGGTTCAATACCTTTTCAATCCGGGCGGAGCAGGCAGCACACGTCATGCCTTCGATATTCAGTTCCATCTTTTTCGACATGACAATCCCTCCTTACTTCTTCAGACGGGCAATGACGGCCATCAATTCATCAACGTAGACATCCGTATCCTGTTTGCCGGTTGCGGCATCGTGCATACACATTTTGACGTGGCGTTCGATGACCTGCAACTCGACTTGGCGGAGCGCCGCTTGAATCGATGCGGTCTGGGTCAGGATATCGATACAATACCGGTCTTCTGCGACCATGTTGGCAATACCGCGGACCTGACCTTCAATTCGTTTTAATCGTTTCATCAAAGCATCTTGTTCCTCGGGTGAACGGGGAACAAGGGGATGATCGTGTGTCATGAGGACACCTCTTTTCTGAATTAGTTGATACACCGAGTATATCATATAGGTATAGGGGGTACAAGTATAAAAGGTTAGAGCTTGAAAAAACCAAATGAAAAGGACTGACTCAAAAGTCAGTCCCTTGCTCTGGTACGCTGTTGGCTCAACAACGAATCATGTTATTGATTGGAAACTTGCGGTTTAATGATTTGTTCGTTCAATGAACGATTGCTGATGATATCTTCCGCTTGTGTCGACCGTTTGATGAAGAACGAGAGGACAAACGCAAGACCGGCGATGAACGTTGAGATGAAGAACGCATAGTTGATTCCATCAAGCGTTGCCTGCATCACGATTTGTTGTTTCATCGCGACAGCAGCTTCCGCTGTTGGTTGGCTCGTCATGTTTTTCGCTGCTTCTTGTGCGAGTTCCGTACCACGCGTTTTTGCATGCGTCGACATAATCGTAACGAGCAACGCTGTTCCGATGGCACCCGAGACTTGTTGCAACGTATTATTCATCGCTGTCCCGTGCGGATAGTAACGGGTCGGTAATTGGTTCAAACCGTTTGTTGAGACCGGCATCATAACCATTGACATCCCGAACATCCGGAGGGAATAAAGGACGATTAGATGCGTATACGTCGTATCCATTTTAAGTTGGCTGAAAAGATAGGTTGTGACAACCGTAATGAACAGGCCGGTGATGGCGAGTGGACGACCGCCAATTTTATCGAACAGTTTTCCGTTGATTGGTGACATGACCGCCATTAGGATCGCACCAGGCAGTAACATCAGACCGGCATCAAGCGGAGAAATACCGCGAATCGTCTGAACATAAATCGGTAACAATAACATCCCGGAGAACATGGCGATCGTCACGACGATCGAGATGGCGGACGATAAAGCAAACATCGGATAACGGTAAATCTTGAAGTTGAGCATTGGGCGTTCCATTCTCAATTGACGCATGATGAACGTCACGAGTGCAACGACCCCGATGACTAACGCTAAAATGACTTGGAGACTATCCCAACCTTTTGAACCGGCAGAGCTGAAACCGTACAGAAGACCGCCGAATCCGAATGAAGATAAGACGACGGACATAAAGTCGAGTTTTGCGTCAGAACGTTCTTTGACGTCACGAAGCAGGACGAAGCCGGCAACGAGAACAATCAAAGCAATTGGTGTAATGAAGTGGAATAACATCCGCCAATCGTAATGTTCGATGATCCAACCGGATAGGGTTGGTCCGATCGCAGGAGCCCCCATCATGATGAGGCCGAAGAAGCCCATCGCCGTTCCGCGTTTTTCAATCGGGAAGCTGACGAGCATGACGTTCATCAGAAGCGGCATCATGATTGCAGATCCGGAAGCCTGGATCATCCGTCCGGCAAGCAGGACCGGGAAAGCGTCCGCAAATCCGGCAAGAATCGTACCCGCAGAGAACAGTGTCATCGCGAGCAGGAATAGACGGCGGACCGAGAATTTTTGAATCAAGAAAGCAGAAGTCGGAATCAAAATCCCGTTGACGAGCATGAAACCGGTCGATAACCACTGGACCGTTGACGTTTCAATCTCCAGATCCTTCATGATCGAAGGTAAGGCGATGTTGAGTAAGGTGTTATTTAAGAATGCAATAAAGGCACCGATCATCAATACGGCAAGGATGCCGTAAGGGGGACGAGCGGTAGCAGATTTTTCATGTGACATGGTTTTCCTCCTTAATGAACTAACAGTACACAATTCTATACGGTCGTTATATCTGTTGTCTATCTTAATCTGATTTAGCTTGAATTACAAATATTAATAGCTAAGAAAGGTAATTTTATTTTTTGTGAAGGAGACGGGCGTGAATCGAACGTTGGTTCATTAAAAAACGTGCGCTTTCTCCTGTGTAAACTGCAACAGGAGAGAGCGCACGTTTGGCGAAACGGGGTCGGATTACCCGACATGTGTGTGTAAAGCGTCTGATGTGATGTCATAGTGAGAAGTCGTCCAGACTGCTCGTCCGTCTTGAATGTACAAGACCTGCGGTGATTCGTGCCGGACGTTGTAATGTTCTGCGATGTGATTCGATAACGTCCGTGCTTCCTGAATCAATAAATAGGCAGTCGGAACTGCTGTCTCATCCGCATATTTCGTATAGGCGGAAAAACCGGCCGAACTGATCGGGCAGGTCGTACTGTGTTTACAAATCACAAATGTTGGGTGTTCGGAAACGAATTGGTCGAAGTCGGAAATCGATTGTAGTTTTCTGAGTTGAGTCATTTTTATCAGCCTCCATAAGTCCGTAGACGGTCACTTAACTTCAGATTTTCCCTGTAATCGACCGGACAGTCAATTAAAACGGGTCCGTCACTCAGAAAAGCCTGTTCGAGACAACTGGATAGAGTACCGTGTTCCCCGACACGCAGACCCAGTGCACCAAAGGCGGTAGCCAGTTGAACGAGATCCGGATTGTCGAATTCGATATAAGGTGCACGACCGTAAGCTTGCTGTTGTTTCCATTCAATCAACCCGTAGGTACCGTCGCGCCAAATGATGACGACGATCGGCAACTTGAGCCGGACAGCCGTCTCGAGATCCTGGCCGTTCATTAAAAAGGCACCGTCTCCTGAAGCGCAGAGGACACGTTGTTCCGGGTGTAGCAGTTTAGCGGCAATCGCACTCGACAAGCCGTAGCCCATCGAAGAAAACCCGTTAGAGATGAACAATTGATTGGGACGGGTCGTCTGAAAGTGCCGTCCGAGCCATACTTTATGCGCCCCGACATCGGAAAAGATCATCCCGTCTTCTCCTGTCGTCTGCTCGAGCTCCCGCACGATGCTTTGAGGATGGAGCGGGAGAGCAAGGGAATACGTCGCCTGGATTTCTTGTCGCAAGCGGTCGCGATCCTGTTGCCAGCCGGTCCAGGCACGATTCGGAATGCTTTCCGAAAGCAGGTGCAGAATATCCGGGATCGAGCCGATCAAATTTGCAACAACCGGATAAAATTGATCAATTTCATGCGGATTGGTATCAATGTGCAAAACAGGTGTCCGTTCCGGATTCCATTTCGAAGGTGGCAGTTCCGTGATATCGTAGCCGACCGCGATAATTAAATCGCTTTGATCAAGAATCCGTTGATTGTAATCGGCGTTCGGCAAGCCGATCGTATGGGCGGCCAGCTCGTGTAACGAAGACAAGGCGCCTTTTCCCATCATCGTCTCGACGACGGGAGCCCCCAATCGTTCGGCGAAAGCGCGGAAAGCTTCTGTCGCCCCGCTGCGGTTGATTCCGAATCCGGCAATCACGACCGGACGTTCTGCCTGTTCGATTCGTAACAGGACATCACTATCAGTCACGGATGTCGGATGCAGAAAAGTCGGGGGACTGTCCTGTAAAAAGGACATTTTGGCATCGACATCGGCCTTCGCAATATCTTCCGGGAACGACAGATGGGTCGCACCGGGCTTTTCGGAAACAGCCTTTGCGAAAGCCTGACGAACGACTTCTGAAATGACTTCGCCGGAAACAATCGATGTGCTGGATTTGGTAATCGGCCGGTACATCTCGACCAAATCAAACATTTGATGGGACGCTTTATGCTGGCGCCACGTCGCACCTTGTCCGGTGATGGCGACGACAGGGGAGTGATCCATTGTCGCGCTTGCGATTCCCGTCATCATGTTGGTCGCGCCGGGACCGAGCGTCGACAGACAGACACCGGGACGTCCGCTTAACCGACCGAACATCGACGCCATGAAAGCGGCATTCGTCTCATGACGTGTCGTGATGAACATGATCTCCGATTTACTGATGGCTTCGAGCAGCGTAATATTTTCTTCACCGGGAACACCGAAGATATGGGTGACGCCTTCGGCTTCGAGACACTGGACAAACCGTTCGGCCGCGTTCATTGGTCGAGTCCGCCAATCGATACATATTTGGTCTCGAGGTAGGCTTCGAGACCTTCCGATCCGCCTTCACGGCCGACACCGGATTGTTTCATACCGCCGAACGGTGCTTGTGCAGCTGAAGGCACCCCGTCATTCCATCCGACAATCCCGTAATCGAGATGCTCAATGGCTTTAAAAGCGCGGGCATAATTGTTCGTAAAGACGTAAGATGCAAGACCAAACGGCGTTTGGTTGGCATAATGGACAGCTTCTTCATCCGAACTGACGCGCTGGACAGGTGCGACCGGACCGAATGTCTCTTCATTCATGATCAGCATCTGCGGCGTGACGTCCGCAAGAACGGTCGCCTCATAGTAGTAGACTTCGTTGTCGTCATCCGTTTGTCCTGATCCGCCGGTGACAACGCGGGCACCCGCCGATGTCGCATCATCAACATGTTTTTTGACCTTATCGTAACCGGATTTATTAATCATCGGACCGATTTTCGTTTCGCTGTCGAGCCCGTTCCCGGTTTTCAACTTGGCTGTCTCCTGACCGAGTTTTTCGACGAACGCATCATAGATGGAATCCGAAACATAAATGCGGTTGCCGCAGACACACGTCTGTCCGCCGTTGCGGAACTTCGATTTAATCGTTTCTCGGACGGCAAGATCGAGGTCGCAATCGTCAAAGACAAGAATCGGAGCATGACCGCCAAGTTCGAGTGACATGGCTTTGATGGTTTCTGCACCTTGTGCCATCAGCGTCCGACCAACTTCCGTCGATCCCGTGAACGTAATTTTAGCGACATGTGGATGGGTGGCGAGAGATTCACCCAGGTCTTTTCCGCTTCCGGTTACGGCATTGACGACGCCGTCCGGAATCCCGACTTCCTGGCAGAGCTCGAGCAGACGGAGTGCCGTCAATGGAGTAGCCGTCGGTGGTTTTAAGACAAACGTACAGCCTGCGACGAGCGCCGGTGCTAATTTTCGGGTAATCATTGCAGCCGGGAAGTTCCATGGGGTAATCGCGGCGACGACTCCGACCGGTTGTTTGATGACATGGAGGCGTTTCGTTGCATCGTGTGACGGGATGATGCGCCCGTAGGCCCGTTTTCCTTCTTCCGCAAACCATTTGACGAAGTTTGCCGCGTATTCGACTTCACCTTCTGATTCCGCAAGCGGTTTTCCCATCTCGAGTGTCATCAAGCGGGCCAATTCATCTTTTTTCTCAAGCATCTTCGCATACAATTTTTCGAGAAGAGCTGCGCGTTCGTACACAGTCCGCTTCGACCAATCCGGAAAAGCGTTATGAGCCGCTTCAACCGCATCGTTGACATCGGATTTTGTTCCGTTCGGTACACTGCCGACAACTTCCCCAGTCGCCGGATTTTTGACATCCGTCCGTTCACGTCCCTGGTCGAGCCATTGTCCATTGATCAAAAACTGTCCCTTCATAATTACAAAATCCCCCTTTTTAATTCGCATTGTTAAGGATATACCCGAAGATTGAAAAAAAGATTCACTTTTCCGAAAAAGGTTGTGCAAAAGGCTAGAAATTGACCGATAAACAGTGTAGGATAATTCAGTAAATGTAATGTATTTTCTCCATAATAATTCGTAAAGAAATGAAATTCCCGCATGTATGTGAAGTGATGGAGAATGTCTCGAATCATTGACATTCCAAACAGGTTTGATAAGATAAATACAGGGTAATTGCGCAATCGGTTGCGCTTAAATGAAATCTACCGAGAAACGATATAAAACATCAAGGATTACTATAAAAAAAACGGACAACAAAGACTGAAATACGAGAGGATTTATCCATAATGACACAAATGATACCGCGCCCTGAAACGGCACAAAAAACACTTACACGAGCTTGGTGGAAAGAAGCCGTCGCTTACCAAATCTATCCACGCAGCTTTTATGATGCAAACAATGATGGAATCGGCGATATCCCGGGTATCATCGCAAAATTGGATTATCTGAAAGATCTCGGAGTCGATGTACTGTGGATTTGTCCGATGTTCAAATCACCAAATGATGACAACGGATATGACATCAGTGATTACGAAGACATCATGGACGAATTCGGAACAATGGCCGATTTTGATTTATTAATGGAAGAAGCACATAAACGTGATATCAAAGTCTTGCTTGATTTAGTCGTCAACCATACGTCGGACGAACACCCATGGTTCCTGGAGTCGCGTTCATCGAAAGACAACGACAAACGGGATTGGTACATCTGGAAGGATGCCGTCAATGGCGGCGAACCGAATAACTGGGAAAGTATTTTCGGGGGATCGGCTTGGGAATACGACGAAAAGACGGAACAATACTTCCTGCACGTCTTCTCACGCCGTCAGCCGGACTTGAACTGGCGCAATAAAGACATGCGTCAAGCCGTCTATACAATGATCAACTGGTGGCTCGACAAAGGCGTCGACGGGTTCCGTATTGATGCCATCAGCCACATCAACAAAGATCAGTCATACGCAGATCTCCCGAATCCACTCGGTATGCCGCACGTGCCATCGTTTGAGATGCACATGAATGTCGAAGGGATCCATGAATACCTCGAAGAATTAAAAAACGAGACGTTTTCGAAATACGACATCATGACGGTCGGTGAAGCGAACGGTGTGACGCCGGAAGAAGCGGACCTCTGGGTCGGCGAAGAAAACGGTAAGATGAACATGGTCTTCCAGTTCGAGCACATGGATCTGTGGCGGGCGGATGCTGAAAAAGGCGTCGATGTCGTCAAACTGAAGAATGTATTAACAAAATGGCAAAAAGGGCTCGAAGAAACGGGCTGGAATGCGCTTTATCTTGAAAACCACGATAAAGTCCGTTCCGTTTCACTTTGGGGAGATGAAGGGCAGTACTGGAAGCAGAGTGCGAAGTCGCTTGCGATGATGTACTTCTTCATGCAGGGAACGCCGTTCATCTATCAAGGGCAAGAAATCGGGATGACGAACGTCCAGTTCCCGGATATCTCGGATTACGATGATGTCGCAACGAAAAACATGTATGACATGCAACTCGCGTCAGGGAAAACCCACGAAGAAATCATGGAAGTCATCTGGAACTCGTCACGTGACAATTCACGGACACCGATGCAGTGGACGAATGAACAAAACGGTGGATTCTCGGAACAATCGCCATGGTTCGGCGTCAATCCGAACTTTGCCGACATTAACGTTGCGTCGCAACAAGCCGATGAAGATTCGATTCTGAACTTCTATAAACGGATGATTCAAATCCGGAAGATGGAAGAAACGTTGATTTACGGAGAATACGATCTCATTCTTCCAGAAGATACAAAAGTCTACGGGTACACGCGGACGCTCGGAAACGAACAGTTCCTGATCGTCACGAACCTGAAAGACGAAGTGGCGGAAGTCGATACCGACATCATCCTCCATTCGGATAACATCATGCTCGCGAACTACGAGACGACATACCACGAAGGAACAGAATTGACGCTTCAACCGTTTGAAGCCCGTCTGTACCGCGTACGTTAAAACAAAGCTGGATTTGGCAGACGCCAAATCCAGCTTTTGCTGTCGCGAAAAGAAATCAAGAAGATGCAGGACAGAAGAAAATCGTGTACGCTAGACGATGAGGTGATAGAAGTGAAACCAGTACGTTACCCGGTCCGCCTGCGCCAAGTGACATCGATTCAAGATGACGCGATGCGGGAGTCCGTTGAATTAGAAGCAGAAGGGACCTTGTTTGAAACAAAAGACGGGTTTGCTCTGAAATTCATGCAAGAAGAGGAACAACCGATTGATACGACCATCAAGTGGTCGCACGATCAGGTTGCCCTGAACCGGAAAGGTCCGGTCTCGATGCACCACGTCTTCATTTTGGGTCAAAAAACCAAAAGCGGTTACGAGAGCCAGTTTGGCCAAATGGTGATGGAGACGGAAACAGCTACCATCGAAATGACAGAACAACGGATGCAATTCCAGTACGATCTGATGATGAACCATCAGCCGGTCGGCCTGTATACGATTGAATTAACTTGGGAACGGAGTGAAACACATGGCGTTTGAACAAACGGTAAAAGAGATGGAACAGATGCTCGAAGAAGATTGGTTTGAGTGGTTAGAGAATGACGAACCGAAATACAATGAGTGGCGCGATCAGCTCGAGGCGCTCGCAGAACAGGTCATGACGGAATACAATTCGAAGGTCGATTCCGATGCGATTGATTCGTTATTATTGATCAACGAAGATTTACCGGTCCTGTACGGAGAAGATACGGTCATGCTCTATACGGCATTGCTTCATGCCCGCAAGGAAGATGATTCGGTCTACGAACGGTACTTGACGATTTTAGGAGCGTTTTCGGAAGAAAATCATCCGGCAATCCGCGAAGTCGAACAGGCTGTCGCAAAAAAAGATTATAAAACGGCGTATGCGCGTGCCGTGAAATTACCGCAATCGCTTGGATTAGAATAAGTACGTACCAGAGCAGTTCCATTCAAAGGATATTTGAACGGGCTGCTTTTTTGATGTTCATGACAAAGGGGGGAATCAGCATGAGAACGTTATACCGGATTGTCGCCGCGATTGTCAGGCAGGAGCAGCAGTTGCTGTTGGTCAAAAATCAGGCGGACGGAGCGGAAGCGGTTTGGAGTCTGCCGGGTGGTGTGATTGAGGACGGTGAGACGCTAAAAGCAGCCTTACAACGCGAGATGAAAGAAGAGACCGGACTGTCCGTTGAAACGTTCGAACTGGCATACATAACGGAAAACTTCATCGAACAGTTTGATGCGCACAGTCTCGTCACGTATTTTGATTGTTCAGTGACCGGGGAGCTGTCGATGAACGATCCTGACCGGGAAGTCATCGCCTGTCAGTGGGTACCGGTTGAACAGCTTGGGGACTACATTCGGAACCGTGACATACTGGGACCTTTAGAAGATTACCTGAATGAGACATCTAAATCGTATTATTTGTATGAACAGATGGTTTGGTGAAGAACTCTTTGAACATAGACTGGGGAATTCGATTTTTGTTTTCTGAATACATCTACTTCAAGCCATCGTTGATATAACGTGTATTCTCTTCATATCTCGTTTACTGCTAAGAATTTTTAGGGTATGAGAAGCGAAAGAGGGGAGTGGCACAAGTGGCAGAATACAAAAAGGATAGTATTAAATTGAAAGGAGCCATTGGCTTAGGCACAGGTGTGATGATCAGCGCCGGAATTTTTGCTTTGCTCGGTCAGGTCGCTGAACTTTCCGGCACATGGTTTCCGTTCATTTTTATCATCGGGGGAATCGTGACAGCGTTCAGCGCTTACTCGTATGTAAAGTTAAGCAATGCTTTTCCGTCAGCCGGAGGAATTGGAATGTTTCTAGTCAAAGCGTACGGTAAAGGAACGATTACCGCAGGAGCCGCCTTACTAATGGCATTATCGATGGTCATCAATCAAAGCCTAGTCGCCCGGACATTTGGGACATATTTACTTCAATTATTTCCTGGAAAGCAGGCTGACTACCTGATTCCCTTGCTCGGCGTTGGTTTATTGGTATTTGCATTTCTCGTGAATATCGCGGGGAACACTTTTATTCAGTCCTTTTCACTGGTCGCGTCCATTTTAAAAATCACAGGACTGATTGTTTTTGCCATTATTGCGTTATCGATTGGCGGATTCTCCTTTTCTCCGGAAACGACCGGAAATACACCGGACGTTACAATCACTGGATATATTGCAGCAGTTGCCTTGACGATTTTGTCATTCAAAGGATTTACGACGATTACGAACAGCGGCTCTGAAATCATTCATCCGAAACGAAATGTAGGAATTGCCATCATGGTATCCATCGCAATCAGCTTAATGGTCTATCTCTTGTTAGCTTTTTCTGTTTCAAGTAGCCTTTCACTACAGGAAATCATTGAGGCGAAGGATTATGTTCTAGCAGAAGCAGCACGTCCGGCACTCGGTGACGCAGGTGTCTGGTTCACGGTTTCAATCGCACTCCTGGCGACAATTTCCGGAATCATCGCCAGTGTTTTTGCCGTTTCGCGGATGCTTGCTATGTTAACGGACATGACACTGATTCCACACCGTCATTTCGGGATGCCGGGATCTGTGCAAAAACATACGTTGGTGTATACGATTGTCGTCGCAATGGTCTTGACGGTCCTGTTTGATTTAACACGCATTGCTTCGATGGGGGCTATTTTATACCTTGTGATGGATATCATCATTCACATCGGAGTACTTAAACACCTTCGAGACAAGTTAGATGTGAATCCGTTGATTGTCAGTTGTGCGATTATTTTCGATGCAATCGTCCTTGCAGCTTTCGTTTACGTCAAGGCTTCGACGGACTGGCTTGTTGTTGTCGTATCAATGATTGTTATTGCAGTTGTCTTCTTCGGAGAACGGTTTTTCCTGAATCGTGTTGATGAGATAGATTCAAAACATGATAATACATCAAAATAAGTGAAGGAGGACGAAGTAATATGAAAGCTGTTCAAGTCAACGGATATGGCGGTGTCGAGCAACTCGAAGTTGTGGAACGTCCGATGCCGAAACCAGATGCCGGGGAAGTACTGGTCGAGGTTAAGGCCTGCGGGATCAACAATACGGAAATCTGGATGCGCGAAGGGGCATACGGAACGGACCGTGAGTCGGGCTGGAAACCGGAGGGCGTTCAATTTCCACGTGTCCCGGGTTCTGATATTAGCGGACGGATCATTGAAGTCGGGAACGGTGTTGATAAATCACGAATCGGTCAAGACGTTGTCCTATTTCCCTTTACCTCGGGTGGCGCAGACGGGACGGAACATATCAGTGAAGATATGGCGTTCATCGGCTCAGAATATGACGGAGGATACGCCGAGTATGTCGTCTGGCCGGCAGCGCTCTGTTACGAGATGCCGCTTGACGATTACGTCAAAAGTGCTGTTTTCTCCGTCAGTGGCTTGACGGCATGGCATATGAACGAGCAACTCCAGCTGAAACCGGGACAAACCGTTCTCGTAACGGGAGCAAGCGGCGGTGTCGGCTCGTTGAACGTTCAAATCGCTTCGCGGGTTTTCGGGGCGGACGTCATTGCGGTTGTCGGCGGCATGAAGATGGAACAGGAATTGAAGCGTCTTGGGGCGAAACACGTCGTGTCTTACCGTTCCGATCAATTGACAGAAGACATCCTTGCTGTTAACAGCGGACCAGTTGACGCCGTACTCGATGTCGTCGGGGATGCGTTATTCAAGACGACTCTGGCGGTCCTGAAAAACGGCGGCAAGTTTTGTATTTCCGGCTCGGCCGGTGGACAACAGACGAACCTCGATTTTCGGACGCTGTATCTGAAGCATTTGACGTTTTACGGTTCAGTGCTTGGTACACGGGCTGAATTCGGACGGATGCTTAAAGCAATTGCGGACGGGAAACTCGAACCGGTCATTGATCGGACGTTTCCACTGGAAGAAGCAGCGGCAGCACAAGGCTACTTTAAAGAAACAGGAAAACTCGGAAAGATCGTGTTAATACCGGATCAACGCTAGAAAAATTTTGCTTAAAAAACGTGTGTACTCACTCGACTCCTACAGGAAACAGCGCGTTTATCCGCGCTGTCAGAGGCAGGTAAGACCCGACTCCAAGTCCTTTGGACAAAGGAGGCGCGGCTTACGCCTCGCCTGAGGAAAGCGAGGGAGGAAACACGTTTTTTTGTACGGAATACCCCGTTCTAACAGTCCGTCAGAAAAAACAGTAAAATAATGAATGAATAGCCATTCATTATATGCTATACTCATATCAAATAATGGCTTTAGGGGGAAAGGGGCTTGTTTCATGGGGACATTTTTACTGATTAACTGGATCGCCTTCCTGCTCGTCGCAGGATATGCGGGCTACTTATTCGTCACGCTCGTCAAGAGCCGGTACGAAGCGATTCGCCGGGGGAAAAAAGCGGAATGGACGCTGACGAACAAAGAACGTCTGAACGCGGTGCTCGTCAACGTCTTCGGACAAAAGAAACTGTTGAAGGATAAGAAAAGCGGAACGATTCACGTCATGATGTTTTACGGATTTTTACTCGTCCAATTCGGGGCGATTGATTTCATCTGGAAGGGACTTGCCGTCGGACAACGGTTCCCGCATATTCCGCTCGGTCCACTTTATCCAATCTTTACGTTTTTCCAGGAAATCGTCATGCTCGTCATTTTGGTTGCCGTCGTTTGGGGATTCTACCGCCGCTATGTCGAGAAACTGGTCCGTCTGAAACGGAACTTCATGGCCGGTCTGGCCTTGATTTTCATCGGTGGTCTGATGGTCGCCGTGCTGTTTGGAAACGGATTTTTCCTGGTCTATGAAAATCATTCGACGTTCGGTGAACCGGTCGCGTCAGCAATTGCCTTCCTGTTCAGTTGGGTACCAGAGCAAGTCGCTTTCGGATTGTTTGTCTTCTTTTGGTGGGCCCATTTGCTGTTCTTACTCAGCTTCATGGTCTATATCCCGCAAGGTAAACACGCCCACTTGATTGCCGGAACTGCCAACGTCTGGCTCGGGCGGACATCAAAAGTCGGGCGTCTCGCACCGATCGATCTGTCGGTGATGGAAGAAGCGGAAGACGACGAAGCGGAATTCAGCTTCGGGGTTAACCGGATTGAAGATTTCAACCAAAAGCAACTCGTTGATTTATATGCCTGTGTTGAATGCGGCCGCTGTACGAATATGTGTCCAGCGAGCGGAACCGGAAAAATGCTGTCACCGATGGACCTGATCGTTAAACTGCGTGATCACCTCAATATGAAAACGGCAGCGATCACGCAAAAGTCACCGTGGGCACCTGCGTTTGCCTTTGAAGGATCACAAGGAAACCAAATCGCGTCACTTGCCGCGGCAGGACAGATGGATGTCGTCCCGGATTCTTTAATCGGTAACGTCATCACGGAAGAAGAAATTTGGGCCTGCACGACATGCCGAAACTGTGAAGATCAATGTCCGGTCATGAACGAGCACGTCGATAAAATCATCGACCTCCGTCGTCACCTTGTCATGATGGAAGGAAAGATGGATCCTGAGATGCAACGGACGATGGCGAACATCGAACGTCAAGGGAATCCATGGGGGATGAACCGGAAGGAACGTGAAAACTGGCGCAAGACGCGCGAAGAGCTGGTCGTTCCGACAGCAAAAGAAAAGAAAAAAGCCGGCGAAACGTTCGAGTACCTGTTCTGGGTCGGCGCGATGGGGTCGTACGACAGCCGGAGCCAAAAAATTGCGATGGCGTTTGCGCGGATCCTGAACGAAGCGAACATCTCGTTTGCGATTCTCGGAAACGATGAGAAAAACTCAGGCGATACACCACGGCGGATTGGAAACGAAGTGCTGTTCCAGGAACTGGCAGAGGCGAACATCAAATCGTTTGAGAAATATGATGTTAAAAAGATCGTCACGATCGATCCGCATGCGTATAATACGTTCAAAAACGAGTATCCGGACTTTGGTCTCAGTCCGGACGTCGAAGTCTATCACCATACGGAACTGCTCGCCCGGTTGATTGACGACAAACGGATCACACCGATCCATGAGGTCAGCGAACGGGTCGTCTACCATGATTCGTGTTACCTCGGCCGTTACAATGATATTTACGATGCACCACGCTATATTTTAGAGAAGATTCCGGGCATCACGCTCGTCGAAACGGAACGCAACCGCGAAAAAGGCATGTGTTGCGGAGCCGGCGGCGGGATGATGTGGCAGGAAGAAAAAGTCGGCGCCCGGGTCAACGTCGCCCGGACCGAACAGTTGTTGACGGTCCAGCCGTCCGTCATCGGATCGGCTTGTCCGTACTGCCTGACGATGCTCAGCGACGGAACGAAGGCGAAAGAAGTCGACGAGCAGGTTGCGACGTATGATGTCGTCGAGTTGCTCGAACGGTCGATCGTCGGAACACCGGTCAAAGAGGCCGTCACGAACTGATATCTGTGAAATTGAAAGGAAAATCCAAAGCGTATTCTCTCATCGGAGGATACGTTTTTTACTGTCTTCGAATAAGTATAACGTTGTTGTGTACGGTTTAACCGTGATATGATGAAATTACTATCTAACGGAATGGGAGGTGAGGATCTTTGGGAAGGCGTTGCTTAAAATCGGTCAGGTCGCGGAGGCCACCGGCTTATCAAAACGGACCATCGACTACTATACATCGCTCGGTTTATTAACAACAGAGCGGACGGCAGCCGGTTACCGGCTCTATACAGAAGATGTCATCCAGCATATTCAAAAGATTGAATATTTGAAGACACAACGGCTGTCCCTGCAAGAGATTCTTGCTTTCTTCACGGAGCGTGAAGTCAAAACGGGTGATGCCATTTATCAAGAAGTGCAGCAGCTTCAAGAAAGCGTCAACGGGCTCGAACAGCGTTTATTGCAATCGACCGACTATGAGAAACAGGAGATTCGTCTCGAACTGTCTCAACGTCTGACATTGATTGCTTCCCTGATTGCTCAGCTGTAACAATAAAATGGAGGTGACCCCTGTTTAGGGGATTTTGGATACTATATTATTTATCAATTTATTTTTAGTGGTGTTATTGATCGTGTTGACAGCGTTTTTCGTCGGATCAGAGTTTGCAGTCGTTAAGGTACGGATGTCCCGGTTGGATCAGATGATTCAGGAAGGGAACAAGAGTGCCATCCTGGCGAAGAAGATTGCCGGAGACCTCGATTATTACTTGTCGGCCTGTCAGCTGGGAATTACAGTGACGGCACTTGGTCTCGGGGCACTCGGTGAACCGACCGTTGAAAAAATCCTGCATCCGGTGTTTGATGAATTCGGTGTTTCGGCTGCCGTCTCGACCTTCTTGTCGTTCGGGATTGCCTTTGTTTCCGTGACGTTCCTACACGTCGTCATCGGAGAACTGGCACCGAAGACACTTGCGATTCAATACGCGGAAAAGATGACGTTACTGTTTGCCCGTCCACTGTACATTTTCGGGAAAATCATGTATCCGTTCATTTGGTTACTCAATGGTTCGGCCCGCTTTTTCCTTGGATTATTCGGTGTCAAACCGGCTGGTCACGAACAAGCCCACTCAGAAGATGAATTGAAAATCATCATGGCACAAAGTTTTCAAAGCGGAGAAATCAATCAGACGGAACTCGCACTGATGCAGAACGTGTTTGCGTTTGACGAGCATGTCGTCAAAGATTTGATGGTGCCGCGGATGCGGATGGCGACAATCTCAGAACGGTTGTCAAAAGACGAGCTGATGGAAATCTTCATGGATAATCCGTTTACCCGTTATCCGGTGACGGAAGAAAATGATAAAGACCGGATTCTCGGTTACATCAACGTCAAGGAGATGTTGACGGATTTCGCCAACGGAAACAATCATCCGGTTACACATTATGTGAAGGATTTACCGGTCGTCTCGGAAGTCACGTCGCTGCAAGATACGTTGCGGAAGATGAAGAAGACGCGTTCGCACATTGTGCTTGTCGTTGACGAATACGGCGGAACGGCCGGAATCGTCGCGATGGAAGACTTACTCGAAGAAATCGTCGGTGAAATCCGCGACGAGTTTGATACGGATGAAGTCGAAGAAATCCAGGAGTTGCCGAACAATGAATACCTCGTTGCCGGTACCGTGTTGCTTGAAGATCTCGAAGCCCGATTCGGTTTGACGTTTACGAACGATGAAGACGTCGATACGATCGGCGGCTGGATCCAGATGCACAACATCGATCTGCAACCGGGAGAACACATTGATACGGAATCCTTCTCGGTCGAAGTGATGGAGATGGAGAACTATCAAATCAACCAGATCAAATTGTGGTTACACCCGCTCGAACGAGCGGAATGAATGACAGCACCTTTCGTCCTCTACGAAAGGTGCTTTTTTTCTGGACAAATCATCAGGTGAAAACTTAAAAACCGACTGATTGTGTAAAGAAGGCAAATCGTAGTAGGGAAACGGGGGCGGGAGCGGGAAAGAGTAAGGAGAGGAAAAATTATTTTTTCTGAGAAGGGAGACGTCCAGTGCTCGAGCAAATCCCGTTTTTACTCAGCCGCTTAGGCATGTTAGCCCTATTGGCTTTTTTATTGTCACAATGGCGCATATCACGCCATTTGTTTCAAACGTCATCGCGCCGCAGTCATCGTTTTATTTTACTGAGTGTGTTTGTAGTATCGGGTATTTTGATGAACTATGCCGGAATCGGTCTTTCGACGGACGAAACGATTGATCCGTTACTCGGGTTAGCCGTTTCACCGGAGCAATGGATTGTCGACACCCGATTGACGATCATCGTCACCAGCGGTCTGCTCGGTGGTCCGCTCATCGGCGGTCTGACCGGAGTACTCGTCGGATTTCACCGCTACTATCTCGGTGCATTCGGTGCGGAATCGGCCTGGATCATTGCGGCCGGAACCGGATTGTTGAGTGGATTGTACAGCCGCCAGTGGCGCAGGAAAGACGGCTATTCCTTGCTCCAACCGATTGGCATCGTCTTAAGTGCCGTCATTCTGGATATCGGAGTGGCATTGATTTTGGCACCAGACCAGGCACGTGTCCTGGAGCTGACCCGTCAAGCCGTCTTCCCGATGCTGTTCACCAATGCGGTCGGGATTAGTGTATTCATCGCCATCCTACGGACGCAGTTGAAGCTGGAAAACGAATTGTTTGTTCGCGAATCGGCACGTTCCTACCGGTTATTGGATGCCATCCGTCCATTGCGTAAAAACGGCATGACAGTCGACATCGCCCGGCAAATCGGATCGACGATTTTAGCGGAAACGAAAGTGAACCGTGTCGTCCTGCTTGGACCGGATGGGATTTTGGCCGATGTCCGGACGGGACACGATACAGCCGATTTGTTCCGGCATCAGACGATTTTGGACTGGGTGGAGTCGGGGGTCGTCTACCGGTCGGAAGACGAGTTGACGCGTCAACTCGTCTCGTTTCATCCTTTACTGATCGAGGGCAAAAAGGCTGGTATCGTCTGCTGGTTTCCGGCCCATCTGTTCGACGATACGATGGAACGGACGATGGAACAGCTGGTGGAGCTCTTGGCACGCGAACTTGTTGTTCATCAAGAGGAGCAACTGAATCAATTTCCGAACACGAGCATTAAACCGATTCTGAGTCCGAACTACCTGCTCGGTATCGTCGATGAAATCCATCAGACAGCGGATCCGGATAGCCCGGTCAAACATCAGCTCGGTGCTTTACGGCAGCTGCTCACGACGGCACGGCGAATCGATTTGTATCCTTTGCGTGAAGAATTACTGACCTTAAAATCGTACTTGTCGTTAGAAGGAATCCGCCGCCACCATCCATTGACACCGGCAGCGGTCACGATTGATTTAGACATCGAGACGACCGTTGAAGAACATTTTGTTTTTCCGTTGCTCGTGACACAGCTGGTCGATAATGCATTACGTCATGCTTTTCCACAAAACGGTCCGTATCACCGGATTGATGTCCGGGCATTTCAGGAAGACACACACTGGGTGCTTGAAGTATCGGACAACGGAGTCGGCGTACCGGCTGAATTCCTGAAACGCTGGGAGCAGGATAAAAAAACGGATACAAGTAATTTATTTTTATTACGACGTGCCCTTCACCGGCGATACGGTGAACAGGCGAGTTGTATGATTCATTCCCGTCCCGGTGGAACACGGCTGAAACTAGTGCTGCCTCTTACGACTGACCAGGTGTAACAATCGTTTGATTCGGATTACCGGAATTGAACGATTGTTTTTTTTTAGCCAATCCTGGGTAAAAATGAAAGCAAGAGTAGATCGATACAGGAGGATAAGCGCATGATTACAACAAAAGAAGTCGGTTTTTCCGGCGAACAGCCGATCATCGCTTTTACATTGATGAATCGTAACGGACACAGCGTGGAATTACTCAATCTGGGCGGGAAAATCACGGCAATCCGTGTTCCGGATCAACACGGGACAATTGAGAACGTCGTCTTGGCCTTTGATGATATGGAAGAATATTTAGAAGATCCTCACCATTTGGGGGCAACGATTGGTCGGGTCGGCGGCCGGATCGCCAACGGTGCGTTTGCATTAGAAGGGATGAACTACATCCTGGAACAAAATGAAGGCGAACATCATCTTCACGGAGGAAGCATCAACTGGTCGAACCGCTTTTTCGATTATGAAATCGACGGCGAACGGTTGCATCTGCTTTTGACGAGTCCGGAGGGGGAAAACGGTTATCCGGGCCAACTAGACGTCCGATTGACGATTGAGTGGACGGATGACGACGCGTTGATCATCACGTACCACGCGACGACGACGGCCTCGACACCGTTCAGTCCGACGAACCACACGTATTTTAATTTGACGGGAAATGCGAAAACGACGATTGAGCAGCACCGTCTCCGGATGGATGCTCCGTTTTATGTTCCGTTGAATGCAGAGTCCGTTCCGACCGGCGAGATTTTATCGGTCAATGAGACCGTCTTTGACTTCCGGACAGCCCGACCGTTGTATGAAGTGACACATGCAAGTGACGAAGCATTGCGTCAGGCCGGCAGCGGTGTCGACCATCCTTTTTTACTGAAAGAAGGCGGCGAGATTGTCTTAGAAGAGCCGGTCAGCGGCCGGGTGTTACGTGTTAAGACCGATCAACCGGGTGTCGTCGTCTATACCGGAAATCACTTGGGCGGTGATTTTACGATTGCCGGACGCCGGGCGACGCCGTATCTCGGGATTTGTCTTGAGACGCAAGGGTTGCCCGATGCCATCAATCAACCGGATTTTCCGTCTGTTGTCTTGCGGGCCGGCGAAGTCTATAAAAAGCGGACAACCTTCCAATTTAGTCGCGTGCAGTAACGTTTTTTTGCGAACATCCGAAGCGAATGTGGTAGGATAAAGCGAGAAGAATCTAACGGAGGCATAGGAAAATGACTAAAATAGCATGGGTGACCGATAGTATGGCCTATTTCAAAAAGGAAGAGGCAGAAGCAATCGGCGTCAATGTCGTACCGATTCAAATTTTACTTGGTGAGACAGCCTACAATGAAGACACTATTACCGTCGAACGGTTATTCCGGGCGCTTGAGGCAGACAAGAAGTTAGTCGCCAAAACCTCACAACCGATTTTCGGGGAATTCGTCGGAACGTATGAACGCCTGAAAGAAGAAGGATACGACTGTGCGATTGCGGTTCACTGTACGAACGGTCTGTCGAGTACAGTCCAAAGTTCCGCTTCAGCAGCGGAAGCAGCGAGCTTCCCGGTCCATATCATCGATTCCCATACGGCGTTTGAGAACCAGCAGGAATTCATCCGGATCGGAATGGCGCTTGAAGCAGAAGGCAAGTCAGTCGAGGAAATCACAACGGCTTTACATGAACTGGCGAAGAAAACCCACTTTTATATGATCGTCGGAAACATGGAGACGATGCGCCGCGGTGGACGCGTTTCGTCCGGTGATTTGTTCCTTGCGAACCTGCTCAGCATCAAACCAATCATTACGACGGATGAAGCGGGGAAAGTCGTTCCGTTTAAAAAAGCGCGCTCTCTGAAAAAAGCCTACATCGAAATCATCAAACAGGTCGAAGAAGCGATGCGTCAGAAGACGTTTTACAAAAACCGGATTTATGTGGCGACGACGATGGCACCTGAGATGGCAGCTGATTTACGGACACAAGTCGCAACAAAATTCCCGGAACTGACGGTCCTTGATGGAACGTTTGGTCCGGCCATCGGCACACATGCCGGTGCTGAAACCGTTGGCTTATTCTGGCTGAATGACTAAAAAAATAAGAACGAACAAGAACCAGGAATTGTTCCCGTGTGCCGGGGCAAGTCCTGGTTCTTTTTTTTAGCTATTCGATGAAACAATGATACCTAAAAAGGCGGCACTGATGCCAAGAAGATAGCTGAGTCCGAGGTAAAGGACCAGTGTTTTTCTGTTTTGATTCTGAACGAGCTGCAGCGTCTCGAGCTTAAACGTCGAAAACGTCGTAAAGGAGCCGAGAAAACCCGTTCCGAGCAGTAACGTCCATGTCGAATCGAGATGCGAACCGATGACGAGACCAAGTAAAAAAGAACCGAGCGTATTAATGCCGAATGTCGCGAGCGGAAAATCCTTTTTCCAAAATGTTTTCATCCACTGGCTGATGGCAAATCGGCTAATGGCACCCAAAAAGGCACCGGTCGCAAGCGCAAGGAGATTCATGACGCTTCCTCCTTCTGAAACAGGCGCAACCGTCTTGTCCCGAGCGCATAGCCGAGGTAAGACATCAACAATCCACCGAATAAACTGATGAGGATATACATCAAGGCATAACCGTAAAAGCCGCCCCGTAACAGTTCGACCGATTCGACGCTGAACGTTGAAAATGTTGTAAAGGAACCGACAAAACCGGTTCCGAGTGCTGTCATCGCGTATTGATGAAGCAACGTCGTCTTGAATAAAAAATGCGTCGCATATCCCAAGACGAAACAGCCGATCAGATTGATGCTTAACGTCGCAAACGGAAATGTTCCGACGGCAAAATGAGTGATGAGCAGGCTGAGACCATATCGGGCAGAAGCGCCGAGGATGCCAGCCAGCCCGACTAATACATATAACATCTGAAGCCGCCTTTCTGTCCATTTTGTATTTACCATACGCTTTTCTGAAATCAAGCGTCAAGTTGTGAAAATGAGCGGGAATACTTCACGTCTTCTTCAAACTGGACGATAAGAAAGGGTACGAATCCAACAGAAGGAGTTTTGCAGATGGTCTCACCCCTTGAAAGACTGAGTACGAAAATTCTCTCTCGTCTCATTGCCTCATTAATTACAATCGCGCATCCTTTGATTTTCATTTTTGTTCAACTGGACTATGTGCCCATGAGTGTATTTTATCAATTTTTGGTCGGAGGTCTGTTACTGACGGTCGCCTTGCTGGGGGGAAATCGTTTTTTTGGCGATCAGCTCAGCGGAAAATATATTCAAATCATATTGACCTATTTGGTACTGGCACTTGTCCTTGTGACCTTGCCAACTCAAAGTATCTGGACGATTGCTTATCTGTATTTAACGATTTCAGTCATCTACCTCATTCCCCATTTAGTCGTAGTGGCAGGTTTGCTCGGATTACTGGAATTGGTACTCTTTACGGTTTTTGGAACGATTCAGTTTTCAAATCTGTTTGATATGATTGTCGCATTCGTCATCTATCTGATGGTTTTTTCAGCAGCCACGTTTGTTGCTGTCTTCGGCCGAAATGTCATGCGGGAAGTCAAACGCCAACAGGAGAAGGCGGAGCATTATGCCGCAAGCTCGCAATTGACGCTCGAGCAATCAGCTGCGACAGCAACCGATGTCACGACGTTCACGGCAGGAATGAGTGAAACCGTCGATACGGCGAAAGGGTCATTTGAAAAAATTGATCAGGCGATGCAGATGTTAGCCGATAACTCGTCGAAAAATGCCCAATCTGTCCGGCAGATTAAACGGATGAACACGGATAACGTTGCATTAATGACGGATGTCGCGACAGCCGTCGACCGGGCACTTGCCCTCAGTTCTTCGTCGAAGGTGACGGCTGAACAAAGCCGCGCGACCATCAGCGAAGCCGGTGAATCATTACAAGAACTGACCGCGAGCATGGACGAATCCGTCACTGCGTTTGGACAGCTTGCTGGACGTTTTAAAGAAATTGTTACGATTACCTCCAGCATCAATGCCATCGCGACGCAAACGAACTTATTGAGCTTAAACGCATCGATTGAGGCGGCACGCGCCGGAGAGTTCGGAAAAGGATTTACCGTCGTCGCCCAGGAAATCCGTAATTTGTCGGCACAGACGGCGGCCGCCTCGACCGAAATCAATCAAATCATCGAACGGGTCGATCGTGATGTCATGCAGACCGGTAATTCGATTGATGCCAGTACCAGCTTGCTGCGGCAGCAGGAGGCCCGGATGCAAAGAAGTCAAGACGCCTTGCAAACGATTGCGACGGATTCCAATGATTCCGTTCAGGCAATCAGTGGAGCGCAGCAACAATTCGTGACGATCACGAACAGTCTGACGAACATTGCGCAGGCAACCGAACAACTGGATGCTTTCATGGATCTGTTGCTGACGAGCAGTGGTCAATTGTCCGGTCTGACACGGTCACAAGTCGAACAAATCGTTGATTTACAGCAGGCAATCCATACGTTAAATGCCACGGCCTTAACACTGCAACAGACAGCGCATACCTGACAGGCGTGTACCGATTCGAAAGAGCCGGTACACTTTTTTCGTTTGTCGCAAGTCTTGAAAGGGAACAACTAAAAGGTAAAACAATCAGAGGAGGAAATGACATGAAAGCAGCTTATATTGAACAGTATGGCGGATCGGAACAATTTAAAGTAGGGGAACTCGAACGTCCGGTCGTCGGAGCAGACGATGTCTTGATTGCGGTTCATGCGGCGAGTGTCAATCCTGTTGATTGGAAACTGCGTGAAGGATACTTAAAGGAAATGCTCAGCTATGATATGCCGCTGATTATCGGTTGGGATGTCTCCGGTGTGATCGAAGAAGTGGGGGCGAACGTGACGGATTTAAAAGTCGGCGATGAAGTGTTCAGTCGTCCGGATATTGCCCGTCAAGGGACGTATGCGGAGTATGTCGCGGTGGATGCGCATCTGGTCGTCAAGAAACCGGAGGCCCTGACGTTCGAAGAGGCAGCATCACTGCCGCTCGTCGCCCACACTGCCTGGCAGGTCATGTTTGAAGTGATGGACGCGAAAGCGGGAGATAAAATCTTTATCGGTGCCGGTTCAGGCGGTGTCGGAACGGTTGCGATCCAGCTTGCGAAAGCACACGGTCTGCATGTCATCACATCGACGAGCACGAAAAACGTCGACTGGGTCAAAGCGCTTGGAGCAGACGAAGTCATCGATTACAAACAGCAGGATCCGGCAGAAACTGTCCGCGATCTGGACTTTGTGTTTGATACAATGGGCGGCGACGACCAGGCGAAGCTGTACCAGATGCTCAAACCAAACGGAATGCTCGTTTCCATTTCGACACCACCGGATGAAGAACAGGCAAAACAGGCGGACGCGCGTGTCGCGTATGTCTTCATGCAACCGACGGGCGAACGGCTGCAACATATCGCCCAAGCCGTCGAACGGGGAGAGTTAAAACCGGTCGTCGACCGGATTTTTGATTTGGATCAAATCAAAGAAGCGCATGACTATGGAGAAGAAGGTCATGCGAAAGGGAAAATTGTCATTAAAGTGAAGTGAGCCAGATGAAAAGCCGGTTTCCTTTTTGAAGGAACCGGCTTTTTGTGTGTCATTTAACAGACTTGTTCGGATTCGAGCAAGCGGTCAAGTAACTGTAATGTGTCCGGATGCTCAATCAGCATCTGTTGCAAGTGTGGCAATTCAGCCTGTAACGATTCCCGGTAAAGACGAGCCGCTTCGTGATGCGTTGCTAGAACGAGGACGTTATAAATCGCTTCAAGACGCAGGCGCGGCGTGTCCGGTAAATAGTCAGCCACTGTTTTTAAGCCGAGTTGCGCCCGCTCGGGAACATACCGGTGCAATAAGACTTTCGCGAATTTAAGCAGTGCGCTCCGTAACATCTCGACCGCCCATAATCCATTCCCACGACCGGCTGCTTTTTGATACTGGAACAGGAACCAGACGGAATCAATGGCTTCATCCGCAGCTTCTTGTGTCCCAAGTGCTAAAGAAGAGGTCTCGACGTACGCCTCGAGTTGTCCTTTCGGATCGTACAGGACACGAATCGTATCGGAATGGTTTAACGATTCGCGCGTTACTGTAAATAGATCGACATGCAGGAGATCGTCGTACACGACAATCAGTTGCGGCGCGACAATGAAGATGTCGTCTTTCCAGATGATCGGACGATAGACGGACAGATGTGTCAGTCGACGGGTTAGAAATTTCGTTATCCGCTCTTCGGATACTAAACAGTAAAGGTCGATATCCGAATAGACATCTTCTTCACCGCGTCCAAATGAACCTTTCAGAAAAATCGCTTCGACAGCCGGATCTTGCTTTAAGCGTGCTACTAACTGTTCAATCGCATGAAGTTGATGCATGGGTTTCGCTCCCTTATGTTAGTCTATTCCGTCAGTATACGTGAAATAAGGCAGAATATCCCATAAAAAAGAGCGATTCATTTAAAATGAATCGCTGGTACTAGAAATAGTGACATCTTGAAGCATGTCTTTCTGAGCCAAATGCTCGACATGCTTTTCACCCCAGGCATTGATGGCATTTAAAACAGGAATCAGTGTTTTACCGTAGTCCGTCAGCGAATACTCGACGCGGGGCGGGACGACCTGATAGATTTCCCGGTGGACGATATCGTTCACCTCGAGTTCCCGGAGCTGAGCGGTTAACATTTTTTGCGTAATGTTCGGGAGATTCCGTTTTAATTCACTGAACCGGAGCGTGTCGTGTGTAATCAATTCGAGCAAAATCGAGGGTTTCCATTTTCCGGTCAGAATCTCGAGTGCCGTCTCGACACGGCAGCTTGGTGTCTTTTCCATGGCGGTTCCTCCTTCATGGTATCGTTTAGGATACTATACCACTTCTTTGTGCCTACTTCCGTTCCTGTCACTTCTGGCTGATAATGAAGATACGAAGCGAACTTATGAGGAGGAAGCAAGATGAACATCAATCCAAACATTACATTAGGACCGGTCAGCTTACGGATTACCAATTTGGAACAATCGATTGCATTTTACCGGGATGCACTGGGCTTAACGGTTTTAACACAAGACGAAGAGACGGCAACACTCGGCGCGAAGACGACACCGCTAGTCATTTTGGAGCAACACAGTGCGGCAAAACAACTGCCGAAAAATTCGGTGGCAGGCCTGTATCATTTCGCGATTTTATTACCGAACCGGAAAGAACTCGGGTTTGTCATCCGTAACTTGATTGCTCAAGGAATCGAACTCGGACAAGGCGATCATCTCGTCAGCGAAGCGTTTTATTTATCGGATCCGGACGGAAACGGGATTGAGATTTATGCCGATCGTCCGCGTGATACCTGGACGTATGAAGCAAACGGAGACGTCAAAATGACGACGGATCCGGTCGACTGGCAAAGTATGCTTGTCGAGGCGGGAGAGGAAGACTGGTACGGCATGCCGGAAGATACCGTCATGGGACATGTCCATTTCCATGTGAAGTCACTTGAAGCGGCCCGGAAGTTTTATGTCGAGACACTTGGGTTTGATGTCGCAGCGGACGCGTCCCGGATGCGGGCGTTGTTCCTGGCTGCCGGCGGCTACCACCACCATATCGGAACGAACGTCTGGTCAGGTGTCGATGCACCGAAAACACCCGATGATGCGGTTGGTCTGACCTACTGGACATTGATTTATCCGGATGCTTCTTCGCGTGAAACAGCAGTCGCAGCACTGGAGCAATCTCCTTACGAAGTCAACCGGCAAGAGGATGCAGTCTACGTCACGGATGATGCCGGAATTACTGCCCGTTTGCTCTCTAAAGAATGAACAATCGATAGAAAAAAGATGGCCTCAAAAGTCATTCTCTATAACGATAAGGGGGCAGAATAATAATCTGCCACCCTTATATCTCGTAAAAAAAGAATCACTCGCTTCACGCAACTTCTGCAGGAAAAAGCGCATTTTGCGCTGTCAGAGACAAACAAGACCCGGTTCCCTGCCTGAATGAGGCGGGAAACCTGGCTTGTGTCTCGCCTGAGAAAAGGGCGTGAAAAGTCGAGTGATTCTTTTTTGCGTGAGTCCATTTTAATGTCTGTTAATTTTGACCGGATAAAGCTGAGGGAGCATTGCCGTCATAACGGCTGATCAGTTCATAAGGCCGGACTTTATATAAGGCATGCGGGAAGTAGTGCGGGTCCATCGCATCGAGCGTTCGCAACTGGAAGTGTTCCCGTTTGATATACGTGTCGATGTTCTCCCGGTTCAAGTCGAAGAAGCCGACTTCTGCCGTCTCGCCTTCTTGCGGACGGAGTTCGCCGCCGGTATACGTACCGCGGAAAGCGACACAGAGGACGTGACTTGAGACGTTTTGATAGATACCGGTAATGCCTTCAATCGTGACCTCCGCTCCGGTTTCTTCTTTGACTTCCCGTTTAACAGCATCGAGAATCGATTCGTGGTTCTCGACTTGTCCACCCGGCATTTCATACGTGTCACCACGATGGAGATTTCGGACGAGTAGGACTTCGCCGTCTTCATTTGTAATATAAGCGGTGACACTGACGATGGCGCGTGGCGGAGCATAGACGCCGGTTGCCGTCAAAAAGTCTTCCGTTGATTTAATATAAAGGTTTTTTCCGAGACGGGCGCGTTTTTTCATCGCTTCGCGGCGTAACGTACTGCCACGGACGTCCCGGTCGACTTGTTCGTAATGTTCGCGATCACGATATTCCCAAATGGCGATGACTTCATCTTCTGCTTCATTCACCCAGCGACCGACAAGACGGGCGCCGTGGCTGATTTGTAAAGGGTAGAGATACGTGTGAAAGAACTCGGTAAATTCCTGCAGTCGTTCCGGGCGGATCGTATAGGTCTTCCGGCGATGTAACATGGAAATTCCTCCTCTATCTTTTAAGCAGTTAAGTTCCTTGACTACCTTCTCGCATCAGGTGGAATATCCCTGCCTGTTCCTCCAATTCGACGTGCATTTTGCAATAAAAGAAAAACTAAAGAAAAGAAGATGGCTCAACTCAAGAAAATTCGGGCATACTTTAATATAGAGAGAAAAAAGGACGTGAGAGAATGGTAGATGTTATGGCATTGGTCCGATTAGCAGGCGGGATTATGTTCACGCCGCTGTCAGATGACGTCCTGATGATGGGATATGCTGCGTTACGGGTTCGGGAAGGAATTCATCCGGTATTGATTTGGTTAGCCGCATGGCCTGTCTTTTTCATTGCCTTTGCCTGGTTCTATCTGCTGGCACGTTTTTTTCGTGAAATTCCACTCGTCAAACGGTTGATGAAATCAAAATTCCTGGAGCAGGCTGAATCGATTTTAGAGCGCCGTGGGTTATGGGCAATCGGGTTGTCGTTCTTTTTACCGGGTGTCCGGCATCCGATTCACTATGTCGCCGGGTTACTTGGTTATCCGTTACCGCGGTATTTAGCAATGACATTCGTTGCGGCAGGGCTGTACACCGGATTATGGACATTCTTGATTGTTCGAATCGGTGAAGTCGTCACCTGGTCGGAACTGGGAATGTGGTTAAGTGAACATCCAAGTATGGTACTGCTGATTATTGCAGTGTTATTGACGATTATTATTTCCGGTGTCGTGCACGCGAAACGGCGCAATCGTTTAAAAAAAGAAGAAGAACTCGTCCCGGAATAAAAACATCCCCTTCAGAAATGAGTTCTGAAGGGGATGTTTATTGTTTAGGTGTACATTCTTATGCGTTTTGACGTTTACGTGCGAGGACGATTCCAGCTGCACCGAGTGCGAGACCGAAGAGTGCGATCGCACCAGTCGTACCTGCTGTATTGTTGTCGCTCATGCCGCCGTTACCTGTGTTCGGCATAGAACCTGGTGTACCATCCATGAATTTCTCAGGTGATTGTTTGACAATCGCTTCACCGAGGTTTTCACCGACGCCGTACATGTAAGCATACGACTCACGGAATGTGTCAGCTGATCCTTTGTAGTCGCCTTCGACATACTGCATGAACGTATCTTGGACGTATGTTTCATGACCAGAGACCGCTTCTTGTGCTGCTTTTGTCGGAAGGTTTTCTTCTGTTGCCGCTCCGAGGAACGCACCGAAGTCATTCGAGAACATTTTAAGCATGTCTTGTGCGTCACCCATCAATTTCTTGTCGTCGTTGATCGCTGCTGTGACGAGGTTTGCTTGCGCTTCGATGTGGTTTTTCGTCCAAACTTGCTCGAATTGATCCGCGCCCGCTTGACCGTAGACTGATTTCATAGCCGCTTTGAAGTCAGCTGTGTGCATGTCTTCTGCCCAGTTCGCTGCATCGTAGTCCTTCGCTTGATCGACGCCCGCTGTCATGCTGATGTTCGCCAGTGCCACGTGTTCAGCTGCGAGGCTGTTGAGTGTTGACCGGAGGTCAGCTGCTTTTGTATCGGCTTTCGTGTTGTCGAACTTCTCAGGCATTTGTGTTGTGATCGCGACTGAGAGGGCTTTTGAGATATCATACATGCGGCTGTAGCCTTCCCGGAACGTGTTGTACGATCCTTCGTAGTCACCGGCTGCATATTGTTGGAATGTTTTATAGACGTCTGCTTCATGGGCACGGAGAACTTCTTCCGCTGCTGCCTTCGGCAGTTTACCTTCCGTTGCAGTGTCGAGGAAGCTCGAGAGGTCCTGTACGAACTCTTCTGTTTCTGCTTTCGACGCGTTGATGCCGTCCTGGTCATCGGCTTTTACGGCTTTGACGAGATCCGTTGTGTATTTGTTGTGGTCAACGAAGATTTTTTCGAATTGTTTTGCGCCTTCGTCGCCATAGACAGAAGCGATTGCCGGTGTCATGTCGAGTGCGTTCTGTTTAAGAGCGGCTTCATAATATTTCGCATCTTTTGATCCGTCATATTGTTTTTTCATATCCATGACAGCAAGCACAAAGTGCTCCGAGAGTAACTGATCGAGTGTTGCACGGAGGTCAGCGGCTTTTGTTTTGACCGTGACGTTCTTCGCGCTCTCCTCATGTTTCATGTCGTCCCCGCCACCGGAAGCGAATGCTGCCGTTCCTGGTAATACGAGTGCTGCTGCCATTGCTGTTGCTGCGAATTTTTTCGTGTTTTTCATCTTGTCTCATCCTCTCAAATTTGGGTGTTGTTTTTGTATATTTGGTAGTTGTTGTCTGCATCGTTCTGAACAGCATACGCGCCCGGATTGGAATTGGATTTAAAAAAGATTAAAAAATATGAAAAAAATTCAAAATCATTTAACTCACTTGCAAAGAAACTGAGTGTTTTCCTATTATATGTACGAAATCATTATGTGGAATTTAACGAATCAACTACTTAATTAACACGCAGAGATATCACCGGATTGGCAAAAAATCGCCATAGTGTCAGCGGTCCGCGAATTGTGTAACCGCTTATACTTAATGAGCGTTCACAAGCTGGACATATTTTTCGCGGATGTACGGAAAACTGAAATCACTGAAGGAGTGAGGAGTAAGCAGAAGACGTAGAATAAGACAGCGGACTTATGACAAAACATGTGCCATTATCATTCATCTTACATATGGTCATGAGGACATTTACTTAATGAAGAAGCGGGGATTGAACATGAATCAACTCGAAACCAGGGGAACAGAACAGAAAACGGAAAACCGTTCCGCATCATCATTTTACCGGACGGTTTGGCGCTGGCACTTTTATGCCGGACTGATTTTTGCACCATTTCTCGTCATGTTGGCCGTGACGGGATCAATCTACTTATTCAAACCGCAAATCGAGAACGTCTTGTATCAAAAATATTATGAAGTGAGTCCGCAAGAAGACCGGATTTCAGCGACGGAACAAATTAATGCCGTCAAAACGAAACATCCGGATGCCAGTATCACAGCGTACAGACCGGGAGAATCTGAAGACCGGTCAAGTGAAGTAAAGATTGCAACGGCAGAGGCGTCAGCGACCGTCTTCGTGAATCCGTACACCGGAAAAATGATCGGCGAACTGGCAGATGATGACCGCATCATGAATAAAGTCGAAGAGATTCACGGTGAACTGATGGCCGGGACAATCGGAGATCGGATTGTCGAACTCGTTGCCTGCTGGGCAATCGTCTTAATCGTAACAGGATTATTTTTATGGTTCCCGCGTAAAAAAGCAGCCGGTTGGAGTGGTGTCTTGATTCCGCGTCTGCGCCAGGGGAAAAAAATCTTCCGACGTGATTTGCACGCGGTGCCGGCATTTTGGATTACGGCCGGGATGTTATTCCTGATTTTGACGGGATTGCCGTGGTCCGGTTTTTGGGGCGCCAATTTCCAATCAGTTGCCACCAATCAAGGACTTGGTTATCCACCATCGATTTGGGGAGGGGAGGCTCCGGTATCAGCCGTTCAAACGAAAGATGTCGCAGAAGTCCCGTGGGCGGCCGAGACGCTTGACGTTCCAAAATCAAACGTCGAAGGACTTGTTCCGGCATCAATCGATGACATTGTATCAATCGCCAAACAACAGGGGATGGACCCAAGCTTTACGATCAGCATTCCGAGTGATCCGGCAGGCGTCTACACACTGTCGGCGTATCCGGCGAAAGCGGAAAATGAAGCGACGATTCATCTCGATCAATATTCCGGTGCTGTTTTAGCGGATTACCGTTTTGACAATTACGGGCTTGTCGGTAAAATCGTTGCACTCGGTATCACGCTGCATAAGGGAACAGAATTTGGTCTGATCAATCAATTGATCAGTTTAGCGATTTGTCTTGGAATCATCCTCGTTGCGGTCAGTGGATTCTATCTATGGTTGAAACGGAAACCGGTCAAAGGGATGGGGGCACCGAAAGGACCGCCGGCGAAATCCATCAAGTGGTTTATTCTCGTGCTGATTATCCTCGGTGTCCTGTTCCCGCTGGTTGGTCTGTCGTTAATTGTGGTCTGGCTGGTGGATTTCATCATCATCCGGCGGATTCCGGTTCTAAGGAGGTTTTTGAATGCGTAAGTCCATCCAAGGTCTTTTAGTAAGTGGACTGATTGTCACCAGTACCGGTCTTGCAGGTTGCACTGTCACGTCTGACGCGGCAGAACATTACGCAGTCTCAGCACCGCTGTCTGTAAAGTTTGAGATTCCGAAAGTACTGAAAGCCGATTCGGAGAAACAGTATCGTTTCGGCGCGACGCTGTGGCAGGATCAACAGGAAGTCAAACGAGCAGACTATGTCCATTTTGAAATCTGGAAAGCGGACGGAACACTCCGGTACAGTATGGAACCGGCGGACGAAACAAAACCGGGTATGTATTCGATTAAAAAGACATTACCGAAAAACGGACTGTACTACATTAAAGTCCACGCCAGCAGTAACGGGGCGATGATTATGCCGACCAGACAGTTTATTGTCGGCGAGCTGTCCGCCAACGATTTAAAAATCTTACAAGGCGGTGCGAAACCGGCTGGCGGAAGCAGCGGGCATCATCATTAAAAAATAAGACAAAAAAACAGGACGACGGATAAAAAAACCGTCGTCCTGTTTTTTTTGTGGGCAATCGATTAGATTAATCGTCATCTCCGTGAGATCCATGGTCATCCCCTTGGTCGTCTGAATCATCATCATCTCCGGAATCATCGGATTGTCCATCATCATCCGATGATTCATCTTCTGATTCCATCTCATGGCCATTCACGAACTTGACTTCGACTTGTAAGCTTTTGATTGGCGTCGGAAGCTGTAAGGCTTGAGTGACCTGTGCTAAAAGTTCTTCTTTCGTCATTGAGGCATTGAGCGTTAACCTTTCACGTAACGTGGCGATATCTTTGATACCGATTTCATCCTTGATTCGTAATGCGTTCCGGTGGTGTTCACTGCTGTAACGCCATTCGAATTTTTGCTTGTTTGTATCAGTCAATTTGATTGTAATCCGCTTGATTTCTTGGCTGTTTTGCACACCGTCCTGGTCTTCATCTTCCTGATCATCGCGAACACCGTCATGATCGCTATCGGCATGGGTCGGGTCTGATCCCAGTTCGAATTCGTCTTCATTGATCAGTTGATCTTTGTCTCGATCTTCTTCGCCGTCTTTCAAACCATCCCGATCCGAATCTGCTTGAACAGGTTGTGTGCCGACGATAAATTCTTCTTCCGTCGTCAGGTTGTCAGCATCTTGATCTTCCGCCGCGTCCGAGATGCCATCTTGATCCGTATCTTTTTTCAGTGGATTAAGCTTGGCAAGATACTCTTGCTGATTCGTCAGGCGATCCCGATCCGCGTCTTCCTGTCCGTCAGTCAGCCGGTCGCCGTCTGTATCTTTTTTAGTCGGGTTCAACTGCAATTGATACTCCTGAAGATTTGTCAGGCGATCATGGTCACGATCGGCCGTCGCTACGGTTTTTCCATATCCCAAATGATACTTGCTCTGCCAAGAATCCGGAATCTTATTTTGATCCCGATCGACTTGAGTCACTGCCTTTTTCTTTGGTTTTGTCTTGGCGTCGACAGATGAGACCGACTGAGAGAGACAGACGGAGGCCAGTAATGCTCCGATGATAATACGTTTCATAAATTCACTCCTGTTCATTTTAAAAGATAGTTTAAAAGCGATGTTAACAAGAGTTTAATCAAATTTTTCTAATCTAAGGGCTGTATTTCGAAAAACGAGTAAGTGAAAATCAAATAATTAAGGACATTACCTTTCAAACCCACTTTAAATTTCTGTACCAAAAATATTTTTAATAAAAAAATTAAAAATATAAAACTATTTGTGAACTCCTTACGTTATCTGTGTGTAGTTCTAAAAAAACAAAGGGGTGTTCATAAGATGAAGATGAAAAAGTCGTATCTCGCCGTCCCACTCAGTGCCGCATTATTGATTCCGGCAGCTGGTGTCAGTGCCCATGGTCATGAAGATCACAGCAAAATGTCACACAGTTCGGGAAAAGTATCCTTGGATGTCTCGTCTCCTGCATCGGATTTACGAGAGACGCTCGATCAGCTTCTATCTGAACATGCATATCTCGCTGTTGTCGCCATGCAAAAAGGCATTGACGGCAAAAAAGATTTTGATCAGGCAGCTGCAGCGCTGAATCAAAATACGGATGACTTATCGGCCGCTGTCGGATCCGTCTACGGAGATGAAGCCGGCGAAGCGTTCAAAAAGATTTGGTCGAGTCATATCGGTTACTTCGTGGATTACGTGAAAGCAACAGGCGCTAAAGATGAAGATGCGAAACAAAAAGCGTTGAATGAACTCGATGAATACCGCGTCGAACAGGCCGCTTTCCTCGATAAAGCGACAGAAGGCCGCTTGAAAGCAGCAGATTTAGAAGGTGGATTAAAAGTCCATATCACGCAATTGTTGACTTCATTCGACAGCTATGTCGCCGGTGATTATGACGCTGCCTACAGCAACATGCGAAAAGCGATTGAGCATATGTATATGGTCGGAGAAGGATTATCGGGCGCGATTGTCACACAGTATCCGGATAAATTTAAAAATACGAAAGTCGATACACCGGCAGCAGATCTCCGTGCCGGATTAAACCGAAACTTCTCGGAACACGCAGCGCTCGCAGTACTTGCGATGCAAAAAGGGATTGACGGAGCAAAAGACTTCGATGCAGCAGCAGGAGCACTTGGTGAGAACACAGATGACCTGACAGCGTCGATCGGTTCTGTCTATGGCAGTGAAGCCGCGCAACAATTCAAGAAAATCTGGTCCAGCCATATCGGTTACTTCGTCGATTATGTCAAAGCAACAGGTGCGAAAGATGATCAGGCCCGCGACATGGCCGTCAAAGAACTGGATGAGTACCGTGTCGAACAGGCTGCCTTCCTTGATGCCGCTACAGAAGGGCGTCTGAAGTCAAAAGATTTGGAAGAAGGACTGAAAGTTCACGTTGATCAATTGTTACTTGCCTTCAACAGCTACAATGAAAAAGACTACGACAAAACGTACCCGGCGATCCGTGAAGCATATGGTCATATGTACGGAGTCGGTGAAGGAACGGCGACAGCCATCGTCGATCAGTTCCCGGATAAATTCAAAGGCGCACCGGCTGGTATGCCGAACACCGGTCTTGGTGGAACAGCTGAATCACAATCATCGACATCAAACGGTATCCTCTGGTCATTACTTGGAATCGCAGCCGCTTCAATCCTCGGATTCTTTGGACTCCGCGGACGTCGCTCACAACATTAATCGGACAATCGAACCCGCTGGAAACAGCGGGTCTTTTTCTACACATTTTCGGTCAAAGGAGGAGTTTACGATGAAGATGAAATGGTTTGTGCTGTTTATTCTGGTCTTGTTCGTCGTTCAGCCGTTTTCGGTCTCGGCTCACACGAGTCTAAAGAATTCAAATCCTGCAGAAGGGGAAGTCATCAAAGGGGACTTAACAAAAATCCGTTTGAATTTCGATACGGCGATTGAAAAAACCAGTACGGTCGAACTGAAAACAGCTCAAGGTGACGTGATTTCACTTGAGAAACCCCTGATCATCGGTAATGAATGGAGTGTAACCGTTCAACAAAAACTCGAAAGCGGTACCTATCTCATACGCTGGAAATTGATTTCGGAAGATGGACATCCGGTCGAAGGTACGATTCGATTCGACGTAAAAGCGGCCGTTTCTTCCACGCAAGCTTCTGATGACAAAGACGTCGAGCCGGCGGCACCGGAACCGCAACAAGCGAGTATCGTTCCAACTGAATCCGCCGAAACTGTCGAACCGGGACTGTTTCCGACTTTCTTACCTTGGCTTGTGGCTGTCCTTGTACTTGCGATCGTCATCACGCTGTTCTTACTCCGTCGCCAAAAACGATCATGAACGGCATCGTCAGTGAACTGCTCATCTATATCGGCGGATCCCTTTGGGCAGGGCGGCTGTTGCTTCTGTTTGTAGCGGAAGACAAAAAACCGACAGTCGGTCAATTGGATGGTCTTGCGTGTGCAGCACTCGTCAGCATCGTGGCAGGAGCCGGCTTTCCGTTATGGCGTGTAGTTTCTTACTTTCAGCAGGAGATGGACTTATCCCTCCGTGAAGCGTTACAGGCGAGTCTGTTTGAAGTCCGGATCGGTCAGTATTTTTTGATGGTGTATTTTTCAGCGCTCGTGGCACTCATCATCGTGTTTATGAAACGAATCCCGCTCATCAAACGGTGGTTGCTGCTTGGTGTGACAATCCCGTTGTTTCTGGGAATTTCCGGAACCAGTCACGCCGCAGCGAAGCATGGCCTGCCGGGGCTTGTGTTACAGACCAGTCATTTTAGCCTGATGGCGTTGTGGGTTGGAGTCGTATTCGTCATCGGTTGGTGTGCCCGGGACTCTAACCACTGGTTGTCGTTTTTACGCTGGTTCAGTCCGTTCGCCCAATTGACGTTTTTAGGGGTCATTGTGACCGGCTTCTTCGTGATGCGTCAAAGTGTTCCGTTAAGCGAGTACCGTAATGCCTGGAACGTTCCGTACGGACAGGCTTTATTATGGAAACACTTATTGCTGATTCCTTTGCTCGGTTATGCATTTATCAACGGGACACTCGTTAAACGGCGGTTACAGAAGGAACCGGATGTTGATCCGCGGCGCGGTCTGCGTTTTGAGAGTCTGATCCTCTGTTGTGTGTTTCTTGCGACAGCAGCACTCAGTAATCTGGAACCGCCGGATTTGAACACGCTTGAAGCAGTCAAGCCGATTCTTTGGTCGAACATCGTTCTCCTCTTAACAGGTGGAGGAAGCATCGGACTGTTGCTGTTGACCTATCAAAAACGCCTGCCGTTTCTGCTCGGCAGTCTGTTCTGTCTCCTTGGTGTCAGCCTGCTCTACATCGGACTCGTCTATACACTCTAAAACAGCCACCTTCGGAATCCGGGAATGGTGGTTTTGTTGCGTCCGGAGAAGTGACAGAGCGATCATTTTAAAAATTAAAAGATAGTTTTTTTGAAGAAAACATCCGTGCCTGATTTTCGGTGACATGACTAACGGGAATCTCGGTATACTGAGGAAAAGAAGGGGAGGGACACGTGATGAATACCTTACCGGAAACGGATTATTATGAAGCGCTCGTCCGTCGTGATGGTTCGTACGAGGGGACATTTTTTGTCGGGGTCAAGACGACGGGGATTTTTTGCCGGCCGACCTGTCCGGCACGGAAACCGAAGCAGGAGAATTGTGAGTTTTTTGAGACGGCGAAAGAGGCGTTACTGGCTTCGTACCGGCCGTGTTTACGCTGTAAACCGCTCGCTTACCCGGGGGACAGTGAGGTCATCACCCGCTTGATTGCAGCGGTCGAAGCAAATCCCGAAAAACGCTTCAAAGACGCCGACTTTCGTGAACTGGGACTCGATGCCTCGACCGCACGACGGCAGTTCAAAAAACGATTCGGGATGACGTTCGTCGAATATGCCCGGTCACGCCGGATGGGACTGGCGATGAAGGAAATCCGGAAGGGGCAACCGGTCATCGAGGCCCAACTGGCAAGCGGTTATGAATCGAGCAGCGGTTTCCGCGATGCCTTTGCCCGCATTTTGGGCGAGACACCGAAACGTTGGAGTGGAGCCTATCTGCAGGCGAAGTGGCTCGATACGCCGCTCGGACCGATGCTGGCGATTGCCGATGAAGGAGGACTGCACTTACTCGAGTTCGTCGATCGACGCGGACTGGAACGGGAAGTGGAACGGTTGCGGCTGACAGCCCGGGCTGTGATCATTCCCGGCGACGCCCCGGTGTTTGAACAGGTGACGGTTCAACTGGAAGAATACTTTGCCGGAACGCGCGACCGATTTGATCTTCCGCTCGTTCTCTACGGGACGCCGTTTCAACGGCAGGTCTGGGAGCAATTGTGTTTAATTCCGGCGGGCGAGACAATTTCGTATCAGGAACTGGCCGTCCGTGTCGGAAATCCGGCAGCCGTCCGCGCCGTCGCCCGGGCGAACGGTGCCAATCAACTGGCGATTCTGATTCCCTGTCACCGGGTGATCCGGCTGACCGGAGATCTTGGCGGTTACGCCGGCGGCTTGGCGCGAAAAGCTGCGTTACTCAAACTAGAACGGACGAAAAGGGGATTGAATCATAGATGAGTTTGATTAAAGATGTCTTTACGAACGAGTGGCTCGACCGGTTGGGCAAGGCGTTAAACGCTACCGATTTCAGAAAAACGGTACAACAGGAGGACTGGGAGGAACTGGCGTTTAAACAACGGGTCCGTCGGATTGCGACCCGACTGGAGCATCATCTACCGGCTGAATTTGAACAGGCGGCGACCCGGCTCGAGACGATTGCTCCGGACTTTCCGGGATTACCCGGAATTGTTTTTCCGGATTATATTGAAATCCAGGCGAAACACGGCGACTGGGACCGGGCTATATTGGCGCTAGAACGATTAACACCGCATTCGACATCGGAATTTGCCGTCCGTCGGTTTTTACTCGACGATCAGGACCGGTTTTTAGAGGTGGCGACGCGATGGAGTCAGTCGAGTGACGAACATGTCCGACGGTTGGCGTCAGAAGGAACCCGTCCCCGCTTGCCATGGGGGCAGATGATTCCCTCACTGATTGCCGATCCGAGACCGGTCTTGCCAATTCTCGATGCACTGCTCGAAGACGATGCGTTATATGTCCGGAAAAGTGTTGCCAATCACTTGAATGATATCGCAAAGACCAATCCGGAACTCGTCATTGAACGGCTGGAGCGACTCGGAACGCATCCGCATACCGATTGGATTTTACGGCATGCGTCACGGACCCTCTTGAAACAAGGCCACCGGGACGTCTTGACGGCATTTGGTCTTGTCACGCGGGGAACAGTGACCGTCGACGAACTGACGGTGACGCCGACCTTGCCGATTGGCGGTGAACTGGCTTTTTCGTTTCACATGATGACAACAGAACCGCAAATCCTCAGAATCGAATATGCGATTGACTACGTCAAACAACGTGGGACGAGTCAAAAGGTCTTTCGGATCAGCGAACGACAGGTCCGTGACAAGGAAAGCTTTACGAAACGGCAGTCGTTCCGGAATTTGACGACACGGGTCCATTATCCGGGAACACATCAATTAACGATTTTAATCAACGGAGAAGCTTACGTCACGGCTCCATTCGACGTGACAGAGGAGGAAATAAAATGAACGGTCGCCATCCTGACTTTACGACATCCCGCTTATCTGTCGAGGCAACCGATACGGCGGACGGCTGTATTTGGACACTGCAGAAACGGGACACGCAACAACAGCTTGCAACGATTGAGTTAACCGATCAGCACCTCAGCTATGACGCAATTGATCCGTCCGACCGTGACGCCTACATCGGAGAAGCCTTGACCGTCATCCTTGCGTATCTCGCGCGGACGTTGCTGTTGCCATTCGTGACAGGAGAGGGCGGAGAAGCAGAGATTTGGCTTGAGAATGAATTTTATAAGGACGGTCCGGTCTTTCGTCGTGACTTGACACATTGAATGAAAAAAAGAATCGTCTCATCAGAAAAGATGCTTCTGATGAGACGATTTTTTGCATCCGGATCATGGTTCTGAAATGCCGTTTGCGAGTAATAACATAAAGGTGATGACCGATAGTGACAGCAAAAAGGCGGTGTTCGCCAACATACTGAACCATTTGACGTAGTTATTTGTCGACCGGAGACCCATTACCAGCGAAACGATATAGCCGAGTCCGACCAACACGTTGAGACCGATCGGCACCCACAGGCTCAGGTTCGGAAAAAATTGTCCGCTCAGCAAGTAGGAAGTCAGCATATTGAACAGAAGCAAACCAAGCGTCAGGAAAACCGGCAAATATGTCTGCTTGGATTGATTCATCGTTCGACCAGATTCGTCGACCAATTAAAGTGTCGGCAAATCGTTTCGGCACTTTCGCCGGCCGAACGTCCCTCGGTATCAAGACGGAGATAGTTGGGATACGGAAGTTCTCCCGGAAGTGAATGCGTCCGGTAGTGTTCGGCTGTTTCAAGCAGGTTGGCTTCCGACGCGGCAATGTCCCGTTTCGTAAACTTATGTAGTAAGCGGTTTTCCGTCTGATTCCGGGCAAGACGGGTCGACAGGGCAGCTTCGAGTTCAACGATGAACACTTCGGCACCAGCTTCTTCAAATAGTTGAACGGTCTCTTCGATGAATTCGATCCCTCCGCCTTCGACGCCGAACAGGCACAAAAACGTAAAGATCACCCCTTCGAGATCACTGACGGCCATTTCCTTGAACATTTCCCGCCGGATCAAGTCCTTCAGCTTATGATGCGCCGGTTTCGTGAAATCAAAATACGGATGCAGCAGGTCAATCGTCTGATGGTTATGGAATAATTTCATTCCTGTTTTTTGCTCGAGTTCCTGACCGATTGTCATCTTGCCGACGGCTTGCGGACCGAGTAATAGCACAAACTTCATCCCTGACACCTCTTCCTTTTTTTGTTAATACTAGCATAGAAAAACAGAGTGTTCACATTAGAACGTTTGTTCTTAAAATGATATAATGACAGTAAGGAATGTCATCGTGTCAGGACCGAATGGAGGTCATTTATCATATGGAGCATTGGAAGATGATAGAAGGGTATGAAGGGATGTATCAAGTTTCGACAGCAGGAAATGTCCGCTCGCTTGACCGGATCATCGAGACGAGCCGGGGGGTGAAACAACGACGGAAAGGTGTCGTCTTACGGCCGCGGATCAATCAGGAAGGCTACCGGAAAGTTACGTTGTACAAACAAGGACGGGGCGAACGATATTATGTCGGAGAAATTGTCGCAAAAACATTTATTGATGGTGAGGCAGTGCAGGAGCGGGTGATCCGGGCAGACGGCAATCGACTGAACGACCAGATTGACAATCTGACGGTCAAACCGTCCGTGAGTCAAGCGTACGCGTCACTGCTCGACGAATTCGAATCATTGCTCAGTCAACACATCGATTTGTCACCGCGGCAGATTCGGGATATCCGTTATCGTTACCAAGCGGGGCAATCAATCCGTCGGTTGGCGCTGGCGTATCAGGTGACGGAAAACCGGATCCGCAACATTATCGACAAAAAGGAAGCGCAGTATGTCATCTGAATCCGAAACAAACATCAAAAAAGGCGGACCCGAATCAATCGAGTCTGCCTTCTACTTTATAAGAAATTAGCTTGCGACAGGCAGATAAGCCGAGACGAAACTCGTCGTCATTTGCATGAACTGAAGAGTTTCTTCTTTTGGTTCGGACGTAACATAAATAATCAGGGCAGCGGCGACGGCGACAAAAATGATGATGACGAGAATGACGAAAAACGGCATCTTGCTTTTCTTTTTTTCCTCTTTCATATCCATGATGCGATTACCCCCTTATGAAGTAGAAACAGTCTCTTTGAAGTGATTCCCTGATGCAAAAAATGGAAACCTGTCAGAGTGCTTGAAACAGGTAAGAAACCGTCCGATAAAGAACTATAACGTGTAGGGAATTAGTTTTACATTAAGGGGCGTGCAGCATGTTGAGTCAGTTTAATCAGTTTCTGTTAAATTTTTCGTTATTGATCACGTCACTCCTGTTTGCTTTTTTACCACTCCGCCACGTCAAACGCATTTCACCGGCGTCACCGGTCAAGCTTCGTATCCTGATCGGATTCATTGCCGGATTCATCAGTGTATTACTTGTCCTGAACAGTATTACGTATGACGGGGCAAAAATTGATTTACGGCTCGTCGCGCTCGTGACAGCCTATTATTACGGTGGCTGGGTCAGTGGCGGGATTACGACACTCTCCATTCTCGGTGCCCGGTTTGCGGTTACACCGCCGGGGGCTTACGAAGGGTTGATCCTGACCGGCCTGATTTGTATCGCGTTACTCATCACGGCGAGCATTTACCGTCGTTTTGCGTCCCATACGCTCAAGGATTATTTGATTTTAATTGCGATTGGGATTGGTTATAGCCTGCCGGCACTCTATTTATTAACAAAAACGTTCAGTCGTTTTCTCGAAATTTCACTCGTCTACATCATCTTCATTTTACTCGGTGGCTACGTTACGTACCGTTTCCTACAGGAATTACGCAAACATTTCCAGTTCGTTCAGACCCAGCAGGAGCTTGCTTTGACGGACGGTCTGACGAATCTCGCCAACCGGCGGAAACTCGACGAGACCCTAGCGTCTTATGACAAAGATGGTTTTGCCTTTTCCGTCTTGATCGTCGACATCGACTTTTTTAAGTCGGTCAATGATACATATGGCCATGACGGGGGCGATGTCGTCTTACGTCAATTGAGCCATTTGCTCGAACACTGTTGTCCGGATCAGGCGATGGTCGGCCGTTACGGCGGGGAAGAGTTTGTCGTCCTGTTACCGGACACACCGCTTAAAGATGCCATCCGGCTCGGCGAAACAATCCGCTTGGCCTGTGCCGATCAACACTTTGTTTTTAGCACGTACCCGGCGTTTCATGTCACGTTATCGATTGGGGCGGCCTCGTCGGATCAAGGAGAGACTTCGTTTGAAGTCGTTCAAAAAGCCGATCAGGCATTGTATCAAGCGAAGCAGACAGGACGGAACAAGGTGGTTGGCTACAGCGAAGAATAATCCAATACCAACAGGCGGACTCCAAGGAGCCCGCCTGTTTCATACTGCACGTAAAAATTATTCACCGACCATCCCGTCGTGGTCATTGTCCCGCATGTACGGATACAGCCAATGGTCATCCGTGATCGGCATGCTGAATCCGGCGTCTTTTGCTTCCTGGATTGTGACTTGTCCATTACCGTTCGTATCGACGGTCGAGACGTCACCCGTTGCGTCCGAAGCTGGTTCCGGATCGGCAGGGGCTTGCGCCGGTTCTTCTTTGTCTTCGGTCAGACTGAGTTCGGCATTGACTTCATCCGGGTTGACGTTATCGAAATCATCGACGATTTTATTTCCGCGCAACGTGTACGTATAGTGATAATGCGACGGGATTTGTGTCGTCGTATCCGGATACGTAATGGTCGCTTCAAAGTTCGTCACTTCACCGGCTTTACGGATGGTGTTTTCCATATAAGCCTGATCGCCATGCCGATTGAGTGTACTGTCCTGAGGGGTGATGTTATAGGCGTTTGAGACCCCGCCAAGTGAGTCGGCAATGACGTGTCCTTCATCAAGCTGCGGACTCTCGACACCGGGGACCTTCGCTTCATCCGAGTAGTAACGGCCGGAGGATGTCGTCTCCTCGGCATCATTTTGTAAGGTGATTTTTTTAGCGACGACTTTAACCAGTTGTGCATGTTCGTTCGTAAACGCCCAGTACTTCCGGTCACCAAAGCCGATGTTGACTACGACGTTTGGTTCCCGGTCACCGGACAGATCACCGCCGTCGACTTGAATCTGTTTGTAACCGGAAAAAAGAGCTTCCTTTGCGGACGGTTTTGCCGCTGGACTGGCCGGTTTCGATGATGTTGCGTTCGTTGTTTGTTCAGAAGCAGCATCCGTTGTCTTCGGCTTTTCCTGGACAGGTTTTGTCTGCTCAGGAGCTGTTTTCTGCTCGCTCTGTTGTTCAACTTTCGGCTCTTGCGATACCGGTTCTTCCGCCGCGCATCCCGTTAACAGTAGGGCAGCTAATGGTAAACTGAGATATGTAAGTGTGTGTTTCATGGTTCGACTCCTTTGAAATGACATTCTTGTCCATTCTAGGAATCTTTCCCTTCGAATACAAGCTGATTTTAAATAATGAACTAAATTAAATATATGGTAGGAGCCGTTTCACCAAAAATGCCGGTGTTTTAAAAGACTGGTTCAAAAATGAAGCTCACGCCAAAAACACGCCGCAGACAGCTGACGTGTTGGAACTGGTATTCCAGTGTTGGAATTAGTTCAGGCAGTAGGATCGTTAAGACAAAAGCAGTTTCCGAAAAATGCGATGCTGTTCAAAGTCAGCCAGGATATTTGGTGCGATATTCTGACGAAACATCGCGTCATCTGCCCACAAATAATCGTCATGTTCGTCGGATAGTTCGACAGCATCGTTTGTTGCCGTGCAGAAGTAAACGAGCAGGATGACTTGCCGGTCCGGATGCGTCATCAGACTCGAAGCATACGCAATCCGGTCAACGGTGACCGAAAGTCCCGTCTCTTCCTCGATTTCGCGTGTCAGACTGTCTTCCGGCAACTCACCGAAATCAATTTTTCCACCCGGAAATTCCCACGTTCCGCCACCGGAGTCGGCAGCAGCACGCTGGACGATCAAGATCCGGTTGGCGTACTGCACGATGCCTTTGACGGCTGTTACGATTGTTGTCATATGTTTCCCCCCTTTTGTCCGAGAACAACAACTTCCAGACCTTCCTGTTGCATCAGATGACCATTCTTCAGATAAACGCCGCTTCGTTCCGGTAAACCGTAGCCGAAAGTACTTGCCGTCTTCATGAACGCTTCGGACAAGTTCGTCTCTTCCTGCCAGGTGTCGTAATGGACGGAAACTACAGCGTCCGCTAACAGTCCGAGACCTGCAGGACTAACGCTTGACCATTCCGTTGATCGATCGCGGGAATCCGGCATTCTTTAGGCGTCAGTAAGGCACCCGCTGAAAATCCGGCGACGGGAATACCGTGCTGAAACCGTTCTTGAATGATAATGCCGATCGGTGTACCGACGATGAACTGTTGATACCGTTCCGTTTCTCCACCCGAGATGATGATCCCGACACTTCCGGCTAATTGTTCGAGTTGTTCAGATGTCGGATCCGCCGACAACGGAAAGTGGAAAAATGCTGTCGCACCACATGCTATTAAGGCATCCGTATAAATCGGTGCATAATCTGCCCAGGACGAGCCGGGACGCGGGACATAGAGTAATGCAATCGGTCCCGTTCCGTTCAGACACGAGACAAACGTTTTACAGAGTTCGGATGTAAACGGGGGACCGCTGCCGAATAAAAAGAGTTGTTGATCTCTCATGAAAAAAACCTCCTGTGTTTAAAATGTTTTCATCTGCAAAGCGGTCTGATACCGTTCAAACAGTTGGGCCGTCATGAAAAAGAACAGCAGACCGAATCCGATGTGAAGTGCGGTATAAACAAGGCCAAACGAAGAGATTTCGTACAGCAGGACCGGTAACTTGACCGTCGTGAACGCTCCGAGGAAAAAGACGACATACCGGACGCTGGCTCCTTTTTCGAGCAGGAGGACGGCGACGGGAAAAGCGACATAGAGCGGACCGGCTGCGATGGCAGCGAGTAATAAGACATATAAATATCCTTGAAACCCTGCATCCGGTCCCATGTATTTCAGCAGGGTGTCTTTTTTGATCCATTGATCGAGTAAACCGACCAAGACCAGAATCGGCGGCAACAGAAGTAGCATATCAAGCAGACTCTTGAAACTGAGCTGGGCGGCATGCTGACCGCGTACTGGATCGATGAGAAGAAGTCCGAGTAAGAGGACGGACATCGTGAGGAAGAAGCCATATGTTTTGATCCGTTTCATCCAAGCACCTCCATGATGAGTAACGAAAAGAACAGGCACATTAAAAGGGCGGACAGGTTGCGCACATAAGCAAACCGTTTGCCGAACAGGCGGCTCTCGAGCGGAATCGTCATGATTCCGACGGCCATCAGTGAAGCCATTAAAGCCGAGACTTGCGCCAGTCCGGCACCGTTCTCAAGTAAGGTCGCTCCGAGCGGAAAGACGACAAAGCTCGGAATCAGAGCAATCGCCCCGATGACGAGCGACAGTATGATCCCAAGAAATCCGGCATCCTGTCCGAGTAAGGATGAGATTTGAGCAGGCGACAGAATCGATAACGACAAACCGACGAACAACAGGATGGCCAGGAGATCCGGCAACAGGTTCGTAAAGATTTTCCAGGCTTTCGCAAACGCCGCCTGTGTCTTTTGTTTGTCCTTGTAGAAGGAGAAGCTGGACAGAAGAAGCACCAGTCCGTACAGCACAATGCTGTTACCCATCGGATTTCACCTGTTTTGCATAATGCGTCTGGAAATACAGCAGATTTTGCAGTTTTTGCTCGATGTCTTCATGAAAGCGGTCGAGCTGTGCCCGACCGGACGATGTTATCTGATACATTTTCACCATCTTGTTTTGAGGAGACGTCGTGAGGATGGAAGTGACGAAACCTTCTTCTTCAAGCTTTTTGAGTGTCCGGTAGAGAATCGCACTATCAATCGGGTTAAACGGCAATTCCTGTTCGCAACGTTGGAGCAGATCCCCGCCATAGGTGGGACCTTTCGCAAGGAATAAGAGTAAAAAAGCGCCTGTGTGGCGACCGGTATGTTTCAATGTAAATCCCTCCTGATTGGTTATACTTTATAACTGTCAATAACACTTAACTGTTATTGACAGTATAGAATCGAAAAGATGAAAAAGCAACTGCCGATTAGAAATAAGTCCATCAGCAGAACCTGATCATTTTTTGAGATAGGTAGAAAACGGAAAATGAATTATACTGGAAATAACAGGAGTGAACGAGGAAGGACAGATGACAATGAGCGACAATCACATCCATCAATTCCGCTACCGGGAGTCCGGTATGGGAGAAGAACAACTGTTTACGTGGACGGCGGCGACCCGGGAATTGCAGCTGGAAGAGGGAACGGGAGAAGAAACGATTGTTCTCTTGTCCCGGCGGCAACAGCAGGAGCTGACACGTCGTTTAGAGAAGGCCGGGGTCATCGACTGGCAACCGGAATACACGGCGGAATGGCTGATTCTCGACGGGACCTATTGGGAAATCAGTTGGACCGGATCAGAGGGAAACGGAGCGTCTCAGGGCAGTAATGCCTATCCGGAACACTGGGAACTGCTTCGGGATTGGCTGTACCGTCAGTTTGAAAAGGAGGAGTTTAGATGAAGAAGGGGTGGATCGGGTTAGCTGTCTTAGCCGGCTATTGTATTCCATTCGTCTACCTAGCGTTGCTCGAAGACTTCAAGACAGGGACATTACTCGGTTATCTACTGTTACTTGTCGGATTCACGGTTCTCGCTTTCACTGGTCAGCGGTGGGGTCATCTGCTGTTTGTGATTGCTGGAAATATCGTGTCCTATTTCATATCGATATACTTTGCAGGTCAGATGGGTACTCTCGGATGGGACGGTTATTTCAAACCGTTGACGGCGGAACAACTGATTTTGTTTGTCAGTCTCTTGATGCTCATTCCACAATTGATTGCGATAGTGGTGGCGATGTCACTGGAGGCGAAAAAGCGGCTGAAGGCACAGATAACACAATAAAGGGAGGTAGCCGAATGAATAAAAGCAGTGAAGCACTTTTAGAAGCTATCATCGACACCTTAGGAACAGGACGACAACTGGATTTGACAGAGCTTTATCAGCGTGTACGAGAGCGGAGTGATTTGGATCTTTCACGTTTTTCGACGGAAGCGGGATTAGAAGCACGTATTCGAAAACTGATTTATCTCCATGCAAGCGAGTGTGAATTATATGAAGGGACACAGGATTTATTCTACAGTGAGACCGGCAAAGGGACAGGACGTTGGGGATTACGCAGACAAAAAACACGCCACTAAAAGTGACGTGTTCCAAATCATTAAACTAACCCTAAAATCTCAACCTCAACCAAAGCACCTTTCGGCAACTCTTTGACGGCGATACAAGAACGTGCCGGGAAATGGTTGTGCGGAGTAAAATAATCCGAGTAAATGTCATTAAACGCACCGAAATGATCCATGCTCGTTAAGTAACACGTTGTCTTCACGACACGGTCCGGTGTCAGACCGGCTTCTTTTAAGATGGCATCGACGTTTTTCATGACCTGCTCCGTCTGTTCCGTAATACCACCGACAACCATTTCACCCGTTGCCGGATTGATCGGGATTTGACCGGATGCGTAGAACGTACCGTTAGCGATGAAACCTTGTGAATAAGGACCAATCGCAGCCGGGGCATTGGTTGTTTCGATTTTCTGGAATGAACTCATGAAAACTCCTCCTCTAATCTAAAATAAATCGTATGTAGAACGTGCTATCTGCCTTGAACTATAGGATAATTTTTACAACACCATCACCATACTTACAAGGAGTGAATCCAATGCCTCTTTATCATAAATTAGTCCGGGATCAGATTCCAACTATCATTGCTCGGAACGGAAAAAAAGCAACGTTCCGGACACTTAATGAGGAAGAATTCCTCGTCGAAGCGAAACGGAAGTTGCACGAAGAAGTAGCCGAATACGAAGAAGCAACGACGACCGAAGAAGCGGTCGAAGAATTGGCCGACTTGCTGGAACTAATTCACGCGCTGGGCCGGACGCACGGGACAACACCGGAACAACTGGAAGCAATCCGGCTTGCAAAACACGATAAGCGGGGCGGCTTTGATGACAAGCTGTATCTGATTGAGGTCGAAGATTGATTCCGGCAGCCAAACTGACGACACACGATTTGTATGCGTCGTTAGTCGATGCCATTGACCAAGCTGATGAAGTCTATATCGTCGCCGCCTTCGCACAACGCTCAGGTGTTGAACTGTTGTTACCGGCGTTACGTCGCGCCGTCGAACGGGGCGCTGATGTTCATTTCTTGATTGGCGACTACTTACATATTACGGACCCGGAGGCGTTGGCAGCATTATTGAAACTGGACGGTCTGTCAATCCGGTTTTATCGCTCCGGCGGACGAGCGTTTCATCCGAAAGCCTATTTGTTCCGCAATGCAGAGACCGGTCTGTCGATTGTCGGCTCATCGAATATCTCCAAAAGTGCGTTCCGAAACGGTATCGAGTGGAATCTTCATTTACCGCAAGCCGTCGCACCGCATATCTTGGATGATGCGATTGAGGCATTCATGGATCTTTACTTAAGTGAAGCAGCTCAAGACCTGAATCCGATGGTCCTCGAAGCGTACCGGCAAGAACATGACGCACGACAATATGTCGCAGAACCGGAAGTTAATTATGCGGAGCAACAGCTCGTCACGTCCGATGAGATTCTGCCGCATCGGGTGCAGGAGGAAGCATTACGTGCACTCCGGGAAACGATGGAAGCAGGACGGACGCGTGCCTTGACTGTGCTTGCTACAGGGCTTGGGAAAACGTATCTCAGTGCATTCTTTGCGCGTGACTTTAAACGAATTCTGTTCCTTGCACACCAGCGTGAACTACTGGAACAAGCGGAACGTTCGTTTAAAAAGGTCGAACCCAATTGGCAGACAGCTTTTTATATCGGATCAGACCGCACGAACGATGAACAGACGGACGTGCTGTTTGGATCGGTCCAGACGTTATCCCAAAACCGTCATCTTGAACGGTTCGCACAAGATTATTTTGATTTGATCATCATCGATGAGTTTCATCACGCAGCAGCTAAAAGTTATCAAAAGATCCTGGCGCATTTCGAACCCCAATTTTTACTGGGACTGACAGCGACGCCGGACCGGATGGACGGAGCGGACGTCTATGCACTGTGCGACAATCACGTTGCCTTTCAAATGCACTTCACGTCAGCGATCAACGAAGGATTTCTGACTCCGTTCCATTATTACGGGATTCATGACGTCATCGATTATTCGCAACTGCGGCGGATGGGACGGAAATATGATGCGATGGAACTGGAACAGGCGCAGATTGATCGGGCAGTCTCAGAAAACATCTATGCCGCTTGGTCGAAGCACCGGCAGACGAAGACGATCGGCTTTTGTTCGTCGATCCGCCAAGCCGAATACTTAGCGCAGACATTCCGGGAAATAGGACACCAAGCGATTGCCTTGACCGGACAGACCGTCAATCGACGGGAACGGATTCAGGAGTTTGAACAGGGAACGTTAGATATCGTCTTTACGGTCGATTTGTTTAATGAAGGAGTCGACATTCCAAAAGTCGATACGTTACTGTTTTGCCGACCGACGGAATCAATCGCAATCTACACCCAGCAAATTGGACGGGGCTTACGTTTAGCGAATGAGAAATCACATTGTGTCATCATTGATTTGATCGGCAACTACAAAAATGTCGAAACGAAGCTGATGTTGCTTGGAACAGTAAAAGATAAGCTCAAGCGTGGAGATAAGGAGCCGATTACCCCACCAAAGGGATGCATCATCGAGTTCGATACACAAGCACTGAATATCATTCATCGCATGCGTCAACCGAATCAGCGGAAACTCCGATTGATTGAGAGTTACGAACAATTGAAGCTCGATCTTGGACGTCGTCCAACTTACGTTGAGATTGGTCAACTGGCAGCCGTGCCAACGGGCTATAAACAAGAGTGGGGATCGTACGTCGGTTTCTTGAAGGACCAAGGTGAATTGACGGATGACGAAGTTGAAGCATATGACGCTAACCGTGAACTGATTGAACAGGTCGAAAAAACGGTGATGAACCGGAGTTACAAGATGGTTGTCTTGCTAGCGATGCTCGAGCGGGGAGAAGAGCGCTGGATGGAGCCGATCACGGCGGAAGAAGTCGCACCATTCTTTTATGAGTATTTGCATGCGGAGAAGTACCGGGAAGTAAAGGATGCGCAAGGAAAAGTATTTGAAAGTGGATACAATGAATCCAAAGTAGTGACATTGCTAAAGCAACAGCCGTTTCCAAAGATGGGATATCCGTTTGAAACGACAGAAGATCAGAAAATGTTATATATCCAACATGATCTTAAAACCACCAATAAGGTATTAATGAAATGGATAGCGGACATCATTCATTTTCGAATTGAAAGTTATTTTTCAAGCTAGGCTAATAAAGTTAGTAAAAATGATAACATAGTAATATATATTTGAGTTTCAACAAAATAATTCACGTGATGTGACGGGGAGTTTTATAGATGTCGACACCAGAAAAAGAAACTGTTGTTAAAATGATCAGCGAAAGATACGATTGTGTACTTACAATTATGAAACAAAAGAAAATCATGTACGAAGGAAAAACGCGTAATGACAAATCAGTAGTCTTATGTACACCAGAAACGAAACTGCACAATCAAGAGCACGGTTGGTTTGACTTGTCGACGAAGCAAGTTGAAATTTTAGATGGTGCAGATATGGCGATCATGGCCGTACGAATTGAAGGCAACAAAGTGTATTTTGTAGAATTCAAAAACCTGAGACGGTTGATGACAGAAGATATGATTCTCGATTATTCAAAAGATGAAAAATGGAGATTTTATATTTGGGAAGATCATATTAAGGTTCGAGGAAATGATGAGAAATTTTATGTGAGCGGGGAAACCGTTAAGTCAATGGAATTGGCCTGATCATATAAGAAGCATAATTAGAAAATAAAGTTGCTATAAGCAGTATCAATCAAAATAAGACTTTTAGTAGAAATACTAAAGGTCTTATTTTGATAAATTAAAGTGTATATTTCTCTCCATTCTTCCTAATCTTATCTACCATAATCTCCTCCACATCTACATTCAACTCACTACATAACGTCAGCGCATAAATCAACACATCGGCAATTTCCTCTTTAATATTTTCCTGATTTTCTTCCCAAGCTTCTTCGCTGGTCCGCCACTGAAAGGCTTCAAGTAACTCGGATGCTTCGATGGACAGAGAAATCGCTAAATCTTTTGGGTTATGGTGTGGTCGCCAGTTTCGTTCGTCACGGAAGTCATCGATTTTTTGTATTAACGCTTTGATTTCATTCATAGCTGTGTCTCCTTTAGTTGTAATAATCGGGCGCGTAATTGAGGATTTGTTGCGTACAGATAGAGCCCTTTGACACCACGCTTCAGCAGGACGTTCAGGGAATTCAAAATGATTTCTTCCTTGGCACGTTCGTTTTCTGATCGACTCAAGTCTTGGCGGGAAACAAATGCTCCGGTATCTTTATATAACGTTGGATCGAGCTTCAATTGTTGAGTCGTTTCATCATACTGAATCGACGGACCGAGGACGACACCGACGTAGTTTAAATCAAATCCTTGAATAGTATAGATCGATCCAACTTCTCGAATCGTTTCCGGTTGTTCTGCCCATGTTGTATGGGGATAAGTACGATTCCACGGAAGGTTGATTCCGCCTTCGTCAACAAAGTAGTCGGCCCCATCTTTTTTATGTAGATAGTCAAACGTCGAGACGATTCGAGATAGTCCGTGCTGTTCGTTTTTCGAGAAAATCGCCTGCTTAAAGACTTCCGGGTCCTCGAAGATCTGTAAATCATAATTGGAATCACTCGGAATCGGTAAGAGCTCGCGTTCCACCAGCCGATTGATCCAGTGCAATGTCTGCGGACTCGCTTGCATCCGGAATTGATTGGATAATTGCAATACCTTTGTCGAAAAGGGACCGACGATATCCTGCAAGGTCGTGCGTCCCCAGTGACTTTTAATTTTGAGAACTTGTTTCGGGTCAAAGATCAGAATCGTGATTTTACTGCGTGTAATGATTTCATGCAGCTGATTTTGTTGGTAAAAGTTATTGTAGGCATCTTCTTTTGTGAGTAACAGGTGGGCTTCGTCCACGAGCACGATGTCAGCAGTCCGCTTTTGTTTATTTAACGTATTTAAGAAGGGGGTTGGTTTTTGAAACTGCTTTTTCTTTAAGTTCGGTAGGCTGCCGGCAATCGATTTATACGTCTTTAGCATTTCACCATGATTGACAAGCAGATAGTTATCCGTCTGATAAAGTGTAGAATTTACTTCTTTCGTTAAATCCTGGATCGTATTAAACAAGGAGCTGAGTAACACACTTTTTCCTGTTCCGGCGTCGCCTTCGACAATGAAGACATGGTGACCGGTTTCGGTGATTTTTGTTTTGCAAAATTTTAAGATTTCCTCTTTGACTTCCAGTTGTTGCTCAGACAATTCACGAAACGGAGAAAGTTTGTAGACGTCTTTGTTTCGTAACTGATCGAGTGTTCCTTCCGCAATCTGCTCCTCGCGTAACTGTTGCCAAATGTTTTCAAAAACCGTCTCATCGAAAAAATCTTTTCGGAAATAGTTGTGCATCTGACGGGAGACAGTTTGGCTGACATTTTGCAGTGTATAGCGACCATCTGCAATTAAAAAGTTAATCAAATTGGATTCGATATTGTAAGTAGCCGATTGGTTAAACTGTTCATGCCCAATTAAAATCGATTCGTCGAGCTGCTTCCGACGAGGATCTTTTAAATGGGCTTTTAACCGTTGATTTTTTTGAACCGTTTGTCCGACGTAAGCTTGTGCTTTTGATCGATTGTACAACAGATAAACGATTGGATAATTGTCTATGTAGAGCGTTCGGCTACGCGTTAAATCAGCGTAGTTGAATTTTTGTTTTTCAAAGTAAAGATTCTTCAACTCAAATGTCAGTCCTTTCGGTGAAGAAGTTGTACATAGTGAGGGCGAGGTACACCTGAAACGATTTATCTATTTTAAAATATACCATCATTTTACTATTGCGTTTGTGTTGTTAACTATAATAGCGATTAAATAAAAAAACGTGAAAAATTGACCTTTTTTCAAAGAATCACTTATTGGGAAATAATTGATAAAGTAATATTAAAATGTAAATATTTTCACTTATAGTTTGTAATTATTATTTTATAAAAAATATATAGAGAAGAAGGTAGTAAGAAAAATGATGAAAAAAAGGATTTCATATTTACTTTTAATCGTTCTATTAATGGGTTCTATTCCTATGGGGGGAGTTGAAGCAGCGGTTGATGTAACGAAGCCGACGTTCGAGAGCATCACGGTCGACAAGAAGGACGTAAAGGTCGGTGACATTGTGGAAGTCACAGTCAAAGCAAAGGATACGGAAAGCGGGATTAGCCAGGTATATGTCCACTACGCTGTGCCCCAGACTGAACAAAGTAAAATGGTGCAACTCTATTATAATGAGACGAAGGAAGCATACACGGCGAGAATCGAGATGACGGAGGATATGCCATCCGGGACATGGAAGCCCAAAGTGCTTTCTCTCTATGACAATGCAGGTAACATAACCTATTTGAGTAAATATGATAACGCTTTTGATGCTAAGAGCGAATTTGAATTAACAGGAACGGTCGCTGATGTAACAAAGCCGACGTTCGAGAGCATCACGGTCGACAAGAAGGACGTAAAAGTCGGTGACATTGTGGAAGTCACAGTCAAAGCAAAGGATACGGAAAGCGGGATTAGCCAGGTATATGTCCACTACGCTGTGCCCCAGACTGAACAAAGTAAAATGGTGCAACTCTATTATAATGAGA